>Ga0126306_10001659_pt1 | contig 12046 bp, 13 predicted proteins | sample Plot27_FD_92592 | JGI IMG/M metagenome (GOLD analysis project Ga0126306, IMG submission 92592) | Serpentine soil microbial communities from UC McLaughlin Reserve, CA, USA - Plot27 | ecosystem: Environmental > Terrestrial > Soil > Grasslands | place: USA: UC McLaughlin Reserve, Lake County...
ACCATCAGCGTCGTCATCGTCGTGCCCTCTGTCCAGAGCCGGTGCCGGACGCCCTTCGGCCAGCGCACCTGCTGCTCCTCGTGCAACCGGGTCACTTCGCCGCCAACGGAGGTGAATCCTTCGCCTGCTAGGCAGACGACGATCGTGTCGCGCTCACCCGGATGCTCGTGCACCGTGGCATGCTCGCTGAAGCGCAATTCCGCGACGAAGAAGTCCTCCTCGCGCACGAGCACCCGGCCGACCACCCCGACACAACCCTCCTGCGGCAGCGGATCCCAGCCCGGACGCGGGATCTGCCGGACGTCCACGCTCATCGCGCGGCCAGTGCCGGCTGCTCCTCGAGTACGAGGTTGAAGACCTCCGCCAGCGCGTCGAGCGCCGGACTGTGCACCTCGTCGGGGCTCACGGGCCGGCCGAGCTCCTTCGCGATGGTCGTGAACATCGCATCCTCGAGCCCACACGCCGTGATCCACTGCGTGAACGGGGCGGGATCGAGGTCGACGTTCAGGGCGTACCCGTGTGTGGTGACCCATTTCGAGATGTGAATCCCGATCGACGCGATCTTCCGCGGCGGCCGTGTCAGCCACACGCCGGTGAGGCCGTCGATCCGCTCGCCCTCGACTCCGAGCGACCGCACTGTCAGGATCAGCGCCTCCTCGAGGTCGCGGCAGTAGCGCTTCACGTCCTGCCCGTGCCGCTTCAGGTCGAAGATCGGGTAGCAGACGAGCTGGCCCGGGCCGTGGAAGGTCGACTTGCCGCCGCGGTCGGTCTCGACGACCTCGACCTGGGCGTCAGGTGGGATGTGCAGCTCGGACTCCTCCGTGCGCCGCCCGGTCGTGACCGTCGGCGGGTGCTCGAGCAGCAGGATCGTGTCGGGCCGCGTGCCTTCGGCGACCTCCGCAGCGACCGCTCGCTGGAGGTCCCAGGCCGCCGCGTAGGGAACGGTTCCGAGATTGAGCACGTGTGCCTGAGCCATCGTTGGAACAGTAGTCTCGGGGGTCGGTGTTCCGCCGCCCGCAGCGCCCCCTACGAACGACTGGGCTTCCGTGAAACCTTGCGCGCACCAGCCGAGGGCGCGCCGGTCCGCGTCGACCTGGAGTCGGACGGCTACACGCTCGGGATCGCCTCGGGGCCTGACACGCGACGACCACGTGCTTGACCCGCCGATCCGGAGAGGAACCTGGGTGCAGGTCGTCCAGCGGCTCGACGAGCGAGCGCTAGACCGGCTGCCCGAACATCCAGCGGTGGCCCGCCGGGTCCTCGGCCGTGTAGATCCTGAAGCCGATCCCCGGCTCCTCCGGCTCTCGCAGGATGGTCGCCCCGGCGGCCTTCGACCGCTCGTAGTGGGCGCGGACGTCGTCAACCTCGACGAAGTGGCCGTCGATCACCCAGGGATTGTCGTACGACCGCCGCGCCGCCTCCGACTCGGCGCGGAGCGTGCGCGGGCTCGCGTAGCCGGCAGGAGTCGAGACATAGATCCTCGCGCCGTCGAGATCGAGCTCCGCGTGCGTGATCGTGCCGCCCTCCTCCTGGCGGGCGTCGCGGTTTTCGCGGAAGCCGAACGCCCGCTCGAGCCACTGGATCGCGCTCGCTGCGTCCTCGTAGCCGATGAACGGAACAATCCGCTGTGCCATCGCCGCGCTAGTAGTCGCTCTCGCCCCAGGACTCCAGCTTCTGGCGCAGCGACTTGAGAAAGCGGCCGGCGAGGGCGCCGTCGACGAGGCGGTGGTCGTAGGTCAGCGTGATGTTCATGATCGGCCGGATCGCGATCACGTCCTGACCCATCTCGTCGGCCACGACCCACGGCCGCTTGACGAGCGCGTAGGTGCCGAGGATGCCGGCCTGCGGCTGGCTGATCACCGGCGTCCCGTGGAAGGTGCCGTAGCCACCCGGGTTGGTGATGGTGAAGGTGCCACCCTGGACGTCGTCCGGCATCAGCTTCTTCTCGCGGGCGCGCTTGGCGATCTCGGTGACGCCGCGGGCGAGGCCGAGCAGGTTCAGGCCCTCCGTGTGCTTCAGCACGGGGACGATCAGGCCCTTGCCGTCGGCGAGCTCGACCGCGAAGCCGAGGTTGACGTAGTTGCGCGTGACGATCTTGTCGCCGCGGATCTCGCCGTTTATCCACGGATACTCGCGCAGCGTCTCGACGGTGGCGCGGGCGACGAAGGCGAGGTAGGTCGGATTGACGCCGTAGGACTGCTCGTACTCCTGCTTCAGCTTCTTCCGGATCGCGACCACCTTCGACATGTCCACCTCGATCGCGCTCGTCACGTGCGCGGAGGTGTCGAGCGAGCGCCGCATGTGCTCGGCGATGCCCTTGCGCATCGCCGACATCGGCTCGAGCGTCTCGCCAGGCTCGGGCTGCGCGCTCGCCGCGGGAGCGGGCGCGGCTGCGGGGGCGGCCGGAGGTGCGTGAGCTGCCGGGGCGGGCACCGCCGGCGCGGGAGCAGGAGGCGCGGGCGCCGCGGGAGCGGCCTGCGCGGCGGGTGCCGGCTCGGGCTGGGGCGCCGCGGGAGCGGGCTGCGCGGGCTCGGCGGCGGGCTGGGGCGGAGCCGGCGCGGCCTGGGGCGGAGCCGGCGCGGCCTGGCCGCCGCCCTCGACGAAGGCGAGGATGTCCTTCTTCGTCACGCGGCCTCCGGTGCCCGTGCCCTGCACGGCCTGGGGGTCGACGCCGTGCTCGGAGGCGATCCGGGCGACGACGGGCGAGACGAACGTACGGCCGTTGCCGGATGGCGGCGCCGCCGCCGGGGCGGCAGGTGCGGGCGCGGGCGGCGGAGCCGTGGGCTCGGCCGTCTCGTTCGCAGCGGCCTCCGAGGCGTCGGCCGCGGCCTGCGTCGCCGGCTCGGGCGCCGCTGCCGGCGCCTCGGGAGCCTCCGGCGCGGCGGGCGCTTCGCCTTCCGGCGCGATCACGGCGAGGACCGTGCCGACCTCGACCGTCTCTCCCTCCTGGACGAGGATCTGGGCGACCACGCCCTCGCCGGGGCTCGGAACCTCGGTGTCGACCTTGTCGGTCGAGATCTCGAGCAGCGACTCGTCTCGCTCGACGCGCTCGCCCTCGGACTTGAGCCACTTCGTGATCGTCCCCTCGGAAACCGACACGCCCATCTGGGGCATGACGACTTCGGTCTGCGTTCCGGTCGACATCTGCTCTCCTAGTACTCCGCCAGCTCTCTGATTCCCTTGACGACGTCCTCGACCTGCGGGATGAACGCCTTCTCCAGCACGGGTGCGAACGGCACCGGCGTGTCGGGCGCGGCGATCCGCTTCACCGGCGCGTCCAGGTCCTCGAACGCTTCCTCGGCGATCGTCGCCGCAATCTCGCCGCCGAAGCCGCCCGTGCGGTTGTCCTCGTGGAGGACGAGCACCTTGGACGTCTTGCGCACGCTCTCGAGCACGGCCTCCTTGTCCCACGGCATCACCGTCCGCAGGTCGACGATCTCCACCGAGACGCCGTCGTCCTCGAGCTGCTTCGCCGCCTCCTCCGCCGTGTACACCATCGCGCCCCACGTGATCACCGAGAGATCGTCGCCCTCGCGGTGGGTGCGGGCCTTCCCCATCGGCGTCACGTACCGCTCGTCCGGCACCTCCGCCTTGATCCGGCGATAGAGATGCTTGTGCTCGAAGAAGAGGACGGGATTCGGATCCTCGATGGCGGCCACGAGCAGCCCTTTCGCGTCCTCCGGCGTCGCCGGGCAGACGCATTTGAGGCCAGGGATGTGCGCGAAGGAGCTTTCCGGGTTCTGCGAGTGGAACGGACCGCCCGAGAAGCCGCCGCCTGAGGGCAGCCGGACGACGATCGGCACCGGTGTGCCGGCCCGGAAGCGCTGCTTCGCCGCGACGGTGACGAGGTGGTCCCAGCCGCAGGAGATGAAGTCGGCGAACTGCATCTCGGCGACGGGCCGCATGCCCATGATCGATGCGCCGGTGGCGGCGCCGAGGATCGCTGTCTCGGCGAGCGGCGCGTCGATCACGCGCCACGGGCCGAACTCCTCCTGGAAGCCGAGCGTGACCTTGAAGGCGCCCCCGTAGACGCCCACGTCCTCGCCGATCACGAAGACCCGGTTGTCGCGCCGCATCTCCTGCCGGAGCCCGTCGCTGATCGCCTGGAGATAGGTCTTCTCAGCCATTACTTGTGGTGGGGCGTGTCGAGGTCCTCGGGCGTCGCGTACACGCCCTCGAGCAGCGTTGCCGGATCGGGTTGCGGCGACTCCTCCGCCTGGCTCAGCGCGTCGTTCAAGAGCTTCTTCACCCGGGCGGAGATCTCTTCCTCCTCCTCCGTGGTCAGATCGGCGTTCTCGCGCAGCCACGTCCGGAAGCGCTCGATCGGGTCGCTCTTCGCCCACTCCTCGAACAGCTCCTTGGGGACGTAGAACGCGTCGTCGTGGACAGCGTGCCCCTCCATCCGGAGCGTCTTCAGCTCGAGCAACGTCGGGCCACCGCCGTTGCGCGCCTTCTCGATCGCGGCCTTGGCCTCGCGGTAGACGGCGAGTACGTCGGTGCCGTCGACGACGACGCCCTCGAAGCCGTAGGCGTTGGCGCGGTCGGCGAGATGCTCGACCGCATAGCCGAGATGTGTCGGCGTCGAGTAGGCCCACTGGTTGTTGTCGCAGATGAAGACCACGGGGAGCTGGCGGACGCCGGCGAAGTTCATCGCCTCGTGAGCGTCGCCCCGCGCCATCGCGCCTTCCCCGGACCAGCCGACCGCGACGCGCTTCTCCTCGCGGATCCTGAAGGAGAGGGCGCAGCCGACGGCGACCGGCAGCATCGCCGGCAGGTGGCTGACCATGGCGATCATCCCGAGGCGGGCGTCGGCCATGTGGACGTTGCCGTCCCGGCCGCGCGTCGGACCGCCCTCGCGGCCCATGTACTGCGCGAAGATCCGCCACGGCTCGACGCCGCGGGTGACGTGGACGCCCATGTCCCGGTGGAGCGGCGTGCCGACGTCGTCCGGGGCCATCGCGGTCGCGACGCCGACGGCGGCGCCCTCGTTGCCGCGGCCGGTGTAGAACGACCCCGGAATCTTTCCCTGCTTGTAGAGGATGTGACCGCGTTCCTCGATCCCGCGGGTGATCAGCAGGTTGCGGTAGATGCCGAGCAGATCCTCGCGGTCGAGGCCCGCCTCACGTACCTCACTCAGCGAGCCGACCGGCTCCGCCTCACGTACCGCCATGCGCCTACCCCCGCGGTTTCGAACGACGGCGTCACTTTATCGACGCCCATAGGATGGAGGGCGTGAGCACCGTCTTCGACTCGGATGTGTTCGAGGTCGACCAGCTGATCAAGCCGATGGTCAACCTCTACCGGATCTCCGCGCGCGGCCTCCCCGTCGCTTTCGTCCGTCAGAAGCGGATGGCGATCAAGGAGGACATCCGGTTCTTCGCCGACGAGAGCGAGACCGAGGAGCTCTTCCGGATCAAGGCGCGCTCGTTGATGGAGTTCGGCGGCCGCTACGACGTGACGACGCCGAGCGGGGAGAAGCTCGGCGTGCTCGGCAAGGTCTTCGGCAGGTCGCTCTTCCGCTCGACCTGGTCTGTCATGGACGCGGACGAGCAGCAGTTGGCCGTGGCGACGGAGCGGTCGCAATTCTGGGCGATCGTCCGGCGCGTGATCGACGCGGTGCCCTACGGCGACTTCGTCCCGATCATCTTCCACTTCCGGATCGACCGCGGCGAGCAGCACCTCGGCGACTTCACGCGTTCGGTCGGCTTCCGCGACAAGTACACGCTCGATCTCTCCGGCGACACCGAGCGGACGATCGACCGCAGGCTCGCAATCGCCCTCGCAATCGCTCTCGACGCCTTGCAGTCCCGCTAGGCCGGGACGCGCAGCGGCTCGTCGGTCGGGATCCGCTCGAGATCCCGCTGCTTCAGCATCGTCAGCAGGAGCACGAGACCCGCGATCAGAAGGATCGCTCCGCCGAGAAACGCTCCCTTGAAGCCGGAGACCAGCGCGTCGCCGAGCTGGATCGGGTTCGGAGCGCCCGGCACCCCGGCGAGCGCGTCGTCGGTCCGGTTCACCGCGATCGTCGAGAGCACCGCCAGGCCGATCGCGCCGCCGATCTGCTGCGACGTGTTGAAGAGGCCCGAGGCGAGCCCGGCCACGTCGGCCTGGAGACCCGACGTGGCGAGCAGCGTCACGGGGACGAACGTCAGCCCCATCCCGATCGAAAGCGGGATCATCATCGGTAGCACGTCCGCGAGGTAGGAGCCGTCGCGGTCGATCGTGAGCAGGGCGAGCATGCCGGCTGACCCGATCACGAGGCCGAGCGCGGCCGTGGTGCGCAGGCCGAGCGACCTCATCAGCCCTTGCGAAAGCCCGGCGCCGATGGCGATGCCGACCGTGAAGGGCAGGAATGCGAGTCCGGCCTCGAGCGGCGAGAAGCCGAGCACGCGCTGGATGTAGAGCGTGTTGAAGAAGAACATCGCGAAGAGGCCGGACGCGACGACGAGCATGACCACGTTCGCGGCGCGCAGCGTGCGCACGTTGAAGATGCTGAGGCGGACGAGCGGCTCGGGCGAGCGGCGCTCGATCACGATGAAGGCGGCCAGCAGGACGACGGCGAGCGTGAGGAAGCCGAGCGTCTGAGCCGATCCCCAGCCGTTCTGCTCCGTCGAGACGATCCCGTAGACGAGCGCGATCAGGCCGGCGGTCACGGTCACGGCGCCCGGGATGTCGTACGTCTCGTGCCCCGCGTCGCGCGACTCCGGCACGTAGCGAAGCGCTGCCAAGCCGCCGATGATCCCGACCGGGACGTTCACGAAGAAGATCCACGGCCACGAGAGGAACTCGACCAGGACGCCGCCAGCGAGCAGCCCTGCGGCGGCGCCGCCGGTCGCGATCGCGGCCCAGACCCCCATTGCCTTGTTCCGCTCCGGGCCTTCCGCGAAGGTCGTCGTGATGATCGAGAGGGCGGCGGGCGAGATCAGCGCGGCGCCGAGCCCCTGCAGCCCGCGGCAGAGGATGAGCGTCGTCGACGAGTCGGCGAGCCCGTTCAGCAGTGACGCGACCGTGAAGACGACGAGGCCGGCGAGGAAGACGCGCTTGCGTCCCAGCAGGTCTCCGGCCCGCCCGCCAAGGAGGAGGAAGCCTCCGAACGTGAGTGTGTAGGCGTTGACGATCCACTGCAGGTCGGCTTCGTCCATGTTCAGGTCGGCCTGGATCGACGGCAGGGCGACGTTCACGATCGTCGCGTCGAGGACGACCATGAACTGAGCAAGGCAGACCAGGGAGAGGATGACCCAGGGGTTCGTGTGGCGCTCGGTCACGACCGAGCACCCTAGCTAGAGTCGTTTTCCGTGGCGAAGCGCAACTGGATCCAGGAGGAGCGGCGGAAGACGTTGGGCGACTGGGTCGCCTTCTGCCTCGGCTGCGGCGCCGTGCAGCGGTACTTCATGGAACTCGAGGCCGAGCTTCCGGAGATCTGCCCCCACTGCGGCGGCGAGACGCGCCACCGCTGTCCGGCGTGCTCCGCCCCCTTCCCGTCCGCGTTCGCTGTCGACTGCGAGGAGTGCGGTGCGGCCGTGCGGCCGCCGGACGTGCTCGGCGTCCGGATTCGCAAGCCCGGCCGCTAGCCCGGCAGCAGCCCCTTCAGCAGCAGCACCTCCACCGGCTCCTCGCGCCCTTTCACGTGGACGGTGTCGAGAGGCTCGGTGTCCGCGCCCGAGAGCTTGCTCGCCGTCTCGGCGCTGATCGCGACGCCCCCGGGAGGCGCCAGTCCTTCGATTCGTGAGCCGAGGTTGACCGTGTCCCCGATCGTGCTGTAGGTGCGCCCGCTGCCGGTGCCAAGCACGCCGACGGAGGCGGCGCCGCTGTTCAGGCCGGCGCGGAAGCGGGGCCAGTCTGGATGCTCGGCTGCGAGCGCCCCCGCCTCTTCCTGGAGTGCGAGCGCCGCCCGCGCCGCGCGCTGGGCGTGATCCTCGTTCTCGAAGGTCGCGAAGACGGCGTCGCCGATCAGGCGGTCGACCCGGCCGCCGTGGCGCTCGATCGCGGGGATGGCGGCGCCGAAGAGCGTGTCCAGCATCCGCGAGACGTTCGTCGGCTCGTGGCGCTCCGAGTAGCCGGTGAATCCCATCAGATCGGCGAAGAGGACGGTCATGGGTTGTGCGTCGCGGTCGAGATAGAGGCGGCCGAAGCGCTCCTCCGAGCCCTCCAGGTGCGCCATCGCGGCGATCAGGCAGAACGCGAGCAGCATCAGCACGTGCCACTCCCACCACGAGGCCTGCCAGTTTCGGCTGACGGCGACGGCGACCATCGCTTCGGCGAGGAGAACGAACGCGATCGCGAAGCCGAGCACGAGCCGCGAGCGCCGTTCGCGGTACAGCTCGAGGTAGCGGACGACGGCGAAGGCGTAGCAGGCGATTCCCGCGACCGAGAGCGCGACGAGCGGGAACGAGAGCCGCTCCGGGACCTTGGAGTCGTCCACCTCGGGAAAGAGCGTCAGCGCCACGACAGCCCAGACGACGAGGGCGACGAGCAACACACGCTCGAGCAGCTTCGGCTGCACGAGCTGTCGGTCGAGGGCGGAGAGCGCTGCGAGCGCTCCCGCGATCACGAGCCCCACCGGGGTCGCGATCACGAAGCCGAGGTTCGGCTTGTCGAGCAGGACACCCGGCGTCGCGAGGGCGTGCAGTGCGAGGAAGCCGGAGGCGGCGAGGAACGAGAGGGAGACGAGATGGACGCGACGGTCACCGCGGCGCCGGGCGGCGACGCCGGTCGCGTAGGCGAGGACGGCGTTCAGCCCGGCGGTAAGGAGCACGAGCCAGAAGTGCGACGGGTGGTGCTGCCACTCGTAGTCCGCTTCAGGCGCGGCGAGCAGCGCCGCGAGCCCGACGAGCGGGAGCGCGAGCAGCGCCCCGATCAGCGTCAGCTGCGAACGGGCCACGGCGCCGGCGCGAGCGCCAGGTACGCATGGACGTCGCTGACGCAGAGCGCGCCCGATCCCGCGGCCGAGGCGACTCGCTTCACCGACCGAGAGCGGACGTCACCGGCCGCGAAGACGCCCGGCAGGCTCGTCTCGAGCGCGAACGGGGGCCGTTCGAGCGGCCAGGAGGAGACGTCGGGGCCGGTGGGGACATAGCCCCACTGGTCGCGCTCGATTTCGTCCGGAAGCCACTCCGTGTGCGGGTGAGCGCCGATCAGGACGATCAGGGCGGCTGCGGGGACGGTCTTCGCCCCGGCCGGCGTTCGCAGCTCGAGCGCCTCGAGGCGGCCCTCGCCGAGCCCCGCCCCGACTTCTGTCCGCGTCCGCACCTGGATATTCGGGTCCCGGTCGATCGCCTCGATCAGGTACTGCGACATCGTCGAGGCGAGCCCGTCGCCGCGAACGAGGATCCGGACCGTGCACGCGTAGCGGGCGAGGTGCAGCGCCGCCTGCCCGGCCGAGTTGCCGCCGCCGACGACGTAAACGCTCTCGCCGGCGAGCGCCTGGGCCTCCGAGATCGAGGCGCCGTAGTAGACGCCTGCGCCCTCGAGCTCCGTCAGACCGGGCGCGTCGAGGCGCCGGTACTCGACCCCGAGTGCGAGCACGGCGGCGCGGGACGAGATCTCGGCACCGCAGTCGGTGCCGACGAGACGGCGATCGCCGCGCGGCTCGAGCGAGGTCGCGCGATGCGTGAGCCGGAACTGAGCTCCGAAGAGCCAGGCCTGCTGGTAGGCGCGCTGCGCGAGCTCGCCCCCGCCGAGGCCGCGCGGGAAGCCCAGGTAATTGCGGATGAGGGAGCTCGAGCCGGCCTGACCGCCGACCGCGCCGGCGTCGAGCACCGTCGTCCGCAGCCCTTCCGAGGCCGCGTACACGGCTGCGCTGAGTCCTGCGGGGCCGGCGCCGACGATGACGAGGTCAGCCTCGTGCGTGTCGAGCTCGGTCGGGAAGCCGAGCGCGCGGGTCAGTTCGGCGGCGTCGGGATCGGTCAACACCTGCCCGTCGGCGAGCGTCACCGCCTCCGCGGCACCGTCCTCGGCCCGGAGCATGCGGTGCGGGATCCCGAGTCCCGAGAGGGTGGCGCGGAGGCGGTGTCCTCTCGCGGAGCTCGGGTTGGCCACGACCGTCGCGCCGGCAGGCCCCTCGCCGCGCAGCCGCTCGGACTCCTGCAGCAGCTCGCTGATCGTGCGGTGGAAGACCTCGTCGCGCCGCCGTGTCGGTGCGATCACGTACAGGTCGATCCAGCCGCGGGCCATGCTCCGCAGCACGAGCTCCCCGAGGCTGCGCCGGCTCCAGCCGAGCCACGGGATCAGCAGGCCGCGCCGGGCGGTGGGGAAGCGGCCGCGCATGCCGGCGAGCAGCTCGGCGCCTTCCTTCCCGCTCGCGAGCGCGACCGCGATCTCGTCGCTGTTCGCCGCCGCCTCGTCGAGGACGGCAGCGAGGTCGGACGTCGCGCAGATCGTGATCGCGTAGTCGTCGCCGTAGCGGCGCTGCAGCTCTGCTTCGATCAGGTCGCGCGCGTCCGGGTCGTCGGTGGCGACCACCAGCAGCGGCATGCGGGTCGGCGAGGTCACGGCGCTCCTGCGCCCAATCCTACGACCGCGACACCTAGAACATCGAGCCGATGATCTGCGAGAAGCGGATCACCGTCACCGTCTCCTCCTCGGAGACCGGTCGGTTGTACAGCTGGCTGAGGAAGCGGGTCATCTCGTCGGGCCGGCGGATCTCCGGATTGTCGTGCTCGATCTCCCGCGGCGAGAGCTCGTCGATCCGCTTCACCTCGACCTTGTCGATCACGGCGTCGAAGATCTTCTCGCGCTGCCCGTACCGGACGCCCACGAGCACCGTGACGATCATCCCCTTCTTGTACTTGCCGGACTTGTCGCCGAGCCGGATCGTCGCGGTCTTGCGGTGCGTGCGCAGCTGGTCGGCGACGAGTGGGGAATAGAAGTTGAGAGCGAACATCGGCGGCATCTTCTCAGGCGGGGCCGCCGGATCATAGAGAGGCGAGCGCGCGTGTTGCCATCTCGCGCTCTCCCCGGTAGGCCAGGAGCCGTGGCGCCTCCTCGAGCGGCAGCCAGCGCGCTTCTGCGACCTCGCGGTCCATGCCGGGCGGCAGCTCGCCGATCCGCCCGCTCGAATAGCGCAGCAGGAAGAAGCTGACGACCTTGAAGACCCGCTCACCGCGCCAGGTGTAGACGTAGCGGACGTCGCCGAGCTTCCCATCCAGCCGACCCTGGATGCCCGTCTCCTCCGCAACCTCGCGCACGGCCGTCGCCGCGCCGGTCTCGCCGGAGTCGATCAGTCCCTTCGGCAGCGCCCAGGTACCCTCCGGCTTCCCAGTCGGACGGATCGCGGCCACCCACCAGCGTCCGCGCAGCCGGCGGACGACGACCCCACCTGCCGAGAACTCACGTTTCATCCGGATTTGTGACAAAGAGCGGCGGCTGCGAGATCGTTCTCCCTTGCACAGCGCCTGCGGATCTGTAAAATGCCGCTGGCACTCTCGTTATCAGAGTGCCAGGAAGTGTCACAAAGTCTGAAGGACGAGGAGGCATCAACATGAATCTGCAGCCTCTTGGTGACCGCCTGATCGTGGAGATCCTCGAAGAGGAAGAGATCACGACCAGCGGCATCGTGCTGCCCGATACGGCAAAGGAGAAGCCGCAGCGCGGCAAGATCCTCGCCGTCGGTCCCGGCCCGCGCGACGAGGACGGGGAGTACATCAAGATGGACGTCGAGGAGGGTGACGAGGTCATCTTCTCCAAGTACGGCGGGACCGAGATCAAGCTCGGCTCGGACGACGTCCTGATTCTGCGTGAGTCGGACGTCCTCGCAAAGGTCGTCGGCGACCGCGCCGCAGTCTAGGACTCAGGAGGGAACGAGAGAGATGGCTCACAAGGAGCTCAAGTTCAACGAGGACGCGCGCCGCTCGCTCGAGCGCGGCGTGAACATCCTCGCCGACGCGGTCAAGGTGACGCTCGGCCCGAAGGGCCGCTACGTCGTGCTGGACAAGAAGTTCGGCGCGCCGACAATCACGAACGACGGCGTCACCATTGCCCGCGAGATCGAGGTCGAGGACGCGTTCGAGAACCAGGGCGCACAGCTCGTCCGCGAAGTCGCCACGGC
>Ga0126306_10001660_pt1 | contig 12046 bp, 10 predicted proteins | sample Plot27_FD_92592 | JGI IMG/M metagenome (GOLD analysis project Ga0126306, IMG submission 92592) | Serpentine soil microbial communities from UC McLaughlin Reserve, CA, USA - Plot27 | ecosystem: Environmental > Terrestrial > Soil > Grasslands | place: USA: UC McLaughlin Reserve, Lake County...
CATCTGACGGCGGTCACGATCCTCGCCGAGCTCGGCGACGCGAGGCGGTTCTCCTCCTCGCGCGACGCGGTCCGCTACTCCGGCCTGGACATCACGTCAAGCAATCAGACCAGCGCCGCTCGCCCGGCCATCTCTCCCGCCAGGGACCACCGGCGTTGCGCTGGGCGCTGTACGAGGCCGCGCAGAGCATCCACGGGGCTTCCGGCACCTGCCCGTTGTTGAAGGCGCCGACGTCGTCGGGATTCTCTCGATCCGCGACCTCATGCGGATTGGGCTCGAGGACTCCGCGCCACGTGGCGTCTGAGCGACCGATTGAGCGCGTGGGGCGGGCCGCGCCGGTCCCGCCCCACGCGCGCACGGCTCAGCGCAGGAGGTAGTCGATCGCCCGCGCCATCACCGCGTTGCGGTTGTCGGCGCCGGTGATGCCCTCGAGGCCGAAGCCCATGTAGACGGTGTCGTCGGTCGCCACGACCGCGCCCTCCTTGATGCCGAGTCCGCCGCGGCGGACCCAGTCATTGCGGTTGGGCCCCTCGAACCCCGCGTCGTCCTGCGGCGCGCCCGGGACCGTCCAGCCGTCCAGCGGGTCGCCGTCGTCCTCGAACGACGTGCTGCCCTCGCCGGTCGAGACCACGATGTCGTCGATGAACACGCCCGGGAACTGTTGCAGGCCCCAGTCGCTCAGCGCCGTGATCGAGAGCTCGACCTGGCTGCCCGCGTACGCCGACAGGTCGACCTGGAACTGCTGCCAGCCGCTCGAGCTGCCGTTCGCGGCGTTCCACGCGCCGGTCGTGCCGGTCGCGGTGCACGGATCGTCGCCCTGGAACGTCTGGTAATGCGTCAGGAACGGGTGCAGCACGTTCGCCGCGTCGTCGGGATTGCTCCAGCCGCCCGGGCACGACTGATCTTCCGTGAGGTCGTTGCTCGTGTGGCCGTTGAGATCGGGCAGGGTGGTCCAGTCGTCCTGCCCGGCGGTGTGCGCCTCGACGATCAGGTAGTCGAAGTCCAGCTCCAGGTTGAAGCTGGTCCAGAACGACACGCTCGCACCGCCCGCAGGGACGCTAATCGTCCGCGTCAGGCGCTTGTAGGCCTCATCGGCGCGCTGCGACCACATGAACGACTGCCCCGTGTGCGGGTCGAACGGGCCGGCGAGACCGCTCTGGTACTCGGCCGCGGGCCAGCTCTCGAACTGCGGGAAGCTGTCCGCCGGGTCGGTCACCTCGAGGAAGTCGCCGGTCGCGATGAACGACGAGTTCGTGGCCTGGTTCTGCGCGCTGTCGACGCCGTTGAACCCCCACGACAGCCCGGCGAGCGGATCGTCGATCCCGTCGACGTCGAACGGGTCGCCGGTGTCGGGATCGAGACCGCCGCCGTCCGTGGTGATCGCGGCGCCGAACATGTACTCGATCGGATCGCCCTGCGAGTTGCCGGAGCCGAACAACGAGAGACAGCGCGCCTGAACCGCGGGATCGGCGCGGCATTGCTGGTTCGCGAACGGGTCATAGAGCTGCGTGCCGAGCGCAGGCGTGTACTGCTGGCCGGCGCGCTGGCCGGTGTACAGCACGCGACCGCCGTCGTTGACGAAGTCGCGCACCTCGAGCAGCTCCTGCATCGCGAGCCGCGACGCGTTACCCGCGCCCCAGCCCGGCTCGCGCGTCACGATGTCGTTCCCCGTGTACCAGACGACGGCGTCGTAGTGGCCGAGCACGCCGAGGTTGTCGGGCGCCGTGCGGCCGCGGGCATCGACGTCGTAGACGTCGAACGCGATCCCGTGCGCGACAAGCGCGTCCTGGTAGTACGAGAGGTGGGCAGGTTGGGTCTGCCCCGGAGAGGCCGGCGAGGCGCCGGTGTAGTCCTCGGCGGCCAGGATCAGCACGCGCCTGCCGCTGTCAGACTCCAGCCGATAGGTGAACGAGTCGCTCGTCTCACCGCCCCCGGTGAACCAGACCTTCACGTCATCGCCGGGCTGCGCTCCCGTGACCTCGCCGCGCACGACGTGGAAGTACGCGCCGTTGCCGGGTCCGTACCGCTCACCGCCCGTCCACTCGCTCGTCGGCTTGCTCTGGACCGGTCCGTCGTTGACCTGGTAGCGCAGCGTGACCGCGCCGAGGTCGCGCCTCGCCAGCACGCGAACTTCCTGCGGATCGCCGTAGGAGACCGAGAACTTGAAGTCGAACAGCGACGTCTGCCCGTTCTGCGGGTCGATGTCGTCGGCGTCGAGGTAGAACGGCTCGACCTCGATCCCCGTGGGCGAGTCCGGATTCGCGGGATGCGCCGCAGACCGGGCCAAGCCCATGTGGAACGCGAGCGTGTTCTCGAACTCCGCCTGGATCAGGTCGTCGTCGTCGGGGAACACGAAGCCCGCACCCGGCGCGCCCTCGCCGAGCTCGGGCGTGAAGGACACGGTGCCGGCGCTTGTGTCGGCGTAATCCGTCGTCTCGCCGTTCGTGACATACAGCGTGTCGGCCGACTGCCCCGGGTTAAAGCCGGGAATGGCCGGGTCGGCGTCGAGCCCGGCGAGCGCCACGTAGATCGGATAGTCGGCGTCGAGCGTGCCCACCTGCCAGCCCTGCGGGTACAAGATCCACCGGCCCTGCGAGTGCAGGTTCGACTGGAACCTCGGCTTGATGCGGTCAAGCAGCCCCTGCATCGCCTGCGTCTCCGGCTCCGAAGCGGCGCTCGGCCCGCGGTAGGTCTCGTCGGCCTCGTCGGGCGAAGAGCCCTCGTTGTCATAGCCCCAGCGCGAGGCGAAGTTGCGGTTGGGATCGACGCCGTCGCCGACGGTGATCTGCCCGTCACCGTTGTTATCGCGCGCGTTCTTGCGCCACAGGCGGTCGGTGTCGAACGAGTACTGGTAGCCGTCAGGGTTCGCGACGATCACGAACCACAGCTCCGTGCGCTTGAGCAGGTCCTTGATCTCCTTGTCGTTCGCGCGCCAGCGCGCGATGAAGTGGTGCAGCAGGCGCCGGTTGACCTCCACGCTGATCCACTCGCGCGCATGCTGAAGCGACGAGTAGAGCACCCCAGGTCGCGAGCCGTCGACCTCGCCGCGCGCGCCCTGGGTCAGCTTGAGCGCGATCAGCTCGCGGTTCTGATGCGTCCTGCCCAACACCTCCAGCTTGACGAGCTGCGGGTTCCTGCGCGCGACCGCGTAGAGCTCGTCACGGATCCCGTCGGCCTCGTCCCAAGAGCGCCAGACATTGAAGCCACCGGCCGCCTGGGCGGCCGCCCGCTCGGTCACGGTCCGGCCCTTCCGATCCCGCGTAAGGCGGACCTTCACGCCCGCGGCCGCCAACTTGGCGCGCTGGGAGTCGGTCAGCACCGCCTCGGCCCGCAGGCCGGACGCCGTCCGGCGAACGCCGGCCAGCTCGACCCCCGCGGTCAACTCGCCGATCGTCGCCGCATTGCCGCGCAGCATGTACATCTCCAGCCGTTCGTGCCCCTTGCCGGTTGCCGCCGGAGCGATCGACAACGCAATCGCGGCGACGGTCAAGCCGACCACCGCGCCAGATCTGGACCACATACCAAGCTCCCCCCTTGGAGTACCCAGCATTCGTTCGGGCGGGGGCATCCTGTGGGAGCTCGACGACCATCGTCCCTGAGGATGCGCTCGCTCGCGCTGGCGCCGGACAATACTCCCACCGGCCCGCGCGTCACCCGCTCGATCTGATCACAGGCGGATTTCCCCGCCGATCCAGTCCTCGGCATCGCGATTTCGCACGCGCTTTTGCGGACGTCGCCAGCGCTCGCCGAGCCCCGGCGCTGCGCATCTTCCGGCCGGGCAGACCGTCGCGTTCGGCCGCCTGGACGCGCTCGTGCCGGGAGTTGCAAAGCACGGCGAGCCGTCGGCGCTGGGCCGTTGTGACCGAACATCGGCTCGACGGTCTGTGAGCGTTTTCGGTAGAGCCGCTCGCCGAGTTCGGTCGTGAGCACTCTGCGCATCCACTCGTAGCGGCCGCCCTGCCAGCCCCGGCGCGTGGTGCCCTTGCGCTTGCGCTTGCCGGAGTCGGGCGGGATCGGGACCGCGATCCCGCTCGCGCCGAGGTCGTCCATCTGCTCGTGGTGCCAGTAGCCGGCGTCGGCGAGCGCGACCCGCGGCTTCTCCTGCACGCCCGCTCGCTCGAGCTCTCTGACCGTCGCGTCGACGATCGGCTCGAGGTGGCCGAAGTCGGGCGACTCGACGGTGATCTCGGCGGCGAGCACGATCTGGCGCTCGTTGACCGCCGCCTGGGCGTTATCCCTGCACGTGGCCGCCGGTCACCATGAGCAGCCGCGAGTCGGGGTCGGTCGTGTTGATCTTTCCGGTTGGCGTGTCGGGCACTTGGTAGGCGACGTCCTGGCGGCAACAGCGCTCGATCGCGCGCGCCGAGCGCTGCCCGGTCGCGTAGGCGTAAAGCAGCAGCGCGACCATCATCGACGGCTCATAAGCGGCACGGCCACGGCCATCCTCTCGGTCGGCGTAGAACCCGGAAACGTCCATCCCCTCAACCGCCTCGATCACGAACCACGCCAGGTGGTCCTCGGGCAGCCACTCGCGCAGCGACGGCGGCAACAAAAACGCCTGCTCACGATCGCATCCGAGGAAGTTCTGGGCCATCACGGAATCGTTCTCGCCAGACCGGACGGAGCGAGGTTTGTGCGACCGCCTCGGTGCGATGCGAGAGCGCGCCGGCAGCTTCGAGTGCGGTTGCGCGGGGGTGTTGCGCTACTCGAGCGGTGGCCTGTCGGCGAGCGCCCGCAGCCCGGCGCGGCACGCGAGCAGCGTGGGGTGCTGCGGAGTCGCTGCGGGCTCGAGCAGGGCGATCGCGCGACGGTACAGGGCGGCGGCTCGGTCGCGGTGGCCGCGCTCGGTGGCCAGGACGGCGAGGTTGTTGAGCAGGATCGCGAGCTCGGGGTGGCGGTCGCCGAGCAGGTGCTGCTTGGTCGCCAGCGCGCGCCGGTACAGCGCCTCGGCCTCGGCGGCGCGGTCGCGGCGGTAGGCGATCGCCGCGAGGTTGGTGAGCGTGCAGGCAACCTCATGGTGCTCGGGTCCCAGCACACGCTCGAAGGTGCGCAGGGCGGCGTGCAGCAGCGCCTCGGCCTCGTCGCGGCGCCCGAGCCCATCGAGGATCGCCGCCAGCGCCGCGCGGTCGGCGGCGACGTCGACGTGGTCCTCCCCGATGGCGCGCAGGCGGATCTCGACGGCGCGGCGGGCGGGAGCCTCGGCGCCGGCGAAGTCGCCGGACGCGTGGCGGATCCCACCGAGGTTGTGGTGCAGCGCCGCCGCCTCGGGAGTGACCGGCCCCAGGCGGGCGCGGACGATGCCCAGCGCGCGCACGTAATGGCGTTCGGCCTCCTCGAATCCGCCGCGGTACTTGAGCGTCACGCCGAGCTCGGTAAGCGCATAGGCGACCTCCCGTGTGTCGGTGCCGGAAGCCGCCTCGGCGTGCGCGAGCGCGCGCCGGAAACACAGCTCGGCGCCGGCCCAGTCGCCGGCCGCGCGGCGAGCGCGGCCGTTCTCTAGCGCGTCGCTCATCGCGCGACCGCGATCGCGTCGAGGGCCAGCGGCAGGTGGCGGCGCAGGCGCCGGGCGGCGAGCGCGGCAAGCGCGCAGGTCGCGGCGAGCGCGCCGGGCAACGCGGCCCCGAGCCCGGACGCGATCGCGGCGCCGGCCAGCAGCGGCCCCGCGATGAAGCCGGTGGTGAACGCGAGCGCCAGCGCGCCGTTGTAGCGGCCGCGCAGCGCATCGGGCGCGAGCTCGTTGACGAGCGCCGGCACGGTGGGCGCGAGCGCCGTCTCGCCCGCGGCCAGCAGGACCATCGTGACGGTGAGCAGCGCCGGCGCCGCCGAGCCGGCCGCCAGGGCACCGGCGGCGAGCGCCACGCTCCAGGCCGCCGCCCACAGGGCGCCTACGAGCACGATCGCGGTGGTGCGGCGCCGCCCCGCCAGCAGGCGCAGGGTGAGCAGCTGAGCGCCGACCACCGTGATCGTGTTGGCGGCCAGGGCGAGGCTCAGCCAGCTCGTATCGAGCCCCACGACCTCGGTCGCGTAGGCGGGAAAGGCGGCGGCGTACTGGGCGATGCCCGCGGTCACGAGCAGCGCCGTCAGCGCCCACACGCGCACAAAGACGCGGTCGCCGAGGATGGCCCGATAGCCGCCGGGCGCGCGCGCCGGCTGCCGGGGGCGACGGTGGCTCGCGATCCGCCGGTGGCCCAGCAGCACGACCGCGAAGGCCGCGAACGAGACCGCGTCCAGGACATAGAGGCGGGCCAACGCGGCCGGCGAGGCGGCGGCGACGAGCAGCGCCGCCACGAGCGCGCCGACGCCGAGGCCCGCATTCATCGTCGCGTGACGCAGGGCGAACGCGCTCGCGCGCTGCTCGGGCGTCACCAGCGCGGCCAGCAGCGCGTCCAGCGCCGGCCAGGCGACCGCGGCGCCGACGCCCAACAGCGCGCACGCCGCGAACGCCTGCCACGACGAGGAGACGGCGGCCAGCGCCAGCGAGCCGGCCGCCGCGGTGACCAGCCCGGCGGCCAAGGCCGCGCGCGGGCCGACGCGGTCGCTCAGCGCCCCGCCGAGCGGGTTGCCGGCCAGCCCGGCGATCGCCACTGTCGCGACCGCGAGGCTCGCGGGCCCGAGATCGAGCCCGCGAGCCTGATGGAGGTAGACCAGCAGGAACGGCAGCGTCAACCCGCTGCCCAGCGCCGACACGGCGTCGCCCGCGAGAACGACCCACGCGGCACGCGGCAAACCCGGCACCAGCGAGCGCACACGCGACATCGCCCCCGCCTCCCCCGACACGCCCGCCTCAGGCGCGCGCGGCGCCGACCGCCGGCGCGAGCCCCACAGGCGCCAGCAGCATCTCGTTGTGGTTCGCGGTGACGCCCCGCGCGATCGGCGCCAGCAGCGGCGCGATGTGGTTGTTGGTGAGGCTCACGGTGTGACTCCCGGGGAGTGGATGGGTTGACGATGAACTGCTCGCGGCTAACGCTCTCAGCAGCGGGCCGCGGCGCCCAGGAGGTGCGCCGCCAACCTGTGGCGGCGAACCGACGAACTCGCAGCGGCAAACCGACGGCCGGCCGTGGCTAACCCCGTGGCATGTCGCGCGAAACGGCCGCGAGACGCGAGCAGTGGCCACGACCGGCTGACCGTCGACGACCAGCCGGGGGATTCGCACCCCGGCGCGCTGCAGCGGCCCAGCCGTGGACCCGCTCCCCGAGAGATCGCTACGCCGTCCGGGCCACCAGCGTCGTCGCCCACGTTACTGCTCAACAACGGTGGCGGGAACCGGTCTCCCGCAGCTCGCACCGCGAGCGGCCGAACCGCCGGCCACCAGCACGTCGTGCGGCTCGAACGACCCGAAGGACAAGACGATCTCGTCCCGCCGTGGCCGCCGATGGGCGTGTCGCCCCCAATGGTCGAGACGCGCACCCGCGTGACCGGCCGCAGCCCCCGCGTCGGTGGCAGGAGAAGCGTGCCGGCGCTGCGCAAGAGCTCGCTCCTCCCCTTGTGATGAAGGAGGCGTCTGGCTCCGCGGCGCCGACTCGCTCGCTCCGGACGACCTCCGAGAACGCGGACCGAGATGCCTGCTTGCCCATCGGAGCAGGAGCGCCGGGCACGTCCAGGAATTGTCCTTCTCGGGCGTGACGCCGAGAGGACGTACGCGGTTGGACGTGGCTCGGATCGTCGCCGCGACGATGAGATGCAGTAGCGCCTCACCGCGGCGCAGCCGTCTGACCGGTCGCTGGGTGGGGCGCGTACTGCTCATCGTCGTCAACTCGGCAGCGGCAGCGGCCCGATCGCGCCCGTCTGCTCCCAGACGATCTGCCAGTTGCCGTTGCGTCGCTCATATAAGGCCGTGGTCCAGGCCGGGTGGGTGAGATGTCCGATCGGGGTGACTGCGATCTCGATCGTGTGCCGGTAGCGCAGGACCGCCGTGTTCCCATGCAGGCGCACCGTGATCTGCGAGCTGACCGTGTCCGACAGGAAGTCGAGGGCACCCGAGCCCACGCCACCGAGGAGGTCGTTGCGGGTCAGGACCTCGCCGAGCGGGTTGATCAGCTCGAAGTCGCTCGCGATCAGCGGGCCGGCGACCGCGACGTCGGCGTCGACCAGCGCCTGCAGGCGCTTCTTTTCGAGCTGGCGCAGCCGCTCGACCTGGCGCGACTTGCTCGCGCCCTTCGAGTGGCCAACCCTTCGCCGTGGCGACCGCCGGCACGCCAAAAGGCGTGCGGCGCGCGCCGCGACGGCACGCGCATACCGGCGTCAGGAAGCACGAGGGGCACATGACCGAGCTCAGTCGCGGTGGACGATCTCGTAGATCCCGACGCTCTCGGGTCGCATGTCCAGCGCGGGTCGGATGGGCTCGGGGATCTGGTCGCGGGCGTGCTCGTACATAGTGGTCAGCAGCGTGTCGGCCTCCTGCGCCTGGCCGGCGCTTGCGTAGAAGCCGATGCCGACGAGCCGCGCGTTGTCGCGGTCGACGAGCGTCATCGATCCGCGGTAGCCGGGAAGGTCGCGGAAGGGGTCGGTCTCCAATCCCTCCATCCACTGCTTGACCTCCTCGGTCAGGTTGAGGTCGACGTTCTCGTAGATGGACAGGCGAGCGAACATGCTGCTCCTTGGATCGCGACGTTCGATGTCGCCGAGATCCTCGCGGCGGCCGGACCGGACCGCTACGGGGTCGTCCCGGTATTCGGCCCCTGGGGTTCAGCCGGCGGAAAACAGTGGCGCGAGCTGTCGTCGCGAGCTGATCCCGAGCTTGCGATAGGCGTTGCCGAGGTGCATTTCGACGGTCTTGACGGTCACGAAGAGGCCCTGCGCGATCTCCGCGTTGCTCGCCCCATCGGCCGCCAGATCGACGATCCGGCGCTCGCTCGGCGTGAGCGCCGCGAGTCCGGTGGATGCGGGGCGGTGGACCTTCGCTCCGGTCACGCGAAGTTCCTCTCGTGCGCGCTCGGCGGTCGCGACCAGTCCACCGGCCGAGGCGAGGTCGAGCGCGCGGCGCAGCGGCTCGCGAGCTGCCGTCCGCTCGCCCCGGCGGCGCAGCGCCGCGCCGAGCTCGACCAGCGAGCGGGCGAGCTCGCGACGCGCGGGCGAGCGCTCGACGTGCTCGACCGCGTCACGCAGGCGGGCGAGGCCCTCGTCGCCCCCGACGATGAGCCCCGAGACGGTCAGCGCCTGCCCGAGGTAGCCCGGCGTGCCCCACACGCGCGCCCAGCTCAGCGCGGCCTGCGCCTCGCGCGCGGCAGCCCCCTCGTCCCCCGTCGCGTGGAGCAGGCGGGCGATGCGCAGCCATCCGTCGAAGTCCGGATCGGGCGTCGGGCCGTCTCCCCGGTGGCGGCGGGATTCGAGCTGGTCGGCCAGGGCGCCGTGCAGGTCTGCTTGTGCGGTGCGCAGGATCGAGCGCGTGGGGAGCAGCCAGTCGGCGCCGCGATCGGGCGTGATCGTATGCGCTGCGCCTGACGCCTCGAGGACCGCCTGCGCCTCGTCGAGTTCGCCGCGCTCGATCAGCACCTCGATCAGGAACGCTGCGCAGCGGGGGTGCTGCCACATGGCGGCGGGCAGGATCTCGTACGCAGCCCGCGCGTCGGCCTCCGCGTCGGCAGCCGCCCCGGAGCGCAGGGCGATCCACGCGCGCCACATCGAGGCCGTGGCGAACCCGGGCACGGAGCCGCGGCGCTGCGCCTCGGCAAACGCGATCGCCACCGTGCGGCGGGCCACATCCAGCCGGTCGGTCTTAAGCAGCGCGTCGATCACGAATTGCAGCCATGCCGAATCGGGACCGCTAGCCGCGACCAGCTCCGGATCGGCCACCGCGCGCTCGACGGGCTCGGCCACGTCCTCCGCCGCGCGCCCGAGCAGGAAGCGGTGGATCGCCACATGCAACAGCAGCTCGCATTCCCCGACGGTGCGGCCCTCCAGGTCCGCGAAGCGCTCCGGCTCGCCGAGCGCTTGCTGCATCAGCGCGGGGCTCATGAAGATCGCCATCAAGCGGACCGCCTCCAGCTTGAGCTCGAGCTCCCGGTCCCGGCCCGCGACTCCCTCGAGCGCCCGCTCGATCATGCCGAGCGCTTCGTGTGGGTCTTGGCGCCCAGGACCGCTGGCCCACATCAGCGCGAGCGCCGCGTGGGCCCGGTCCACCTCGTCGAGGGCGGCGTCGGACGCCTCGAGTACGCGGTCCAGCGCCTCGCGTCGGCCAAGCCCGTTCTCGGCTCGTGCGAGATCCAGCAACAGTGGTGAGCGCTTCCGGGGTGCAGGAGGCTCGGCGAGGGCGCGCGCCAGGCACGCGGCGGCCTCGTTCAGTGCGCCCGACGCGAGTGCGCGCCGCCCAGCCTCGGCCAGCGTGGTGGCGACGGCCTCGTCCCCACGCGGGTCGGCGTGCAGCAGGTGCACGGCGACCGCCTCCGCCGCGGCGCCCGCCTCCCCGAGGATTCGGGCGGCATGCGCGTGCAGCCCTGCGCGCTCTCCCGCCGTCAGTCCGCTTACGACCGCGTCACGGACCAGGGGGTGCTCGAATTCGAGCGGACGCGCGTCGCGCAGGATCCCGGCGCGCACGAGCTGCTCGCCGAACTCCGAGGCCTGCTCCGGGTCAATTCCGGCCAGCCGCGCGGCCGTGATGACCGGCGCCCGGTCGAGCACCGCGACCGCGCGGGCGAGCCGGCCCGGCCCGTCTCCGAGGCGCGCGAGCGTCGCGCTGACCGCCCCCGCGACGGCGTACGGTCCGAGCCGCGTCACCGCGCCGGCGTCCTCGACTCCACGGTCGCGAAGCCCCTTGGCCAGCCGGCGGAGCAGCAGCGGATTGCCGCCGGTGGCGACGTGACACGCCTCAACGAACGACGCGGAGACCGGCGCGCCGTCGCGCTCCGCAAGCACAGCGGCCGTCGCGTCTTGCGACAGCGGGACGAGCTCCATCGATGTCGCGAGTGGTGTCCCGCGAAGCGCCCCGTCCCCCGCCGCGACGGCCGGCCGCCGGACCGCCAGCAGCAGTGCTGGGAGCGCGTCGAGCCGGTTCGCTAGAAACTCGAGGAAGCGGACCGAGGCGCGGTCGGCCCAATGCAGATCGTCGACGACCAGCAGTGCGCGCGCTGCTCCGCCAGTGCGGCCACAAGCCAGTACAGACCGTGCAGCACCCCAAACGACGCGTCCGCGTCGAGCTCCGGCAAAGAAGCGTCCGGCAGAACGACAGGCGCCGCCAGCGCGGCGGCCCCGCCGAGCGTCCGGCGGCGAGCAGCGGCGGACATGCAACGCAGGCGCGGTTCGAACAGCTGGCCGACGATCCCCCACGCGTACGCGGCCTCCAGATCGGTTCCGCGAGCGCTCGCCACGGCGATGTTACGCGCCCGCGCCGCATCACGGGCCAGCTCGAGGAGGCTCGTCTTCCCGATCCCGGCCGGCCCTTCCACCACGACCACCTGCCCCCGCCCCGCGACCACCTCGTCGAGCGCATCGACGATCGCCCTCGACTCCCGCTTACGCTCGTGCAGGCGACTCAACATGCCCGCGCGAGTCTATGCCCGCCGCGATGCCGTGACGCCGGCGTGCGCGACGCAGACGACGCCTGCATTCGTGAAGTAGCGAGCGCGCGTCCTGCGCTGCCGCCGCGCTCGCTTCGGATGACCTACGAGCACGTTGTCCGGCCGGGCGCGTACGACCGCGATCGCTGGACGAAGCGGGCACGAGTCACCCCGCGCTCGGACTCCTCCTCGTCCAAGGCGGTCGTCTTCGCCTGGACCACCGCGACGCTCGCTTGCACGACAGGAGCAGCAGCGGGCGTGGATCGCCGGTGATCAGCCCCCGGGCGGCTCGCGCAGGGCAGAGGATTGCGCGTGGATCGCATTTGGGACGACGGACTCCGCTGTCCCGAGAATGCGGGCGCTCTGCACCCGGGATCACCGCGTCAGAGCCCGCGATCTCGATCGCTGACCGCACCTATTGGAGCGCGCCGATCGGTGCTGCGCACCGCGGCGTGCTTATGTTCGCGCGTTACAGGTGGTGCTTGGCGTCTTTGCGTTGCAGCTCGGAGCGTTGCCGGTCGGCAAGGTGATCGCCGGGAGAGTCCTGGGCTTCG
>Ga0126306_10001661_pt1 | contig 12045 bp, 10 predicted proteins | sample Plot27_FD_92592 | JGI IMG/M metagenome (GOLD analysis project Ga0126306, IMG submission 92592) | Serpentine soil microbial communities from UC McLaughlin Reserve, CA, USA - Plot27 | ecosystem: Environmental > Terrestrial > Soil > Grasslands | place: USA: UC McLaughlin Reserve, Lake County...
GCCCCCTATCTGCTGGCGCGGGCGTGTGCCAAGAAAATGACAGATGGCGGACTCATCATCAATATCACCGATATAGGCGCGCAGAAAGCCTGGAGTCGCTATCCATCGTACACAGTCAGTAAAGCTGCGCTTGAGTCGCTGACCCGCATCCTCGCCCGTGCCCTGGCGCCGACGATACGCGTCAATGCTATTGCTCCAGGCTTTGTTCTTCAATCTGACATTGTGACCGATGAGGAGTGGCAGCGGCTGATTCATCGGATTCCGCTGAAGCGCCCGGCGCGGACTGAAGAGATTGCTTCCGCACTCGAATTTTTGCTCAAGAACGAGTATATTACCGGGCAGACAATCGTTGTCGATGGTGGATATTCGCTCATTTAAGTCGCACTGAGCAGAACGCGGAGAATTCTCATGTCCGAAATAACCGAGCTTGCCGAAAAACTCAGGTCAGAAGGGGAAAAAATCGTTTCCATGTTTAGCGGACTCACCGACGATCAATGGGAGCAGGAGGTCTACACAGAAGGCGTCACGTGGACGATACGTAATGTGCTTTCGCACTTCGTCACCTCCGAGCGCGGACTGCTCAAACTCTTCGAACAGATCCGTTTGGGCGGCGCCGGCGCGGCTGAGGACTTTTCCATTGACCGCTATAATGCAGCCATGCAGGAACGGACGAAGGAAGCTACTGCACAGGAGTTGATTGAGCAATACAAGGAGGTGCGTTCCAATGCCATTGCCTGGGTTTCAGGCTTGAGCGAATCGGAACTGGAGATCGCAGGGCGCCATCCATTTTTAGGGCAGACCGTCATCCGTGAAATGATCAAGATGTTGTACATCCATAATCTGACGCACGCGCGTGATATGAAAAAGACTCTTCGATAGAAAGCCTCCAAGAAATGAAACGGGCGTAACCAGAAGACTTCCCGCGATTTTCCTTCATGGGCTTTGTGTCCCGCGTGATTAAAGGATCTGCATGAATCTCCCTCCCTTCAAACTCGAACGGTACTTCGCCAAATACGAATTCAACACGGAATATTTGCTCTGTGCCTCCGATTGTGAATCTCTATCCATCGGGGAATTGCTAGCCTTGGATGCAGAATCAGCGGACGCGGCTGAAAAATTTCAGCGGGTCTGGTTGGGTTACACCGAATCCCAGGGAAGCCCCACGTTGCGCGCGGAGATCTGCAACCTGTACGAGACGATCCAGCCGGAAGATATTCTTGTTCATGCCGGCGCGGAGGAGGCGATCTTCCTCTTCATGTTTGCTGCGTTCAAGGAATATGACCACGTCATCATCCATTCGCCGGCCTACCAATCGCTGGCGGAGGTTGCCCGCGCAGCCGGTTGTGACGTGAGCCCCTGGCGGGCGCGCGAAGAGAACGGCTGGTCTCTTGACCTGGAAGAACTTCGTCACCTTATGCGGACGAATACCAAGGCCATTATTATCAATACACCCCATAACCCGACTGGTTATCTGATGTCTCGTGCGGATTACGACGCTGTGCATGAGTTTGCACAGGCAAATAAATTGCTGTTGTTTTCCGATGAGGTCTATCGTGAGTCGGAATATGATCCTGCCGCTCGCCTGCCCGCCGGTTGTGATTATGGCGAGCACGCCGTTTCTCTTGGCGTGACTTCGAAAACCTATGGACTTGCGGGTCTGCGCGTTGGCTGGATTGCAACAAAAAATAAAAAGCTCTACGAAAAAATGGCATCGCTGAAGGACTACACCACGATCTGCAATTCCGCGCCCAGCGAATTCCTTGCTGAAGTTGGCATGCGCAATCGGCAAAAACTTATCGAGCGGAATCTTGGCATTATCAAGCAAAACCTAACTGTGATCGATGATTTGTTCGCCCGCACCCGGTCACTGTTTGAGTGGGTGCGCCCACAGGCCGGCTCGATGGGGTTCCCGCGTTATCTGCGCGGCAATGTGGAAAAATTCTGTGATGAATTGGTGAAGCATGCGGGTGTCCTGCTTCTGCCTGGCTCTGTCTATGGCGACTCGAATGGTCATTTCCGTTTGGGGCTGGGAAGGAAAAACCTACCACAGGCTGTGGAAAAGTTGGAAGAGTTTCTGGTCAGATAAAAATATATCTATCCTCGTTCCTTCGTGCTCTTTGTGTATAAAAACTGGAATAGTCAATCGGAAATCATAAATTGAAAAATCTTCTCCGGCTCTCTCGTCCTCTCCACCTGCTCCTCGCCGCGCTGACGTATTTTCTTGGCGCGAGTATCGCCAATTATCTTGGCAAACCGTTCCGTACCGATTCCTTCTGGCTGGGACTGATCGCTGTCCTTCTGGCGCAGGCAAGCATGAATCTGTTAGCGGAAGTCTTTCGCCCCATCAATGAGTTCATTATCGAAGGCGAGACGCGGAAAGACCGTCTTACCCTCCGCAATAATGCGCTTTACCTTTCGATTGCCGCGCTAACGGCAAATGCGGTGATCGCTTTCGTCCTGTATACGAACAATCACCTTTCTGTTGCCGGTTTCTTTTTCCTTCTGCTCTCGCTCATCCTTATTCTTGTCTACTCCATCCCTCCCTTTCGCTTTATCAATCGTGGGTTCGGAGAGTTTTTGCTTGCCGCCCACATTGCCTACGTCATTCCTTCCATTGCCTATATTCTCCAGTCCGACGAGACTCATCGCTTTCTGCTGATCAGTCTCCCGCTTACCTTTCTTGGTTTTGCCTATTTCATTGTGATGAACTTCCCAGCCTTTGCTTCAGACCATAAATATGGTCGCAGCACACTGCTGACACGGCTCGGCTGGGAACGGACGGTACCATTCCATCATCTCTTTGTCCTGCTTGCCTATCTTCTCTTTTTGTCGGCGCCAGTCTTTGGTCTCTCCCTGTCGCTCCTCTGGCCTGCCTTTCTCACCCTGCCCTTCGCACTTTTCCAAATCTTCCAACTCCGCAGCCTTGCTTTGGGAGCACCCACCAATTGGACCCTCCTCACCGTGACTGCTCTCTCCGTATTTGGACTCACAGCTTATTTTTTAAGTCTCACCTTCTGGCTTCGCTAAGCTGACTTCCAGTTATTGATGTTGATTCATGCCTGAATTCCTCACTCTCCTCCCACCTGACGAAGCCCGCGTCCTCCTGCTCTCGTATCTTTCGCAGCCGGTTCCTGATTCTGAATCGGTGGACGTTCCTGCCTCTTTAGGCCGAGTCCTAGCGGAAGACATTATTGCTCCGCATCCGCTGCCCGATTTCCAGCGGTCCACCGTGGATGGTTACGCGGTCGGCGCGAAAGATACGCATGGCGCCAGTGATTCCCTGCCTGCATATCTTCATCTCGTTGGCGAAGTGCCGATGGGTGACTCCCCCGCGTTCGTGATCAGCACAGGTCAATGCGCTCTGATCCATACCGGCGGGATGCTGCCCAACGGGACAGACTCGGTCATAATGCTGGAATACACCCAACGAACAGATGCGGATGAAATCGAAATCTTCCGTGCAATTGCCGAAGGCGAGAACGTGATACGGGTCGGGGAGGATGTGTCCCAGGGACAAACCGTCCAGGCAAAGGGGAGTCTGATTCGTCCGGCTGAGATTGGCGGACTGATGGCTTTGGGCATCGGAAGAGTCAACGTGGTCAGAAAAATCTGTGTCGGGTTGATCTCCACCGGGGATGAGGTGATCGATCCCAGTCAAACGCCGCGGCCGGGGCAGGTGCGCGATGTCAATTCCTATACACTTGCTGCCCTGGTAGAGAAGTCAGGCGGAACAGCAAAATTATATGGCATCGCATCTGATCAGCTTGAAGGTTTGAAAAATAGCGCCGCAAAAGCTCTAGCAGAATGTGACCTGGTCATCATCACTGCGGGATCCTCAGCCTCCACACGGGATATGACTGTCGATGTCATTCGCTCCCTGGGCGAGCCGGGTGTGCTTGTGCATGGGATCAACACCCGGCCTGGCAAACCAACGATCTTAGGAGTATGCGGCGGAAAGGCTGTGATCGGTCTGCCGGGGAATCCCGTCAGCGCCCTGGTAAACGGATATTTATTTGTTGTGCCCGTGATCGAAAAATTGTTGGGCTTGCTACCCAGACCCAAGCCCAGTGTGCAGGCGCGATTAACTGTGAACTTATCCTCCCAGGCGGGACGCGAAGATTGGTGGCCCGTGAAATTAAATGCCAACCAGCATTCGCCAAGCGGAACTCTAAATGCCGAGCCCATCTTTGGCAAAAGCAACCTGATTTTTACCCTGGCTGCAGCCGATGGGCTTTTGCGAATCTCTCCTGACGCAACCGGCTTATCTGCGGGCGAAATCGTGAAGGTGTACTTACTATAGCGGTCCTGAGGCCTGCCAGGGCAGCTTTTCCAGATCCACATTGCCACCGCTGAGGATCACGCCCACTTTTAGGCCGGTCAGATCGATTTTCTTTTCCCACAGAACACCAACAGCCACCGCTGCAGATGGTTCGATTACGATCTTGGCGCGTTCCCAAATAAATCTCATCGAATCGATAATGACCTGCTCGCTTACAGTGACGATCTGCTCGACGCGCTGCTGGATAATCGGAAACGTCAGACTACCCAGCGATGTCAACAAACCATCAGCAATCGTCTTCGGTTTCATTGATGGAACGAGTGCCCCGGATTGCAGGGAACGATACGCGTCATCAGCCATTTCCGGCTCGCCCGCGATCACGCGGATTCCCTTTTTGGTTTCAGTCGCTGCGATGGATGTACCGCTCAAAAGCCCACCGCCGCCAACGGGCGCGAGGATCACATCCAGTTCGCGCACTTCCTGCAGCAGCTCCAAAGCGGCGGTGCCCTGCCCCGCAATGACACGTTCATCATTGTATGGATGGACGACATTCGCCCCTGTTCTTTCATATATTCGGGTCAGCGCTGCTTCACGCGCTTCGAGTGTGGGTGCACAAAATGTGATCTGACCGCCGTAGCCGGCAACCGCATTTTTCTTCACTGAGGGCGCGTTGTCTGGCATGACGATATAGGCCGGAACGCCCCGCATCCGTGCCGCCAGGGCAAGTGCCTGGGCATGGTTCCCCGACGAGTGGGTACAAACCCCGCGGGCGGCTTCTTCGTCATTGAGCGAAAACACTGCATTCGTCGCGCCGCGAAATTTGAACGCACCCACCTTTTGCAGATTCTCGCATTTGAGAAACACCTGTGTGTCCACGATCTGATTCAAACTTTCATTGGTCAATACAGGCGTGTGGTGGATGTAAGGATGGATTCGTTGCGCAGCCTCGCGGATGTCATTCAGCGTGATGGACATGAAACCTCCAATGGGTGGCTAATATCCTTGTTCAAAATCAACCACATACTTCAGCGGCCGGCCTTCGAGATAAAGTTGATAGTTCTCTATGAAAAGCTTTGTAATGTCTTCCGGGTAACTGATGGCTGACGTATGAAATGTCATGTACAGATTTGGCGTTGTCCAAAATGGGTGACCTTCCGGTAGCGGCTCCTTATCGAATACATCCAACACTGCGGCGGCGAGCTTTCCTTCATTCAATGCGGCGACCAAAGCAGGTTCGTCCACCGCGTTGCCGCGCCCAACGTTGATGAAGACCGCCTGGGGCGGCAGAGCCCTGAGTAAATCAGCATCTATGATTTTGTCTGTATCTTTTGTTCGCGGCAGGATGCTGATCAGGTAATCCAGTCCATCGACAAATGTCAGCAGATCGTTCCCATGAAAGTATTGATCTACTTGTGAACTCGTTTCACTTTCCCGCGTAAAACCTCTGATTGTCATCCCGAAATGTTTTGCTGTTCCCGCCAGATGTGCACCGATCGAACCGACACCAAGCAATCCTATGGTCCTGCCTCGCAAAACACCCGATTCAGGTCTTTGCCATTGCATGGACGTTTGTGCCTTGATCCGCTCAAGGATTTTCTTTTCATGGAAAAGCAGATAGCCGAATACATACTCGGACATCAGCGCGCCGAAGACGCCGCGGGCATTGGTCAGGATGTAGTCGCGGCGTTGGGTGGGATCCACCAAAGGTTCCACGCCCGCATAAATAGACTGGACCCATTTCAGATGCGCAAGACCGGAAAGCGCATCCCGGATCAATTTTGGTTCGCCCAAGACGATGTCACATTCCTGGGGATCGCTCGTTAATTCCAGTCCTGGCAACTGGGCAGCACCCAGATACTCAATATATTCATCGGCATCGCGGGAAAGGAGAAGGAGTTTAGGCATGATTTCAATTATAACCACGCGTCCATACCTGGCAAAACAAAGAGCCGTGCATTACCTGCACGGCTCTTTGTTTAAGTGCTCTATCTATTGGTTGGCGATCAGCTTCTGCGTACCAGCCCGACCAGGAAGAGCAGGACGACCGCGCCAAGGATGGCGACGATCAGACTGGTAAGGTTGAAGCCAGTCACTCCCTGTGCGCCAAAGACGTTATTCATCAGGAAGCCGCCGATGAGGGCGCCAACAATACCGACAACAATATTGGCAAGAGCTCCCATTTGAGCGTTCCGTCCCATGATGATGCTTGCAATCCATCCAGCGATGGCACCGAAGATGATCCATAAGATGAAGTTCATTTCTACCTCCGAAAAAGATCTGAATATTGGTTGGTCAATTCTTGCTGGGCGGGGTTACATCCCGCTCATTGTTAGAAACGAAAACAAAAAAGGATTGTTACGTCTCTATTCTATACTGTATAACACTGTATGGAGCAAAGAGTTTCAGCCTATTGAATGACCGGTTACCTCCTTCGCAGACCAAAAATCGTGGTCAAAATCCCTGTAAAAAAAGAGGCGGCCAGCAGTCCAACAAAAACTCGGGCTGTTTGGCTATTTTCATGATCCAGCCGGCTCTCTCGCAACGAAATCGCTGAGGCAGCCGGAATCGCAAGCTGTGGTTTGAATTCTTTGGCTGGTCTCTGCCCAGTTTGTCTGACATCCTCCTGTCCCTCCGGAACGATCTTTGAACCATAATTGTTTGCATAGACCTGGGTAAACTCCGCGCCAAAGAGCAGGATCTGCGCTGAGTAATAGATCCAGACCAGCAGCAATACCAGCGAGCCCGCCGCGCCAAACGAGGAAGCAACCGCGCTATTACCCAGATAAATCCCGATCAAAAATTTGCCTAATGAAAACAGAACAGCCGTCACGAAGGCACCCAGCCATACATCGCGCCAGGCAATCTTTGCATCCGGTAGGAATTTGAAGATCAAGGCAAACAGGACCGTGATGGCGGCAATGGATATGACCAGGTTTACAATTTGCAGAAGGATTTCTGAAATGGGGATGGCGTTACCAATTGTCTCTTGTACCGCCGAAAGACCGGCACTAATAACCAGTGAAACGAGCAAAAGGAACCCAATCCCCAGGATCATGGTGAAGGAGAGCAAACGACTGAAGATGACTTTCTTAATTGATTCAACGAAACCTTTGACTTCTTCCTCCTTTACTTCCCAGATCGTATTGAGGGCGTTATGCAATTCGTTGAACACACCTAACGCACCAAAAAGGAGGGTAAGGATCCCGATGATGGTGGCCGTGATCCCTTCGGCGGGATTGCTCGCGCTCGTCAGCAGTCCAGACACGAACGTCCGGCCCTCGGCACCAACCAGCCCTTCGATCTGATTCATCACCTGTGACTGTACTATCTCGCGCTGCCAGAAAAGACCGGTAATGGCGATGATGATGACGAGCAAAGGAGCCAGAGAGAAAATTGTATAGTATGCCAGCGCGGCAGAGAGCCGTGACGCTTTATCCTCCTTCCAGCCCTGATAGCTTAGCTTGAATAGATTTGGTAGATTTGAGAAAACCTTTTTCATATCACCACCAATCCGCCGCCCAACCGGATGAACCCGGTTGCAGGCGTTTGCTCAGGTATTTTCGTTATCAACTGTTATATATCAAAAAGGAGTAGAGCAAAATAGAAAAAATCCCTACCAGCAGGCAGGGCTTTCGCGCCAAGGGTGTAAAATGCAAACAGACTGATTTTAGGACTGGTTGGATGATTGATCTAAATGAGCCCGTTGCTTTTTTTCTGCTGATCATGACCATTATCCTGGTCACGCCGATCCTTTCGGAGCGCGTGCGACTGCCGGGTATTATCGGAATTATTCTGGGTGGGATGCTGATCGGTCCACATGGATTCCATCTCATCGAAGCAGGCGACCGTATCGAATTTCTCTCGACGATCGGGCTGGTGTACTTGATGTTTAGCGCAGGGCTGGAGGTGGATATCATCCAGTTCATGCGTGTGCGCGGCCGCTCCATTGTATTTGGATTTTTTACCTTCCTTTTGCCCCAATTGATGGGCATGGGACTCGGCAAAATCCTCGGGCTGGATTGGCTTGGTATGATTCTGCTGGGGTCCGCCTTTGCTTCGCATACGCTGATCGCATTCCCAATTCTCACCCGTATGGGTGTGACTCGCAATGAAGCCATTGCGGTCACAACCGGCGCAACGGTTCTCACCGATATCGGAGCCTTTATTATCCTGGCAGTGGTGCTCGGCGCGAGGTCAGGTGGATTGAGCATTACCTATTTCATCCAGTTCTTTGTTCTTTTGTCCATCTTCACTGCGCTGATTATCCTTGGCTTGCCGCGCCTGGGGAAATTTTTCTTTCAGCGTTTTAGTGGACGCGCGATCGAATTCCAGTTCGTCATCGTGGTGCTCTTTGTTGCCGCGTTGGGCGCGGAACTGATCGGTGTGCACGAAGTGGTCGGCGCGTTCCTTGCCGGGCTTGCGATCAATGCCACACTTCCCCGCCATAGTCCGGTCACTGGCCATGTGCTTTTCATCGGCGAGTCGTTTTTTATCCCGGTCTTTCTGTTATATAGCGGCATGATCACGGACCCGTTATCATTTCTTGAAAATCGCCAAACGATCGTTGTGGCGCTCGGGGTAACGATTGTCGCATACGTTTCCAAACTGATTGCCGCCTGGGTCACCGCCCGCATTTTCAAATATACGAAAAACGAATTTTGGACTGTCTATGGGCTTTCTCACGCGCAAGCCGCGGTCACGATCCCGACTCTTGTTATCGGTTTGGAAACGGGATTGTTCGACTCGACTCTCTTCAATGCGGCGATACTGATGATTCTGCTCACCTCTATTACCTCACCTTTGATTGTTCAGCGTTTCGGCCCGGACCTGCAAACTGTTTCCGTGGATGACAAGCCATCGCCACTCTTTGAGCGCATCCTGGTCCCCATTATCGACCCGAGGATACAGGAGCAGTTGATCGGGTTGGCAACTCTGCTTGCCAAGGTCAACGATGGAAAAACGATTGCCGTCAATGTTGTGAAAGCTGGCAGTAAACAGGAAAATGAATTTGCCCTTCACCGTGATCTGTTAGGGCGTACGCCTGAGATCCTAAACGATCCCGAATCAGAGATTGAGTTGATCCCGCGTTTGGCGGAGACCCACGCAAAAGGGATTTTGTATACCGCCCAGGAACAGAGCGCCTCGATCATCCTGATGGGTTGGCGCGGCAAACGGACCCTGCGGGAGTCGCTGCTTGGCTCCGTGCTGGATGAGGTAATCTGGGGTTCTGACACGCCTGTGATGGTGGGAAAATTGTCCATCCCTTTGAACGGGACGAAACGAATTGCATTTATTCTGCCCCCCAAGGTCGTACCTCAAATTGTCCTGCGCCGTATGTTTGAAGCGAATCTTTCTCTGGCAAAAGCCCTGAATGTTCCTCTGATTCTGCGCGCGGATTCAAGCTATCTGCAATCCATCCAGGCTTTGCTTCCTGTCATGGACAGTAATTACCCGATCGAGGTGGAGCCGCTCAAAGAGAAAGAACTGACGCCAGAGATACTTGAACGGGAAAGCATCAGCAGCTTCATTGTTGTGCCCGGCTTTGGTTCCCGTAAGCGTGTGGCGGACACACTTGGAAATTTACCCGAGAGCCTAGCAGCCTCTTTTGATGGGAATCTGGCGATACTCCATTTTGACAAGTAGAGCGGCTTTGTGCGAATCATGCCGCCCTCATCAGGGCGCTGGACCTATTTTACCTTTCTATCGTTGCTTCCCTCTCCGGTCCCACCCCAATCCATTTCACAGGAACCTCTGCTGCAACTTCAATCATCCGTACATATTCCTGCGCAGCTGCTGGCAATTCCTCAAATGACCTTGCCTTGCTGATATCGTCCTTCCAGCCGCTGACCGTCTGATAAATAGTTTCAACCTGGTCCAGTCCGTACGCGTCGACATCTGCGTAACGAACGGGGTCACAGCTCAATTCGTACCTTGTGCAAACGTTGATCTCGTCCAATCCGCTCAGCACATCCAGCTTTGTCAGACACAGTTCGGTGGCGCCGCTCAACTGCACCGCAGTTCGCACGAGCTCCAGATCCAACCAGCCGACTCGCCGCGTGCGGCCCGTTGTTGCAGCCGTCTCTGCGAATTTTTTGTATACCTGGCTGTCAGTGTCATGGATTTCTGTGGGCAGCGGTCCTGCACCGACGCGCGTGGTGTAGGCCTTCGTCACGGCGATGACATTTGTGATGTAACGGGGCGGGATGCCCAGCCCGGCTGAAGCCGCAGAAGGTATCGTCGTTGAAGCAGTTACGAACGGGTATGTTCCCCAATCCGTGTCCAGAAAGGTTCCCATCGCCTGTTCAAGCAAAAAGTGTTTATTGGCTTTGAGACCATCCTGTACCAGTGAGAAGAGTTCACGGATGTACGGTTTCAATTTCAAATAATGATCACGATACGTGTCGCGCACCTCTTCATACTTCAATGCCTCTCCGCCTAACGCGGCAATGATCTTATTCTTCAGTTCCAACTGCACCTGCAATCGCGACTCGAATGCCTTGCTCCCAAAATCGCTCCAGCGGATACCGTTGTAACTGACCTTATCCGCAAACACGGGACCAATGCCGCGGCGCGTGGTCCCTGTGGCACCTGCACCTTTCGCTTCCTCATACAAGCCATCCAAAATCTTGTGATAGGGCATGATCAAATGAGAACGCGGCGAGATCCATAGACGACCTTCCAGACCAATACCTGCCTTGTTGAGCGCGTCGATCTCTTCAATCAGCACTGCCGGGTCGATCACCACACCACCGCCGATCAGCCCCACCGTGTTCTGTGCAAAGATCCCTGAAGGCACCAGATGGATTTTGAACGTACCAAACTCATTGATCACCGTATGCCCCGCGTTATTCCCACCATTGAAACGCGCCACATAGTCGGCCTGTCCGGCAAGATAATCCACCGCCTTGCCTTTGCCCTCATCACCCCACTGTGCTCCAATAACTACTGTGACTGTCATGTTGAATCCTCCTGCGATGTACGCATTACTTCATCAACGATCTGAATGGCTAAGCCAATATATGAATCTGGAGATAAGCGATTCAATTTTTCGCGCGTTTCCGCCTCGATATCCAATGACTCAACCCAACTCTGGTAACTGTTTTCGTTCAGGACACGACCCTGGGTTCGCGATTGAAGCGATTCATACGCCTCGCTGTGACCAGCCGCGCGGAGAATGGTCTGCGCGCCTTCACTGATCACTTCCCAATGCTCGTGCAACTCTTGCCTGATCCTCTTCTCATCCGCTGCTACGCGGCTCATGCCGCGCCTAACATTATTCCATGCGAGCAGGGTATGACCAATCGGAACGCCAAACGTCCTTCGCACCGTTGAGTCAGAAAGATCCCTCTGCAAGCGCGAGATGGGTAATTTCTGTGCATAGTGGGTGAGGAGCGCGTTTGCAATGCCCAGGTTGCCCTCTGCATTCTCAAAGTCAATAGGATTAACTTTCTGCGGCATTGTCGAAGAACCGACCTCACCTTCGACCACGTTTTGCTTAAGGATCCCATCACTGATATACCTCCAGATATCCTGCGTATAGTCAATGAGAATAGAGTTGGTGAGTCGGAGGGCATCAAAATAACGGATCCAGTTGTCGTAGGGCAGGATTTGTGCGGTGACAAGATTGGGATCCAGACCAAGGCCTCGCACAAAATCATTACTGAACGAAATCCATTCGACCTGTGGGGCGGCGGATTGCAGCGCGTTGAAGTTGCCGACAGCCCCAGTGAGCTTTGCCTCGAACCGATGATCGGCGATTTCCGAGC
>Ga0126306_10001662_pt1 | contig 12037 bp, 9 predicted proteins | sample Plot27_FD_92592 | JGI IMG/M metagenome (GOLD analysis project Ga0126306, IMG submission 92592) | Serpentine soil microbial communities from UC McLaughlin Reserve, CA, USA - Plot27 | ecosystem: Environmental > Terrestrial > Soil > Grasslands | place: USA: UC McLaughlin Reserve, Lake County...
AGCGTGTACGCCTTGAACTCACCCGACTTCGGGTCGATGGTGCCGATCTTGTTGGTGCCGAAGAGGTCGAACCAGGGCCGGTTCTTCGAGTCGATCACGAGGCCGTAGGGCCGCGAGCGAGATTCCATCTTCCAGATGCGGATCTTGCCGTCGGCCGTGGTCAGCTTGCCGACCGCGCTGGACTGCTGCGCGGTGAACCACGCGTCACCGTTGCGATCGAAGAGCATGGTGTGCGGGTCGCGGACGCCCTCGGGCACCGGAATGCTCGTCGTCTTGCCGGTCGCCGGATCGAGCCGGACGATGGTGCCGTTGGCGTTGCCGGTGAACCAGACCGTCCCCTTGGGGTCGACGACGAGGTTGTGCGGGTGCGCACCCTTCTCGACCTCGTAGCGCTTGAACTCGCCCGTCTTCGGGTCGAGCCGTCCGACGTAGTTCCCTGCCTGGCCAACGAACCAGACATGTCCCTTCTGATCGGCGTACGGGTCGCGCGGACGCCCGTCCCACGGCGTGCTCCAGAGCTTGGGCTCGGAGGCAGCCGCGGACCGCGCGGCCTGTGCGACGGCGAGCTGGCTGACGGTGAGCGAGAGAGCGAGGGCGACGATCGACGTGCGCATGCAGTCCTCCAGGGGAAGCGATGGTGTCCTCATCAAGCTACGCGGGACGCCTGAAAAACGCTCCGCTCCCGACATCCGATGAGCCGGCTTCGCGTGCGCGCCCTGCCGCCCTCGAGCGTCCCTCGGCGCGAATGCTACTTGTTCACCCGGCGCATCTCCCACGAGCCCTCGGCGCGGATGCGGCCCGCACTGCGGGTCTGGAAGGTGCCCGCGATCTTGTCGGAGCGGACCTGACCGAAGAAGACCGTGTTGACGCTGCACTCGCAGTCGGGCGAGATGTAGGGCTCGAGCGTGCCGCGGACGCTGTCGGCGCGCACGGCGACGAAGTCGATCCGGAGCTGCTGCGCCGATCCGGCGTGCATGGCGTGTACACTCGACGGATCGGCCGAGCGCACGGGCTGCCCGCGCGGATCCACCATCGTCACGTCCCCGAACAGACTGTCCGACCCGCTGCGCAGGGAGAACGACAGCGAGCCGCCGCGCCCGCCCGCGCCGTTCCAGTACTCTCCGGCCCACGAACCGGCGAGGCCCGCGATCGACCGCGGGTCGCCCTGCAGCTGCACGGGCATCGATGGAGCGGTGCGGCAGCCGATGAGGGCGACGATGGCGAACGAGCCGATCAATGCACGGCGCATGGGAGCCTCACGGGGTGAAGGTGCGGGCAGCAAACCGTCCAGGAGGAACGAGTCGTCGCCGCGGGAGAGAAGGTACGACCTGGAGTCTGCGGAATGTGGGGGATGCCGACAAGCGTCGCCGGTCGTATTGCCGCTCATGGTGATGCCAGGGCGGTGAACGATCTTGCACGATACCGCGATCCGACGAGCCGCGTTTCCCGCTGTCGCTCGGGCTGGCGCGACCTTCGCGATTGCGCTTCCATTCGTCGAGTCACGCGAGCGTGCCGGCAATCATCCCTCCATCGCAGTCGCCGTCCTCTGTCACCCGCTCCCCGGAGTCTGCGGAGCGACCTTGGCATGCGCGGGATGTCGCAGACGCGCTCGCACGCTTCGGCACTGATCCGTCACGTGGTCTCACCGAGGCCGTCGCATCCGAGCGCCTGGCATCCGACGGCCCCAACGAGCTCGCCAGCAAGCCCCCCGTTCCTCGGTGGCGCCGGTTCGTCGCGCAGTTCCGGAGCGTGCTGGTCCTCCTGCTGCTCGCGGCCACGGCGATCTCCGTCGCGCTGTGGCTCGTCGAGCGGGACACGCCACTCCCATACGACGCGATCGCCATCCTCGCCATCGTGCTCCTGAACGCCGCCCTTGGCTACGTGCAGGAGGAGCGGGCCGCGGAGGCCGTGGCGGCGTTGCGCACGATGTCGGCGGCGGAAGCGTCCGTGGTCCGTGACGGCGTACGGCAGCGCGTGCCCGCCCGCACGATCGCCACCGGCGATCTGCTCATCGTCGAGGAGGGCGACACCGTGCCGGCAGATGCGCGCATCGTGCAGGCGACCGCGCTCCAGGTCTCCGAGGCAGCGCTCACGGGCGAGAGTGTCCCCGTGGAGAAGGCGACTGCGACGCTCGGTGAGGAGACGGGGCTCGCCGAGCGTACGAACCTGCTGTACAGCGGCACGGCGGTCACCTACGGGCGCGGGCGTGCCGTCGTCGTCGCGACCGGCATGCACACCGAGATAGGACACATCGCGGGGCTGCTGGAGTCGACCGTCGCCGAGGAGACGCCGCTCCAGCGCGAGCTGGATCACGTCGGCCGCGTGCTCGGTCTCGTCGTCGTGGGCATCGCCATCGCCATCATCGCCGCGATCCTGCTCCTGCAGGATGTCCGCGGCGCGTCCGCGGTGGTCCAGGTGCTGCTGCTCGGCGTCGCCCTCGCCGTGGCTGCCGTGCCCGAAGGTCTGCCGACCATCGTCACCGCGGTGCTCGCGGTCGGCGTTCGCCGAATGGCGCGACGCCGCGCGATCGTTCGCCGCCTTTCCGCGGTCGAGACACTCGGGTCGGCCACCGTGATCGCGTCCGACAAGACCGGCACGCTCACCCGCAACGAGATGACCGTGCGCGCCGTGGTCACGGCGAGCGGACACGTGTCGATCGGCGGCTCCGGCTACGCGCCGGAAGGCGAGGTGGTGGCGCAGGGCGCAACGCTCGACGGCGCGCTCCGCATCGAGCTGGAACGCGCGCTCACCGCCACGTTTCTCGCCAACAACGCGACGCTCCACCAGAGCGACGAACGCTGGCATGTGCAGGGCGATCCCACGGAAGGCGCGCTGCTCGTCGCCGCGCGGAAGGCCGGTCTCGACGCCCGCGCCCTGACGGCGCGTTGGCCGCGGGTCGACGAGCTCCCCTTCTCCTCGGAGCGCAAGCTCATGAGCACGGTGCACCTGGACACCGAGCACGGGAGCGCACGCACGCTCTTCACCAAGGGCGCCCCCGACGTCCTCCTGCCGCGCTGCTCACACGAGCTGGTGGGCGCCGAGCCGGTGGAGCTCACCGACACACGCCGTGAGGCGTTGCTGCGCGCGAGCGATGCACTCGCCGACGAGGCGCTGCGCACGCTGGGCGCGGCGTACCGGCTGCTCGGCGCGAACGACAAACTGGCACGAGACGTCGCGGCTGGGGACCGCGACACCGGCGTTGAGCGCGAGATGGTCTTCCTGGGCCTGATCGGGATGATCGATCCTCCGCGCGCCGAGGCCGCGGACGCGGTGCGCCGCACGAAGCAGGCAGGAATCCGTCCGATCCTCATCACCGGAGATCATCCGCGCACCGCGGTGGTGATCGCGAACGAGCTGGGCATCGTCGCCGACCGTCGGGTGCTGGTGGGCGCCGAGCTCGCACGTCTCTCCGATGAGGAGCTCTCGCGCGCGGTGGTCGACACCTCGGTCTACGCCCGGGTGGATCCCGCGCACAAGCTACGCATCGTGGATGCGCTGCAGCGGAACGGCGAGGTGGTCGCCATGACGGGCGACGGCGTGAACGACGCGCCCGCGCTGCGTGCGGCGGACATCGGCATCGCGATGGGGATCTCGGGCACCGACGTGTCGAAGGAAGCCGCCGACATCGTGCTCGCCGACGACGACTTCGCCACGATCGTCGCCGCGGTCGAAGAAGGGCGCGCGGTCTACGCCAACATCCGGCGCTTCCTTCGCTTCCTCCTCTCCGGCAACATCGCCGAGGTGATGACGATGTTCTTCGGCGTGCTGTTGGCCGGCCAGCTCGGCATGCGCGGCGAGGATGGCACGCTGCTCCTTCCTCTCCTCGCCACCCAGATCCTCTGGATCAATCTCGTGACTGACGGCGCTCCCGCGCTCGCACTCGGGCTGGATCCGGCCGAGCCGGGGCTGATGCTACGCGGTCCGCGCGATCGCAAGGAAGGAGTGCTGACGCGCCGAACGTGGAATCAGGTCGCGACCGTGGGACTCGTCATGGCGCTCGGGACGCTCGTGGTGCTCGATGCATCGCTGCCCGGCGGATTCATCCCGGGCACTGGCGACGTGGGCCACGCGCGATCCATGGCGTTCACCACGCTCGTGCTGTTCCAACTGCTGAACGCCTTCGACGTGCGCTCCGAAGTTCAGAGCGCGTTCACCGGGCTCACCCAGAGCCGCTGGACGTGGGCAGCCGTCGCCCTCTCGGTCCTGCTGCAGGTCGCGGTGCTCTACCTGCCTCCGCTCCAGCGCGCCTTCGAGACGACGCCGCTGAGCGGCGCCGACTGGCTCCTCTGCGTCGGCGTGGCGAGCTCGGTGCTCTGGCTGAGCGAGCTGGCCAAGCTGGTCCGGCGGTACCGAGTTGCCCGCGGGGCATTCGGAGAACTCCCGACAGGATATCGGCGAGTCTGACGACAGACCGGGCGGCTCGGGAGCCGCATCTTCGGATCAACCAGTTCATGGTGACCCGGATGACCGCCACTCTTCGTGCTCCCTCTCTCGGACGCCGCTCGGTCGTGCCGCCCAGCCCACCTGGCGCAGGACAGGCCACGCCTCCGAGCCCCCAGCTGTCGCTCGCCCTGCGACTGTCCACCGCCCTCGCCGTCGTCAACGCGCTCGCCGGGCTGATCAGCATGCTCGTCCCGGGCGTGTTCCGGGATGCGCCCGCGTATGCCGGGAACGCCCGCGGCACCTACGTGGTGATCCTCCTCGTCGCCCTGCCCGCCCTGCTGCTCGCGATGCGGTCCAGCGCTCGCGGCTCGCTGCGGGCCGGCTTCGTCTGGCTCGCGAGCGTCGGGTACATGCTCTACAACGCCATCCTCGCGAGCTTCTCGCTGCGCTTCAACCCGCTCTTCCCGCTGTACGTCGCGTCGCTGTCGCTCGGCGTCTCGTCGCTCGTCGCCCTGCTGCGCTGCCTCGACGCCGGCCAGCTCGCGCGCCGGCTTTCCCCGCGCGTTCCCGTGCGCGCCATCGCGGCGTATCTGCTGGTGACCGCCGCGGCGTTCGCGCTCCTCTGGCTGCGCGACGTGGTCCCGGCCATCCTGTCCGGTGGCGTGCCGCAGTCGATCCGCGGCACCTCGCTCTCCACGAACGTGGTGGAAGTGATCGACCTGGCGTTCACCCTGCCCCTCACCTTCGCGGCCGGTCTGTGGCTCTGGCGCGCGCGGACATGGGGCGTGCTGCTCGCCGGCACGATGCTCGTGTTCCTCACGATCGAGGCGATCAGCGTGGCGACGGATCAGTACTTCGGACATCTGGCAGATCCATCGCAGCCCACCGGAGCGATCGCGCTGTTCGTCGTGCTCGCCGTGATCGGCCTCGTGCCGACAATCGCCTTCCTGCGCGGGATCTGCGAGCCGGCGCCCGCAACGGGGCTCCGCCGAGTCTAGCGCTCCTCGTCCCGGCGGCGCGCCAGGGCGTCCGTCACCCGGGCGAGCGTCGCGGTCGCAGCGCGGAGGTCGCGTTCGCCGATCTCCGCGCCGAGCGCGTCGGCCCACCCGCGCTGCGCCGCCTGAATGGCGCGGAGCGTCGAGCGTCCCCGCGCCGTCAGCTCGAGCAGCATGGCTCGCCGGTCGTCCGGATTGTCGCGATAGCCGGCGTGCCCGCTCTCGGCGAGCAGGTCGGCGACGCGCTGCACGCTCTGCCGCGCCTGGCCGAGCGCGCGCGCGACCGTGGCGACGGTGGCAGGCTCCTCCTCGATGGCGGCGAGCACGCGCCAGCGCGCGCTGGTCTGTCCCGTCGGGCCGGCGAGCTGGTCTCCGGCATCGATGAGGATCCCCGACAGGCGCAGCACCTGCACGGCGAGCACGCTGAGCGCGTCCCCGGCCGGTGAGCGCCGTGCCCTGGCGTCCACCCGCGCTGTCGAGCGCGATGCTCGGCTCGCCATGAGACTGCGCTCAGCCAGCCGGAGCGAAGCGCACGTCGCGCACGGTCACTTCGGGGTCGGTGAACGCGAGCAGCCGCTCCGCTTCCTCGGCGAGCGCGGCGCGGTCCTTCCGGGCGATCCGCCGCAGCGGATCGATCGTGAGCGTCGCGCGCTTCCTGTCGCGGACGATCTTCCACGTCGCCGCGACCGTTCCGTCCACCAGCGCCGACGCGAGCAGTCCATTCTTCGTCCACAACGCCTTCCGAAGCTCGTCGGAGAGCATGCGCCTACGGTCGGCGTGGCCGAGCACGATGTTGTCGTACTCGGGGAGGAACCGCGGCGGCGCCGGAACGTCCGGGTCGGGGAGCGGGCCGTCCGGGAGATCGAACAGCTCCTTGCCCGCCTCGTCGCGGAAGGTGCGGAGCTGCGGTCGCAATCGCTCCATCGCCGCCTTCAGCCCGGTGAGTCGCGACCATTCCTGCACGTCGGCCACCGTCGCGGGGCCGAAGGCGCCGAGGTAGCGCACGATCAGCTCGTCGGGCGACTGGTCATTCGAGAGTGGACGACGGAGCCATGACTCGGCCAGGGTCGCCGGTACGGCACCGCCGCGCCCCCACGTTCCGCGCGGCGGCACGTGCACGAGCGGCAGCAGGAACTGGAGCGAGAAGCCGAGCGCGTCCGGATCGCCATCGGGCCACCGCTCGAGGAGCAGCGCCCTGAGCTCCGTCACCGTGCGCGGTGCCTCTTCGAGCAGCGCTCGCCCCGTCTCGAGGAGCTCGGCGCGATCGATGTCGGCCATGCGCTTGCCGAAGTAGCCACGGCAGATGCGCTCGAGCATCGGCTGGAGCACGGGGCGGAGCTGCAGGTAATCGCGCGCCGTGACGAGATGCTGGGTGGCGCGCATCATCGTCGAGCGCACGACGCGCTTATGCATCATGAGCCGGGTGAGGTCGTCCTTCTCGAATGCCACGAGTCGCGTCCAGAGCCCGATGTACGGCGGATTGGGGAGCTGCGCCTGGAGGCCGATCAGCCGCTCGATCGTCTCGAGCACGGGCAGCTCGACGCGTTCGAGCAGCATCTGCCGCTCGAGGACGGCGCGGTTGAGGGCGCGGGTGGAGAGAACGTTGGGTTTCGATCGAGGCATCGCTGGGCCGGTTCTTCCGTTGTTCCGGGTTGGGGAGGCTAGCGGTATTGACAGTATTCTGTCAATACTGGCCGCTCCCGGCATGAGGAGCAAATCCGGCTGTTCTCCGTGCAGATCCGGGTAAATCCGCGTTCCCGCTGTTGATCGCCAGTAGTGGCGTCATCCATTGACCCGCTCCGCCAATCGCATCGCATCGAACGGCGCGTGCACCTTGATGTCGTTGTCGAAGTACACGTACACGTCGCGAGCGCCCTGCTTCGGGTCGCGCCACCGGGCGATCCGCTTCGCCCAGGTGTCGAGCTCTTCGTCCGTGTACCCGCTCGCGTACAGCTCCCGTGAGCCGTGCAGCCGCACGTACACGAAGTCCGACGTGACCTCCTCGGCGTACGGAAACTTCCCCGCCGTGTCCGCGATGACGAATGCACATCGATGCTCGCGAAGCACGGCGTAGAACTCTTCGTGGAAATAGCTGGGATGCCGCACCTCGAATGCGTGACGGTAGGGCACGTCCGCCGCGGCATCCACGAGCGCGCCGCGGCGCAGGCGATCGTCGTGCCGCAACGCGACCGCTTCGGCTTCGCGTGAGCTGCGCGGAAGCTGGCGCATGAAGCCGTCGAGCCGTTCGGCGTCGAAGCGGTAGAGCGCGGGCAGCTGCCAGAGGAAGGGACCCGTCTTTTGCCCGAGCGCGAGCACGCCGCTCGCGAAGAAGTTGCCGAGCGGCCGCTCGGCGTTGCGCAGCTTCAGGTTGTGGGTGATGAATCGTCCTCCCTTCACCGCGAAGGTGAACTCTCGCGCCGGCGTCTCGCGCACCCACCGCTCGAACACCGCGGGCGACTTCAGGCTGTAGAACGTCCCGTTGAGCTCGATGCTGTTGAACCGCTCGCTCGCGTACTCGAGCCAGCGGCGCGCCGGTAGCTCGTCGGGATAGAACGCGCCGCGCCACGGCTTGTAGTCGTAGCCGCTGATGCCGACGTAGGTGTGACCGCTGCGCGACCTCTTCACTCCCGGGTGCTCCAACGCTGGCCTGGCGAACCGCGTTTGGCTGAGGACAGGTTGTCGCTCGCTCGCGCGCCGGCGTCGTCACTTCGCATGGACCTCGCCACCGCGTGCCTCGTTCCGGCCTCCGATCCGACATGCCGCGCCCGATCCTCGCAAGGTGGGCCACGCGCCGATGCGGTTCGAACGCGTCGGCGAGATCGATCTCCCTCGCGGGGCGGTGGACGTCCGGCTCATGCGCATCGAGGGCCGTCCCGTGCTCGACGTGCTCGCGCTCTCCACGCGCGCCGACCTCCGCGAGGAGGAGCTCGTCCCGCTCCAGCTCCACCCGGACGTGAAGCTGCTGCGCGAGTACCCGATCCCTCGCTCCACGATGGTGAAGTTCGGCGACGTGGATGGCGACGGTCGCACCGACTTCGTCGTATTCGGCGCGGGCTACTCGGCGCACGCGTTCACCTTCGACGGCACGAAGCGCTGGTCGTGGGAGGCCCCGGCCGAAGGCGAACGGCTGCGCGCCGAATTCGAGGCACCGGGCGCAGTGTGGGACCTCGACGGCGATGGAAAAGCGGAAGTGATCCACTGGCGCGAGGTCGACGGAAGGGAGTGGCTCGTTGCCGCCGACGGCATGACGGGCGCGATCAAGTACCGCACGCCGTGGCCGACACGCGCGAAGCCCCACGTCTACAACAACTTCCGGATCGCCATCGGCCGCCTCTCGCCGGGCGCGCCGAGCGACATGGTACTGCTGAGCGACAGCGGCGACTCGATCGTCGTCGCCGCGTACGACGCACGCCTGAAGCCGAAATGGAGTCACACGGAGCTGAAGCGGAAGGACCACCTCGGCCACTACGTGTATCCCGTGGACCTCGACGGCGACCGCGTCGACGAGGTGGTGGTAGGCTCGCTCGGCGCGCGGACGTACGGCAACGCGCAGGCCGGAGAGCCCGGACTGTCGGCCCAGGTCTGGTGGTTCGACCCGACGCTGCGGCTGATCTCGAAGTGGCCCGCGCTGCCGCTCAACGGAAATCCGGTGTTCGTGCAGGGCGACTGGCGCGGCGACGGACGCGAGGAGCTGTTCTGGTACAAGTTCCACCTGCGCGGCGACGGCACGGGAGAGCTGTACTTCCCCAACGACGTCTTCCACATGTTCGACTACATGGGGGATCGTGCGGAGGAGGTGATCACTCTCGCCCCGGGCTTCATGCGCGTGTACGGACATCGCGGCGCGCGCGCGGACGGCGCGCGCGTGCGGCGGTCGGCCGATTACCTACGGGACCGAGTGGTGAATCACACGCATTACTGAACGACGGTGGAGAGTGGGGAGTGTTGAGTGGTGGGTGACTGGAACGGCGACGGCCTCGGGATGCTTCTGCATCCCGAGGCCGTAAACTCCCCACCCTTCACTCCCCACCAACTACCACGCTTGGCGTCGGTGGAAGCGCGAGGGCGTCTACCTAAGCGAGTCGAATAGTCCTCCCCGTCCGCGCCGACTCGTACAGCGCCATCATCGTCCGCACGTCGCGCAGCCCCATCTCGCCGGGCACGCTCGTCGGGCGGTTGTTGATGATACAGTCGGCGAAGTCGTCCATCTCGGTCGCGAACTGATCGATCTCGGGAGCCTCGAGCGGCTTCCGGTCGCTGCGCCACCCCTTGATGCCGTCGTAGTTGAACGCTGGCGTCAACCCGAAGGAGCCGCGATCGGCGTACGCCGTGGTGCGATTGAACCCGTTCACCTTGTAGGTCGTCGTGCACGAGGCCGAGATGCCGTTCGGGAACTTCAGCTCGTACGTCATCGACTCCTCGACCTCCTTGAACTTCACCGGGTCGGTCTTCGTCGTCATTGCCGAGACGGCGATCGGATACTGGCCGGCGATCATCTCAGCCGACTGGATCGAGTAGATGCCGACGTCCATCAGCGGCCCTCCCCCAGCGAGCGCACGATTCAGGCGCCACTGCGTCGGGTCGCCGATCGAGAAGCCGAACCCCGACTCGATCAGTCGCACCTCACCGAGCTCCCTTCGCTGGGCGATGCGAAGCATCTCGAGATGGTGCGGCTCGAAGCGGCAGCGATAGCCGATCGCGAGCTGGCGATTGGCCGCCTTCGCCGCGGAGATCATCTCCTGGCACCGCGCAGTAGACACTTCCATCGGCTTCTCGCAGAGCACGTGCTTCCCCGCCTTCGCCGCCTTGACCGTGTCGCGCGCGTGAAGCGCGTTCGGCGTGACGACGTACACCACGTCGATGTCCGGATTGTCGGCCATCCGGTCCATCGTCTGATAGTTGTAGATGCTCCTGTCAGGGATGCCGTACTGCGACTTCCACTTCGCCGCCTTCGCGGGGGTCCCCGTCACGATCCCCGCGAGCCGGCAGTGCTTCGTCTTCTGAAGCGCGGGGGCGATCTGATTGGTGCTGAGGCTGCCGAGCCCGATGAGCGCGAAGCCGAGCTTCTTCTCCTGGCGCGCGGTGGTGGGCGTGGCGCGATGCGCCAGAGAAGGGATCAGCGGAGCGCCCGCGACGCTGATCGCGGCCATGCGTACGAAGTCGCGGCGACTGGTAGTCGAGTCCATGCGGGTCATCCGGGGAGTGGCGGTCAGGGGCGGCAAGATCGGAGACGGCCGCCGCCAGTGCAAGATACGCCGAGTGGTCCCCCCCGTCCGTCGATGTGACAGGAGGCGCGCCGCCGCGTGCACAGCCGTACCTGGCGCAGACCGGTCCGTACGCTCAGCACGTGCGACAGCGAGTTCGTGCTCAAGCCGCTCACCCACCTCCGGCCATCGATGTCGACGTCGAGCCAGCTCTCGGACGCGTTGGCTATCGTCAGCGATCCAGCGGTCGAAGATCCGGGATCGAGCGTGCTGGCGCAGGACGCGATCAGCGCCAGGAGCGCGGGGAGAGTGCTTGGAATGATGCGCATTCGGTGAGCTCTCCACTCGGGGTGCGGGAGATCCTGCGAGCTCTCCTGAGACCCGCGTCGACCAGCCTGGGGGTTACCCGAGCGGTACGTCTCCCGCCTGCTGAGAGGCGGCGATAGCTTCGACGACCACCCTCCGGAGCCGTCTCGATGCATCGACGCACCTTCGTCCAGGCGCTCGGCGCCACCCTGCTCGCACCCGCCGCGGCGTGCGCATCAGCTCGAGCCGGAACCTCCGGCGGCGGCCGTCGCCTCGAGCGGATCGGCATCCAGCTCTACACCCTCCGCGACGCCGCGCAGGCGAGCCTCGACCGCACGCTCGCCGACATCGCGGCGACGGGCTACACCGACGTCGAGATGCTGATGTCGATGCGCAACTTCGGCCACACGCCGAAGGAGGTGCGCGCGATGCTCGACAAGCACGGACTTCGTGCACCTTCGACGCACATCGGTACGGCGACCCTCACGAACGTCGATGCCGCAGTCGACGAAGCGCGTACGCTCGGCCACAGCTATCTCGTCCTCGCCAACCTCCCCGACGAGGGGCGGAAGTCGCTCGAGACCTTTCGTGAGTGGGGCGACCGGCTCAACCGCGCCGGCGAAGCGGCGCGCAAGCACGATCTCTGGATCACGTGGCATGACGAGCCGCAAGACTTCCCGTCGTTCGGCGGCGTCCAGGGCTACGACGCCCTCGTGGAGCGGCTCGACCCGAGCCTCGTGCGGCTCCAGCTCGACACCGGCAATGCCGCGATGGGCGGACGCGATCCGATGGACCTGATGAATCGCTACGGCGACCGGTACTGGTCATTCCACATCAAGGACGCGCCCGCGATGCCCTCGCCGCGCGACGCGGAGCTCGGGAAGGGCATCATCGACTTCCGCGCTCTGCTCGCGAAGGTGAAGAACCCCGGCGAGAAGCACTTCTTCGTGGAGCAGGAGACGTATCCGGGCACGCCCCTCGACAGCGTGAAGCGCGACTACGCCTATCTGTCCGCGCTCAGATTCTGAGCCTCACCACACGAGGCTCATCAACAGCGCGACGGCCAACCCGACCAGCCCGACGATCAGCTCCATCACGCTCCACGTGAGGAAGGTCTCGCGGATCGTCGCGTTGAAGTACTCCTTGAAC
>Ga0126306_10001663_pt1 | contig 12036 bp, 16 predicted proteins | sample Plot27_FD_92592 | JGI IMG/M metagenome (GOLD analysis project Ga0126306, IMG submission 92592) | Serpentine soil microbial communities from UC McLaughlin Reserve, CA, USA - Plot27 | ecosystem: Environmental > Terrestrial > Soil > Grasslands | place: USA: UC McLaughlin Reserve, Lake County...
CGCGAACGACCGCACCGCGCCCTAGGAGGGTTCGGCCTCCTAGGTCCGAAGCAAGATCGTCTTGTTCAGCTTGTCGCGGCCGTGCACGTACGGCCGGACGACCCAGCCGTCGAAGTTGCGCAGGTTGTACGACGCGCCAAGCCGGACCGTGGTCAGGCCCTGCGACTTGACCTTGAACGAGCCGCACACCGCGACGGGCTTGCCGTCCCTCGTCAGCAGCACCTCGTAGTAGCCGTCCTTCGGAAGCGGCTTCAGGCCGCGCACGGTGACGAGCATCGGCCAGTTGCCCTCGTCGTCGGGATAGCCCAGCTCGATCAGCGCCGACGCGTTGGGCGCGTTCGCCGTCGAGCGCATCGGCACGGCGCGGCGCACGTCGAACTCGTCGTTCGTCCCACGGACGAACCAGCCCGCCCCGAATCCCGCGAGCGCGAGCGCGGCGGCGATCAGCAGCGCCGCCACCCGGCGTCGCGGTAGCGCTTGCACGGGCGGCGAGGCCGGAAGCCGGGGCATCTCGGGAGGCGGGCCGGCGGCGACGAGAAGGTCGTGCGCGCGACGCAGCCGCTCACGCTCCGCCGCGGGGAGGCCCTCGCCGACGAGCTCGTCGAAGTTCGGTCTGCTCACGCGAACTCTCCCTCGAGCAGGTCGGCGAGCCGGTGCAGGCCGCTGCGCGTTCGCGTCTTGACCGTGCCGAGCGGGATCTGCAACCGCTCCGCGATCTCGCTCTGCGAGAGTCCCTTCCAGTACGCGAGCTCGAGGACGACGCGCTCGGTCTCGGGGAGCTCCTCCAGCGCTCGGTGCACCCGCCACGAGGTCCAGTTCTGCTCGGCCCGCTCGGGCGGGCCGTCGTCGCCAGAAGGCTCGTCGCGCGGATCGGCAACGACAGGGTCGACACGGCTGCGCGCCCCGTCGACGATCGCGTTTCGCGCGACGGCGTAGAGCCACGGAGCGCCGGGGCCACGCTCCGGCTTGTAGGTGCGTGCCGAGCGCCAGACTGAGGTGAAGGTCTCCTGCACCGCCTCCTCGGCGCGCGTGCGGTCGCCGAGCCGGCGCAACGCCAGCCCGAAGACGGGGCGCGCATAGCGCAGGTAGAGCGTCTCGAACGCCCCTCCGTCCCCGTGCCCGACCCGGAGCAGCAGCTCGGAGTCGGTCAACTCGTGCTCGGTCACGACTCTGATCCTGTCTGAGCGGGCCGCAGTCGGCAAGGCGCGCTGGAGGCCAAGGCTGGCGGGCACGGCGTCCGTTCTACGGACCCGAGGGCCGTGCGGTTTTGGGTCGCCCGCATGTGAGGACTTTGCCAGCGCAGCGCCGGATTTGGCGGCGGCGGGGATCTACTGGGTGAAGGGGGTGCGCAATGCGCAGACTCATGGTTCTCCTGGGCTTCGTCGCAGCTCTCGTGGCGATCGCTCCCGCAGCGACCGCGGACCGCCAGATCGTCATCTCGGCCGCCGGCTTCACGCCGCGGAACCTCACGGTCAACGCCGGTGACACGGTCACCTGGTCGAACACGGACACGCGTGCTCATCAGGTCGTCGTCGACCATGTGTGCGCGATCACCGTCCAGCCGGCGAGCACGGGCACCTGCACGTTTCGCACGATCGGCCGGTTCAGCTACCGCGAGCCCACGCAGACCCGGAACGCGTGGCGCGGCACGATCACGGTGCGCGCAGGCGCGCTCGGCGTCACGATCGCAGCAAAACCGAAAGTCGTGACGTATCTCGGCGCAACGACTCTCTCGGGGGCCGTTTCGACGGCACAGCCGAACGAGCGGGTTTCGGTGCGGGCACAACCGTGCGGCAGTTCCTCGTTCGCGTCGGTCGCCACGGTGACGACGACGGCCGGCGGTGCGTGGACGCTTGCTGCACAGCCACAGAAGAACACAGTGTACGAAGCACAGCTGCGCGGGGTAACGGCCACGACGACGGTGACCGTGCGGCCACGGGTGACCGTCAGGAAGCTGACCGGTGGTCGGTTCGCGGTGCGTGTGTCGGCTGCTCAGGCGTTCGGCGGGAAGATCGCGGTGCTCCAGCGGTACCGCAGCTCGACCGGGTCATGGGTCCGGCTCCGCTACGTCACGTTGCGCGTGCTCGGTGGGACTGCGCCGACGGTGATCTCCGGTGCCAACGTTCGCGCGCGCCTAAGGGTCGGAACGCGTGTGCGCGCAGTGATCGGCGCGGCACAGGTCGCGCCGTGTTACGCCGCGGGGACGAGCAACGTCGTACGGCGCTGAGGGCGTCTCGGGGGGCCGGCTCGGCCGGCTCCTGGCTACGACTCGAAGCGCTGCTGGACCGTCTCCCAGTTCACGACGGCCCACCACGCTGCGAGATAGTCGGGCCGGCGATTCTGGTACTTGAGGTAGTAAGCGTGCTCCCAGACGTCGATCCCGAGGATCGGCGTTCGGCCCTCCATCACCGGCGAGTCTTGGTTCGGCGTCGACTCGACCGAGAGCGAACCGTCCGCGCCGCGGACGAGCCACGTCCAGCCTGAGCCGAAGCGCTTGACGCCCGCGTCGTTGACCTGCGCCTTGAGGGATGCGACGTCGCCGAACGCCTGCTCGATCGCGTCCTTCAGCGTTCCGTCGGGCGGGTCGCCGCCGCCGTCGGGGCTCATCAGCGGCCAGAAGAACGTGTGGTTGTAGTGGCCGCCGCCGTTGTTGCGGACGGGGGCGCGCTTGTCCTCGGGGAGCGAGTCGAGGCTCTGCAGCAGCTCCTCGATCGGCGTGTCCGCCCACTCCGTTCCTGCGACGGCGGCGTTCAGGTTGTCCACGTACGCCTGGTGGTGCTTGTCGTGGTGGATGCGCATCGTTTGCTCGTCGATCGTCGGCTCGAGCGCGTCGTAGTCGTAGGGGAGCGCGGGAACCTCGTGCGCCATTTCTCACCTCCGTCGTCGCGGGTCGCTGCTGAGGCTAACCGTTATGCTCCGCCGCGCGCACCCGCCCCCCGACCGAAGGAGTTCGATGTCCGCGCCAGCCTTCGAAGAGATTGCTCCCCGCGAGCTGAAGCCCACCCTCCTCGAGCTCGACGGCATCTCGCGCGAGTCCGTCGAGGCGCACTACAAGCTGTACGAGGGCTACGTCAACAAGCGGAACGAGATCCTCGGCGAGCTCGGCGACGTCGACCTCAGCACGGCGAACCAGGTGTACTCGCGGCTCCGCGTGCTCAAGCTCGAGCTGACGTTCGCGGTCGGCGGGATCAAGAACCACGAGCTGTACTTCGAGCACCTCGGCGGGATGGGCGGCGACCCCGACGGTGCGTTCGCGCAGCTCGTCGAGCGCGACTTTGGCTCGGCTGCCGAGTGGCGGGCCGACTTGAAGGCGACCGGCCTGGCCGCGCGCGGCTGGGCGTGGACGGCGTACGACTGGGACGAAGGTCGCCTCTTCAACTACCTCGGAGACGCGCAGAACACCTATCCGATCTGGAACGCAACGCCGCTCGTCGCACTCGACGTCTACGAGCACGCGTACTTCCTCGATTACCGGACCGACCGAGCGACGTACATCGACAGATTCTTCGACAATCTCGACTGGACGACCGTGAACGACTGGGTCTCCAGCTACCAGATCCCCCTGAAGTGAGCTACCTCGCCGCCGTGCTCGGCGGCTACCTCGCCGGGTCGGTTCCGACGGGCTACTGGCTCGTGCGCATCTTCCGCGGGATCGACATTCGCCGGGTCGGATCGAGGTCGATCGGCGCGACGAACGTCTGGCGCGCGATGGGTTGGAAGCTCGGTGTCCCGGTCATCCTGGTCGACGTTGCGAAGGGTCTCGTTCCCGCGCTCGTCGCGTCGCTGCTCGTCGACGACATCGCGGGCGTGCTCGCGGGGTTCGCCGCGTTGGTCGGGCACGCGCGGCCCGTCTTCCTGAAGTTCGAGAAGGGTGGCAAGGCGGTCGCCACGACGGGCGGGATGATGATCGGGCTCGCGCCGCTCGTGGCGCTCGGCGCGCTCATCGTCTGGGTGGTGACCTTCGTCGTAGCACGCTACGTCTCGGTTGCGTCGATGGCAGCCGCGCTCTCCCTGCCGGTGTTCGCTTTCGCTCTGGCGGAGTCATGGCCGGTCCGGATCGTGACGTTCCTCGCCGCGGGCGCGATCCTCTTCCTGCACCGCGAGAACATCAAGCGCCTGTTCTCGCACCGCGAGCCGCGAGTGCAGCTCGCGGCGATGTTCAAGCGCTAGTAACGGACTGTTACTAGCGCTTTTGGGAGCTCCGAACAGTTCCCTGAACTGTCATTTGTCCCCGAGCCAGTCACGCAGCTCGGTGTGGTGCGGTGCGGGGTCGCCCGACTCGAGCTCCATCCGCAGCTCCCCGACCGTGCCGTAGCGCTCGGCGAGGACGTCGTGGTCGTGGATCGTCTCGAAGTTGACCTGGCGAGCAAGCAGGAAGTCGTCGTCGACGAGCGTCGGGTAGCGCTCGAGCGCGCCCGCGAGCGAGAAGCGCACGGAGTCCTCGACGAAGCGAGGCTGCAGGTGCGCGTGCTCGACGACGAACAGCTCGTCGGGACGCTTCAGCAGTGCATACACCGGTGCGCTCATGGACGCCTCCACGACGTCGGCGAGCTGCTCGGCGTTCACCGGCGCCCGCGTCCCGACGTAGAGCGTCCCGAGCCCGCGCTGATTGTGCGTCGCGAGCGGGACGAGCTCGAGGATTCGTTCGACGTCGCCCTCGTCGAAGCCCTCCTCGGAGAGCCGCTCGGCCGCACGCCCACGGACGAGCCCCTGCGCGCAGGGGCAGGCGTTGATCCCCGGCGCCTCGACGCCGACGACCCTGCGCGTCCCGCGCTCGGTTGCCGCGGCGATGCCCATCAGCGTGATCAGCTCCTGTGTCGGGAGCCCGGTCACGGGCGTCCGGCGCTCGCGCGGGTAACGCGTGACGATGTGCACCTCGGCACGGCCCGCACGCTGCCGCTCGACGATGTGCTGCGCTATGTGCTCTGCGAGCTCCTCGACGAGGAACGACTCGCCGATCACGACCTCGTCGATCGCCTCCTCGAAGAGCTCGGGGAAGCGCGACATGTGGACGCCCTTTTGGGCGGGGTCGAGGTCGACTGTGCAGTCGATCTCGGCCGGGATGAGCTTCTCCACGCCGCCGAACCGAAGCCGGATCGCCTTCTGGACGCGCGTCACCCCCGCGCGCGACAGCCCGATCCGCACGTCGGGCGAGGAGGCTTGCAGGTCTGTTGTGAGAAGGTTCCGGCTCGCGTCCATGGCTTCGACTGAGGATACGTTCGCACGGCTGGTCTCGCTGGCCGTCCACGACCTGCGCACGCCGCTCGCGACGGTGTCGGGCTTCGCGCGCACGCTCGAGCGCACCACGCTCGGCGACCCGGCCGACAAGTACGTCCAGATGATGGTCGCGGCGAGCAACCAGCTCGCCGAGCTGCTCGAGGACGTCGCCCTCGCCGCGCGGATCGAGAGCGGACGTTGGGAACCGAACGTCCAACCCGTCGACTCGCTCGAGCTCGCCCGCGACGCGGCCGCTGCGGTCGAGGGCGCGCACGCCGAGGGCAGCGGCGTGCCCGTCCGCGTCGACCGCGACGCCGCCGAGACAGCGCTTCGGCAGCTGGCACGGTGCGCCTTGCGCCACGGCGGCCTTCAGGAGCTCGACCTGACGATCTCGGGACCGGAGATCGCGATCGCGCCGGTCACCGACGCAGCGGGGCCGATCCTCCTCGCGCAGGAAGCGCGCGACCTCGGCGCACTGATCGCCGGGCGCCTCGTCCGCGCGCTGGGCGGGACGGTCGAGCTCGAGGCCGACCGCCTGCTCGTCCGCCTTCCCGCCGAGTGACAGTCTCGGCAGCACGGGTCAGCCTGCTCCGCTGGCTCCGCCGCCAGCTCCGCCAGCCCGTCGCGCTCCGCGAGCACCTCGAGGCCGCCGTGCAGAACGACGACCCCGCCGAGGCGCGCCGCCTCGTCCTCCAGATGGCCTTCTCCGAGGCGCAGCGCCGGCACATCCTGGCCCTCGTCGACGCCTGGGAAGAGGAGCGAAAGTCCGGGCGTTGAGAGGCGTATGGAAGCCGTGCGCCGGCGCGTGGAGCATGTCCTCCAGCCACATCATGGAGCGGTCGAGGCCGTCGCGCTCGTCGTGCTGTACGGCCTGTACGAGCTGACCCGCGGGACCGTTGACGGAAACTGGCGGATCGCCCAGCGACACGCCGACGCGATCGTCGACTTCGAGCAGAACCTCGGCATGTTCTGGGAGTGGGACGTCCAGCGGTGGGCGCAGGCGCTGCCTGCCGTCCCCGCATTGCTCGGCGGGGCGTACGTCGTCCTGCATGTCGTCTGCACGATCGGAGCACTCGTCTGGGTGCACCGACACCACCGCTCGCACTTCGCACTCTTCCGCACCGTCGTCGTCGCAGCGAGCGCGCTGGCGCTCGTCGTCTACGTGCTCTACCCGACCGCGCCGCCGCGGCTCGCGGGACTCGGCTTCACCGACACCGTGACGTTGCACACCGGCGTGAACCTGAACTCGGAATTCCTCGGGCAGCTGTACAACCCGGTGGCCGCGGTTCCGAGCCTGCACTTCGGCTACGCGCTCATCGTTGGCGTGGCGGTTGCACTGCTCGCGCGGCGGCTTGCGGTCAGGCTGCTCGGCGTGCTCTACCCCGGCGTGATGCTGTTCGTGATCGTCGCCACCGGCAACCACTTCTGGCTCGACGCGCTCGCGGGCGGGGGTGTGACCATCGTCGCGTGGCTCGTCGCCCTCGCGCTGATCGACGAGCCGCGCGAGCACGGCGTCGCAGACACCACCTATCGCAGGAGCCGCGACAACCGGCGGTCCTTGAGGACGCGCCCGCCCGTCTGGCACTGCGGGCAGTAGTAGATCGTGTGCTCCTCGAAATCGACCTGTGCGATCGGCGTCCCGCACACGTCGCACGCCTCCCCGAGCTTCTTGTGCACGCGATAGGTCTTGTCGTCCTTCGCGCCCTGCTCCCGGAGCGCGAGCCCGCGGATCAGCTCCTCGTCGATCGCCGTTGACAGCCGCTCGACCTCCTCGCGTGACAGATCCGGGGCGAGCGCGTACGGCGAGAGCTTCGCTTTGTGGAGGATCTCGTTCGCCCACGCGCGGCCGATCCCCGCGATCAGCTTCTGGTCGCGCAGCAGCGAGTGCAGGCGCCGCGACTCGCTCGCGCAGATCTCGGCCAACCGGTCTGCGCCGAGCCCGAGCGCCTCCGGGCCGAGGTGTGCGAGCTCTTCCTCGGCCTGATCGGGGGTGAGGAGCCAGACACCGGCGCGCTTCTTCGAGCCGGCCTCGGTCAGGACGAGGCGGGCGCCGCCCTCGAACACCAGCTGGAAGGCGGGCACCTTCGGCCCCTTCTCGCCGGCGAGCAGATAGCGCAGCCGTCCGGCCGTCATCAGGTGGACGAGCAGCACCAGCTCTCCGTCGTCGGTCGGGAAGAGCAGACGCTTCGCCCGGCGCTCGGCACCCGCCAGCCGACGCCCCTCGAGCGTCGCAAGCGGCGGGTCGAACGTCTTCAGCGTCGCCACGTGCGCGGGCCCGGCTTTGTCGATCGGGAACGCCGACACGGGGTCGTTCAGCTGGCGCCGCAACGCCTCCATCTCGGGCAGCTCAGGCATCGGGCACCAACGGAGCGGTCGGCACGGCCGCGATGTCTCCTGGGCCAGCACCGAGCTCGGGCTCGAGCTCTGGGATCTCGCCGAGCGTGCGCTGCGCGCGTGAGAGGACGATCGGGAGCGCTGAGACGAGTCCTCCGGCGGCACCGACGAACAGGGTCTCCCGCAGGCCGATGGTCGAGGCCAGCGCCCCGCCGGTCAGCGACCCGAGCGGAATCGTTCCCCACACGAGGAAGCGCATGACCGCGTTCATGCGGCCCTGGATCCGCTGGGGCGCGATCGCTTGGCGCAGGCTCACCTGCGTGATGTTGTAGACGACGATGGCGAACGAGGAGATCAGGAACGATGCAACCAGGTATGGGTGCGGGAAGTCTTTCGGCGCCAGCGGCACGAGGAAGCCCGCGCTGCCGAAGAGGAAGGTCGTCGCGATCGTCGTGCGCCCGACGCCGAAGCGTCTCGTCAGCCGCTGCGACACCAGCGCCCCGAGCAGGCCACCGAGACCGCCGAGCGTGAAGATGAGCCCAATTTCCTGAGCCGTGAGGTCGAGCGTGCGGACCGCGTAGACGAGGAAGATCGAGAACGTCACGTTCGAGAAGAAGTTCGAGGTGCCCGTACAGATCGCCTGTGGTCGTAGCAGTGGGTGGCGGACGACGTACTGGAGCCCCTCCCAGAGCTCGGTGCGGACTCGCGGCCTGCCGCCCTCCGGGACTGCGGGCTTCTCTTCCTGCTTTCGGATCGCGGTCAGGAAAGCGCCAGACGCCAGGAAGCTGATCGCGTCGACGAGCACCGCATACGGCGCCGTGATCAGGCCAATGAGTCCGCCGGCCACGCCCGGGCCAGAGATCTGCGCCGTCGTGCGGCTGACCTCGAGCTTTGAGTTGCCTTCGATGATCTGCCTGCGTTCGACGAGGGATGGGAGATACGACTGGTAGGAGACGTCGAAGAAGACGGTGAACGTTCCGACCAGGAACCCGACGACGTAGAGCTGTGGAAGCGTCAACGCGTCGAACGCGTAGGCGATCGGGACTGTGAACAGGAGCAACGCACGGCCGTAGTCGGCAACGATCAAGATCGCGCGACGTGGCAGACGGTCGACCCACACCCCGGCGGGCAGTGTGAAAAGCAGGAACGGCAGGAACTCAACGGTCCCAAGTGCAGCGACCGCGAATGGGCTCGCGTCCAGGACCACGATCGCGACGAACGGCAGCGCGAGCTGCGATACCTGCGTGCCGAACTGGCTGATCGTCTCGGCGGACCACAGCTTGAGGAAGTCCGGGTGCCGCCAGAGCCCGCCCGAGGGCCGGAGCCCTCTCACCGCTTCTTCGCTCCTTTCTTCTTCTTCGGCAGGTCGCGGAGGTCGGTCGCGTAGACGCCCGCGACGAAACCGAAGACCCGCTCGTCTTCCTCGTCGGCCGACTGGAAGTCGCTTGCAAGCTCCTCGAGCCGCTGCGTGAATCGCCGGGCATCGCGCTGCGAGACCCGTGCGTGCACGACGACGAGGCTCGACGGATCGTCGTCCTTCCCAGTGTCCGGTGCGACCTCGTCCGCGGCCTGGCGCAGCATCAGTGCGCCCATTCCCGCCGGGTCGTAGGGCTCGGAGTCGTCCGCGACGATCCTGTACAGGCGCGCGAGCCGGCCGTAATACCGCTCGGTCATGGCGCGCACCTTCCGCGTGCGAACGACGCGGATCAGCCTCGCCTCCTCGAGCACCTTGACGTGGTGCCCGATCGTCCCCTTCGGCTGCCCCAGCGCCTCTGCGAGCTCGGTCGTCGAGGCCGCGCGCTCGCGCAGCAGGGAGAGGATCCGTCGGCGCGTCGAGTCCGCCACAGCGCGCAACTGGACCTGCGACCGGATCTCGAGCACGTCCTCGAGCGAATAGTCGGGAATGGCCGGACGTTCGACGATCGCGGGACATTAGCGCCCGAGTAGGGTTCCGTCAATGAGCCCGATCGAAGTCGTGGTGCGTCGCGGCTCGGTCGTCGAGGCCCGACATCGAGTCCACGCGGTCGGGTGGCAGGAAGGCGCCGTTGTCGAGCAGGCGGGCGACCCGCGGCTCGTCTCGTTCCTCCGCTCCTCGTCGAAGCCGATCCAGGCGCTGCCGCTCGTGCGCGCCCGCGGGGACCTCGATACGCGCGACATCGCGATCGCGTGCGCCTCCCACCGAGCTGAACCCGAGCAGCTCGACGCCGTGCGCCGGCTCCTCGCAAAGGCGCCGGCGCGGGAGCGCGAGCTCGAGTGCGGGACCCAGGAAGCCCGGCCGCCCGACTCTCTCCACCACAACTGCTCGGGCAAGCACGCCGGGATGCTCGCGCTCTGCCGAGCCCGCGGATGGCGCTCCGAGGGGTATCGGCACGCGGCACATCGCGTGCAGCGCGCGATGGCCGCGGCGCATGCGGATGCGGCCGGGGTAGACGAGGACTCGATGCCGACAGCGGTCGACGGCTGCGGCGTCGTCACCTTCGCGCTCTCGTTGGAGCGAACCGCCGCTGCCTTTTCGCGGCTCCGGGCTCTGTCCGGCGGCGAGCGGATCGCCGAGGCGATGCGCGCCCACCCCGAGCTGATCGGCGGCAGTGGCCAGGCGGACACCGAGCTGATGCGTGCCCTGCCCGGCTGGATCGCGAAGGGCGGCGCCGAGGGGTTGATGTGCGCAGCCGGCCCCGACGGGCTCGGCGTCGCCCTGAAGGCCGAGGACGGCAGCCAGCGCCCGATGCGGCCCGCCCTGCATGCGTTTCTCGGCCGCCTCGGCCTGGAAGTGCCAGACGACTTCGCCCGCGTGCCGGTCCTGAACGCGCACGGCGAGGACGTCGGAGAAGTCATGAGCGTGCTGTAAGCAAACCTCTACCGATTCGTGAAGAAGCGGTGTAAGATCCCGCACTTGAGAGGGTGAGCCGGGGAAGATTTCCGGCTCTTTGCGTGTCTATAGGCGTCGTTTCGTCCCCCGCGCGAGGAGGTCCATGCTCACCGTCGACATCTCGCTCCCCGAGGTCGAGGAGCTTCAGAAGCTCGTTCAGGACGGCATCGAAAAGGGGTTTCTGAACTACGACGAGATCGCCACGGGGCTCGAGGAAGTCGAGCTCACCAAGGAGCAGATCGAGGACTTCTACACCTATCTGATCGACCACGGCGTCGAGCTCCTGGAAGGCGAGACGCACAAGCGGCCTCCGCACGAGCAGCCGGAGCCCGAGGAGGAAAAGGTCTCGCCGAAACTCGACCTGACGGTCGAGCCTTCGCTCGACTCGCTGCGGCTCTATCTGCGCGAGATCGGAAAGGTGCCGCTCCTGACGGCGGACGAGGAGGTCTACCTCGCGAAGCGCATCGAGCGCGGAGACATGGGGGCTAAGGCACAGATGATCGAGGCGAACCTTCGCCTCGTCGTCTCGATCGCGAAGTCGTACCTGGGCCGGGGGCTCACGTTCCTCGACCTGATCCAAGAGGGCTCGCTGGGACTGATTCGCGCTGTCGAGAAATTCGACTACCGCAAGGGCTTCAAGTTCTCGACGTACGCGACGTGGTGGATCCGCCAGGCGGTGACGCGGGCGATTGCCGACAAGGCGCGGACGATCCGCATTCCGGTGCACATGGTCGAGAAGCTGAACAAGGTCGTGCACATCGAGCGCCAGCTCGTTCAGCGCCTTGGCCGCGAGCCGTCGCCCGAGGAGATCGCCGAGGAGCTCGAGATCACGGCCGAGGAGGTGCGCGAGATCCAGCGGATGTCGCAGCTCCCGATCTCGCTCGAGAAGCCGATCGGCGAGGACGAGGAGTCGGAGCTCGGCGACTTCGTCGAGGACGAGAGCGCGGAGTCGCCCTACGACACGGCGACGCTCTCGCTCCGGCGCGGCGACATCGACCGCGCGCTCGACTCGCTTCCCGATCGCGAGCGCAAGGTGATCGAGATGCGCTTTGGGCTCTCGGGCGCGCAGCCGTGCACGCTCGAGGAGGTAGGCCGCGCCTTCGGCGTCACGCGCGAGCGCATCCGCCAGATCGAGAACAACACGCTGAAAAAACTCGAGTCACTACCGGAAGCCCAAGGGCTCAAAGACTGCGTCTAGGAGCGCGGGGGAACCCGTGGTTCCCCCGCGAGCCCCCTCCTTCTTCGTAACGATCCATCGCGCGCAATAGCTCACGGGCGGCAAAGCCCGCCCTCCGCGGCGAGGCGTCAAAGAATCTCTGCGTCTAAGGCTGCTTGGCCTGCGCGGCCCGCTCGAGCGGGACGAACAGGCGGCAGTGCGGGCACTTGAAGCCGTTGTAGCGCTCGGCGCTTCCTTCGAGGAGCGGCGCCTCGAAGGATTTCTTGCAGTGAGGGCACGTGACCTCGTGGCGGCCGGTCTCGGCGGTCTCGGTCACTTGTCCAAGCTAGCACCAAACTCTGTCCGACCCGCTTCGTAGCCTTGGCGCGTGCCGACCGACTGGTTGCGCCGCGCGGTTGCCGAGTTCGTCGGCACCTTCGCGCTCGTCTTCGTCGGCGTC
>Ga0126306_10001664_pt1 | contig 12033 bp, 12 predicted proteins | sample Plot27_FD_92592 | JGI IMG/M metagenome (GOLD analysis project Ga0126306, IMG submission 92592) | Serpentine soil microbial communities from UC McLaughlin Reserve, CA, USA - Plot27 | ecosystem: Environmental > Terrestrial > Soil > Grasslands | place: USA: UC McLaughlin Reserve, Lake County...
AGGCGATCGCCGGGGCGTTTCCGACGCCAAGGACAGCCTCGCGACGGCATACCGCATGATCGAGCACAGGATGGCCGACAGGACCTGGGCGGCGGGAGAGAGCTTTAGTATTGCCGACTGCGCCGCCGCTCCGGCGCTGTTCTATGCCGGCATCATTGCCCCATTTCCGGCGACGCATGGGCATCTCGCTGCCTATTTCGAACGCTTGCTCGCGCGTCCCTCATTCAGGCGCGTGATCGCCGAAGCCCGGCCCTATTTTGAACTTTTCCCCTACAGAGATTCGATCCCGCAGCGCTTCTTCGCTCCAGATGAGAAGACTTCGTTTTAAACGCTTTCACGAATTGAGCCATTTGGGCCCGCTGACATGCGGATTGCCCTGCTCGAAAAAGCGCCGCAGCTGCTCCTTCTCGCAGCTGATCCCGATACGGATGCTGGTGCTTATTATGCCGTGGGGCTTAATGGCCGTTCCAAGCCATAGCGCAGCGCCGGTACAGAGATCGACGCCGTCCTGCTCCAGACGAATGCCAAGGGCCGTCGTCAGTCGCCCCGGCCCGCGCGTCAGATCGACGAGGCGCACTGTCCCGCGGCGGGATTCCATTTCGGCGATGCCTTCCAGGGGCTCGAGCCCACGTATCAATACACCGCCCCCGACACCTGGCTTTTCGCTGGTCACATTGAGCAGCACGGCTACCCCATAGTTGAGATAGAGATAGGCGTGGCCGCGGTCGAGAAACAGCGACCGGTTGCTTCTGCGCTCGCCGCGGAAAGCATGTCCGCTGGCATCCCCGGGAGGATAGGCTTCCGTCTCGACGATGCGCCCGCTCAGCCTTCTGCCTTGCAGGTCATGAACCACCGTCTTGCCGATGAGATAGCGCGCCAGCGCAAGCGTGTCTGCCGGAAGCTCGCTTCGCCTGAGTGGACGCAGAACCGCCCGTTGCTTCATCGCCACGCCGCTTACAGCACCGGCAGATGCATCAGTCACGATAAGCGCGGTCCACCGCTTTCTGCTCGGCCTCTTTTGCGAACCGGTCCTTCCGGCGCCGGCGCCATTGGAACGCGCCATAGATCAGCGCGCCTGTCAGCACAGCCACGAAGCCGACGTCGATCACGAGCCAAAGGAAAGCGTCCAAATCCATTGAATACACTCACAGCGGTTCTATTGGAATCAGCAGATCAATTTGCCATGCGCCGTCTGGTTCCAGGGAACCAATCTCTTCCGGGATTGTTTAGTGGCAATCACGCCATCGAGGAGGGAAGTCATGAATCGCCGCAACCAGTCCGGATATGATCCCGTTGGCGACCCTCGCACCGGCCGGCCCCCCCTGCCTGAGGACCGCGACCGCGCAAGACGCGCCTTTCCAGACGAGATCGATCCCGAATCGCCCAATTCGTCGAGCTTCGCCGGCGAAATCGAGAATCGAGAAGTGGAGGCGAGCGATCATTCCACCATCGGCAGGCTTGCAAGCGAAGGCAGCGAGGCGCTCCGCGCCGCAAGCGATACCATGACGTCGCAGGTCAGTGCCGCCACCAGCGCCGCAATGGAAAGGGGCTCCGAATTTGCCAGCACCGCATCCCGCCAACTTCAAACATATTCGGACGAACTCGCTTCCTTCACGCGCCGCCGTCCGATCGGAGCGCTGGCAGGTGCAGTGATTTTCGGAATTCTCCTCGGCCTAATGGGCCGGCGCCGGTCCAGGTAACTTTGGTGTCAGCTGGGCCGAGGCACATGCTTATTTTTTAGCCTTGGCCAATTTGTGTTGCCTGAAAAATAAGCATAGCCTCTCCCAGTCTGAGAAACTGCCTAACAAATCCAAGCACTTCGCGTTTGGCACGCTTCTTGGTTAGCAAATCCCCCACAAGGTCCTAACCTCAAGGGGATGCCATGCTTTTCAGACGAGTTCTGCCGCCGGCGGGCGTGATGACATTGTCGGCCGGGCCTGTTTTTGCTCAAGGCGCCGCACCCGCCATTAATTCCGGCGACACTGCATGGATGATCGTCGCAACGGGGCTGGTGTTTCTGATGACCATTCCCGGTCTGGCGCTCTTCTATGGCGGCATGGTTCGCAAATTCAATGTGCTTGCGACAGTAATGCAATGCTTCGCCATCTGTTGCGCGATTTCGCTCGTATGGATGATCATCGGCTACAGCCTTGCCTTCACTCCAGGAACGGGCCTCCTCGGCGGCTTGTCGCGCCTCTTCCTCTCGGGTCTGTCGCCGACCTCCGTCACCTTCACCATTCCCGAGACGGTATTCATGACCTTTCAGATGAGCTTTGCCGTGATCACGCCGGCGCTGATTACCGGCGCCTTCGCCGATCGCATGAAGTTCTCCGCACTTCTGATTTTTACTGTGCTCTGGAGCATTATTGTCTATGCCCCGATTGCGCATTGGGCCTGGGAGGCAACCGGCTGGTTGTTCATCAAGGGCGTGCTCGATTTTGCCGGCGGCACCGTAGTGCATATCAATGCCGGCGTGGCGGGTCTCGTGGCGGCGCTCGTTATCGGCAAGCGCAATGGCTATCCAGCCGAGCCTTTCCTGCCTCACAACCTTGTGCTGAGCCTCATTGGTGCAAGCCTCTTGTGGATCGGCTGGTTCGGATTCAATGCCGGATCGGCGCTCACCGCCGGCCCCCGCGCCGGCATGGCGCTTGCTGTCACGCATATCGCTGCCAGTGCAGCCGCATTGAGCTGGCTTGCGGTTGAATGGTGGCTGCGCGGAAAGCCGAGCGTGCTCGGCGGAATAACCGGAGCCGTCGCGGGCCTTGTCGCCATCACCCCGGCGGCGGGCTTCGTCGATCCCTCCGGAGCGCTGATCATCGGTCTTATCGCTGGTGTTGTCTGTTTCTGGGGCGCGACCGGATTGAAACACGCCTTCGGCTATGACGACAGCCTGGATTGCTTCGGGGTGCACGGAGTAGGGGGCATTGCCGGCGCTTTGCTCACCGGCATATTCGCCAAGATCTCGGTCGCCAACAGTGAAGGCGCCTATGCAACGGTTCTGGCAAGCGATCCGAATTTCACCCTGGGTCTGATTGAGGGCAACGTGCAGCAGCTCTGGATACAGATCATTGCCGTCGCGGCGACGATCGCCTGGTGCGCCATTGCGACATTCGTCATCCTGAAGCTCATCGATTTGACAATTGGACTGCGCGTCGACCGGGAGACCGAGCAGAACGGGCTCGATCTGGCGCTGCATGGCGAGGCGGTGCGCTGAGGCATTATTTCCCGATCGCTTGGTCGAGGTCGGCGATGACGTCTTCGACATCCTCGAGTCCGACCGACAGCCTCACGACGTCGGGGCCGGCGCCGGCAAGCTTGAGCTGTTCGGAGGAAAGCTGGCTATGCGTCGTCGACGCGGGGTGGATGATCAAGGACCGCGTATCCCCCACGTTTGCCAGATGGGACAGAAGCTTGACCTGCGATACGGTCCTCACTCCTGCCTCGTATCCGCCCTTGAGGCCGAATGTGAACACCGCACCGGCACCTTTCGGGCAGTATTTGCGGTGTAGAGCGTGATGGGAATCATCCGGCAGTCCGGCGTAATTCACCCATGCCACCCGCGGGTCTTGCTTAAGCCACTGCGCTACCTTCACTGCATTATCGCAATGCCGCTGCATGCGCAGGCTCAGCGTCTCCATGCCGGTCAGGATAAGAAAGGAGTTGAAAGGTGCGATCGCTGGTCCGAGATCGCGCAGGCCTAGCACCCGGCAGGCAATGGCAAAGGCGATAGGACCGAAAGTCTCGTGCAGCTTCATGCCGTGATAGGAGTCATTCGGCTCTGACAGCAGCGGATACCGGCCGCTCCGCGACCAGTCGAAATTTCCGGCATCCACGATGGCCCCGCCCATGGAATTGCCATGGCCGCCCATGAATTTCGTCAGTGAATAGATCACGATATTGGCGCCATGCTCGATTGGCCGGCACAGATAGGCAGTGGCGAATGTGTTGTCGACGATCAGCGGCACACCCGCCTTGCGTGCGATCTTGGCGATGGCCTCGATGTCGCTGATCCGTCCCCCCGGATTGGCAATCGACTCGATGAAAATCGCCTTTGTCTTTGCAGACAGAGATTTTTCGAAGCTAGCCGCATTCTCCATATCGGCCCAAACCACATGCCATCCGAAGGATTTGAAAGACTGGTTGAACTGGTTGATCGATCCGCCATAGAGCTGCCGCGCCGCGATGAATTCATCGCCTGGCTGCATCAGCGCGTGAAAAGCAAGGAGCTGAGCGCCATGGCCTGAAGCCGTGGCAAGGGCCGCCGTTCCGCCGTCCAGTGCGGCGATCTTTGCTTCAAGCACCGCCTGGGTCGGGTTCATGATCCGCGTGTAGATGTTCCCAAATGCGCGGAGGGCAAACAGATCGGCGGCGTGCTTCACATCATCGAAAACATAGGATGTGGTCTGATAGATAGGGGTGGCGCGCGCCCCTGTCGCGGGGTCAGGCTGGGCTCCGGCATGGATTGCCAGGGTATCGAATCCTGGGATCTTTTCGTTGCTCATGGGACCTCGTTGGTGTGAAAAGGGGCAATCGCGGGCCACTCATAGCTCGGTTCGGATTGACAAACAATTGTTCGAAACTCCGAACGGCTATGCTATCGGATCGATAATCTCCAGGGGCTGGGCCCCCGAGGAATAGGATGGCTGCACAAGACCAAATAAGAGCTGCTCTCGCCGGGATCGTGCCCACCGGTGAAACGCGAAATATCGTGGAATTGGGGATGGTCTCGGAGATCGTCGTCAATGGCGTTGACGTGATGTTCGCACTCACTGCCGAACCCGCCCGCCTCGAGCAGATGGAACCACTTCGCAAGGCAGCCGAGGACGCCGTGAGGAATGTTCCTGGCATAGCCAAAGTGACGGTCGTCCTCACTGCCGACCGTCCCGTGCAGCGCGGCCAGACGATTGCTCAGGCCGCCCGCCAATCCCGCGGTGCCGCCGTGCAGGGAGTTTCACATATCATCGCCGTCGCCTCTGGGAAGGGCGGTGTCGGCAAGTCGACAACCGCTGTCAACATAGCCCTCGGCCTTGCGGCACAGGGTCTGAGAATCGGCATATTGGATGCCGACATCTATGGTCCTTCCATGCCGAAGCTGCTCGGCATAGCCGAGAAGCCGAAGGTGGCGCCGGGATCCAAAATGTTAGCGCCTCTCGAACGCTATGGCATCAGGGCCATGTCCATGGGATTCCTGGTCGATGAATCGACCCCGATGGTTTGGCGCGGTCCAATGGTCATGGGCGCGCTGGTGCAGATGCTGCGCGAAGTGGCATGGGGCGAGCTTGACTGTCTGGTGGTCGACATGCCGCCCGGCACCGGCGATGTGCAATTGACCTTGGCGCAGCAGACGCCGCTCTCTGGAGCTATTATCGTCTCGACCCCGCAAGACCTCGCGCTGATCGATGCTCGCAAGGGGCTCAACATGTTCAACCGAGTGAACGTCCCGGTCTTGGGAATTGTCGAGAATATGAGTTATTTCATCTGCACGGAATGCGGCGCGAGGCATGAGATCTTCAGTCACGGCGGGGCGAGAGCCGAGGCCGAAAAGCTTGGCGTCCCCTTTCTCGGTGAAATTCCCCTCGATGCCAGCCTGCGCCATCGCTCAGACCTCGGCGAGCCGGTGACTGCCTGTGAGCCTGATTCGCCCTTGGCTGGCGTGTACCGAGAAATTGCCGCGCGGATTTGGACGGAGGTTTCTTCTGGCGCGGGATTGCTGAAGCCGCCGCCGCGCATAGTAGTTGAGGGATGAGGGTCAATTCCCGAATAGCTCTTGCTTTCGGCCCGGTCGGACGCGAAAGTTGCACCCGAACCGAAATGGCTTTTAAGGGGACGAGGCGATGAACATGGGCGTTCGGATTGCAGGCTTTGTGCTGATTGCATTGGGGCTGCTCGCAATCGTGATCACCCTATTTTCCTCTGAGGCGCTGGTGGACGGACTGACATTCGATACCGGCGTCATGCTCCTCGTCGGCGGAGTGGTGACGCTCGGCCTGAGCGGCGTGATGTCGGCCATCGAAACGCTGCGCACCTTCATTGCCGGCGAGGATCAGGCCTTCGTGGCTTCGCTCGACGAGCCGAAAAATCCCGCACGGACCGCCGCTGCCGCCTACTTGCCCGGCAGCAAGCGTCCCTCGGCCAAACCGCAGGAGTCCATGCGCCGTGGAGAACCCTCCTTTCCGCCGCGTGGCGGTGATGTCTCCAAGGCTATGAGAGAGCAAAAACCGCCCGCAGATAAGGCCAGGCAAACTCTCGACAAGCCGGTAGAAGACATCGGCGAGCTCGCGCCGGCGGAGAGCACCGCTGCGCCGGAAACCGTTTCGGAAGAGGAACTCTATGTCGTGGAGGAACGTACGATAGCCGGCAAACCGGCCCGCGTCCTCTCCGACGGCACCGTCGAGGCAGAGACGGACGACGGCTGGATGCGCTTCGAAAACGTCGAGCACCTCGAAGAGTATATGGAGGCGCTGCGCGCCCAGCGCAGCTAGCGGACGTACATGCGCGGCAATAGATTGTAGGGGTGCTTCCACCGCGGCAGATTTTTAATCCGTTCAAGCCAGCTGCCGATGTGGGGATAGCTTTCGAAGCTGACGCCGAGCTCGCCATCGAAGAACATATATCCGCACATGGACAGATCTGCGATGGTCGCTCGTCCATCGAGGATAAAGTCGCGCATGGCGAGGTGCTCATCGACAATCTTCAAACTGGCGTTCGCCCTTTGCTTGAGGAACTCCGCCACCGCCGGTTCCGGACCGGCGGTGAACTGCAGCAGGAAGCGCAGCGTCGCGACATAGCTGGTGAACTTATGATTGTCATAAAGAATCCAGCGAAGTATTTCCCGCTGTTCATCTTTGCTTTGAGCGCCGTACTGACCGGTAAGGTCCGCAAGATAATCGAGTATCACCCCCGACTGGGTTAGCTTCTTGTCTTGGTGAAGAAGCACGGGCACTTCGCCCAAGGGATTGACGGACTTCCGATAGGCTTCGCTGCGGGTTTCGCCGCCGAAATAGTCAACGGGGCGCACTTCATAGTTGAGCCCGCACAATTCCAGCATCAGCGCCGCCTTGTAGGAGTTTCCGGATTCGCCAAATCCATAGAGAATGAAGTCGGCCATTGCGCTCACGTCCTTTCGCCCATTTCGCCCCGCGCCGATTCTTATTCGCTGCGTCGCTTTTGCTTCATTTAATACCAGAACTGCATGCTAATTTCCGGCCTCATCATTGGCGGGACCCCGACGGGACGCCAGGCCGGTCACGGTAATTTTGATCTTTCTCTCAACCATACCGGCGGTGGCACACTCCGGTCTAGCGGACACCACGGGTTTTCTAGCAGGCATGCTTCACCCCCTGTCGGGAGTCGATCATGCATTGGCCATGCTGGCTGTCGGCGCCTGGGCTGCGATGGCTGGCGGCCGAACGCGGTGGCATTTGCCGCTGTCCTTCGTCGGCGGCGCCGGACTGGGCGCATGGCTTGCTCAGCTAGATCTTCCATTGCCGCTGGCCGAGCCGCTCATTGTCGCTTCCGTGCTGTTTCTCGGGCTCTTCGCCCTCATCCAGCTTAAGATTGACGGCGCTCTCGCCGCGGCTCTGGTGTTCGGCTTTGCGATTGCACATGGTCTCGGCCATGCTGCCGAGCTGCCCTCCGGATCCCCCCTGCCTGCCGCCGGAGTTGGTTTTCTCGCTGGGTCGGCACTACCAATCCTCGCTGGAATGACACTGGCAGGCGGGCTACGCTGTTATCTCACGTCAAGCACCGAGGTGCGCGCCCCCCGTACCACGTCATAGGCTACCGAACCGCGCCACATGCGTTGCCACCACGATCGGCCCTCATCGGTTACGACGATGACCTTGTAATCAGAGCCAAGCTCGATGATCCGCTTCGCCGGCGCGCCGAGAGCGGTGCGCGAATTGGCGACCGCAATGCCGAGCGCCTTGAGCAGTGCCTTGGCGTTCTCGACATTCTCTTCTGCTGCTGAGCGCGCAGCCGTGGTCGAAGCGACCGAGAAAAGCGTAATGGGTTCGCCGACGGTGTGTGCGAGGACCGCGGCGCGCCGTACCGCCTGCATCGAGCGGGATGTGCCGTCGGTGCAGATGAGGAAACCCTGTTTATCCGAGCTGTCGCGCGCCACGAGGACGGAGCAGGGCGACAGCATTGTCACCCGCTCGACCACGCCTTTCGAAAACCATGACTTCTTGTCGCCGCGCCAGCTCGAGGATTCGCCAAGGATCATGAGATTATAGGGTCCGAGCTCATATTGATCGAGAATGCCGTTCGTCACTTCGGGCGCCGTCTTCAGCTTCAGAACGACCGTTCGGTCGTCCGGGCTGGTATACACGACCTTGTTGTCGCCGGCGGGATCTCCCCAGGCGTCCTCATGAGCGGTCTCATGCGTCCAGCCGGTCGTGTCGACACCTTCCTCCTTGAGCACCTCCAGCGCCTTTTTCAGGTGACTCACGCCCGGCAGGTCCAAGCCTGCCTCCAACATGTTCTGTCGCGCCAGCCGTACTTGCAGTCCTCCCGACCACAGACCCTGGTCGATGGGCCGCACGAAGAGAATGATGATGTCGCAGTCATTGTCGGGTGCAAGCCGTGCTGCAAAACGCACCGTTATTAAGGAATCCTCATCCTCATTGATGCATGCAAGGACGCGGAACCGGTTTCGCCGCTGTGCGCGAATGTTCTGTAGCGTCTTCTCGAGCGCTCGCTCTTGTCGGTATGACAGCGTTGTCCGCTTGAGGCGACTGACCATCGGGCATCTCGCAGCTTGGCATCACGTCACCGGTCGGCAATCAGGGGCCAATAGAAGCCGGCCAGGAACAGCAGCAGGAAGAATGACACAAACATCATCTTCCATCCAATCTTGAAGAAGTCTTTTTGTTTGAGATATCCAGATGCATAGATGATGGTGAACGCCGGCTGTGCTGCGGCCGTGAGATAGCCGAGCGCCGAGGATATGGCCGTGATGAAGCCGATAGTCAGCGGGTCCGAGTTCGACATCTGCGCTGCATTCAGCACGACGGGCCCGAACACCGCCACGGCCGCGCCCGCCGTCATTGTGTTGGACACCGCGATGGTGAGGAGCGAAACCGCCGCCCACAATCCAACGCCTCTGTCGGCTCCAAATGACGCTAAGAACGATAGCATGCTGTTCGCCACCCACTCGGCCGCGCCGGTGTCCTTCATTTCGACGCCCAGCGAAACTGCGGCTGCATAAAGCAGCACCACACCCCAGTTCACGCCTGAATTGATATCTTCCCATCGCACGAGCCCTGTCACCAGGAACAGCAGGGCTCCCCCGATTGCGATCGTGCCCAGGCCAACGGTGCCTGAATAGAGGATCCACCCCGCAATGGTCAGCCCGAACAGAGCGAAAGTCAGCCAGTCCGACGGTTTGATTGGCCCCTGCATTTCCACCTGTGCTCTGAGGCGCGCGACCGCACGGGACAAATCCGTTGTTTCCGGACGGAACGTCCAAATCAAAAGCAGCGTGACGATCGGCAGCCTAAGCAGGAACATCGGGAAGGCGTAGACCATCCAGGTGACGTAATCGACCAGGAAGCGGTAGCTCTCGGGAACCAGCGGATTGAAGAAGAACTGCTGCCAGTAATTGATGATGATGGCGTTGCGTGCCCCACCCGACGGGGTGGCGATTCCGGCGATGGAACAGCCATAGGCAATCGAAAACAGGATGACTGCAGCAACGTTGCGCACCTTCTTCGGCTCCGTCGAGGTGAGCGTTATGAGAGTCGCCCCGACCGGCAGCATCATCGCTGCAACAGTATGCTCGCCGACAAAGGCCGCAAGCGCGCCGCATACCATCGTGATGCCGAAGCTGATCCAATAGAGATTGGTACCCGTGATTTGCACCAGCAACCAGGCGATCCGCCGATCGAGCCTTTGCTTGACGATGGCAACCGCCAGCATGAGCGAGCCCATGATGAACAGCACCGAGTCCGACATCAGGCTCTGGGCCACCCTGTCGGGGCTGAGCCGCAGCAGGACCACTTCTCCGACGATGATGAGAAGTGGAACCGTGGGCAGAGGAACCGGTTCGGTGATGAACAGGATGGTGGCCACAGCCGACATCGCGAGCACTGTTTGACCTTCGGGCGTGAGCCCTTGAGGTGTCGGCAGGTTGATGATGATGAAGCCGATCAACAGCGCGATGAAGAACCACTTCTTCTCCCAGAAGTAGTGGATGTTGATCTGCGATTTGAGCAAAAGGAGCCGCTGATAGCCGTGACGGCGCATGCGCACGAAACGCTGTGCCGGCAAATGCGCCTGCAGGCTGTCGCGGGCGAGAGAAAACGCAGCCGCCGTCATCGCGCCCCCCTTGCGCGAGACTCCGTGCCGTCATACGCCTTTGCGGCCGAAGGGAGCATTCGATGGACTCCGTTAACGACATTTTGCAGCGGGCCGATAAAGATTTCGAGGGCTCGATCGGCCGCCTCATGGATTACCTGAAGATTCCAAGCATCTCCGCCGATCGGGCCTATGGCAACGCATGCCTTCAGGCTGCCGACTGGACCCGGAGCCTGCTCAAGGACATGGGATTTGAAACGAGTCTCCTGCCCACTCCCGCACATCCCGCGGTCATCGGCCGTTACGAACCCGAGCATATGGATTCCGACACCCTGCATATCCTGTGTTACGGCCACTATGATGTGCAGCCGCCCGACCCGATAGAGCTGTGGAAGACGCCGCCCTTCGAACCTTCCCGGAGAAAGGGCGACGACGGCGTTGAACGCATTTACGCCCGCGGCGCCTGCGACGACAAGGGCCAACTGATGACGATTCTGGAGGCCAACAGAGCTTGGTTAAGGACGCGTGGACGGCTGCCTTGCAAAATCACCGTCCTGGTCGAGGGCGACGAGGAGTCCGACTGCACGCATCTGGATGCTTTCCTGGCCGAGAACCGTCGTGATTTGACCGCGGACGTCGCCTTCGTTTGCGACACCTCCATGTGGGATCCCCGCACGCCGGCCATAACGACGAAGCTGCGAGGCTGCGTGATGGACGAGCTGACGATTTCCGGCCCCCGCATCGATCTTCACTCAGGGGGGTATGGTAGTGCGGCGGCCAATCCGATCCATGTTCTGACCGGCATTCTCGCCGAGCTTCGCGACAAAAACGGCCGCATCCGCATTCCGGGCTTTTATCGCAACGTCCGCGAGGTATCGCCACCGATATTGAGGCAATGGAAGAACCTAAAATTTGACGAGCGGAAGTTCCTCGCAAGCGTCGGCCTTGCAACCTCGAAGGGCGAAAAAGGATTTTCGGTGCTGGAGCAGATCTGGGCACGGCCAACCTGCGAGGTGAACGGCATTTCCGGCGGCTATGCGGGTGAAGGCGGAAAGACCGTCATTCCCGCCAAGGCTTCGGCAAAGTTGTCCTTTCGCTTGGTCGCGGGCCAGGATCCACAGGCCATCAGGGAAGCGTTCCGCAGCTTCGTCAGGAAGCGCGTGCCTAAGGACTGCGGTGTAAGCTTCAACGATTACGGCGGGACCGCCTCCGCAGTCGAACTTGCCGGCGACAATATCTTCCTTCGTAAGGCTGCCGCGGCCTTGAAGGACGAATGGGGGCGAGAGGCCGTTTTTAAGGGATCGGGTGGTTCGGTGCCGATCGTCGGCAGCTTCGACCGCATTCTCGGTATGCCCAGCATCATGGCCGGTTTCTCTCTCGACGACGACGCGGCTCACAGTCCGAACGAGAAATACGACCTTCGCTGCTATCGCGGAGGGATCCGTAGCTGGATCCGGATACTCGATGCCGTAACGAAACTCTCTTAATCAGGAAAGTGCCCATGGCGGACTTGAATGAACTTCTCCAAAAGATCGACGCCGAGCTCGACAACAGCGTGGCGCGTCTGTTCGAGCTCGCACGCATCTCGTCCATATCCACCGATCCGCATTACAAGGATGAGTGCCGCAAGGCAGCCCAGTGGCTGACAGATGACCTCGCCCGCTGCGGCTTCGACGCGGCTCTACGCGATACTTCGGGTCACCCGATGGTCGTTGCCCATTATGCCCATTCGAGTCA
>Ga0126306_10001666_pt1 | contig 12026 bp, 11 predicted proteins | sample Plot27_FD_92592 | JGI IMG/M metagenome (GOLD analysis project Ga0126306, IMG submission 92592) | Serpentine soil microbial communities from UC McLaughlin Reserve, CA, USA - Plot27 | ecosystem: Environmental > Terrestrial > Soil > Grasslands | place: USA: UC McLaughlin Reserve, Lake County...
GCCCCGGTCCACAGAGCCCTCGAGCACGTCGTCTGCAAGCGTGCTCAGCCTCTCCTTTAGCGTGGCGAGCTCGGCGGAGGGACGTCCACGGCCGCCCCTCTTGCCACCCTTCGATGCACGCCGGCGGCGCTGCTCCTCATAGTCCGGGTGGTGGTTAAAGCACCACTGGCTATCCGCGATAGCTTGTGCCCCACAGCGGCCGCCATCGGCTCGGATACCGCTACAAAAGCTCATAGCTTAGACCCCTCCCCCAGCCTCTAGCCGCCGGCCAGCTCCGGCGGACGGTGCGGTCCGACTACGGAGGCCAGGACGCCCACATTTCGCGGCTCGGCTTCCTGGCGGGCCTCGACGTAAGAGTCCCACCGTCTGCGTGCCGTGGGCCTCTCCGCCAGGTAGGCTTCGGCCACGATCCGCGCCCCCCGCAAGGTAGCGACGTGGTAGGCAGCTTCGGCGAGCTGGGCATCCCCCGTCTTCTCCGCCCAGTCCAAGGTGATGCTCCAAGCTCATACGAGCCCGGTTGGGTCTTCAAGTCCTTGCTCGGCGCCATGTGGCTCCAAATGATGTTTCTCATGCACGCAGATCGGCGGTGCTGGTGGTGCGAGGGGCCGCTCGATCCTGGGATGCCGAGCCACGCGAGGTTCTGCAAGAACAACGGCCGATGCCGGGCGAACTGGAACTATAACAAGGGTAGCGGTAGGAGCAGCAAACGCGCACGCATGGAAGCGCGCTACATTCGGTAGCTAAGGTCTCACTACTTCTAACCGCTCGGCGCCGCCCTCGGTCAGCAGGACGCGGAAGGTCAGGGGGTTTCGTAAAGTTGGGCCGACGGGCAGACGTCGTTGAGGACGCATTTCGGGCACAGGGGTTTGCGGGCCTTGCATACCCGGCGGCCGTGGAAGATGAGCAGGTGCGAAAAGAGCGCTCGCTCGCCCTCGGGGACTACCCGGAGGAGGTCCCGCTCTATCTTCTCCGGATCTTTCTCCTCGGTGAGACCGAGTCTGTCCGAGACGCGCCGGACGTGGGTGTCCACGACGACGCCCTCGTCCACGCCGAAGGCGTTGCCCAAGACCACGTTCGCCGTCTTGCGACCGACGCCGGGGAGGGCGACGAGCTCGGCCATAGTGCGGGGGACCTCCCCGCCGTGCCGCTCGAGGAGGGCACGGGACATCCCCTGCAAGGAGCGGGCCTTGTTGCGGTAGAAGCCCGTGGGACGGATGTCTTCCTCCAGCCGGGTGATATCGGCGCCGGCGAAGTCGGCGGCGGTCCGGTACCTCTGGAAGAGCTTTTCGGTGACCATGTTCACCCGCACATCGGTGGTCTGGGCGGAGAGCATGGTCGCGACCAGGAGCTGCAGCGGGTTCTCCCAGATAAGCTCGGTCGCGGCGTCTGGGTACTCCCCTTTCAGGCGGGGGATTACCTCGGAGATCGGGGCGGCGTCTGAGCTCACGGCTTCGGGCGGGGTATGGGGGCGGTAGGCGTACTCTGCACGATGGCCGGGCATTATACCGTTGATTAAACTATCGGTCCGGACGGCGGACCGCGACAGAGGGGAGCTGGGAGATGGCCGAAGTCACCTTCGATTACGGAAACCTCGTGGAGGTGGAGGGCGGCCTGAGGGGCGACGAGCTAGACGAGGCGCGGCCCAGCCTGCGGGAGGCCGTCGAGGAGCTGCTCGGGAGCCCCCTCGGCTTCATGCGGCTGCCCAAGACGGGCGAGTACGCCGAAGCTTCCGTGCGGGTGGCCGATGAGATCCGGGGCTCAGGGGCCACGGACTTCATACACGTGGGGATCGGGGGCTCGGCCCTCGGCCCGATGGCGCTCCAGAAGGCGCTCAACCACCCTTTCTACAACGCGCTCCCCACCGAGACCCGTCGCGGGCCGAGGATCCACTTCGCCGAGAACACCGACCCGAACACTCTGGCCGCCATACTGGACGTCGCGGACCCCACGAGCACCTGGGTAAACCTCGTTACCAAGTCCGGCTCGACCGCCGAAACGATGGCGAACTTCCTCGCCATCCGCGACTGGCTCGTCGACGCTTTGGGCAACTTCGGCTACCAGGGACGGACCGTGGCGACCACCGACCCGGAGGAGGGCTTCCTCAAAGAGATCGCCGACCGCGAGGACCTCACGGTGCTTCCTATCCCCAAAGACGTCGGCGGCAGGTTCTCCGTCCTCACCCCAGTGGGATTGCTGCCGGCGGCCGTCGCGGACCTGGACGTCGAGGCGCTGCTCGCCGGCGCCGCCCGGTGCGTGGACGAGGTAAACGAGCAGCGGGACGAGCACCCGGCGGTCGTCGGCGCCGCGATGCACTACCTCCTGGACACCACGAGGGGACGCAACGTCAGGGTCATGATGACCTACGCTGACGCCCTCGAGAGGCTCGCCGCCTGGTTCGTGCAGCTCTGGGCCGAGTCATTGGGCAAAGACGGCAAGGGCTCGACACCCCACGGCGCGGTTGGCACCACCGACCAGCACTCTCAGGTCCAGCTCTACATGCAGGGGCCGCAGGACAAGGTCGTCGAGATCGTCGAGGTCGAGGACCACCCGCGCGACCTGCCGATACCGGAGGCCTACGAGGACCTTGAAGGCGTCGGCTACCTCGGCGGGCACACGATGGCCGAGCTTCTAAACGTCGAGTGCGACGCGACGCGCAAGGCCCTCACCGAGGCTGGGAGGCCGAACTCGACGATAAAGCTCGGCGCGGTAAACGAGGAGAACCTCGGCTACCTGCTCCAGGCGCTAGAGGTGCAGACCGCCATCGCGGGCTACCTCTACGGCGTCAACGCCTTCGACCAGCCCGGCGTCGAGGCTGGGAAGCAGATCACCTACAAGAGAATGGGCCGGCCCGGATATTAGCTTGTCAGCCCGCCGCCTAGAGACTCTAGGCGGCTAGTTAGCACTTTGCTGATGGGTTATTTCACCGCGATGCCGAAGGTCGTTCTCGGCAGGGCCTTCGCGTGTAGCGGGCGCTCCTGCACGTCCCGGACGACGCGCCAGAGCGCCGGGTTCTTTAGCCGGAGCTCGCCGAACGCTCGGTTCCTCTCGACGTCGTCGGCCACGATTACGCCTCTGGCCCTCAGGCGCGGCCAGACCACCCCGAACTCGCGCCGCATGTTGCGGCGGGTGTGCAGGCTGTCGTGCAGAAAGAGGTCCACCTTGCCTACCCCTTCGAGGAGCTCCGGCAGAACCCGCCTGCTGGAACCGCGGTGGATGGTCCATCTGGATCTCAGCGCTTCATGCGCGCCGATACCCCAGAACTCATTGTACCTCCGCCGCAGAGGCGGCAGGTCAACGCTGTGCAGGACGCCGCGGCCGTTCTTCTCGAGGGCCTTGAGGATGAAAGCCGAGCTCACGCCGTAGGCCACGCCCGTCTCGACGACGACGGCCGGCTCGAGGAGGCGGCACACGAGGTAGCAGCAGCGTGCCAGTAGCGAGTCAGCGGCCCAACGGGGGCTGAACGGGTCTTTGTCCCGGAGCTCCCCCAGCAACCGGCGCGTGTTCTGTTCGACCTCGGCCAGCGCGGGCTCTTCGAGGACTTCCGCCACGGGTCCCAGGCGTACCTCCAGATCACGGAGCGCGTCTTCCCAAGTTACGGTCTCGTAGGCTGGCGATCGCGGAAAGAGTCTGTCCAGGCAGAGGTCCAGGTATCCTGCCGCCCGCTCGCGGGCCTCGTGCGGACGCCACGCGACGAAGAAGGGTTCAGGTTTCTCACCCGTGCGCATGGCTCACGAAAGCTCCCTCGGCTTACTCCAACCGGCAGGACAATGGTAAGCCACGGCGGTATCGCGCGGTAGTCGGAGGGAAGGGAGGGAAGGAGCGCAGGGGTTATAATGGGGTTCGGTCGGCGCAAGCGCAGGAAGGACGTCTTTGTAATGAAGTGGCTCAAGGTCTACGGTCTCCCGAAGTTGCCCCTATTACTTGCGCGCCTGGCCATGCGGCTCGGGCTGCCGGGGCCGACGTGGTACAAGTGGAAGGCCGCTTCGGCGGGGACCGGGGTCATCCTGGACGAGATGATCCGGGCTGCCGACGATCTCGGCTACGACGGCCAGAAGGTGGGCAAGCTCGCCATGAGCCGCATCGGCGAGAAGCAGGGGCGAGACCTGCGCGTGCAGCTCGGCGTGAAGACTATGAAGGACACCGTCGACGTGGTGATGCTCGCCAACCGCTTCTTCGATATCGAGATCACGCTGACCGAGACCAAAGAGGGCGAGTACGTCATAAACGCGGACCGCTGCCCATGGTTCGGCGGGATGGGTCACGACGGCGTCCCCGGCTGGGACGTTAAGCCCTGCGCCGCCTTCTCCACCTACGAGAAGGCGATGGTCAACGCCATAAACCCGAACGTGAAGCTCTCCTACACCGAGAAGCGCACCACCGGCGGCCACACCTGCCGCGGCGTCTACCAGTACAGGGACGAGGAATTGGGCGACGGCCCGGAGAGCGGCGTGACCCCCGAGATGGTGAGCATCGGGAAGAAGCCGAAGGTCGAAGCCAAGGCGGAGTAGGCAGCGTGCAACCCATCGAGATAGACACCGCGCGGGGCAAGAGGCGGGTGCCGCCGGGACAGTACCTGGTAGGCGACCGCTGGCCGATCCTGACCTACGGCTCGACACCACAGTTTAGTCCTGAACTGTGGGACTTCACGGTGTCCGGCCTCGTCGGTAACCCGCTGCGCTTTACGTGGGAGGAGTGGAACGGGTTGCCTACCGTAGATGTCAAGGCGGACATGCACTGCGTAACCTCGTGGAGCAAGCTGGACAACGTCTGGACGGGCGTGCCGGCGAAGACCATCCTGGAGATGGCGGGGCCGAAGCCGGAGGCGAAATTCTTCTCCGTCTTCTGCGACGGCGGGTACACGACGAACGCGCCGGTCGAGGAGCTCTACGAGGACGACGCACTCTTCGCCACCCACCACAACGGCGAGCCGCTCGAGCCGGGGCACGGGTATCCGATGCGGCTGGTGATACCGCGCCTCTACGCCTGGAAGAGCGCCAAGTGGGTCCGGGGCATCGAGCTCCTTGCCGAGGACAGCCCGGGCTTCTGGGAGAACAACGGCTACCATAACTACGGCGACCCTTGGCAGGAGCAGCGCTACAGCTTCAGCTTCTAGCCGCGGGCTGCGTTCCGAGGTTCGGTCCGCTACCCGACGCCTCGAAGCAACCGGGAAGGTAGCCCACCAGCAGGGCCTTTTCGACCTTACGCGGTTACGTGGTAGCGGTAGTGGATGAGCAGGGGGAGCGTCAGGGCGGTGACGAGCGCCTTGTCGCGAGAGTTCATCCTGGAGACCCACTCGCGGTCGGTGCGCAGCTCGACGGCGCCGGTCTCGAAGCGGTTGGGGTTGCCGGAGACGGTGTGGCTGACGCCGAGCTTGACCTCGCGCTTGCCGACGAGCGGCGGCTCGGCGTCCCTCTCGCCGACCAGGTCCAGGATCTCCTCGAAGCTCTTGCGGGGGTCGGCGACGAAGTCCTCGTAGCGCAGGCGCAGGTACCTCTGTGGGGCGCGGCGCCAGAGGGCCTCCGCGGAGGCATTCCAGGAGTCCCACAGGGCGGAGCTCTTCGCGGGGCTGAAGCGTACCATGTGCTCCCTGGCGTCGGTGTCCGGCTGGGGCTTCTTCTTCGACCAGGAGTAGGCGGCGGCCCTGGGGTCCCGGATCAGGTGTAAAACGTAGAACTCCAGGCCGGGGATCATACCCATCGCGAACCCGTGCGCCGGCTCTTTGGAGGAGTCCACGATGACCCGGCTGCCCGTGACGGCCCCTATCGCCTCGTAGAGTCGCCCGTAGTTGATCAGGAGCTTCTGCAACCTCCCTGCGAGGCGGCGCCGGCCCCTCTTTGTGAGCATCAGGGGGATGTGCCGGGTGCGGGTCCCCGAGTTCTGGAGCCGCATCATCTCGCGCGGGTCCACCCCGTCCATGCTGCCGAAGGCATCGTCCATGACCTTCGGCCAGACCGGGCACTCGCGGAAGGATCTCCCGCAGCCGCAAAGGCGGTTCTCGATGACGTTGTGCCGCCAGATAAAGTTCAGCTCTCCCCCCGAGAAGAAGTTCGGGATCTGGCCGAGGGAGTTGGAGAGTATCGTGCTCCCGCTCCGCCCGAGGCCGACGACGTAGAGGACCTTCACGGGCCCGCTATCCACGGTCCTCCCCACCGGACCGGCGGCCGCGCCGTAGCAGTCGCAGCGCCACGTCCCGGAACGCGCCGAGGAACTCCCGATCCGTGTCATTGAGGCCGAAGAGGAGAAGCAGCGCCAGGTACCCGGCACCGAAGGCGCCCCCCACGACAGCGATGGTCGCCAGGACCCCTGGGAGGGGCAACACGAAGCTTGCCAGGTAGGCCGCGGCGGCGGCGAGGAGCCCCGCGACGATGGGCTTCAGCCAGGCCCAGTTGTAAGGCCAATAGCCGAGGCGCCTGCGGACGGCCAGCAGCGTCCCCGTGTTCTCGGTGATTATGGCCGAGGCCATGCCGAGGGCCGCGCCGAGCATCCCGAGGGACGGGACGAGGGCGAAGCTCACCCCTACGCCCACGAGGGCTGCGGTGGCGGTGGCGACCATGGCCATGTTCTGGTTGCCGGTCATCGCGAGCATGCGCGGCGTGGGGCCGACCGAGGAGCTGTAGAGCTGGGCGGCGGCGACGATGATCAGGGCCGTCCAGCCCGCGGTGAAGTCGGGACCGAAGATCGCCAGTATCTCCCGGGAGAGGAGCACTATGGGCAAGAATATCGCGAGCGCGCCGGTGAAGATCCAGCGCGACACGTCCTTGTAGAGCCGGCCGAGATCCGCGAGCTCACCTCTAGAGTAGAAGCTGGAGATTATGGGTGAGAAGATGCCCGAGAACGCGAAACGCACTATGGTCGAGAGCGTGGCCGTGCGGGCGGCGGCGGTGAAGATGCCCACCGGACCCGCGGCGGCGAAGGCGCCCATGACCCAGACAGCCGACCACGTGTTGAGGTATTGAGCCCCGGTGGTGATGCTCATCGGCACCGAGACGGCGAAGAGCTCTCTGGTCTCGAACCTGGCGGGGACCTTGTTGTCGAAGAGCGGGGGGAAGAGCTTTCTCAGGTAGTACACGGCGACGAGCGAGCCGAGAAGCATCGAGACGCCGTAGGCGGCCACGGTCCCGATAACCCCGGCCCCGAGCAGGTAGAAAACGGGGACGAGCACCAAGAACAGGGCGGGGCGTATCATCTGCTGCACGTAGCTTGCGTAGGTGACGGTCTGGAAGCCCTGGGTGGCCCAGAGGACCATCATCATGAACGTGAAGAAGGGCAGGGTGAGGGCGAACGCCCTCAAGACGCTCGCCATAAAGGGTTTGTTGTAGTACCACTCCGCGGCGAACCCGGCCCCGAAGAACATGATGACGGAGAGAACGAGGCTCAAGACGAGCGTCACCCCGATGGCCTGTATTATGGTGCCCCGCACCCTGGAGGTGTCTTCCCTCGCCTGGTGATGCGCCACGTAGCGCACCACGCCGTTCTCCATGCCGAACCGGGCGAGTATCTGTGCCCCGTTCACCGCGGCGACCCCCAAAGAGTAGAACCCGAAAGCTGCCGGCCCGAAGAGGCGGGCGATCATGACCTGGGTCAGGTACCCCAGGACCCGCCCCGCTCCCTGCCCGACGGTGCTGATGCCGGCCCCCCGCGCGACACGGGCGACGTAGGTGTCGCCGCCGGTGTCGCCGCCGGGCTCGCCTATGGCGTCGGTCGCGGCGACCTCCGGGGTACCCGAGGGCGCGTCGCCCGCCGTCTCGGGCGGCTTGTCAAAGGGATCGCTCACGCCAGGCCCTCGCCGATCTCTGTCTCCGGACCACGGCGAAGGATTATAGAGGTTTGGTTCCTGCGCCGAGCCCTGAGCCGAAGGCGTCGCTCGCCTCTCCCGCCAGAAGCGCGAGATCCCCTCGACCAGCAACGCGAAGCCCAGCCAGGCCCACCCGAGGCCGAACAGGATCCAGAGCGCCGCCCCGAACTGTCCCAGGTCCCTCGAGAAGGAGACGAGGCCGCACAGCGACCCGATGGCGAAAGGGAGAGTGCTCCAGGCCGGCAGCGTCCCTTTCCGCCCGGCGGCGACGCCGAAGAGGAGGGAGCCGGCGGCCAGGACAACCAGCCCGATCCGGAAAGCGCGATACGCGGGCGCCGTCATGATGTAGACGTCGTCCAACCCGAGCCAGAACTTGCCCACGTCGCCGACCACGATCAGGACCAGCCCGATAAGGGCGAGGATGAAGCCCGCCTTCTCCAACCATCCCGAGCGACCGGAGATTACGGCGTGCAGCCCGATCAGGCCAACCAGCAAGAGCAGCGGGGCGGATGGGAAGAGCTTCCAGAAGACGTTGGGGGTGTGAAACCGCAGCTCGGAGAGGTGGACGCCTACGGGGGAGAGCGCCCACAGCACGCCGCCGGGCACGCACAGCAACCCGGCCCACCGGAGGAGAAACGCGAACGCCCGGAGCACCGACTCAGTACCTCGGCAGCGGGCCGCCCGCGTCGCTGAGGACGTACTCGTCGAACATCCGCCTCACCACGTCCTGGTTGGCCCCCGCTACGTCCGTGTTCATGTCGGGGTCCGTGCTCAGGTCGTAGAGCAGGGCGTTCGACCCGTCGTTGCGACTCACCATGACATAGCGGTCATCGCGCGCCCACACGTACTCGTCGTAGCCCAAAGTGAAGTGGTTCCTCTCCTGAGGCCGACCGCCGTCGAATAAGACGGAGAGGTTCTCTCCGTCCATGGGTTGCTCTGGCTCCACCCCGAGGAAGCCGAGGATGGTGGGGGCCACGTCGTGGGTGGAGGCGTAGAAGTCGCTCGTCTCCCCCGCACCCCTGCCCTCGGGGTGGCGAACAAAGAAGGGAATGTCCGTGATCTCCGGGTACAGGGCCCAGAAGGGCTTGCCGGTGGCGTCGTGCTCGCCGAGGGCGACGCCGTGATCCGAGAGCACCACGAGCAGGGTCTCCTGAGCGAAGTCGGAAGAGTCGAGCGTTTCGAGGAAGCGCCCCAACCAGCGGTCGGTCATGGCGACCTCCCCGGCGTAGAGCTCCCGCATCCGCTCGAGCTCCCGCTCGCCGATCCAACCCGCGTCGCTGTACTCCGGCACGATCGGTTCCGGACCGTCGTAGCGGGAGACGTACCTGTCCGGCGGGTCCCAGGGCTCGTGCGGGTCGAAGCAGTCCACGACCAAGAAGAACGGCTGGCCGTCGTCCGCCGCTCGCACGAACTCGGAGGCCATTGAGAAAACCCGCGGGGCGAACCAGTCCTTCTCGTCCTCTCTGCCCTGAGTATTGGCGAGGTACTGGCGGACCTTGTCCACCATGCTCTCGGAGTTACCCGGGATCACCATCTGATCCACCCGCTCCTGCGAGACCCTCATCGTCGGGCGATAGCGGTCACGTTCCTGGCCCCGGATCCAGTCGAACAGCCTGAACCCCCGCTGGAAGTTCATCGAGGCCTTGAACAGGTGGTGGGTGTCGGAGAACAGGGTGGTGTTGAAGCCCTGCTCCAGCAGTATCTCCGACAGGGTGGTCTGGTCCTCCGGGATATGCTGCCAGCCCGCCGGCATGAAGGTCTCTCCCTCCGGCGGATCCCAGTTCCTGAAAGGCCAGGTCCTGAGGCCCGTGTGGATGGCCCTGCGCGCCGGGAGGGTCGGGATCGACTCGGGGTAGGCCCGGGTGAAGCGCAGGCTCCCTGCGGCCAGGGCGTCGAGGTTGGGGGTCTCTATCCCGTCGTTGCCGTAGGCGCCTACGTGGTCCTTCCTCAGGCTGTCCAGGATCACCAGTACTATGTTCATTCCGTCCCTCCGCTCGGAAGGTGGCTAGTTTGGGTCAGCATCCGGGGGCACGCGGCCCCGCCGCGCCAACGAGCTTCTAGATCGTCCGCGCAGCAGCATATTCTAAAGGAATAATCCGCCTCGTCACTGGGGACGGCTCGCGCGGCCGACCGCGCGGGACACCAGCTCTTCCAGGCCCGGCTCGTAGACCGGCATCCGTCCCGACCTCAAGACCCTCACGCGCTCCTCGTCCCGGTCCACGCACGCCACCCGGTGCCCGAGGTGCGCCAGGAAAGCCCCCGTCACGAGCCCGACGTACCCGGTCCCGACAACCCCTACCCTAAGACTCTCGGCCAAAGCCCATCTCCAAACGCTCCAGAATTGCCCGCCTCAAACCTGGCGGGTCCGGCGCCACGTAGCTTACTAGGGTCTCCGCCGCCGTGACCCCCAATACCTCATACGGAACCGAATCGAGAAACGATCCGAGCTCTGTACCGGTTGGTTCGCCCACGCCGGGCGCGCTTCGGACCCCGTAACAGCGCCGGTGAAGCCGGCGGGGACCTGGCTCCCGCGTCCTCAGTAGGCGCCTTCGCGGCGCAAGACGGCGCCTAAAGTTCGGAGTATTATCTCGACGTCGAACGAGAGCGACCAGTTCTCTATGTAGTAGAGGTCCAGCCTCACCATCTCCTCGAACGAGAGGTTGCTGCGCCCGCTTATCTGCCAGTAGCCGGTCATTCCTGGGACAGCCTCGAGCCGACGCTTGTGCGCCTCCTCCATCCGGTGGAAGTCCCACACCGGCAGCGGTCGCGGTCCCACCAGGCTCATCTCTCCCTTCAGAACGTTTACGAGCTGGGGCAGCTCGTCGACGCTCCAGCGCCTCAGGAGACGCCCCACCAGGGTAACGCGGGGGTCGTCCTTTATCTTGAAGACAGGACCGTCGGCCTCGTTCAGAGGCTCGAGCCCCGCCCGGCGCTGCTCGGCGCCCTCATACATCGAGCGGAACATGTAGCAGAGGAACACGCTCCCGTCTGCCCCGACTCGCTTCTGGCGGAACAGGATGGGGCCCGGCGAGCCGAGCCTTATGGCGATAGACACGGCCAAAAAGAGCGGCGAGAGGAGGACGAGCCCGCCCAACGAGACCGTCACGTCGAGGGCACGCTTGAGGGCCCGCTGGCTGTTGTCCAGCCGTGGGTAGCGAACCTCCAGAAGCGGCAGTCCCAGGCTCTGGGAGACGGCCGGACGGCTCCGCATAAGGGCCAGCGCCCCGGGCAAGACCCGTAGCGGGATGCCGCGCAGCCGCACAGAGCGCAGGAGCGCGAGGAACTCCTCGTCCGGCAAGAGTTCGGCGCCGACCAGGATGACCTCCCGCGCCCCCGTGCGGTCGAGCGTCTCCCGTAGCGCCCCGAGATTCACGCCCGAATCCCTGCATCCCACCTCGCCGGCTAGAGAGTAGGCGCCCGGGGCACGCTCTATCGTCCTGCGCACCCGGGCCCGGTCCTCCTCCCTGCCGACCACCACGACCGGCGTCTGCCCGAGTCCGCGGCGGTAGATCTTCTCTATCCCCTGCTCGTACAGGAGCCTGAAGGTCCCGGCGCAGAGCAGGGCGAGGAGGGAGGCGGGCAGGATCCAGCCCAACCGTAAGCCGGCCTGCGGGTAGATAGCCGCGCCGAGGGCCACAAGACCCGCCCAGGAGAGGGCGGCGCCGACCAACGCTCCAGGGTTGCGCCTGTTGTGCGCCCGGTCGTAGAGGCGGAAGACGGCGATGACGCAGATCCAGGCCGCCAGCAAGAGCGGCGCGAGGCCTGCGATCGCCCCCACCCGTGCCCCGCCGCCGAAGGAGTACGCCGCGCCGAACAGCCCGAGAGACAGCGCGACAGCGTCCACGAGCGCCAGCGCGAATATGCTCAGGAGGCGCCGAAGGGCCTTGAAGCCCAGCAACATCTCCGGGGTTTCCCTCAACAAGCGCACGTGGTCCTCGATCAGAGAGTATATCTCTCTCCGGACCGCCGGCTCCCTACCAGCCCCCAAAATTCGGCCGGTCCGCCCAGACACCGCGGCTCTCGCGCCTCAACAGAAGATCGGAGTATGCGGCGAGCCTCACCTGGGCCCTGTCCCCGATCTGGTCCGGCCGCAGGTCGTAGGTCCGCGCACGCGTATCGCCGGCGTCCCGCCGTCATCGTGGGCCCCAGGGTCGGTCCGCGGCCTCCACAGGGTGAAGCCGTAGGTGTCGTCGTAGGTGTCGTCGTAGGTGCGCCGCTCGCGCTCTACGGC
>Ga0126306_10001667_pt1 | contig 12026 bp, 9 predicted proteins | sample Plot27_FD_92592 | JGI IMG/M metagenome (GOLD analysis project Ga0126306, IMG submission 92592) | Serpentine soil microbial communities from UC McLaughlin Reserve, CA, USA - Plot27 | ecosystem: Environmental > Terrestrial > Soil > Grasslands | place: USA: UC McLaughlin Reserve, Lake County...
CGGCTGACACGGCTGAGGGCTTTGTCGACAAGGCGCTCCATGCCCGGCGACCCCCCTCCGCGCTCGGCCTTCGGCCGAGTCGGTCCTCCCCCACAAGGGGGGAGGGGAGGTGCGCACGCACGCAGCTGTGTGCATCCTGTAGCCGCGACGCGGGGGAGGATCAGCGCCCGCTCCCGAGCGGGCGTTTTCTTTTGCAGGCGCAGGACCTCAGGGTCGGTGCGCAACGATGACGGCCCCTGTCGAAGCCGGTCCGTCGAGCGCATGGATGAGGATTTTTCGGTGGCAGGGGTGATGTCAAGGATCGAGACCGCCGGAGGCGGCGGGCCTTCGGCCCGTCCTTGACATCACCCCTGCCACCGAAACACGAAGCTTCCATGTGATCGACGGAGGACTCTGCACACCGTCCTCGGGGGCCTCTCTTTCGACGTCATGGCCGGGCTCGGCCCGGCCATCCACGACTACGGCTCCACGCGCGCCAGCTGGCGCAGGATGTGGCTGCGGAGCCAAGGCGTGGATGGCCGGGCCCGGCCATGACGGATGAGGTGCATTCCGCGGCGGTCGCAAAGTCAGGAGAGGGCGCTCGCATGGACGCGAGCCTGATCCTCACCCGCGCAGCGGGGGAGGGGACCGCCGAAGGCGGTGGAGGGGGCAAGGCAGGGCACATGCCCTCCGATTGTCGCGGCCGGTCTCAATCCATTGGACGCCAAGCGTCAAACGCGGTGCGCCTTGCCCCCTCCACCATGCTTCGCATGGTCCCCCTCCCCCGCTGCGCGGCGGAGGATTGGCGCACCCTGTTCCTGTGCGTTAGGGTATTATTATGGTTGACGGCCCGCTAAGAACAGACTCAACGTAGTTACGAGGCGCAAGCTGCATGTGGTCAGGTAGGGGTGGGGAGTAGCCTATGCATTACAAGCTTTACTCATACACGCTCGCCAGCGAGGGTGGGCGGGTTCCCCCCCGCCGATACAAGCTACAAAATATTTGACGACGCAAAGGCGCGAGATTTGTCTGGTGAGTACACGGAATACCGAGGGAAAAAGACGCAGTGCTGATACATGTCAGAAATTACGATCATAACTTCATCGGCGCGATCGGTAGGCATGCTGCCGAACGCGAGGTAACGGCGTACGATGAGCGGCATGACGAGGTGCAGTTTTTAGTCACTGACGATGACGACTATTCGCACACACCATTCATCTGCTTCCCTCGATCAAGATGATAGCTTGTGTCGACAGCGCAAAATGCCAGCGAACACCGCGATGTCGCGGTTACACCGCATTCTTGCTCATCGAAAGGGAATGCTCTTCGTCTTCAAGCCGGTCTCTCAAACATTTGACTTGCGGAAGGCAACAAATCGGTTCCGTATTACACAAGTCGACTTCGAGGTTCTTCCAGTGAATCCCCACACCGGTGATTTGGGCCAGCAGTTAGGCGAAAGCAAAAAACTGGATCATATCCAAAAGCTCAAGGGCAAAGCGGAGGCGAAGCCAAACGACGCGCTCAAGCTCGCCGGCGGCTTTTTGACCGCGATTCAGGAATTGCAGCAGAGCGGCCACTGCCGCGTGGCTTCACTTGAGGTGCAAGTTAATAAGCCGAGGCGGCCGAGGGAGCTATCCGAAGACCCCGAGGAGGAGACCTGGGGAGATGAGGCGGATGTGCGAGTTGTCCTAAGGGGAAGAAGGCTGGAGTACCCATTTCTAAGGATCACGTCCTGGAGATGCTTCAACTCGCAAAGAAGTTTGTCGATTCAGATGTCGACCGAGCGTGATCCACCGCCGCCGAGCTTCCCGGAAGCGCTTGCTCGTGCGATCACCCTATCTGCGAGAAAGCGTGCTATGGCAGTTCTCTCGGCGCTTGCGGTGGTCGGGGGCTTTCTCGGCTCTGCATCAGTTTCGATTTCGGGCCAGACGCAAAGGATGATTTCAGAATACCCGTTTTCAGATTACCTTAGAAGGATTGATCTCTTTGATCATTTTCTCTTTTGGCTCAGTTTACATTGTTCATTCGAATTGTTAATATTGCATTATCGGGGAATGTTATCTATTTGTATTATTATTCTACAGCTTGATAACCTGGCGATTTTGTTTATAATGATAGCGTTTTCGTTTATGTTATATACTTTTTCGAAAACCTGGGGTCTGATCGATCTAGTTCGGATCGTGACGTGGCACTATGAGGATTATAAGTATTCGTTTGAGACTTTTACCGATAAGGGGACTTAATGGCCCTGCCGGGTGCCCTCGGATGACTCGAGCACTCGGTAATCGAGAGCCCCTCACCCGTTCGGAGCCTCGTGCCCCGAGTCGGCCTCTTCCCGCAAGCGGGGCCAAGGTAGGCGCGGCCTGGACGCCACGCTAGCCATTCGACGCAGCCGCGCGACCAGGCGGAGCGCACGCCGAGAACTTGACACCGTGACGCTCCCGTACTAGGAATATAGGCCGCTCGCTCACTGCGCCCGACCCATAGGTCCGGCGGCGGCGGGCGTTGACGATCACCAGCCGCTCCGCGCCTCGCGCCGCGCGGCTTTTCTTTTGTCCGTCGTGGCCGGCGCGGGCGCCGGAGGGGAGGGTTTAAGATGCCGAGGTTTCTTCCTGAGGAGGTGGTGGCGAAGGTGCGGGAGCTCTACGAGGGGATGCCGCTGACCCATGCGCGCATCGCCGCCGCGGCCGGGGTGGGCGAGAGCACGGTGAGCGTGCTCGCGCAGAAGAACGGATGGACGCGCTGCCCGGAGGCGCGGCGCTCGGGGCCGAGGCGCTGGTGCGCCAGGACCTCGCCGTCGAGCGCACCGGGCAGGTCCTCGCCCGCTTGGCCGAGCGGGTCGCGGCGCTGCCCGACCAGGGTCCCTATGCCGGCGTCGGGCCGATGCGTGCCGGGGGGCCGGCGACCTTCGAGGAGACGAACGCGCTGCTCGACGAGCTGGCGCGCCACTTCGCCGATTTCGGCGTGGCGGGGGACGCCGCGGCGGCGGGCGAGCCGCTCCGTCAAGGTTGACGGGCGTCCGCGCTGGCAAATCAGGCCGGTCCGCTGTAGGAATCGCTCATACATTGTGAACCGCGGCCATGCATGATCGCCTGCCGCGGATGGTATGGCTGAGCCGAACCGACAGCAATGCCAATCGTCGGACCGATGGGGCCTGCAAGCACATGACGCGCAAATACTTCGGCACCGACGGGATCAGGGGCCGCGCCAACGGCGTGATCACGCCGGAGCTGGCGCTTCGCGTCGGCCAGGCGGCGGGACTTTTGTTCCAGCGCGGCGACTACCGGCATCGGGTGGTGATCGGCAAGGATACGCGCCTGTCCGGCTACATGATCGAATCGGCGCTGCAGGCCGGCTTCACCTCGGTCGGCATGGACGTGCTCCTGCTCGGCCCGATGCCGACGCCCGCCGTCGCCATGCTGACGCGCTCGATGCGGGCCGATCTCGGGGTGATGATCTCGGCCTCGCACAACCCGTTCGAGGACAACGGCATCAAGCTCTTCGGCCCGGACGGCTTCAAGCTGTCGGACGACGTCGAGCGCCAGATCGAGGCGCTGATGGACGCCGAGATTTCGGCGAAGCTCGCGCGCTCGGCGCAGCTCGGCCGGGCGAAGCGCATCGAGAGCGTGCATGCGCGCTACATCGAGTTCGCCAAGCGCACCCTGCCGCGCGCCCTCGACCTCGAGGGCATGCGGGTCGTCGTCGACTGCGCCAACGGCGCCGCCTACCGGGTCGCGCCCGAGACCTTGTGGGAGCTCGGCGCCGAGGTCGTCGCCATGGGCGTCGAGCCGGACGGCTTCAACATCAACCGCGACGTCGGCTCGACGGCGCCCGAGGCGCTGATCCGGCGCGTGCGCGAGCTTCGCGCCGACATCGGCATCGCGCTCGACGGCGACGCCGACCGGGTGCTGATCGTCGACGAGAAGGGCAGGGCCGTCGACGGCGACCAGCTCATGGCGGTCGTGGCGCGCTCGTGGAGCGAGGACGGCCGCCTCTCGCAGCCCGGTCTCGTCGCGACCATCATGTCGAATCTCGGCCTCGAGCGCTTCCTGTCCGGCATCGGGCTGACGCTCGCGCGCACGGCGGTCGGCGACCGCTACGTGCTCGAATACATGCGCGAGCACGGCTACAACCTCGGCGGCGAGCAGTCCGGCCATATCATCCTCTCGGACTACACCACGACCGGCGACGGGCTCCTTGCCGCCCTGCAGCTCCTCGCCGTGCTGAAGCGCCTCGACAAGCCGGTGAGCGAGGTCTGCCACTGCTTCGAGCCGCTGCCGCAGATCCTGAAGAACGTCCGCTATCGCAGCGGCCAGCCGCTGCAGCAGGACACCGTCGTGACGGCGATCGAATCGGCGCGCCTGCGGCTCGGCACCGAGGGGCGTCTCGTGATTCGGCCCTCGGGGACCGAGTCGGTGATTCGGGTCATGGGCGAGGGCGACAACCGCGACCTCGTCGTGCAGGTCGTCGACGACGTCGTCGACGCGCTGTCGCGCGCCGCCGCCTGACGAAGTCTTTCCGTTCGGGGAAGTGTTCGGCGGCCGAGCGAAGTCGAGCCGGGCGGCTCGCTTGGCGTCTTCGCTGAAAATTAGCCTTAAAGGTTAAGGTTAAGCTCCTTTTAACGCCTGTTTGAGACGATTCCCTTCGTTGGCATCATCCGCGAGGCCCGTCGGCCCGCGAAAAACGAAGGGACCCTGTCATGGGCAGCATGAAGTCACTCGCTCTGGCGGGCGTTTTCGCGGCGGTCTCGTCCGCATCGGCGCTCGCGGCCGATCTCCTCCCGCCGCCGCCGCCGATCCATTATCCGCCGCCGCCGGTCGAGTTCGGCGGCTGGTACCTGCGCGGCGACGTCGGCGTCAGCTCCTACAACAACGGCAAGTTCTCGAGCCCCGATCAGCCGCCGGCGGTGTTCTTCGGCGAGGATCTCGGCGCCGGATCGTTTGCCGGGGTCGGCGTCGGCTATCAGTTCAACGGCTGGCTGCGCGCCGACGTCACCGGCGAATACCGCTTCTCGAAGGGCTTCAAGGTCCATGACCGCATCGACTTCGATGCCGGCGCCGGCGTTCCCGGCGTGACCCACGAGACGACGCAGGGCGACTTCACCTCGGCGGTCTTCCTCCTCAACGGCTACGTCGATTTCGGCACCTGGTACGGCATCACGCCCTTCATCGGCGCCGGCGCCGGCTTTGCCCGCAACATGCTCTCGGGCTTCTCCGAGACCAGCCTGACGACGATCGGCGGCGTCACGACGCCGAGCGGCGGCTGGATCGGCGACAACGACAAGACCCACTTCGCCTGGGCGCTCTATGCGGGCCTCGGCTACGCCGTGACGCCGAACCTCAAGCTCGAGCTCGGCTACCGCTACCTGAACCTCGGCGAATCGGTCACCGGCACCCTGAACTGCTTCTGCGGCCAGACCTTCTCGCCGCTCAAGGTCAAGGACCTCGACTCGCACGACATCAAGCTCGGCTTCCGCTGGCTGCTCGCGCCGCCGCCGCCGCCGATCTACGACGCGCCGATCATCCGCAAATACTGAGCGGCGGCAAAACCGACCGGGCTGCGCGGGGACCTCCCCGCGCCGTTTCCGTTTCGGGCGAGGCGCTTGCGGCTTGACCGTGCCGTGCCGGGCTGCCCCGGCGCACGGTTAAGGTTAAGCGCCGCTTAACCTGATTCGGTTGATCGTCGATCCTGGCCGCCGGGACCCGAGCCGCTCCGGCAGATCCTGGCCTCGCGCTGTTTAGAGTTCTTGAGAGGAAGCTGTCATGGGCAGGCTGAAGACCCTGTGGTCGATCGGTGTCATCCTTGGTCTTTCGGCACCCGCCGTCGCGGCCGATTTTTCGCCGCCGCCGCCGCCACCGCCCGGGCCGATCGTCTCGGAGCTCGGCAGCGGCTGGTACCTGCGCGGCGACGTCGGCTGGGTCGAGTTCTCCGATCCCGGCAAGTTGCCGCTCGGCGCCGGGCTGCCCTTCGACCGCGTCGGCCTGAGGGAAACCTGGTCGGTCGGCGGCGGCATCGGCTATCAGATCAACAGCTGGTTTCGCACCGACGTGACGGCGGATTGGCGCAACGACGCCAAGTTCTTCGGCGTCAACTCCGGCTCGAACTACGTCAACGGCTACAGCATCGACAACGGCAAGATCGAGTCGAGCACGTTGCTCCTCAACGGCTACATCGATTTCGGCCGCTGGTACGGCTTTACGCCCTATGTCGGCGCCGGCGTCGGCGTCGCCCAGAACCACTTCCACTCCTACGCCGGCCAGGTCACCTGCCTGACGCTTGCCTGCGGGCCGCTCGGGCCGCAGCTCGCGACGCCGATCCCGAGCCACACGACATACAACCTCGCCTGGGCAGTCATGGCCGGCGTCGCCTTCGACCTCGGCTACGGCTTCAAGCTCGATGCCGGCTATCGCTTCGTGCATGTCGGCGACGCCCGCACCGGGGTCGACGCGTTCGGCGTCGGCAGCAAGGCCAAGGCGCTCGACGCGCAGGAGGTCAGGCTCGGCGTCCGCTACGTCATCGACTGACCGTCGCCGCCGCGGCCGCGATCAAGGCGGGACTTCGGTCCCGCCTTTTTCTTTTGACAATATCGTAGCAAGCGTACCTAGCGACGTGCGCGGCGCTGCTCGTCTGGCGTGGCCCCGAGCCATGGAGGCAAGTTTTCATGAGCGATGCAACTTCACAGACCGTCTATTTCTATGATCGTCACCCCATCTCATGCGAAATCATCCTTGCGAAACTGCGCGCAAGCTGTGGCCATCTCGACGGCTTACGTCCTGAAGAGCTCTATCCCCATGACCAAGACCATTATGGCGGCCTCGCCGCTACCGATGAATTGGCGCGAGGAGCGCAGGTCAGCAATGGATCGCGGGTCGCCGATTTCTGTGCCGGACTTGGCGGCACGGTGCGTTATCTGGCGCACAAGTACGGAGCCGACGTCACCGGTATCGAATTGACGCCAGCGCGCGCCTCGGGCGCCCAGGAGTTAACCAAACGCGTTGGCCTTCACGATACTGCGCGGATTGTCGAGGGCAACGTGATGGACGTACCACTTCCTGACGCGAGCATCGACGCCGTCGTCAGCCAAGAAGCATTTTGCCACGTTCCTGACGTGAAGAGAGCGGTTGCCGAAGCTTTTCGTATTCTGAGGACAGATGGCCGACTGGCATTCACAGATTGGACAGCTAATCAGCCGCTTAACGCTGCTGATGCACAACTGATGTGGGAAGGAATGGCTATTCAGCCTCTTCGCTCAATTCCAGAATATCGCCGTCTAGTCGAAAGCGTCGGCCTCAGAGTGATTTCGACAAAGGATTTGACCGAGGAATGGGGACCAATCCTGAAGGAAAGACTGGGAATGTATCAACGGCTGCGTGAAGAAGCCCGACAGGCCGGCACCCCAATGGGGCACGATGCCTTCCACGAATCCTACATCCGATTTGTCGACCTCGTTCAAGAGCGCAAGATCGGTGGCGTCAGGATGGTGGCTACGAAGGTGCAAGCGCGCGATTGAGGAACGCCGCGCGGTATCGACGCTGCTCGCCGTCAACGACGAAATCGTCCTTTTCCTTTTCTACTCCGCCGGATGGGGCGGCCGGTCCGCGGCTTTTGCCTCTTCGCCCTCGCGCATGCGGTCGAGGAGGTCGGCGGTGTAGTTCGCCGGCCGGGTGTAGCCGCCGATCAAGACGTAGAGCGACGGCACGACGAGGGTCGTGAGCAGGGTCGAGAGCGAGACCCCGCCGACGATGACCCAGCCGATGGCGTTACGCGCCTCGGCCCCGGCGCCGGTCGACCAGGCGAGCGGCAGGGCGCCGCCCATCGTCGCGATCGAGGTCATCAGGATCGGGCGCAGGCGCTGCACCGAGGACTGGATCACGGCGTCTCGGGTCTTGAGGCCGCGCTCGCGCAGCTGGTTCGCGAACTCGACGATCAGGATGCCGTTCTTGGTCATGAGCCCGATGAGCAGGATCATGCCGATTTGGCTGTAGATGTTGAGCGATTGCCCGGTGAGCCAGAGCGCCAAGAGGCCGCCGGTGACGGCGAGCGGCACCGTCAGCATCACGATGAGCGGGTTGATCCAGCTCTCGAACTGGCCGGCGAGCACCAGGAAGACGACGATCAGCGCGAGCCCGAAGGTGACGTAGATCGCGCTCGAGGCGTCCTTGAACTCCTTCGATTGGCCCTGGTAGCCGATGCGGACCTCGGGCGGCAGCTCGGCCCGGGCGATCTCCTCCAGCGTCTCAAGGCCCTGGCCGATCGACACGCCAGGCGTGAGCGAGCCCTGGATGGTGATGGCGCGCAGCCGGTCGAAGCGGTTGAGCTTCTGCGGCGCCGCGCTCTCCTTGAGGCTGACGAAGGACGAGAGCGGCACGAGGTCGCCGCCGGCGGAGCGCACGAACACGTTCGAGAGGTCGTTCGGCGCCGCCCGGTCCTCGGCGCGGGCGCGCACGATGACGTAGTATTCCTCGCCCTTCGAGGCGAAGCTCGAGACCTGCTTCTCGCCGAACATGAGCTCGAGCGTCTTGCCGATATCCTCGATCGGGACGCCGAGGTCGGCGGCGCGGGCGCGATCGATCTGGACGCGCAGGTCGGGCTGGTTCTCCTTGTAGTCGGAATCGAGGTTGACGAAGAACCCGGTCGCCTGCGCCTTCGCCAGCATGCGGTCGCGCCAGTCGCGCAGCGTCTGGTAGTCGGGGCCGCCGATCACGAACTGGATCTGCTGCTGCAGGCCGCGCTGGCCGAGCGAGCCGGGGTTGATCGGGAAGGCGCGAGCGCCGGGGAAGTTCGACACCTTGCCGAACATCTCCTTGACGACGTCCTGCTGCCTGACGGTGCGCTGGTCCCAGGGAACCAGGCGCAGAATGAACAGCCCCTCGTTCACCGGCGACGGCCGGATGAAGCCGGGGGCCACGATGCTCAGCGTGCTCGAGATCAGTCCGCGCGAGCGCAGCGGCTCGATCGCGTGCTCGACCTCCTTCAGCCGCGCGCGGGTGTAATCGAGGCTCGACCCCTCGGGCGCCTGGACCGGGATCAGGACGTAGCCGCGGTCCTCGATCGGCGCGAACTCCTTCGGGATCGCCTGGAACAGGTTGACGGCGGCAAACGAGACCACGGCCCCGATCGCCAGGATGACGAGCGGGATGTTGAGCGCCCGCGACAGGATCCAGCGATAGCCGTTGATCATGCCCTCGAAGACCGGCTCGGTCAGGCGGTGGATCGGCCCGTGCGCCGGCACCATCAGCTTCGAGCACATCATCGGCGTCAGCGTGCGGGCGACGACGCCGGAGAAGAAGATCGCGGCGGCAAGCTGGATCGCGAACTCGCGGAACAGGCGCCCGGTGTTGCCGGTCATGAAGGCGAGCGGCACGAACACCGCCATCAGCGTGCAGGTCGTGGCGATGACCGCGAAGCCGATCTCGCGCGCGCCGTCGAAGGAGGCGAGCAGCGGCGGCTCGCCGTGCTCGATGCGGCGGTGGATGTTCTCGATCTCGACGATCGCGTCGTCGACGACGATGCCGATGGCGAGCACGATCGCGAGCAGGGTCAGGACGTTGATCGAGGCCCCGAAGAACGCCACCACCATGAACGAGGCGATGACCGAGACCGGGATCGCGACCATGGCGACGATGGTCGAGCGCCAGTCGCGCAAAAAGACCAGGATGACCAGGATGACGAGGCCGATGCCTTCGAGGAGCGTCTTCAGCACGCCGTTGATCGAGGCGCGGATGAAGTTCGACTCGTCATACATGATGTGCGTTTCGGTGCCGGGCGGCAGCGCGCCCTTGAGCTTCTCGAGCTCCGCCCGGACGCCGTCGGCGACGGTCAGCGTGTTCGCGGTCGCCTGGCGCACGATGCCGAGGCCGAGCGCGATGTTGCCGTCCTTGTAGAACTCGAAGCGGTCGTCCTCGGGCCCGACCTCGACCTTGGCGACTTCGCCGAGGCGGACGAGGTAGCCGTTCTTGTTCGAAACCACGACCTGAGCGAATTCCTCGGGGCGGGCGAGCCGGGAATCGGCCTTGACCGTGAGCTCGCGCTTCGACGAGGCGATGAGCCCGCCGGGGAGCTCGACGTTCTGCTTCTTGATCGCGCTCTCGACGTCGAGCACCGTCAGCCCGCGCGCCGCGAGCGCGGTGCGGTCGACCCAGATCCGCATGGCGTAGCGCCGCTCGCCGCCGATATAGACCGTCGCGACGCCGGGCACGGTCGCGAGCCGGTCGACATAGACGCGCTTGAGGAACTCGGTCAGCTCGAGGGCATCGAGCGTCGAGGAGGTGACGCCGACCCACATGATGGCGGCGGCGTTCGAATCGACCTTGCGCACGACCGGAAGGTCGACGCCCTCGGGCAGGCGGGCCATGATGCGCGCGACGCGGTCGCGCACGTCGGCGGCGGCGGCGTCGGGGTCGCGCCCGACCCAGAACTCGATCGTCACCGAGGAGCGCTCGTTCTGGCTCGCCGAGGTGATCTGGCGAATGCCCTCAAGCCCCGCGACCGAGCCTTCGATGAGCTCGGTGACGCGGCTCTCGATGACCTCGTTCGCCGCGCCCTTGTAGGTGGTGTTGATCGAGACGACCGGCGGGTCGACCTGCGGATACTCGCGAACGGCGAGCTGCATCAGCGCGGCGAGCCCGCCGACCATGAGCAGCAGGCTCACGACGACCGAGAACACCGGCCGGCGGATGAAGAGGTCGGAAACCTGCATGGCGCGTCAGAATCCGTTCGACGTGATCAGCCGCGGCGTTCGGCGACGGCAGCGTCGAGCCCCGGCTGGGGCTTCGCGACCGTCGGTGCGCTGGTCCGCTTCGGCATGGTCGGCGGGGCTTCGGCGGCCGGCGCCTCGGCGCTCACCGGCTTCGGATCGACGATCTGGCCAGGCCGCACCCGCTGCACGCCGCGCACGATGATGGTCTCGCCGGGCTTCAGCCCGTCGACGATCTCGACCCGCCCCTCCTGGCGCTGGCCGATGCGCACCACCCGGCGCTCGACCATGTTGTCCTTGACGACGAAGATCAGGTGCCGCAAGCCTTCGCCGACGACCGCCTCCTCGGACACCACCACGGCGTCGTTCTTGACCGTGACCTCGAGGGCGACCGACAGGAACATCCCGGGCCGCAGCGCCTCGTCCGCGTTCGGGAACTCGGCGGTGAGGCGGACGCTTCGGGTCACGGCATCGACGCGCGGGTCGATCACCGCCACCCTGCCCTCGAAGACGCGCTGGCCGAAGGCGGCCGACACCGCCCGGACCGTCTGGCCGATCTTGAGCTGCGCCAGGATGTTCTCCGGGACGGCGAAATCGAGCCGGACCTGGGACAGGTCGTCGAGCGTGGTGATGCGCATCCCGGGCGTCACATAGGCGCCGAGCGACACCGAGCGGGTTCCGAGCCGGCCGTTGAACGGCGCTCGCACGATCAGGTCCTCGAGCCGGGCCTCGGCGGCCTTGCGCCGCGCGTCGGCGGACGCGATCGCGCTCTCGAGCGTCCTGACCTGGGCGGTGAGATCCTCGACCTGGGCTCCGGTGCCGGCGCCGGTGCGGTTCAGCGCCATCGCCCGGTCGAGCCGGACCTTGAGCTCGTCGCGCAGCGCGGTCGCGCGGCGGGTCTCGGCCTTGGCCTGCTCGATGTCGGCGCGGCGCTCGTCGGAATCGAGCCGCAGCAGCACGTCGCCGAACTTGACCTTCTGCCCTTCCTGGAAACTGATCTCCTCGACGATGCCGGAGCCCTTGACGGTGACGGTGATCGACTCGTAGGCGCGCACGGTGCCGACGGCGTCGCGGAGCTCGACCACCCGGCCGGTGCGCACGGTATCGACGTCGACGACCGTCGGCGCGGCTTGCGGCGCCGCGGCCGAGGTCGCCCCCTGCCCGGCGAAGCGCGCCGCGTACCCGCCGACGAGCGGAAGCCGTGCCAGCGTCCCGTTCTTATGGGCAAGCCAACCCGCGTAGCCGGCTCCTCCGAGCACGGCGACGAGGGCGAGCTGTCCGTACCAGCGCATGCCCGCTTCCCTCACGACCCGATTGTGATGGCTTGGCTTCTCTTAGCCATTTTAGCCCG
>Ga0126306_10001669_pt1 | contig 12022 bp, 9 predicted proteins | sample Plot27_FD_92592 | JGI IMG/M metagenome (GOLD analysis project Ga0126306, IMG submission 92592) | Serpentine soil microbial communities from UC McLaughlin Reserve, CA, USA - Plot27 | ecosystem: Environmental > Terrestrial > Soil > Grasslands | place: USA: UC McLaughlin Reserve, Lake County...
CCGGGGCGGTGAAGGGATGAGGCGCCGCCGGGCGACGGGCGAGGGGCCCGCCTCGACCCGGCCGGGGTTCGGCGGGCTCGAGCCGTTGCCACCCGAGCGGAAGTGGCGGGCCATCCTCGTGGCGACCGTGCTGCTGGTCCCGGCGTTCTGGGCGCTGCTGGCCGGCCTGGTGGCCGACGCCACCGAGGGCAGCGCCGGGCCCAACCCGGCGGCGGCGGTGGCGTTCGGGCTGGCGCTGGTGCCGTTCGTGTTCCTGGCGCTGGCCGTCCTGTCCGAGCACCCGCGGGCGCCGGCCGCGGTCCTCCGGGCCATGGGGCTGGCGCTGCTGGTCGCGATCCCCGTGTCCGCCGTCGTCGGCGACGCGGTGACCGGCGTGGTGGCCGGCCTGGGCGCCGGGGGCATCGCCGCCCTCCGCATGGACTCCGCCCACGGCTGGCGGCCCCGGGCGTGGGCGGTACTGGTGGCGTCGGTCTACACGGTGTTCCTGGTCGCCTTCACCGGCGCCCTAGTGCTGCTGCCGGCGCCCATCTTCCCGTTCACGGCCCTCGGCATCGCCGATCACCTGTCGGAACGCCGGGCCGACCGCGCGGCCGCCGCCCGGGCGGACCGAGCAGACGACGCAGACCCGGCCATCGAGTCGGCGGAGGCTGCCGCGGCCGGGGCGTGACGCCCGGCCCCGGGGTCACGCCGAGGCGCGGACGACCAGCTCGGTGCGCAGCACGACGGCGGCCGGGGCGGGGGGAAGGGCGACGCCGCGGACGCCACCCTCGCCGCCGCCCGCGGCGGCGAGCTGGGCCATCAGGGCCCGCACGAGCTCGAGGCCCAGGCCCTCGACCGGCTGGCGCACCGTCGTCAGCGGCGGGTCGGCGGCCGCGGCCAGCTCGCCATCGTCGAAGCCGACCAGCGCCACGTCCTCGGGCACGCGCCGCCCCGCCCGGCGCAGCACCGGCAGGGCGCCCAACGCCATGAGGTCGGATGCCACGAACAGCCCGTCGATGTCGGGCCGGCGGGCCAGCAGCTCGGCGGTGGCCCGCTCGGCGCCGTCCCGGGTGAACGGCGCCGTGGCCGACAGCTCGTGGGGGGCCGCCAGGCCGGCGTCGGCCAGGGCCGCCCGCCATCCGGCCAGCCGGTCGGCGCCGGCGGCCATGCCTGCCGGGCCGGCGACCGTGCCGATCACCCGGCAGCCCCGGGCCAGCAGGTAGCCGACGGCCAGGCGGGCGCCGCCCTCGTTGTCCGCGTCGACGTAGCCCACTCGCACGCCCGGCGCCGGCCGGCCGGCCATGACGCAGGGCACGCCGGCCTCGGCCAGGCGGGCGGGCAGCGGGTCGTCGCTGCGGGTCGACACCAACAGCACGCCGTCGGCGTTGCCCCGCAGGAGGTGCCGGTCGACCCGGGCGCGCTCGGCCTCGCCCCGGGCCATGAGCAGGGAGAGCAGGTAGCGGGTGCTGGTCAGCGCCGTGGCCACGCCCCGCACCACCTGCCCGAAGTACGGGTCGGCGAACAGCTGGCCGCTGGGCTCGCACACGACCAGGGCCACCGTGTCGGTGCGGTGGGCGGCCAGGCTGCGCGCGGCTTGGTTGGGGACGTAGCCCAGCGCATCGACGGCCGCCTCGACGGCCTGGCGGGTGCTGGACGAAACGCGGCCGACGCCGTTGACCACCCGCGACGCGGTGGCGCGGGACACGCCGGCGCGGGCGGCCACGTCCTCGAGCGTGGCGTGGGCGACGCTCATGGCTCGCCGCCGTCGGGGCCGGGCGGGAGGGGGGATGCGGGCGGTAGGCCGTTGGCGGCCACGACGCCGCCGAACCACTCGGCGCTGGCCTTGGGCGTGCGGGCCTGGGTGGCGTAGTCGACGTGCACCAGGCCGAAGCGGTGGGCGTATCCCTCGGCCCACTCGAAGTTGTCGAGGAACGACCACACGAAGTAGCCGCGCAGGTCGACGCCGGCGGCGACGGCGTCGTGGGCGGCCCGGAGGTGGGCGTCGAGGAACCGGATGCGGTCGCCGTCCTCCACCCGGCCGTGGGGCCCGACGGCGTCAGGGAAGGCGCCCCCGCTCTCGTGGACGACGAGCGGCGGCGGGTCGTAGTCGGTGACGAGTCGCACGAGGGACTCGTACAGCCCGTCGGGCTCGATGCGCCAGCCGTTGGCGGTCGCGGGCTCGTCGGGGGCGGCAACGGACACGTCGGGCGAGCCGGGCCAGGGCGACACCGCGGACGCCCCCCGCTCGTACGACACGTGGTACCGGCGGTAGTAGTTGAGGCCCAGCACGTCGATGGGGCGGGACACGACGCCCAGGTCGCCGTCGCGTACGTGGGCCAGGTCGCTGACGGTGGACAGGTCGTCGAGCACGTCATCGGGGTAGCGCCCGAGCAGGACCGGGTCGTACCAGAGCCGGTTGGCGATGCCGTCGATGCGCCGGGCGGCGTCGAGGTCGGCGTCGGACGTGCCGGCGGTGACCACGGGATAGGGGTTGAGCGTGATGCCCACCTCGGCACCGGGGGACAGGCGGCCCCGCAACACGTCGACGCCCAGCCCGTGCGCCAGCAGCAGGTGGTGGGCGGCCGCCACGGCGGCACCGGGCTCGGTGCGCCCGGGGGCGTGGACGCCGGCCGCGTAGCCCAGCATCGCCGCACACCAGGGCTCGTTGACCGTGCCCCAGCGCCGCGCCCGATCGCCCAGGGCGTCGGCCACCAGCCCGGCGTAGTCGGCGAAGCGGTACGCCGTATCGCGCACCGGCCAGCCGCCGGCGTTCTCCAGCGCCTGGGGCAGGTCCCAGTGGTAGAGCGTGACCACCGGCTCGATGCCGTGGGACAGCAGCTCGTCGACCAGGGCGCGGTAGAAGTCGAGGCCCGCCTGACTGGCGGGGCCTCGCCCGGTCGGCTGCACCCGAGGCCAGGCCACCGAGAACCGGTACGCGGGCACGCCGAGGCGGGCCAGCAGGGCGACGTCGTCGGCCATGCGCCGCCGATGGTCGGCGGCCACGGCCCCCGAGTCACCGTGGCGGGTGCCACCGCGGGCGGCGAACGTGTCCCAGATCGACGGGCCGCGACCGTCGAGGTCGACGCCCCCCTCGACCTGGTAGGCCGAGGTGCCCACGCCCCACAGGAAGTCGTCGGGGAAGCGCAGCGCCCGCGGGAGGGCATCGACACGGGGACGCGGCACACTGCTCGTTGGCACGGCGAACTCCTGCTGGGGCGGTGTGAGAGCGCTTTCATCACGCCATGTCGCCGGCCGCATGTCAAGGCGACGACCGGGGCGACCGCCACCCGATGCGGCGGGCTGGGCAACGGGTCAGCGCGCGCTGCCCAGCCGGTTCGTTACGAGCGTCGTCGACGACCACGCCAGGCGTGTTCGTCGGCCGCCGACCAGCCGGCCGTCGGCACCGCGGCGGGGTCGTCGCAACGACGACCGTGACGGTGGCGGTGGCTCCGGCCGCGTGGCCGCCGGTGGCTGCACCGACGTCCGGGTGGCAGCGACTAGACCGTCAGATATGGGTCAGGGGACCGATAACGACCGTTCACGCATGGTCCGTGCGGCACACATGCCGCGTTCCTAGGGTCTCGCGCGATGCAGACGATGCCCGGCGCGTCGCACGCCGTGAACGGCAGTGAGGACGGCGCCGCGGCGGCCGCCCTGGCCTTCGACGGCATCCGCATGACCTACCCCGACGGCACCGAAGCGATCGCCGAGGCGACGTTCTCGGTGGCCGAAGGCGAGATCGTCGCCATCGTGGGCCCCTCGGGCTGCGGCAAGTCCACGTTGCTCAAGGTGGCGTCCGGCCTGGTCGACCACACCGACGGCAGCGTCGCGGTCGACCGGGCCAACCTCGGTTACGTCTTCCAGGACGCCACGCTGCTGCCCTGGCGCAGCGTCCGGCGCAACGTCGAGCTGCTGCTCGAGCTGCACGGCGTCCCGAAGGCCGAACGGCGCGGCGTGGCGCAGGCCGCCATCGACCTGGTGGGCCTCACCGGCTTCGAGGACCACTACCCCAAGCGCCTGTCGGGCGGCATGAAGATGCGGGCGTCGCTGGCCCGGGCGCTCACCCGCAAGCCCCGGGTTTTCCTGTTCGACGAGCCGTTCGGCGCCCTCGACGAAATCACCCGCGAGCGGCTCAACGACGAGCTGCTGTCGCTGTTCGCCGCCGAACGGTTCGCGGGGCTGTTCATCACCCACTCGATCCCGGAAGCGTGCTTCCTTGCGAGTCGGGTCCTCGTCATGAGCACCCGCCCGGGCCGGATCGTGGAGGAGTTCGCGGTCCCCTACAGCTACCCGCGCACGCCGGAGACCCGCTACGAGCCCGCCTTCGCCGAGCTCAACGGGCGCATCTCGACGGCGCTGCGGGCAGCGAGCTGAGGGGCGCCGCCGTGGCCGACACCACCCTGGGCGACGTCGACGCCGGCCCCGTGGGCCTCATCGCCGACGTCCCCAGGCCGCCGGCGCCGCCCACCCCGCCCGGGACCTCGCCCTGGGCGCGGCGGCTGAGGGTGGCCGTGCCCCCATTGGTCATGGGGGCGCTCCTGTTCGGCGCCTACGCCTTCTTCGCGGCCCGGCTGCCCGAGCACCGCCAGTTCCTGATGCCCAGCGTCGGCGAGATCTGGACGCAGGGCCTCACCGACCCCGAGGTCGTGAGCGACCTGCGCTCCGGCCTGATGCTCACCGCCCGCATCGCGTTCCAGGGCCTGGCCATCTCGATCGCGGCCGGGGGGCTGCTCGGCATCCTCATGTTCCGGTTCCGCTGGCTCGAGCGGGCCAGCTACCCCTACCTGGTGGCCCTGCAGAGCGTGCCGATCCTCGCCATCACGCCGCTGCTCATCGTGGCCTTCGGCTTCGGCATCTGGCCCAAGACCATGGTCTGCGTCATCATCTCCTTCTTCCCCATCCCGACGACGCTGCTGCTGGGGCTGCGGTCGGTCGACCGCGACATGGACGACCTGTTCCGCCTCCAGGGCGCCAGCTGGACGACGACCCTGCGCAAGCTCGCCCTTCCCCACGCCTCCCCGGCCCTCTTCGCCGGCCTCCGCATCTCGGCCGGCCTGTCGGTGGTGGGCGCCATCGTCGGCGAGCTGTTCTTCCAGTCCGGCGCCGAGGGCCTCGGGCAGCTGATCATCAACTACCGCACCGAGCTGCAGTACGAGGCGATGTACGCCGCCCTCGTCTGGAGCTCGGCGCTCAGCATCAGCGTCTATGTGCTGTTCTCGTGGCTGGGGAACCGCTTGTTCAGTGCCTGGCACGAGTCGGGCGAGATCCGGCGCTGAGCCGTACGAGTGACGGCCGGGCGCCGCCGCACCAGTGATCCCACACTCACCGTTGAGCACAGGAGACACCACGATGAGGAACAACCGCCGGTGGCGGCCGGCAGCCGCCCTGCTGGCCGTCGCGCTGCTCGCCACGGCGTGCAGCGGCGACGACGAGGGCGAGGGCGAGGGCTCCGGTGAGGGCGCGGCCCCCAGCGGCGAGTCGCCCTACACGACGGACCTCACCGAGGTCTGCCCCGACCCGTTCGTGGTCCAGAAGGATTGGCTCGCCGAGGTCGAGCACGCGGCCTTCTACCAGCTCATCGGCCCGGGTGGCGAGATGAGCGAGAACCAGTACCGCGGCCCGCTGGGCGACACCGGCATCGAGCTGCAGATCATGGACGGCGGGCCCGGCCTGGGCCAGGGTCAGGACGCCATACAGACGCTCACGGCCGGAAACATGCGCTTCAACGTCACCGCCGACATGGCGTTCGTGAGCAGCGACGACCTGGCGATCTACTCCGCCGCGTACCCGGCCGTGGGCGTGGTGGCCCCGCTCGACCGCAGCCCGCAGATGATCTTCTGGGACCCGGAGACCTACCAGGACGGGTTCGCGTCGATCGAGGACCTGGCCAACCTCCAGGGGACCGACGCGCGGATCTACGTGCGGTCGATCAACGACAGCTTCGGCCGCTACCTGGTCGACCAGGACGTGCCCGCCGACCTGTTCATCGAGGGCTACCAGGGTGACGGCGAGAACTTCGTCGCCAACGGCGGCGCCTGGCTCAACCAGGGCTACTCGTCCAACGAGGTCTGGGACTTCGAGAACGGCCGCGAGTGGGAGCGGCCCGTCGACTACGTCTACGTCAGCGAGCTGGGCTACGACTTCTACCCCTCCGTGCCGTCGGTGGCCGCCGAGCGGCTGGAGGAGCTGGGGCCGTGCCTCGAGCGCCTCGTGCCGCTGATCCAGCAGGCGCAGGTCGACTACATCGCCGACCCCGTCATGGTGAACGAGCTGCTCACCGAGTACAACGACGGCGACTACGGCGCCGGGTTCTGGAAGACGCCGCTCGAGCTCAACGAGGCCGGCGCCCAGATCATGGCCGAGGACGACCTGGTCGGGAACGGCAACAACGACACGCTCGGCGACTTCGAGATGGAGCGGGTGCAGACGACGATCGACAACATCGCCGACACCCTCGACGAGCGGGCCAACCCCGAGGTGGCGCCCGAGGACATCGTCACCAACGCCTACATCGACGAGTCCATCGGCATCTCGGCGGAGTGAGTCGACCGTGCCGGGCACCCACCGGGTGCCCGGCACATCCCCCTCGGTCCCGCAGGCGTTCCGCCACGCCCCCGACCGTCCGCGGGCCCCGGCCCCCGGGCCGGACCGGCCCGGTCGGTCGCGTCCACCACGACCGTGAGTCAAGGGACCGCGCCACGCGGTGTCAACGTGGCTGTCCCGCTCCGTGAGGACGCCGAGGTGACGGGGCGTGACGCCGTAGCATCCCGGCGTGGTCTCGGGCCGCCGCACCCAGACGCCCCTGTCGCGTGAACGGATCCTCGACGCCGCCGAGGCCATCGCACGCGCCGAGGGGGTCGGCGCTCTGAGCATGCGGCGGGTGGCCGCCGCGCTGGGGACCGGGGCGATGTCGCTCTACAACCACGTCCCCAACAAGGACGCCCTGCTTGGCGGCCTCGCCGAGCGGGTCACGGCGGAGGTTGGGGTGCCGACCGGGAGCGACCCACGGGAGTTGGCGGCGTCGTGGGCCCGCTCGGTCCGCCGGGCGCTGATCGCCAACCGGCCGCTCCTCCCCGTCGTCCTGGCCCGGGCCCAGCGGGGCCACCTCGCCCAGCTGGGCAAGGTGCTGGTCGAGGCGCTCACCGGGGCCGGCATGGGGCTGGCCGACGCGATCGACGTCGCCGCCGTGCTCGGCCGCTACGTGGCCGGGGCGCTGATGTTCGACGGCGCGACCCGCGGGGACGGGTCGGACGAGCTGCGCTGCGTCGAGCTGGACCGGGTCTTCGACCGCGGCCTCGACGCCCTCCTCACCGGCCTCATCCCCTGAGGGCTCCGCGGGGGACGCCGGGCTCAGCCCAGGTGCAGGCCGCACTCCGTCTTGCCATTGCCGGCCCAGCGCCCCGAGCGGGGGTCGTCGGGATCGGTGGGCAGCGAGGTGCACGGCTGGCACCCGATGGAGGTGTAGCCCTGCTGCAGCAGCGGGTTGACAGGGATGTCGTGGTCGGCCACGTAGCCGGCCACGTCGACGTCGTCCCAGTTGGCGATGGGGTTCACCTTGACCAGGCCGCGGAGGTCGCGGGTGACGATCGGCGCCGTCGCCCGGGTGGCGGCCTCGCTGCGGCGCAGGCCGCTCATCCACGCCGCCTTGCCGGCGAGCGCCCGGTCGAGCTGGCCGACCTTCACGGCCGAGCAGCAGTTCTCCGGGTCGACCTTCCACAACGCCTCGTTGTGGGGTGCGACCGTCATCATCCGCAGGTTGAGGCCGTAGCGCTTCCGGACCCGCTCCACCGTCTCCAGCGTCTCGGGGAAGTGGTAACCGGTGTCGATGAACACGACCTCGATGGCCGGGTCCACCTTGGTCGCCAGGTCGATGAGGACCGCGTCCTGCATCGAGGCGGCGAGGGCCAGGTGGGGGGCGTAGTTCTCGACCGCCCACTCGATGATCCGGGGGGCCGACCAGCGCTCGAACTGGCGGTTGAGCTCGGCCAGCTGCTCGTCGTGGAGTTGGGGGACCGGCAGCGCCGGCGGCTCGACGAGGAAGCTCATGTCGCGCACTCGCTGGCGCCGACCTCGACCTCGTACGGGCCCGTCTCGTCGTAGTCGACGTAGTAGTCCGGAGCTTCCTCGTACGGCGGGAACACGTCGAGCGCCTTGAGCTCGGCGCCCACGACCTTGGCGCCGCCGGCGTGGTCGAGCCACTCGCGGAAGGACTGGCCGGCGACCCGCTCGTCGTTGAACCGGCGGACCACCCGCACCGCCGCCTCGGGGGCGGCCTTGGCCGGCAGGCGCAGGGCCTTGTCGCCGAAGTGGATCCGCTCCTCGCCCACGTAGCCGCCCAGCAGCATCTGGTAGCCGGGGGCGGGGCGGCCGTTGGCCCGCCGCTCGACGCCGAAGAAGCCGATGTCGGCGATGTGGTGCTGGCCGCAGGAGTTGGTGCAGCCCGAGATGTTGACCCGCAGGCCCCCGACCTCGGCCAGGCCTTCTGCCTCGAGGGCGTCGCCGATGGCGGCGCCGAGGCCACGGCTCTGGGTCACGGCCAGGTTGCAGGTGTCGGCGCCGGGGCAGGTCACGACGTCACGGACGAGCTCGGCGCCGGGGTCGGCCATGCGGATGGCGTCGAGGCGCTCGTGCAGGACCGGCAGCTGCTCCTCGGTCAGGCCCCGGAAGGCCACGTTCTGCCGGTTGGTCAGGCGGACCTCGAGCCCGAGGTCGCGCTGGATCTTCGCCAGCGCCCGCATCTGCTCGCTCGTCAGGTCGCCGAGCCGGGCGTAGGCCGTGGCGGAGACCGTGCCCTTGGCCGCGCCCCGGACGACGTTGGCGCCCTCCCAGGCGGTGAAGGACCGCGTCCCGCCGATCGTCACCGGCGTGCCGTGGCCCATCGGTGTGGGCGTGACGCCCTCGGCCACGCCGGCCGGGCCGTCGCCGGCCTTGGCGACCTCCTCGGGGATGCCGCCCGGCCACGACGACGAGGCGAGGAGCAGCTTGCGCTCCTTGAGGATGCGCTGCTGCACCTCGTCCCACCCCATGGTGTCCACGAGCCACTTCATGCGCGCCCGCAGCTTGTTGTCGCGGTTGCCGTGGTTGTTGAACACCCGCAGTGCCGCCTCGATGGTGGGCAGCAGCTCCTCGCGGGGCGTGAACTCCTCGAGCGCCAGCGCCGGGTGCGGGTTCGCCCCCAGGCCGCCGGCCAGGTAGACGCGGAAGCCCCGCTCGAGCGAGCCGTCCTCGTTGGCGCGGGTCGCGCCGATGACGCCCACGTCGTTGAACATCGCCTGGCCGCAGTCGGTGGCGCACCCGGAGAAGTTGATCTTGAACTTCCGGGGCAGCCGCTGGGCGAGCGGGTTGCGGACGAAGTGGCGGTAGGTCGCCTCGGCCCACGGGCTGATGTCGATCGCCTCGAAGGGGCAGGCGCCGGCCAGGTGGCAGCCCATGACGTTGCGGACCGTGTCGCCGCACGCCTCGCGGGTGGTGAGCCCGACGGAACCCAGCAGGCGCAGGATCTCGGGCACCTTCTCCAGCTGCACGAAGTGCATCTGGATGTTCTGCCGGGTCGTGATGTGGCCCCAGCCCCGCGAGTACCGGTCGGCGATGTCGGCCATCAGGTCGAGCTGGTCGGGTAGGAGGCCCCCGTAGGGGATCTTCACGCGGACCATCTGGTTGTGGCCGCCCTGCCGCTGGCCGTAGATGCCGTTGTTCAGGCGGAACACGCGGAACGCGTCTTCCTCGACCTCGCCGGCCAGGTACTGGGCGAGGATCCTCTCGAACTTCTCGGCATCGGCGAGCTGAGCGGCCTCGATCTCGCGTTGTGCCATGCGGCGCGTGCTCCCCTCGAGTGGCGACACCGAATCCTGACAAACCGGATCGGTGTTTCCGACTCTACAGGCGCAATACCTGAGTAGCTAGCTCAGATTTGCCACACAGCGGTCAGCGGCGGTCGAGGAGCTCGGCGACTTGGAAGGCGAGGTCGATCGACTGGCGGCCGTTGAGCCGCGGGTCGCAGATCGTCTCGTAGCGGTGGTCGAGGTCGGCATGGCCCAGGGCGTCGCCGCCGCCGAGGCACTCGGTCACGTCCTCGCCCGTGAGTTCGATGTGCACACCGCCCGGCCAGGTGCCGGCCTGCCAGTGGGCGGCGAAGAAGCCGGCGATCTCGGCCAGCACGGCCTCGAAGTCGCGCGTCTTGCGTCCCGTGTCGGACGTGAACGTGTTGCCGTGCATCGGGTCGCACGCCCACACGACCGGGTGCCCGGCGTCGCGCACGGCCTCGAGGATCGGCGGCAGCACGTCGGCCACCTTGGCGGCGCCCATGCGGCTGATCAGCGTGAGCCGGCCGGGCACGCGGCCCGGGTTGAGCGCTTCGCACAGGGCGAGGACCTCGTCGGCCGTGGCCGTCGGGCCGAGCTTGCAGCCGAGGGGGTTGCCGACACCCTGGAGGAACTGGACGTGGGCACCGTCGACCTGGCGGGTGCGCTCGCCGATCCACAGCATGTGGGCGGAGCAGTCGTACCAGTCGCCGGTCAGCGAGTCCTTGCGGGTCAGGGCCTCCTCGTAGCCCAGGACCAGCGCCTCGTGGCTCGTGTAGAAGTCGACCTGGTGCAGGCTCGGCTGGCTGCCGGTGTCGATGCCGCAGGCACCCATGAAGCGCAGCGCCCGGCCGATGTGGTCGGCCACGCGGTCGTAGCGGCGGCCCTGGGGGCTCGACGCCACGAACTCCAGGTTCCACTGGTGGACCTGGGTGAGGTCGGCGAAGCCACCCTTGGTGAACGCCCGCAGCAGGTTCAGCGTGGCCGCCGACTGGTGGTATGCCTGGACCAGCCGCTCGGGGTCGGGGACGCGGGCCAGCGCGTTGGGCGCCTCGCTGTTGACGATGTGGCCCCGGAACGAGGGCAGGTCGACGTCGCCGATGCGCTCGGTGGCGGACGACCGGGGCTTGCCGAACTGGCCGGCGATGCGCCCCACCTTGATGACCGGGACACCCGTCGAATAAGTGAGCACCACGGCCATCTGCAGGATGACCTTGAGCTTGTCGCGGATGGCGTCGGCCGAGAACGCGTCGAACGACTCGGCGCAGTCGCCGGCCTGGAGCAGGAACGCCCGCCCGGCCGCCACCTCGGCCAGCTGGGCGGTGAGTGCCCGGGCCTCACCGGCGAACACCAGCGGAGGCAGCGAACCGAGGTGCTTGATGGCCCGCTCGAGGTCGAACTCGTCGGGCCAGGACGGCTGCTGCTCTGCCGGGCGGAATCGCCAGGACGTGGGCGACCAGGTATCGGTCATGGTGCTCCAGGGTGGCCGCGCGGGGCGCGATCTGCCAAGTGACTAAGGACGGGAGAGGGTGCCGGGTGCGCAGCCTGCCAGGTGACGGCGCGTTCCCGGGAAAACGCAAGCCAGCCGCCCCCTGGCGGGTCGGGGGCGGCTGGCTCGGCGAGGGCGTCGGGTGGCGGGACCCGACGCCTCCGGAATCGTTCAGAGGAAACACTACCCGCCTCGGCCCTCCCCGTGGAAGGGCCGACTCGGTCATGCGGCGCTGGAGCGGGCGACCGCTTCCTCGCGTACGGCGTCGACGGCCCGCTTGACCAGTCGCCGGGCGGCCTCGGCGGTCACGCCGAGCTCCTCGCCCACCTCGCGGTAGCTGCGCTTGCGGCCGTCGGTGAGGCCGAAACGCTGCTCGACCGCGAACCGGGCCCGCTTGTCGAGGACACCGAGCAGGTCCTGCAGGGTGGCCTCGTCCTCGCGGTCGACCATGACGTCCTCAGGGGTGGGGACATCGGCCGCCAGGAGGTCGACCAGCTCGCTGCCGTCGTCGTCGCCGACCGGGCGGTCGAGGGACGTCGGCGTCGTGAGCCGGTACAGCCGGGCGTTCTCGTCGTCGAGCTCCTCACCGTCGCCGGACGCCTGGCGGAGGGCGGCCCGCAGCGAGGCGGACCGGTCGCCGGGGAGGCGGACCAGGCTGGCCTTCTGGTCGAGCGCCCGGCCGATGGCCTGGCGGATCCAGAAGGTGGCGTAGGTGGAGAACTTGAAGCCCTTGCGCCAGTCGAACTTGTCGACG
>Ga0126306_10001670_pt1 | contig 12020 bp, 7 predicted proteins | sample Plot27_FD_92592 | JGI IMG/M metagenome (GOLD analysis project Ga0126306, IMG submission 92592) | Serpentine soil microbial communities from UC McLaughlin Reserve, CA, USA - Plot27 | ecosystem: Environmental > Terrestrial > Soil > Grasslands | place: USA: UC McLaughlin Reserve, Lake County...
CCTCTGAACCCGAATTGAGAACCATGATTCTTATTTTGGCCTACTCTTTATATTGTATTTCTATTATTAAAATAGATATAAAAAATACTAGAAATAACTCTATAAAATATTTAAGATTTCTCTCTTCTAATATTCAATATTAATATTAGAACTGATTGTTTCTACTTTACTGATATATACATATACTAATATGTTTTCATTATCATTTCAGGTAAAAAAGTAGGAATTTTCAGCGCATTGTTATTCTTTGGAGCAGCAGTAATGTTTGTTCCAGTAACAGCACTTCAAAATTCTATTGCAATGGCACAAGAATATTATCCTGAATATCAAGAAAATGAATATGATCAAGAAGGATATGATCTATACCCAAATAATAATGATAATAAAAATGCTCCAATAGTCAATGTAGAGAAAAAATTATTCGTATGTAATAATGCAACCGATACTCCAAATGACTTCGAATGCGAAGGTTTTCGCGAATTCTTTGGAGATGGTGACTTCATTTCATATCCTCCAAGACTAGACAGCGGTGAATTTATACCATGTACCGATGAAATATGTCCATTTATAGATGAATCAGACTTTGGTGTTCAAATTTTTAAAGATGTTGCAACCGTACGCGAATTATCACCTGAAGGTAAGACAGTAAATCTTGACAAGCTCCATTATACAGTAACTGAACTGTTCATAACTGATAGAATACCAACCAATGATCAATGTTCTCTTGTTGGTTTTACACATAGTTTATTTCCCCAAAAAATCGCAAATGGTAGTATAATATTTAATGGTATATGTGTCAATTATGTGGGAGATTGTGAGGGAACTATATATCCTGGACAAGTAAAGACATGTACAGTAGAGAACTATATTTATGAAAGACATTTTGATCCTATACAAACTGTTGGGAATGCTTTAGAGAGTACACAATCATCATTATTATCACAACAGTTCAACAATCAAGCAGTTCAAGCTCAACCTAAAATGTTAAAAGATGTAATGTCTAATTGAAGTGATTAACAAAAACAAACAATTATTTTTTTTTACTATAAAAAAATTATTATCCAAGACAAATCAAAATTAAAGCACCTAATAAAGAATATTGATTCCTGTTATTACAAGATAGGCATAAAACAACCTTCTGTAGAATGATTTCCCTGCATGGCGATAATACCAATCATTCTTCGGTCGTATTGAGTATTTATCTATTAATATTAAACCATTATTTGATTTGGTTATGTTTTTCAAAATTGGATTAGGAGGTATTAGTTACGCAATTTATATGCAAAGATTTTATTCTTTTCTACGCATGTGGGGCCAAAAAATATTGTGCAAAAACAATTCACAAACCTCTGAGCCTGATGAATTTGTTAAATTTTAATTTATTAGGATTACAGGCAAAAATGTCTGTCAAACCTCTGAACCCGGTTTTTTGAATGTCAAAGGATAATATCATGAACAGAAGTAAAAAATATTGTCTATAATATCAACAATGACTATATTATTACACTATTATTATTTCGTATAGTATTAATCGAACTTGATCACAGCAACGATACTAGCATTGTTAGATAGTAATAAAAAAGTGTATGACAAATCCTTATATTTTGTTATGGAGACAACCGATAAAACTTCCATATAAAGTGTTCTATGGGCAATGCATCTATTTTTGAGAATCCTGCTTCATTTGCATATCTTTTAAAAGTTGAAGGAGTCATAGCTGCTCCTGTAGCTTCAGAATTTGTATAGGCCATTGATTGTGGAAGACAAAGCAATACACTAAAATTATAATATAGTCTTCCTGCAAAATCTTTTTTATCTTGTAGTTTATCTTTCATTTTAACATCACTGACTAAAACAGCTCCATTTGTAGATACTATTTCTTTCATTTTTCTTAAAGCTTCAATAGGATAGGCCATATCGTGTATTGATTCAAATGTCATAATCAAATCATACTTTTCTTTAACAGGGGCTTTCTCAATTGGAGTAGCATATAAAGATATTCTTTCTTCTAGCCCTTCGTCTTTTACATTTTTTGAAGCATTATCTATTGAAGAAGAATCTGGATCAATAGCATCTATCTTAACCAAAGGGAAATATTTAGCTAATGATATACTTGCCCAACCATCTCCACAACCTACTTCAAGAACACGTCCTCCTTTTGATTTAAGTTTATTTTCTATATCTGGTATAGAAGAAATCCATTTTGCAATATCGTTGGCAAACATGGGTCTGTTTCCTTCACCTTGTGCAAATAACAAATCTATTCCATAGGAAGAATAAGAGATACCTTTGCCAGTCTTGAATGCTTCAAGTAGTTTATCCATCACTGATGAGAGACTTGGAATCCAATAAACAAAAGGAATAGTATATGCACTATTATCACGATCACAAAATACTATTGCATGTTCTTCTGATATCTTGAATTTATTTGTTGAAGGATCATATTCTATATATCCATTAACTGTCATGCACTCTAACCATTCTCGTAGATAGCGTTCAGAATAATTGGTTTTAGCAGCTAATTCACTAGAGGTCACTGGACCGATCTTTTTCAATGAATTAAAAAGGTCAAGTTTATGTCCTAAGTATAAAGTAAGGCAACTTATAGCAGAGTTTGTTTCATTAATAATGCGTTCTGCAAGCTGGTCAACTTTTTGTTGATTCATAAAAGGCAATTGTTGTATTGCAATATAAAAATTCTTGAATTTGTAATGTATATTTTGAGAAATTGATTAGAAAATCAAATTGATAGAGGAGTGATTCAATCATATAAAAACAAATTTATTTTGATTAAGAAATAATCTCATTTAGAAGTTTATAAAATTTTTAAATCTTTCTGAAGCATATAGATTAAAATCCCAAGCCAAATCTGTTGTCCTAATATAGGGCCAAAAATATTGTGTCAAAAACAATTCACAAACCTCTGAGCCCGTTGCGATATTAGTTCTCTAATTGGATTCACTCATAAAAATAAAAAAGAAAGGTGAATCAAAATAGAAACAACTCATATCAAAGTCTCTTTCTATACTTCTAAATTGTAGGATTTAACAAAATCAAAATATAATAATTTGTGATATGAGATTGTAAAGATAACATTAGTTATTATAATGTAAGTTTTACCTTTACAGCATTAAGAAAATCATTAAAGGCAATTGGTTTTTTAAGTACATCATGAGATGCTAGATCAGGCAGAATACTTATGGATTCATCTTGTATTTCTAATGCACTAACTAATAATATTTTTATGTTCTTGTTTATATTTTTAAATTTGTAAAATAATTGGAATCCATTCATCCCTATCATCCTAATATCCATTATGATTAACTGATAAAAGTTTGGATCTTTTACCAAACTAAAAGTTTTTAACGCCTCATATGGATCTAAAAATGTTATGACCTTATAGCCTTCATTACAAAGCATTTTTTTATACGTAAATAATACATCTTCATCATCATCTATTATCATAATTCTTCTAGTTGAATTATTTATCTGGTTAGATTGCTGAATTAGGGATGATCCTATATCTTTTTCTTCTTCTATTGATTTTATGAGATTTGAATCAAAATCATTATAATTACTTTGAAATTCTTTAAGAAATTTTTTTGCTTTTTCTTTGTTTTCTTCATTTTCTGAGATAGTCAAAATTGAAAATAATGGATATGAGATAGAATTAATTACAAATTCATTTGTTATTTTTTCAAATTTGTATATTTTTTCAAAATTAAACGATTTAAATTTAGCATATAGATTAGTTCCTATTATTATGTTGTTTGGCAATGCAATCATATTTATTTTTGAACAGGTATTGACAATAGAACCAAATAAATCATTTTTATTATTTATTGTTGCTTCTTCTACTTTACCATAATCACAACTTATTCTATAATTAATACAAGGTAATCCTTCTTTACTTAATTTTGAAGAGAGAAGTTCATGAGCCAATATGAGTGTCAAAGAACATTCAATAACATTTTGAAAAGAATACTTATCTGTAATATCTTCTGTTTTAGGAAAATAATAAAGCAAGGAATCTCCAATATTTTTTATTATTTTTCCATCATAACCTTTAATTATTTTACTCATAACGTTAAGAAAAATAGAATAATATTTTCGGACTTTATCAGAATTCATAAGATTTGCTATAAAATTTGTAGAATTAACAATATCTATGAAACATATACAATATTCATGAGAAATAGTAGAAAAAAAAATTTCAGAATCATCCTCTATGAGGAGAGGAACTTTAGCATTAATAATATTGTTATTAGTAATAGGATTATGCTTGTTAATATTGATATCTTTTTGTGACAAACTAGAAGTCAATATATTTAGTATTCGACATTATATAAGATAGATCATCTATTTAATAAATTCAATGTAACTAAATATATTATAAGACCTATACATTGTATCCTATTTAGAATAGAATAATTTTTTATTATCCATGATTACTATTATAGTTTTTTACTATATGAGTTCATATTGCGTCTATTCTATTCATTAAATGAGTGTGGTCTTTCTTCATATTAACCTTGCAACTCCCAAATTTTTTAGATCGAATGTTCAATATAGATTCTAACTGTATAATGGTACATTTTCTGCTTCAACATTCTATTTAATTTCTAAAATACAGATACACTTAAACTAATAATACATAACTTTAGCACTATACTATCTTTTGTGCATAAATGATTTATAGCAAAAACTGAGTAGTTGATAGATTGATTTTACGATTATTAGACAATGATAAGGTAAAATCGTTAAATATGTAAACACAAATGGTTCAATCAGATATTTAATTTTTTTAAAATTTCCCGGCGCCGCAAAATTTACATAAAGATTGGGCAAATATCCATCCTTGACAAAGGACGACATATCGTAATTGATAGAAAAAATGACTTCACAATTATGATAATACTATGAACATTCATTATTTTATAGCAAGAGATATCCCCAAATACATCTCTTCACCATGTAATACATGTTAAAGTATTATGCGAATGATTTTAAACTTATACGTTCTAAAATAGGTAAAAAAATAGCAACATTAGTTTTCATTCAAATTATCTTTATTATTGCTAGTTTTATTATTCTTACATATTATCAATCACAAACAACCTATTTGGGAAATTCAATAAATATTGCAGGAAAAAATCGTTTTCTCGCTTCTAATCTTATGTATCAAGTATCCAAATATCTATTCGAAGATACCTCTAAAACTAGTTCTCAAATCAACTCTGCAATAGATCAATTGGAATCAAATATCTTGATATTAAGACAAGGTGGAATGATATCAGATACAAATCTTCAACCACTGCCGTCAGAATTTTTAGATGATTGGAACATAATTTATCAGAAATGGGTTTCACTAAAAACAATCTTAACAAACGATCTAACAAAATCAAGTGAAAAAATTAGCCCAATAACAGTAACAATAGTGTCACCAATCTCAACAGCAGTAGAAATAGACAAAGATATAAAAAATATATTCGAATCCAACACATTATCTTTAATTGATTCATCAAATGTATTGGCTACAAAATTAGGAGAGTATGTAAAAAATAGTGTAGAATATTCATTGTTTCTGCAAAGACTCTTTTCCGTTTTAAATATTTTAGTTACTGCTGTTTTTATATTTTATATTATAAGGAAAATATTAAAACCAATAGTTGCTCTTACTACTGCAACTTCTGAAGTCAGTAGAGGAAATCTTAATGTATCAGTTAAAAGCAAAGGTCATGATGAACTTGCAGTTCTAAGTGAGTCTTTCAATTCTATGATAACTTCCATAAAAAACTATATCAAAAAACAAAACGAATTAAAAAAGGAAATAGAAAAGGCAAATGAAGAATTAAAACATAAAGATCAACTAAAGGATGAATTTATACAAGTAGCAGCACATGAACTGCGAAGTCCAATACAACCAATACTCGGACTATCTGAATTACTTCAGAGAAGAGAGATTGGAGATAGTAGTAACATTGAAATGACAGACACAATAAAAGAAGAGGAAAAGGAAATTATAGATGCTATCATTAGAAATTCAAAACGACTTGTTCTTCTGACAGAAGATATATTAGATGTTGCAAAAATTGAAAGTAGATCTCTATCTTTAAAGAAAGAAAAGTTCAATCTCATAGAAATGATAAAGGACGTCTTGAGAGAGTATGAACATGAAATCCAAAATAGTAATAGTATAAAATTATCTTTTGAAACTCCAGAGATTAATGAAATAATTATAGAGGGTGATAAACATAGGTTAAATAGAGTATTTTATAACTTATTAAACAATGCTATCAGGTTCACAAAGAAGGGTAGCATTACTGTTAAGGTTGAAAGAAAAAGTAATAATATTATTATTAGCATAAAGGATACAGGAACAGGTATACCTCCAGAGTTGTTGCCGAAACTTTTTACAAAATTCGCTACTGATTCTCAGACGGGTAGTACTGGTCTAGGATTATTCATTTCCAAGAGAATAATCGAAATACATGGTGGCAGAATATGGGCTGTTAATAATATTTCTAATGGTGAAAGTAGAGGATCAACATTTGCATTTAGTCTACCGCTGATTAATTAAGTACACAAGTCATTTTTTGTACCTCTAAATAATAATATTTTGTATAAAATGTTACATCCAAGTGTTAATCTTCTGATTATGATATTCGATATAAATAATTAAACAAAATCATAATACGAGACAAAGACTATAATCTATTATAGTTGAACTTTAAATTAGGTTCAAATTGTTTATATTGTTTTGAAAGTTTTTCTACAAGAATAAAGATATCATTAATTCCATTTTTAAAATTATATTTGTTTAAATAATCAAATCAATACATAATTTACCAATATTAAAAGAGAATAAATGTATATAAGGTTTGGGATTATTTTCTAATACTGGTTTTCTAATACTCGTTATTTAGTGTAAATGAATGTGTTATTATGTTTTTTAAATGAAAAGAGTTGATAAATTCCCCATGAAAGATTTATGACCTAAACCTTGAAAAACTAAATATATTCTGGATTAATTGATAAAGGAGAAATTATTATTGTGGGATAGATTTAATATAGTTTTCACAATCGACATAGTAAAATTTAAGTATTTGTTACTACTTTAATTAATTTGAATCCTATTTTAGTACCAGTATCAAAACGGAAACCTCTGAGCCCGATGAATTTGTTAATTTAAATGATTAACTAAGATTACAGGCAAAATTGTCGTCAAACCTCTGAGCCCGTCCTGTAACAATATTAACCTCTATACAAATACATCAGCGTGGGAGTAACATCACTTCACTAAATTTAGAAGAATCCTGAATAAATTAGTAGTAGAATCTTGTTTGGACAAGATTAATTTTACAAATAATACAAATAGGAGGATTATTGTTAGAGTTCATATTTTATAATATCGTCCTATCTCTTGCATTTCTTTGATAGTAAATCCACAAGTATGTTCTTTCTGGTGTTTTTCAGAACAAAAAATAGTGTTACAATTAGTGCATTTATGTTTTAAATTCTGGTCAGATATTAAAACATCAATTACTTTGTTACATTTACCTGTTCCACATAATAGTTTAGCCATTTTCTATCCTTTATTTTACTCCCAATTATTATTTTTGTTTGTATTTAAAGAATGTCATAAGCACCTGAAAGAATATTCAATTCTGTTCAACTTCCAAGTATTTGATTCAAATACTGATCCAGTTAAAACACCACTACTAGGAGTTGACAACAATATATTCCAGAAGCGGATGAAATCAATTATTCTGTTCAGTGTTCGATGTTAAGAGGTTTATACTTTCTTTAATCTCGATTTACAGAATGAAATAACGGGACAAGAAATTTCATTAATTTTTTTTTGCCACCTTGAATTTGCAGGAAATAATGAACTCTATAGTCAAATATTGGATTTGTCAAATCATAATATATAGGTCAATTAAGATAAGCCACTCGCCAAAAATATAGTGTCAAAAACAATTCACACACCTCTGAGCCCGATGAATTTGTTATTTTATTGATTAGGATTACAGGCAAAATGACCGTCAAACCTATACTATAAAACAGACATGTTATTAACCCTTCCACATTTGTATTATTACAATAATCTTTTGTATGTTATAAAAATAGTCTTTATTGCTATCTTATTAATATTCAATATAATTTATTAACATCATTCACTTTAATAAAAAGAGTAAATAATACTAATGTAGAGATAGGATTGAATTGAAATATGTTACTCTGCAATTGGCAATGTAAAGCTAAAGGTTGCTCCTTTTTCATCCAAATTATTTCCAGCCCATATATTACCTTCGTGTGCTTCGATAATATTTTTACATATATACAGTCCCAAGCCAGTCCCAGTAGTAGAATTAGAAATACTAAACTTTGAAAACAATTTAGGTAATATCTTCTCAGGTATACCTTCTCCGGTATCTTTCACACTTACAATAACTACTTTTTTTTCTTCATCTTCTTTCTTTTTATCTACAATAACAAATATTGTTTGATTGTTGTGAGTAGTAAATTTTAAAGCATTATCTAAAAGATTGTGGATAACTTGTGATAATCTATCTCTATCTCCTTCTACAATGATATCCTCCTTACGTTTGAAATCATAAACTATCTTTACCATTAGTTGGTTTTTCTGTTTGTTCACATAATCTTTTAAAACTTCAGATATCAGAATATTCATATTAAATTTTTCTTTAGTTAGTATTAAAGATCGGCCTTCTATTTTTGTAACGTCCAGCAAATTATCAGTAAGCCGTTTTAGTCTTTTTGCATTTCTCATAATAATATCTAGTAATTCATGTAGCTCTTCATCTTTAACCTTAGAATATATAATATCTGATAACCCAAGTATAGGTTGTATAGGAGTTCTCAGTTCATGTGCAGCTATATTGATAAATTCTGTTTTCATCTTTTCTGATTCCTTTACTTTTTGGTATTGAAGAGTAAGCATTTCATTGCTTTCTCTTAATCTATCATTGCTTTCTCTTAGTCTAACATTATATTGGATATTTGATAATGCAAGTCCAATAATATTGATAAAATAACCTGAATCTTTTAAAACATGAGCAATATTATGTGCTGTATCAAAGTGCTGTGAAGAATATGACATTATTATTTGTCCAAAAATATCAAACACAATAGAAATAACTAAACTTGTATAGAAAATGTCTTTATTTTTATAGATTCTATTCTTATAAAAATAATAGAATGAAATTAAAAATAATGTTAATGGAAATATTTCATATGGTCTATGTATAGGAATACCATCATCAATTACAGAAAAAGGAAAAATAACAAATAGTGAACTTACAGCAACCGCTGAAGAAATTAAAGTTACGATTATAAAGTAAAATAAAAGCGACTTTGATAATATATTTTTATTATTCTGATTAAATGGTATTTGTTGTTGTTGTTCTCGTTTTGTTAAATTAACTGATGAAAAAGTAGTATATTTAAAAATTGCTATAGCTAACATAGCACTAAGAAATAGCCTTCCTGCAAACCAAGTCTGTGGAATAAAATATTTTAGGAATAAAATATCATCCATATTGTGCAAAGAAACTGTAACATGTAACAAATCTATTAAAGCATTAACTAGAAAACCAATGCCAATAAAGAGACTGAATTTATCATTTAGCGATTGGGCACGAGAAATATAATAGAAGGCAAGTATTACAGCAAGTATCGTTCCAAATAATTCAATATAGAAATGATCTATGGGTAAGCTTACCCATAAAGATTGATTAGTAGTAGAAACTAGAGCAGTTATTGAAAGAAAAATTGAAAATAGTATAATATATTTTAATATATTAAATGTTTGTTTATTAGTCTTCTTTGAAAGATAATTTAGTGGCAATGGATTAAGCTGCCACTCCTTTTAGATTTCTGGTAACTAATTTATATGTAATGACGAAAATAGATATAGAATTCATTTTAGTATATTATTTTGATATTGAATATGTCTTTAATCTAATAATTTTTTTACAGTATTTGTAAATATCTTTTTATCAACTGGTTTTCTCATAATTTGTTCTTTTGATACTCCATGAACTATACTTAATAATTCATCTAAGATATCCAAAGCTGTTACAAACAAAATCTTAATTGTTGGATCTATAGCTTTTATTTGTTGATGTAATTGAATTCCATTCAAATTTTTCATTCGTATATCAAGTATTATTAATAAATGATTAAAATTGGAAATGTTTCTTATATAATTGAGGGCAAACACAGGATCTGCAAATGAAGTTACATCATAATCAGTCTCTAAAAAGACCTTATAAGTAAAAAGTATATCTTGCTCATCATCGACTAAAATTACCCTTTTCTTATCATTTTTTTTATAAAAGTCCTCAATAAATGACCTTGGTTTTTTCTCATTAAGAGAGTTTTTGTTACTAATTTCCATATCATTCAGCTCTAAAATATTTTTTCTCTTAATATTATATGTAGAATATCTATTATTTTCTGTTATTCTATATTTACCATTATTTATAAAATTATAATTGTTCATAATAGTAGAAAAAGATTTCAAAATTCTATAAAAATTATCTCCAATAATGATTTCATTCGGAATAGACAATGAAGACGATGAATTTATTTTTGAGCATAAGTTTATAGTTGAACCAAATAAATCCATCTGGCTATAATCTCCAGAGAATGCTAAATCTAATACACCATAATCTATAGTAATCCTATAGTTGAATGGAGGTAAATGTTCCTTAGCCAATTCTTGATTAACAATATATCGTTCATCTAATATTTTAAATCCACAATCCATAGTCTCTTTAAAGGCTTCCATATCCTTAAAATCACCCGTTTTGGAAAAGTAAAATAACAAACAATCACCAATATTTTTAATGACTTTTCCACCATAACTTTTCACTATTTCCGATATTGAATTTATAAATTTAGAATAATAGATTCTGATATGTTCTAAATTGTCCATTGTCATGGTATTTTTAGTTGAATCTACTAAATCAATAAAACCTACACAACTTTTTATTGAATCACCTGAAAATCTTACTCCTTTAGAAGAAAATAGTTTCACCTTTGAAAACCTTCGTAATTCTTTAAGACAGTAAGAATATCTGTAAATGAAATGTCTATTAAATAAGAATAAAGATATATTATATTGTTTTCCATTTAATAGATAAAACCGCTATCATATTAAAAGAATTTGATCAAAGAAATTATTTCCATTACAGATATATAACCTTAAAATAAAGGCATGAAAATAGAAGTTACAATTGTCATTGTCTTAGTAATAAGAGCTGATTTTAGAATGAGTTTGGATGGATATTTTTAATAACACTATTACTATAACAAAATTTTTCGGCGCCGAAAAATTATGGCGTCTATGTCATTTATGATTATTTTTCCGACGTGACTAAAACAATAAACATTTTAGAAGAGTGATGAAAAAATAAGTATATTACTACATGACTTATATTAGGCCACAATTATGACCAATGGATGAATAGATTAGATAAATTAGATTAGATTACAGGCAAAATGACCGTCAAACCTCTGAGCCCGATGTATATATTGGTTCATATAATTGAGAATGAAAATAGGTCTTAAGAAGTTAATAAATCGTAATGTGTTTCCTGTAATTAGTTTTCTGTAATTAACTTTGTTACCTGTTAATACATACTATTTTTTTATACTTTATGTTTGAACAATATCATCACCTATATCAATTTCAATTTTTTTATTTTAATACAATTTACCTGTCAATTCACTGATATTGAAAAGAATATAATCAAGAGTAGTTTCTTCTAATATATAAATTGAGACTTCATCCTTCTGTTGGTTCTTGGTTTTTATATTGGTGGCTGCTGCTGTTTCTTTATATTTCTCCAAAGTCCAATCTATCAATTCTATAATATTTTGATGACGTTCATTATAGGTAGGATGTGAGTTAGGATGAATCATTTTTTGGCGTTCAGCTTTAATAGATAGCAAATGATTTTCGAATTTGTTTGTTATTGTCTTTGTAGTCA
>Ga0126306_10001671_pt1 | contig 12020 bp, 9 predicted proteins | sample Plot27_FD_92592 | JGI IMG/M metagenome (GOLD analysis project Ga0126306, IMG submission 92592) | Serpentine soil microbial communities from UC McLaughlin Reserve, CA, USA - Plot27 | ecosystem: Environmental > Terrestrial > Soil > Grasslands | place: USA: UC McLaughlin Reserve, Lake County...
ATACCAAATAAAGAAAATTGATGCACAAAATGAGATAGAAAAAGGAGATAAACAAAGTACCAGTGATGAGATAGAAAAAGGAGATAAACAAAGTACCAATGAAAGACTTTCAATTCCATTTACTTTTAATAGAAATACTGAAGTTGGACCAATAGAACGAGGTGATATGTTTTTTGGATGTGTTACTTCTGATGAATTTCCTGATCAAAATTCAGATTGTGAAAAGGTTTGTGCAAGAATAGATAGTTCATGTAAATAAAAATTATAATCCTAATCTATCATTATAAAATGATTACTGTCTAACTATTATATTCTACTTTGCATTTATATTGTTACTTTACAGTATGGTTATTTTTGCTTTGACTGTAGCAAATCATCTAGTAATATGAAACAGTCATAAAAAAATTATATATACGTCATATATTTGTGTCTAATACTAAATTGATTATAAAAGTTGAGATTTATAATAAAAATATATTCAATTTTTTAATTAATTAGTAATGCCTTATTATAATCTGTTGGTATCTTTCTCTTAAACTATGTGAGATTAGCAATTATGAGAATTTTTGTATTTGTATCAATGTGATTGAAACCCTTGTATAAGTAGAACCAGTTATTACTTTTCATTCAACTTTAATCAATATTCACATACATATTCATATTGTTAGTTTTGAAAATTGTAGATGTTAAATCATATCTAAATTTTAAAAAATAATGTTTAAGTACATTGCACATATAGATATAAAGAGAGAATGAATTCATTTGTCTACTTTGATAGGCCATTACTCATATTTGACGATAAATGTTCTTCGTGCTTCAAATTTGCTAAATATGTTAACATCTTGTCTCAAGGATGGATTAAAATTGCTGGTCATTATTATTCAAAGATAGCTTTGGAAACTAAAAAAATGATATTTCCAACAAATTATGATTCGACTAAAATGTTTTGGCTTATCTATAAAAATACTGCTTATGGTGGAAGATCTGCACTTATTCCTGTTATAAAAGAAATAGTTAGAGGATTAGTTAAAAATATCATTGATAAAGACAATAAACTGAAACATCAAACAAACTTAAAAGATAATGAAGAACATATGGATCCAATAACATGCAATTACAAAGATCATTTACAATGTATATCTACTACTAATACCTTGAAAAGGTTGATTAGTATGATGCAAAATAGCAATAGAGTAACTTTCTGAAATCTTTTAATTTTTCAAATCAAAATAAAGAAAATGTATTAAATTCCAAAAATTTTTTCTTAATTAATTTTATTCAGGTAACAATTAATAATTATTTCCTATTTATTAGTTAAAAAAAGGTCAGATATTATATTGTTCTTGGCACTTCATCCTTGTTAATATAAAAAAAATAGATTATAATTTGGTAATAAAAGATATATACTATTAGTTATTCCTAAAAAACCAAAAGTAGTATTTTTTGTCAGAAATTGAATAAGTCAATTCGTCTTATAATGTCGTAATTGTATATTATGGATATGAATCGATATTATCAATTTTTTCTGTTAATTAATCTATTACTAACAATTGTTCCCAAAATTCCTCCTCCAACAGCTGGCAGGACTACCAAAGGATAGATCTGAGTAATCATCTCAAAGTATATAGGTGCAGTAAGACTAGGCCAAACAGGTTGATTAGATAATACTTCATTATAGATATGAGTTATCATTGGATAATATAGCATGAAGAAGGAAGAGCCAAGAATTCCTCCTGATGTATAAATAAACATTCTCTTTAATGGTAGTTTTGATAAAAATATATCAGCAATTATAATAGGAATGATATTAAGAACATAGAATGGAATTGTAGGTATCAATGATTTATTTGGCATCATCATTGTAACTATTGCAATAATAATAAAAATTGAACCAGTGACAGACATGGCCCCAAACTTTCTCTTTTTGTTACCTATTTCGGTAGTTAATTTAAACAATGATACTAAAATAAATGATATTAAAAATGGGAAGCTTATAGTAGCTATAGTGGCTGCAGTCATAGGCTCTAAGTTAAAATTATAGTATTCTGTATCTGAAAAGGGTAATGAGAACATGTAAATTAAACCTGAGGATGACATCCAAATTGGCAATATTCCAATAATCGTTACTGTTGTGTAAATTGAAATTGCGATTCTTTCATTATTTTTAAAATTGTCAATATTATTATTTTGTCTTTTCTCCTTACCAGTACTACTACTATTGATTAAGATGTACGATGGTATTCCTATTAGAGCTCCAATACTGCCTGCAAACATTCCAATTGTTAAAATAAGATGTGGAGGACTTAGCAAACCATCTAAACCGAAAGCTGAATGCCAAAAAAAATCAAGTGGTCCAGCTAATATCAGCATAGAGACACCAGTAATTACCAATTTTATTGACAAATCCAATTCAAGATCCCTTTCTCCTTTCCTAGAAGAGACAACATAAGTAGAATACGACCTCCAGTGTAGGAACATAATTGTAGCTCCTATAATGGCTACAGTTATTCCACTATATAATATAATATGTGGGGGAGAGAAAAAGGTTTCAGGTTTATTTAAAAGATGATTTGTGATGTCCCAACCACCACTACTTTCAGCTAGTAAAATACCTATACTAACTAATACACAACCTACCAAAAATCTATTTATCACCAGCTTATAAAAATATGGAGATTTCATAATAGTACTATCATTATTATTGCTATACTCTGAAGGTTTAGGATTGTTACAAGCAACTCCTCGTCCTCGTCTAAAACAAAATCTCTTTTTCATATCAAAAGTTGATAATTAACTATATTTTTCATCAATATAATTTATGGTTTCCTCTTTTTTATTTATTCAATACTTGGACAGAATATACAGCAACGAATTCCCCTTGATAATCTTTAGGTCCTAATTTAGGATAATGATCCAACTCCGAGGTATGTGGTAATGATATAGTTTTTACAAATATAACAAATCTTCCAACACTACTCGGTTTCACTTCTATACTTATCTGGTAGTAGTCACCAGTGTACCACGGTCTACTATTAGCTTCTATACCTGGATAATATGCATTAATTACCTTATCTAATCCTACGTATTCTGATCCTACTTCATCTCCAATTTCAATGAAAACAGGTTTTTGAGTAAAGTTATATTTTGATATTTTAACTATATTATTTATAGATGTAGTATTAGGAAATGACAAGGAAACAACCTGCAGGTCTGCAGTATCTCCATTGTTCATTGCAGTTATTGTTAAATGAAAGCTTTCTCCTACAACTACTTCCGATGTAGATAATTTAGCTGCAGTAATAATTGGTTGAGATTTTACTTCGGATGATGATAAGAAGAATAATTGTGGAATAAAGAATATTGAAAGTGAATAGTATATTATTAAAGAAATAATAGCAATAACAATAATTATGATAGTAATGGTATTTACTCTTCTTATGCTATTATATATTTTAGAATAATCAAAATTCATGTTTAATCAATCAATAACAGAATTCAAGTGAATACCTTCTAAATCTTCTTCTTTTTTATTTTATAGATACTTAATTTTTAATTGAATTAAATTTTGATGACATTTGTTAAGTTATTCCAGTAAGGAAAAAGATTTATTTATTTATTTATTTACATTTTTATTGCCTACATAATTGCTTATAGATGATAAGCAATATGCTATCTTATAGAATTTGGACAAGCAAAATTTTACAAGTGGCGCTAATACCATTAGTATAGGGAACTATCTTATAGAACGACTATATAATCATGGCGTAGCGCATGTTTTTGGAGTTCCAGGAGACTTTATACTTGGGTTCTTTAATCAATTAATGGAGAGTAAAATTAAAGTAATTAATACATGTGATGAGCAAGCAGCTGGATTTGCAGCCGATGCTTATGCTCGTATTAATGGATTAGGTGTTGTTTGTGTTACGTACTGTGTTGGAGGATTAAAGGTTGTTAATCCTACAGCAGAGGCCTTTGCTGAAAAATCTCCTCTTGTAATTATTAGTGGATCACCTGGCATAAAAGAGCGTAGAAAAGATCCCTTACTTCATCATAAGGTAAAGGACTTTGATACTCAGTTTAAGATATTTGAAGAAATAACTGTTGCATCTGTACTAATTAATAATCCTCTAACTGCTGCGCAAGAAATTGATCGTATTTTAAATGCAGCCTTAAGTTATAAAAGGCCAGTATATATCGAACTACCCCGTGATATCGTTTCAGTAGATATTATTCCAGATACCATTTCTAATAATAATGCTGCTCAGGTAGACCAATACCAGGAAAAGAGTGACCCTATCATATTGATGGAAGCACTTAATGAGACTATTAATATGATCAATTCTTCTACAAGGCCTGTTATCTTAGCAGGAGTAGAAATACAGAGATTTGGATTACAAAATGAATTACTGAATCTTATCGAAAAACTCAAAATACCTGTATCATCGACTATTTTAAGTAAATCTGTTATAAGTGAACTTCATCCATTATATTTAGGCCTTTATGAAGGTGCTTTGGGACATGATTCTGTTAGGGAATATGTAGAGTCGAGTGATTGTCTGATCCTTTTGGGTGCATTAATGACAGATATTGATCTTGGAGGATTTACTGCAAAAATTGATCACAAAAGGACTATTTATATAAACAGTGAAAAATTTTCTGTCAGATACCATAATTATGAAGGGATCAGTTTAAAGGATTTTATTGTTAACTTGATTGAATCTAATGATATTAAACAACGTGTAGATTTTATCAATAATCCACTGTCTCATAATACTGAGCAATTTTGTGCTATAAAAGGACAAAAAATTACAATTAAACGTCTGTTTGAGTGTATTAATTCATTTCTAAAAGATGATATGATTGTCTTGGCAGATATTGGTGATGCTTTATTTGGAGGTACAGATTTAGTAATTCATCGTAAAACTGAGTTTTTATCTCCTGCATATTATGCTTCCATGGGTTTTGCAGTACCTGCAAGTATTGGAACTCAACTAGCCAATCCAAAATTACGCCCTCTAGTTATAGTTGGGGATGGTGCTTTTCAAATGACAGGTATGGAAATATCAACAGCATTAAGATTCAATTTAAATCCTATTGTGATTGTATTAAATAATGGTGGGTATGGTACAGAAAGATCGATTTTAGATGGTCGTTTTAACGATATACTAACTTGGAAATATAGTTTAATTCCAGAGATACTAGGTGGAGGTAAAGGATTCATTGTAGAAACAGAAGAACAATTTGAAGATGCTTTGCTTTACGCAGAAAGCAACACTGAATATTTTTGTATATTGGATATTCGTCTAGATACTAATGATAAATCCCCTGCATTACAAAGGCTTACAGAAACTCTAAGAAAAAGTGCATTTTAGCTAGAGATAGTTTTATTTTATAAAGATCGAGACTATTAAAAGTAAAATAAATATTGAGAATGCATACCTATTACTGATTAGTATTTTTTATATTATTTTAAATTCTAAAAAGAAATTTCTTAGGATATCAAAGATACAATTGTATTGGACTTACATCTTATTTTTTCTTGAGATAGAAATTGATATACTTTCATTGACTAGTTCAATTAATTTTGATATCGATACAGGCTTTTTAATAATATTAAATTTATAATTACATTTGATGTCATCATGGTCACTCACCATTATAATCATATTCAATTTTCTATTAATATCTGCCAGTTTGGTAGCGAAGAATAATCCATCCATTAGTGGCATTCTATAGTCTGTAATTATTAATGAGTACTTGTCAGGATTATCCCTGATATGCTCATATGCCAAAAGTGGATCACTAAAACTGCTTACATCATAGCCACTCATTTGTAAGGCTTCACTGTACAAGTTTACTAATTCTGCCTCATCATCCACTATGGCTATGGGTTTCTTAAACATTAGGTAAGTTATTCTAGAGTAACCATGATATTTAAGGATAGTTTTACAGGGTTCTGTTAACTTAGCAACTCATTTTTGATATGCTAACCATGGTCTCTCATTTATTTTTTCACTATCTTTAAAATATTTTCAAATATTTGTTTGTCTTTTGGTGTAAGCTGATAATATTTAACAGCAGGAGGTCTATTATCTTGGATATGGCAGTTCTTCTTCCAAATGAAACAGTAGCCAAATTATTTCTGGTGTATTTTAGTATTTTCAAGACCAGAAAGCCAATTTCTATTAGTAAAATTACTTCGATATTTGTTTAACAGTATTAATTTAAATCAAATATATACCATTGTTATAATACTATTATTATTACTACAACTACTATTACTTTTTAATTTCTTAAATGTAATCTTATAATTCATAATGACTTGCTGGAAATGTAGAATAATTAGAGAATGATATTAACTTATTTTAATAATGTTGGCTTAATTTATTAAGCAGGTTCTGTTTGGAGTTCTTTGGACTGAAAAACCAAACTAGAGGACATGTATTGTCTTACATGAGCCTCAATGAACCTGTTGTGGGTTTCTTTAATTTAAGATGATAAAATTCACACAAAAACTTTACTCTAATAATATGACCACAATAAGAGTACAAAACAATTGAATTTGTTAAAGAATTTAGATTGTCAACAATAGTTTTCAAACTTCATTTTTTATCAATGATATGACTACAACGTATTATACCTTTAGTGTTTGATAATTTTTCGCCATTTGAATTTTCTAATTTTGATATATCTTTCTTTTTCTCTATCATTGATTAAATAGAATGGTTAATTAGGTATTGGAACTATCATTGGCTTATTATTAATTTTATATTGCTATTATTATCGGAATTATATCATTGATTTATTTTCCAATACTATATTATTTTTATTTTATTCTATCCTATAAAGAGATTATCTTCATAACACCATTTCCAATTTTCACCAGGTTCATAGGATTTTATAACAGGATGATCTGTTTCTTGATAATGTTTTGTACCGTGTTTATTAACTGAGGAATCACAACAACCAACATGACCACATGAAAGACAAAGACGTAAATGGACCCAATCTGAACCAATTTTTTCACATTCTTCACAACCCTTTGTATTTCCTTTTATATTATCATTAACTTGATCCATATGGGAACATTTAGAATTATTAGCATTATCCATTTTTATGATATGTATTTGATTTATTTAAAGAATGGTATTATATCTTGTATCTATTTTGTAAGTTCAAATGATTTATCTATAGTAAGTAAGATCATTAATACCTACTTAGTATAAAATTACTACTGAATTTAAATACATTAAATTGTATATTATAATATGTCAAAAATAAATAATACAAAAATAATAAATGGTATTGAACAACAACAACAAAAAGCAATGCCCTTAGATTTAGATAATTCCCATAAACCCATCAATTCTTCCAGCCGTTCAGTCTCTCAAATAATAAAAAGTGAAACGACCCAAGATGGTGAAGGTGTAACACTGAATAGATCATTTCCAAATAACTTCCTTTCCGAGTTTGATCCATTTTTGCTATTAGATGAAATTGGTCCAACTGATTTAATACCAGGAAAACAAAAAGGATTCCCTGATCATCCTCACAGAGGATTTGAAACCGTTACCTACTTACTAGAAGGAAAATTTGAACATAAAGATTCACAAGGTCATGCTGGAATTATTAACTCAGGAGATGTACAATGGATGACTGCTGGATCTGGCGTCATTCACTCAGAGATGCCAGAAAAAGAATTTAGTAAATATGGAGGAAAATTGCATGGATTTCAATTATGGGTAAATCTTCCTAAAAGCAACAAGATGATGAAACCTAGATATCAAGAAATCCCTCAATCTAAAATTCCAACAGGTACTTCAGAAAATGGTAATGTTATTGTCAAACTTATAGCAGGTGAAGCCCTAGGCTCAAAAGCAGTAATTGATACAATAACACCTATTATGTATATGCATTTTAAATTAGAATCAGGCTCTACTATAGTACAGCCAATTCCAAAAGATTACAATGTATTTGCATATGTAATAAAAGGAAAAGGGATATTTGAACTAAGTAATAATAATAATAATAATAAAATAATTGAAAGAGGCAACTTGGTAATATTTGATAAAAATGGAAAAGAAGTATATATTAAGGCTGTTGAAGATTCAAAAATTCCACTGGAATTATTACTAATCGGAGGAATTCCCATAAGAGAACCAATAGCAAGATATGGTCCATTTGTAATGAATACTCAACAAGAGATCTATCAAGCCATAGAAGATTACAGAAATGGAAAATTAGGATAATATAATCATCTCAATTATAGATAAGAGTATATTACAATTATTTTAAAAATTTTTAGAAAATTTGTTGTAATTATTTCAAGAAATCGACTTTAGGCAAAAGCGGATCTATGTTTTCTATAAATTCACCAAAAACCTAATTATAATATAGTAAAAAAGGTCTATTCTATCTAGTAACAAAATTATATTATTTAGAGTTAACAATTATTAGACTCATAAAATGGGAAAACTCTTCAATAAGAAATAAATGGTTACGAAGAATAGGAAATTAGAAGAAATCATTCTTAAATACAAAAACTTTCAGGATTAGAGTTTTGGTTTACTCTTCTTCTAAAGAGAAGTCTTCGTATTTGTTACTATTTTGTATGCCTGCTGCTTAATCAGCATCTTAAATTTTCAACAGACGAAAAGATATTATAAATACTGTAAATATTACTCCAGCGCTAATTAGAAAAGTTGTTGCTCCAATTGTATTATACAAAACTCCTCCTATTGTTAGTCCAATTATACTTGCTAGACTTGCAAAACTACTTGCCACTCCTTGTACAGCTCCTTGATGAACAGTTCCTGCTTTTTTTGCAAGTATAGAAAGCAAAGATGGCCACATAAGACCATTACCAATTGCAAACAAAACTGCAGCTGTATAAATTAACAAAATATTATTTGATAAAAAAAATATAAAATTTATACCTAAGACAAGACTACCGATTATAACAAGCTTGTTCTCAGAGAATTTTTGTAATGCTTTACGTAAAATTGGGCCTTGAACTAAAATCATTATACCACTTAAGACTGCATAAAATATTCCCATTTCTCTAATTGACCATTTTAAACCAAGTACTGCATGAATTGGAAATGAAGTGTAAAAGATACTAAATCCTAGAAAAATAAGAAAATACAAGAAAAGCAAAAACGAAATATGTGTTAGCTTGAAAATATCGAGGAATCTAAGTTTTTTAGGATTGACAATCTTGTAGCATTCCTTGCATTCCTGTGCAAAAACCTTTCCAATATTTCCTTTTACTGGGACTTGTATCACACCTGCTGATTGCTTGGATTCCTTTAAACTGAAACCTATTACAATTAAGGTGACTAAAGAGAGAAAAAGGGCTGCAAGGACAGGTAACATTTCTTTATAAATAGTTGCACCTAAAATTCCTGCTATTGCAGGACCCACGATAAAACCGAGATTAGAAGATATTGCCATTTTGCCAAAGTTTTTACTTCGGTTTATATCTGAAGAAACATCTGCAAGATAGGCATTGGCAACAGAAACATTCCCGCCAGTAATTCCATCCAAAGCTCTAGCAATAAATAATATAATTAATGGAAGTGTTATAACAAAAGTACCAACTAAAAGGGAATTAATGCTAAAAACATTTTCATTAGGTAAAAATAATGCAAAGAGGAAAATAATCCAACCAACCAATGTTCCTCCATGACTTATAAGAAGAACCTTTTTTCTTCCGTAAATATCCGACCACCTTCCTAAAATTGGAGCTCCAATGAGTTGAAATGCAGGATAGATAGCAGCTAGTATACCATAAACGATAGCATTCCCTCCAAAATCTATGACTAAAAATACTAAAAAAGGCAAAACAATACTGAAACCAAGAGTTCCAATAAAATTAATCAGTAATAGAGGATAAAGTGGAATTTGATTTTCTACACTGGCCATTACTTAGATAAGTAAAATTATAGTCCCAATTTAAGAATGTTTAACAATGTATAAAAAAATGAAATTTGAGTGCCACAAAAGAAATATGTAATATTGTCATGAATTTGAAATGATAATGATTGAAATTTCGGTACTATCTCATTTGGCTCTTTCATTGCAATTGCCAAATAGTTTATATTTTCTCTTTTGATTTTATTTTTCAATCAAAAGTTTTAGTCAATGTCTAAAAGTCCTTTTAGATGGTAAGTGTGTTATTCCCCATAATGTAATTGAATATTGTGATAGTTACGTCTATCTTTATTACATTCCTTTGTATAAAATTAAGAATTAGACCAAAACATACAGGGTATGACAGTTCCATTGTCAGGACACTGGATTCCAGAAGAACGTCCCGACTTTGCAATAAACCAGCTATTCAAATTTTTTGGAAATAGTACTATGAAAAGTGAATGATCTAAGTTACAACTTTAAGAGTATCAGAATTGTGAAAATGATTGAAGAAAAAATAGCAGTTATCATGGACCGGCTGAAATAGTAGTATATGCCTTGCTGAGGCAAAGTACCTCGTGGCTGCCAATGTACATGTTTCATTATGTCTCAAAAAAACAAATCTTTTTTTATAGGTTTTTTTTGAGATAATTTATTGAAATTAATATCAAATGTAAAAATTGTCTATTCCGTTTTGATTTTATTTTTTATATCATTATTTATTCTTCAACAGGTTTATGCTCAATTAGAACATATAAATGAAGAACTATCACTTCAATTAGAATATTCTGCCAATTGGAAACTCAATAAAGACACCCAAAGTGATACTGGTTTAGAAAATGCTAAATTATTATATAAAAAAATAGGTAAAGTAGTATATCCACTATTTAATCATTTGTCATTATTTCAATTAACTCCATATACTGAAAACGACAACAGATCTTTATCAAAATTAGATGATACTACTATATTTTCCGTAACATTGTATCCTAATATGTCTAGCCTTGAAGATGACAAGGTATATAAGAATATGTCTAGTCTAGGAGACACAAGAGTATATACTAACTTGTCTAGTTTCGGTGAGAAAGTATTTCCTAATATGTCTAGCCTTGAATCCTCCAAAGTATTTCCTAATATGTCTAGCCTTGAATCCTCCAAAGTATTTCGTAATATGTCTAGCCTTGCAGATACTAGAGTGTATACTAATATATCTAGTCTTGGACAATAAAAATTATAGTTAGTCAACGTAAACTATTAGAAAATACCTTATTCTAAAGACTTTAACATATTATGGATCCTAGCTAAGGAAGTGTATAATCATAAATATAGACAATAATTTCAAATTTTAATAATACATGTAAAAGCATTATATACTTTGAACCTGTTCGGGAAAAAATTGCTGCTCTCATTAAATTTTAGAATATGAGGAATTAATTGATATATTCCATTATCGAGTCCTCTTATTTCAATGGACCTATGATAGAATAACTGGCGATCGATAACTGAATTAGGTTAGCAAAAATCATAAAAATCATAGGTGGAAGAAATAGTTTGCATAAGGAAAATTTGAATAAAATAGAAAATATTCTGTTCATGAAAATTTTGTTAATGAGTTCTATGGAATACGATATAAAGAACTCTTAAGAATGACAGTTATCCTCGGATTATGTTTAAGTAAATAAAATGATTTAATCCTAATTATGAGGTAGATATACACAAATTATTAATTCAAAGTATTATTTAAGTATAGAAGAATAAAGTAATTGCTAAAGAACGAATATAATTATCTACTTTAAAATCTTTATTAAATTTAATTGATTATAAGATTCTTCTATTTGATTAGCTACTGATGATTCGCAATATAATTAAATCGTATTTCAATCTATCAAACATGAATAGGAAATTTATATTCTCAATGGCTGTAGCCATGAGCTTCATTTTAGGATCAGGATTTGCTATTGCAAGTCAAACTGCTTTGGCTGTACTGTTTACTTATCCATATAGCAGTTCTAGCTATAACAAAGCATATACTCCTAACAATAATACATCCTACGACAATGCTAGCTATAACAAAGCATATACTCCTAACAATAATACATCCTACGACA
>Ga0126306_10001672_pt1 | contig 12012 bp, 8 predicted proteins | sample Plot27_FD_92592 | JGI IMG/M metagenome (GOLD analysis project Ga0126306, IMG submission 92592) | Serpentine soil microbial communities from UC McLaughlin Reserve, CA, USA - Plot27 | ecosystem: Environmental > Terrestrial > Soil > Grasslands | place: USA: UC McLaughlin Reserve, Lake County...
CACCTCGAGCGCAAGCCGGCCAACCTCTCCGGCGGCCAGCGCCAGCGCGTGGCCATGGGCCGTGCCATCGTCCGGCAGGCCGAGGCGTTCCTCTTCGACGAGCCGCTGTCCAACCTCGACGCCAAGCTCCGCGGTCAGATGCGCACGGAGATCTCCCGCCTGCAGCGGCGGCTGGCCATCACCACCGTCTACGTCACCCACGACCAGACCGAGGCCATGACCCTCGGCGACCGGGTCTGCGTGCTGCGGAAGGGCAAGATCCAGCAGGTGGCCTCGCCGCGCGAGCTCTACGAGCAGCCGGTCAACCTGTTCGTCGCGGGGTTCATCGGCTCACCGCCGATGAACTTCCTGCCCGGGACGCTGGAGGGCAACAAGCTGAAGATGCCGTTCGGTGAGATCCAGCTCGACGAGACGCGGGCCAAGGCCGTGAGCGGCCGGGACCTGCTGCTCGTCGGCATCCGACCGGAGTACTTCGACGACGCCTCCCTGGTCGAGGAGCACAAGAAGCCGCTGGGCTCGACCTTCCGCGCCCGTGTCGACGTCACGGAGTGGCTGGGCGACTCGCAGTACGCCTACATCCCCTACGAAGCGCCGGAGGCCGTCACCACGCAGTTGCGCGAGCTGGCCCGCGAGCTGGACTCGGAAGAGCTGCGCACGCAGGCCGTCGTCTCGATCGACGCGACCAGCCGGATCCGGGAGGGCCAGGAGGCCGAGTTCTGGCTCGACGCCCGCAAGATCCACATCTTCGACCCGCAGACCGGTGACAACCTGACCCGGGACGCCGAGGCGGGCGCCGAGCTGACCCGCCTGGCGAACCAGGACCGGGTCGACGCACTGGAGGAGACACGCGGCCGGGCCAGCTCGGTCGGTGCGGGCGGAGCCACCTCGGTCGGCGCCGCCTGAACCCGGCACCGTGGTGGCGTAGCGCCGTCGTCTACGAGGTCTACCTGCGCAGCTTCGCCGACTCGGACGGCGACGGGCTGGGGGACATCGGCGGCCTGCGGCGGCGGCTGCCGCACCTGACCGACCTCGGCGTCGACGCGCTGTGGATCACGCCCTGGTACCCGTCGCCGATGGCCGACGGCGGCTACGACGTCAGCGACTACTGCGCCATCGATCCGCGGTTCGGAACCCTGGACGACGCCGACGCCCTGCTCGCCGAGGCACACGCGGCGGGACTGCGGGTGATCGTCGACCTGGTCGCCAACCACACCTCCCGGGAGCATCCGTGGTTCGCCGCGGCGCTGGCGGCCGGGCCGGGCTCCCCGGAGCGGAACAGGTACTTCTTCCGCGATGGGCGCGGCGGTGGGTCGCTGCCGCCCAACGACTGGATTAGCGCGTTCGGCGGCCCGGCGTGGACCCGCATTCCCGAGCCCGACGGGCGCCCGGGCCAGTGGTACCTGCACCTGTTCGCCCCCGCGCAGCCGGACCTGGACTGGGACGAGCCCGCCGTGCAGGAGGCCTTCGACGGCATCCTGCGGTTCTGGCTGGACCGCGGCGTCGACGGGCTGCGGGTCGACGCGGCGCCGGCCATGGCCAAGGAGTCGGGGCTGCCCGACGCCGGCCACCTGCCCGGCGCGCTGTTCGAGTCGCGGAGCTGGGTCGGCAATCCGCACTGGGACGTCGAGGGCGTGCACGACATCCTCCGGCGCTGGCGCGCGATCGGGGACGCCTACGACGGTGAGCGCGTGTTCGTCACCGAGGCCGTCGTCCGCGGACCGGAACGGCTCAGCCGGTACGTGCGGCCCGACGAGATGCACACCAGCTTCAACTTCGACTACCTCACCGCGCCGTGGGAGCCGCGGCACCTGCGGCGGGTGATCGACGAGAGCATCGCCGCCCTCGAGCCCGTCGGAGCACCACCGACCTGGGTGCTGTCCAGCCACGACGAGACCCGGCACGCGACCCGTTTCGGGCGCGCGCACACCGCGGGGGCGTTCGGGGGAGCCGCCGTCCCGCCGTCGCCCACCGACCGGGGGCTCGGCCTGCGCCGGGCCCGGGCGGCCGCCCTGCTGACCCTGGCGCTGCCCGGTTCGGCCTACCTCTACCAGGGGGAGGAGCTCGGCCTGCCGGAGGTCGAGGACCTGCCCGACGAGGCCCTGCAGGACCCGACCTGGGAGCGCTCCGGCCACAGGGTCCGCGGTCGCGACGGCTGCCGGGTGCCCCTGCCGTGGGAGGGCGCGGAACCGCCCTTCGGGTTCACCGCGGACGGCGTCCGGCCGTGGCTGCCCCAGCCGCCGGAGTGGGCCGGGCTGACGGCCGCCGCCCAGCGAACCGACCCCGGGTCGACCCTGAACCTGTACCGGGACGCCCTGCGCATCCGGCGCGGCACCGCCGCCCTGCACGCCGAGCCGCTGACCTGGGTAGACACCGCCGAGGACGTCCTCGCCTTCGACCGCGGGCCGGGGTTCCGGTGCGTGGTCAACCTGTCGACCGAGACGGTCGACCTCGATGGTCAGGGGCGGATGGTCCTGGCCAGCGGCTCCTGCGACGGCGCCCTGCCGCCGGACACCGCCGTGTGGCTGGCTACCGGCTGACCCCCGCGGCCGCGGCTATCGTTCGGGGACACCCGCGATCCGAGGAGCCCGCCCTGTCCGAGCAGCCCGAGCCGGCGGCCGCGGCCGTCCCCGTCCGGGGCCGGCGACCGCGCACCCGGCTGCTGCTGGCGCTGGCCGCGGTCGTCCTGGTGGTCGACCTGGTCAGCAAGCTTGTCGTCGTCGCCACGATCGACCCCGGCGAGGACATCCGGCTGCTCGGTGGCGCCCTCTACCTCACGCAGCTGCGGAACATGGGCGCGGCGTTCTCCTTCGCCGAGGGGGCGACGGTGCTGTTCAGCCTCGTGGCCGTGGCGGTCGCGGTGGTGATCGTCCGGACGGCCCGGCGGCTGTTCTCCACCGGCTGGGCGGTGACGCTGGGCCTCGTCCTCGGCGGTGCGCTCGGCAACCTGATCGACCGGATCTTCCGCGACCCCGGGTTCCTGCAGGGGGGAGTGGTGGACTTCCTGTCGGTCTTCAGCCCCGACGGCAGCGTTTGGCCGGTGTTCAACGTCGCCGACTCCGCGATCGTCTGCGGCGGCATCCTCGGGGTGCTGCTGGCGCTGCGCGGGATCGAGTTCGACGGCTCGCGGGGCAGGGATCAGGTCCGCACCGACGCCGCTTGAGCCGGTCCCCGGCGCGGGCCGGTCACAATGGGGAGCGTGACCAGCTCTCCGGGCCTGCACCGTGCCCTCCCGGTGCCCGACGGGCTGGAGGGGCAGCGGGTCGACCAGGCACTGTCCCGTCTCTTCGGGCTCTCGCGCACCGCGGCCGCCGACGTGGCCGACGCCGGGGGCGTGGTGGTCGACGGCCGCGTGCGCGGCAAGGGCGACCGGCTCACGGGGGGCAGCTGGCTGGAGGTGGAGCTGCCGCCACCGCCCGGCGAGCCGGTAACGCCGCAGCCGGTCGAGGGCCTGACGGTCCTCCACGACGACGACGACCTCGTGGTGGTGGACAAGCCCGTGGGCGTCGCCGCCCACCCGAGCCCCGGCTGGGACGGTCCGACCGTCATCGGCGGCCTGGTCGCGGCCGGCTACCGCGTCTCCACCTCCGGTGCCGCCGAGCGGCAGGGCGTCGTCCACCGCCTGGACGCCGCGACGACCGGCGTCATGGTCGTGGCCAAGAGCGAGCGCGCCTACACCGCTCTCAAGGCGGCGTTCAAGGAGCGCACGGTCGAGAAGGGCTACCACGCGCTGGTGCAGGGCCACCCCGATCCCTCGCGCGGCACCATCGACGCCCCGATCGACCGTCACCCCCGGCACGACTGGCGGTTCGCGGTGGTCAGCGGTGGCCGCCCCTCGGTCACCCACTACGAGGTGATCGAGGCGTTCCCGGCCGCCAGCCTGGTCGACATCCGGCTGGAGACCGGCCGCACCCACCAGATCCGGGTGCACTTCTCCGCGCTGCGTCACCCGTGCGTCGGCGACACCACCTATGGCGCCGACCCGACCCTGGCCGCCCGGCTGGGCGTGCAGCGGCAGTGGCTGCACGCCGTCCGGCTCGGGTTCCCGCACCCGGCGGACGGGCGCTGGGTCGAGTTCACCAGCGAGTACCCGGCCGACCTCGCGGGCGCGCTGGCCGTGCTGCGCGCCGAGACCTGACCCGCCGGTGAACGGCCTGCCCGGAACCCTGGCCGACTTCGGCCCCGCGACCCTGGCGGCGGTCGTGGTCGCCGTGTACCTCGTGCTGGGTGAGCCGGTCGTCGGCCACGTCCTGCACCGGCGCTTCGAGGGTCGGCTGCGCACCGATCCGGGCGCCCGGCGCTCCTTCTACGGGCGGCTGCTGATCCTGGAGTGGGGGCTGGCGGTGCTGGCGTTCCTCGTCTGGCTCGACGCCCCCGGGGTGGACGCCGGCCAGGTGGGGCTGCGCTGGCCGCGGGAGTGGCCCGGTCCGGTCACCGCGCTGGTCGTCCTGCTCGTGCTCCTCTTCGTCGTCGTGTCGACGCGGGCGCTGCGCGGCGGGGCGCTGCTCGAGGCCGCCGAGCCGGTCCGCCGGCCGAGTCATCTCCCGCCCGCCCAGGGCCGGCACTCGGAGCCCCCCGGGCACGCCACGCTGGCGCTGCTGCCCCGGACCGCCGGCGAGCGCCGGCTGTTCACCGCGGTCGGCGTGACCGCCGGGGTCTGCGAGGAGTGGCTGTACCGCGGGTTCTTCCTCGCGGTGGTCGCCGCGATGGCCGGCGGCCTGACGACCGGGGTGCTCGTCGGCGTGGCCGCCGTGGCCTTCGGCCTGGCGCACGCCTACCAGGGGCCGGTCGGCATCGTCACCACGGGTGTGCTGGGTGGGGTCATGGCCGCCGTCTACCTGCAGACCGGCTCGCTGCTGCTGCCCGTGCTCCTGCACGCGGTCATCGACCTGCGCTTCCTCCTCGTGCCCACGCGCGTCCTCCCCGCCGGCCGGGCCCCGGCATGAGCCGGCCGACCGCCCAGCTCGCCACGGCGGCCGACCGCCCCGAGATCGCCGCCCTGCGGACGCGGGTCTTCGTCGAGGAGCAGGGGGTGCCGCCGGAGATCGAGCAGGACGCGGCCGACGGGACCGCCGTGCACGTGCTCAGCCGCGATCCGGCCGGCCGCGTCGTCGCGACCGGGCGGCTGCTCGTGCGCGGCAGCACCGCGACCATCGGCCGGATGGCCGCTGACCCCTCGGTGCAGGGTCGCGGCCACGGCGCGGCGGTGCTGGCCGAGCTGCACCGGCAGGCCGTCCTGCGCGGGGTGACCGAGGTGGAATTGCACGCCCAGGTGACGGCGCGGGGCTTCTACGAGCGGGCCGGTTACGTCGCCGTCGGCGACGAGTACGAGGAGGCGGGCATCGTCCACGTGACGATGGTCCGGCGGCTGTGAAGCGCCCCCCTGCAGGGCCCCGCCGCGAGCCTGCGAGAGGTGGGGGCAGGGGTCCTGCTGCGGTCCGCCTGTGACGAGACACGTTCTGTCAGACCCTCGGAGTAGACCTCGACGGGTGCGAGGATCGGGGCACCGGACTCCGGCCACCCGTGACACGCACCCGCCAGACCTCCCACCGGTCTTCCCCACCGGTCGCCTGCCGGAGCAACCCGGCCTGGGCACGCACGACCACTGAGGAGCACCGCCGCCCGTGAGTAGCACCGACTCGTTCGCGCATCTGCACGTACACACCGAGTACTCGATGCTCGACGGCGCGGCCAAGCTGCCGGAGGTGACGGCCGCGGCGGCGGAGCAGGGCATGCCGGCGCTCGCGATGACCGACCACGGCAACGTGTTCGGCGCCTACGACTTCTACAAGCAGGCGGGCAAGGCCGGCGTCAAGCCGATCATCGGCATGGAGGGGTACTACACGCCCGGCTCGCGGTTCGACCGCGCGCCGTTCGACTTCGGCGACAACCTCATCGACGAGGAGGGCGACGGCGGGTCGAACCGCGGCAAGGCCGCGTACACCCACATGACGCTGCTCGCCCGCACCACCGAGGGCATGCACAACCTCTTCCGCATCTCCTCGCTGGCCAGCCTCGAGGGGCAGTACCGCAAGCCCCGGTTCGACCGCGACCTGCTGGAGCGCTACGGGACGGGCCTGATCGCCACGACCGGGTGCCCGTCGGGCGAGGTCAACATGTGGCTGCGCGCCGGCAAGGAGGACCGCGCCCGCCAGGCCGCGGCCGACTTCCAGGACATCTTCGGCAAGGAGAACTTCTACGCCGAGCTGATGGACCACGGGCTGTCGATCGAGAAGAAGACCCGGCCGGCGCTGCTCGCGATCGCCAAGGACCTCGGCATCCCGCTGCTGGCCACCAACGACCTGCACTACACGCACAAGGAGGACGCGCAGGCGCACGACGCGCTGCTGTGCATCCAGACCGGGTCGCGGCTCAACGAGACCAACCGCTTCCGCTTCAACGGCGACGGCTACTACCTGAAGAGCGCCGCCGAGATGCGCGCGCTGTTCACCGACCTGCCCGAGGCCTGCGACAACACGCTGCTCGTCGCCGAGCAGTGCGAGGTGTCGTTCACCGAGGGCGCCGACCTCATGCCCCGGTTCCCGCTGCCACCGGGGGAGGACGAGACCTCCTGGTTCGTCAAGGAGGTGGAGCGGGGCCTGCACAAGCGCTGGCCCAACGGCATCCCCGACCACGTGCGCAAGCAGGCCGACTACGAGGTCGGGATCATCACGCAGATGGGCTTCCCGGGGTACTTCCTCGTGGTCGCCGACTTCATCAACTGGGCCAAGGACCAGGGCATCCGCGTCGGTCCGGGCCGCGGTTCGGCCGCTGGCTCGCTGGCCGCCTACGCGATGGGCATCACCGACCTCGACCCCCTGGCGCACGGGCTGATCTTCGAGCGGTTCCTCAACCCCGAGCGCGTCTCCATGCCCGACGTCGACATCGACTTCGACGACCGCCGCCGGGGCGAGGTGATCCGCTACGTCTCGGACAAGTACGGCGAGGAGCGGGTCAGCCAGATCGTCACCTACGGCACGATCAAGGCGAAGGCCGCGATCAAGGACGCCGCCCGCGTGCTCGACCGCCCCTACTCGGTGGGCGACGAGCTCACCAAGCTCATGCCTCCGGGCGTCATGGGCAAGGACATCCCCCTGTCGGGGATCTTCGACCCGTCCCACGAGCGGTACAAGGAGGCGTCGGAGTTCCGGGCCCGTTACGAGTCCGACCCGGGTGCGGCCGAGGTGGTCGACCAGGCGCGCAAGCTCGAGGGCCTGAAGCGGCAGTGGGGCGTGCACGCGGCGGGCGTGATCATCGGCCGCTACCCGCTGATCGACAGCGTGCCGATCATGCGGCGCGAGTCCGACGGGGCGGTGATCACGCAGTTCGACTACCCGACCTGCGAGACGCTCGGCCTGCTCAAGATGGACTTCCTGGGCCTGCGCAACCTGACCGTCATCGACGACGCGCTGCGCAACATCGTGGCCAACGGCAAGGACCCGATCGACCTCGACGAGATCAGCAAGGACCTCACCGACAAGAACACCTACGACCTGCTGGCCCGGGGCGACACCCTCGGCGTCTTCCAGTTCGACGGCGGCCCCATGCGGTCGCTGCTGCGGCTCATGCGGCCCGACAACTTCGAGGACATCTCCGCCGTCGGCGCCCTGTACCGGCCCGGGCCGATGGGTGCGAACTCGCACACCAACTACGCCCTGCGCAAGAACGGCCAGCAGGAGATCACGCCGATCCACCCCGAGCTCGCCGAGCCGCTCGAGGAGATCCTCGGCCAGACCTACGGCCTGATCGTCTACCAGGAGCAGGTCATGGCGATCGCGCAGAAGGTCGCCGGCTACTCGCTCGGCAAGGCCGACCTGCTGCGCCGCGCCATGGGCAAGAAGAAGAAGTCGGTCCTGGACGCGGAGTACGTCGGTTTCGAGGCCGGCATGAAGGCCAACGGCTTCTCGGCGGCCGCGGTGAAGACGCTGTGGGACATCCTCGTCCCGTTCGCCGACTACGCCTTCAACAAGGCGCACTCGGCGGCCTACGGCCTCATCTCCTACTGGACGGCCTACCTCAAGGCCAACTACCCGGCCGAGTACATGGCCGCCCTGCTCACCAGCGTCGGCGACGACAAGGACAAGCGGCCGATCTACCTGGCCGAGTGCCGCCGCATGGGCATCAAGGTGCTGCCGCCGGACGTCAACGAGTCGGCCGCCGACTTCACCCCGGTCGGCACCGACATCCGCTTCGGCCTGGCCTCGGTGCGCAACGTCGGGCACAACGTCGTCGACGCCATCGTGCGGGCCCGCGAGGAGCAGGGCGCGTTCAAGGACTTCCCCGACTTCCTGCGCAAGATCGACGCGGTGGCCTGCAACAAGAAGGTCATCGAGTCGCTGTGCAAGGCCGGCGCCTTCGACTCCCTCGGCCACTCGCGGCAGGGGCTGGTCTCGGTCCACGCCGATGCGGTCGACAACGCTATGGCGCTTAAGCGCAAGGAGGCCGAGGGGCAGTTCGACCTCTTCGGCGGCTTCGGCGCGGACGGCGGAGCGGACGATCCTTTCGGCGGCGCACTCGACCTGGCCATCCCGACCGCCGACTGGTCGAAGGCCGAGCGGCTGGTCTTCGAGCGCGACATGCTGGGCCTCTACGTCTCCGACCACCCGCTGCACGGGGTCGAGCACGTGCTCACCGCGCACGCCGACACCCCCATCGCCGAGATCAACGCGGGCGGGGTCGAGGACGGCGCGAACGTGACGATCGCCGGGATCCTCACCGCCGTCGGCCCGCGCACCAACAAGCAGGGCGCGCCGTGGGCCATCGCCACGCTCGAGGACCTCGAGTCCGGCATCGAGGTGCTCTTCTTCCCGAAGACCTGGGCGCAGGTGTCGGACAAGGTCATCCGCGACCAGATCGTCGTGGTCAAGGGCCGGATCAGCCGGCGCGACGACCAGCCGTCGCTGTTCGCCTCCGAGGTGAGTATCCCCGAGCTGACCGAGGGGCCCCGCGGCCCGGTGCTGGTCTCGATGCCCGCGGCCCGCTGCACACCGCCGGTCGTGGAGCGGCTGCGCGAGGTGCTCGGCAGCCACCCCGGCACGACCGAGGTGCAGCTGAAGCTGGTCAACGGCAGCCGGGAGACGGTGCTGCGCCTCGACCAGGGCCTCCGGGTCCGGCCGAGCACCGCGCTGATGGGCGACATCAAGGCGCTCCTCGGGCCGACCAGCGTGGCCCTGCTCTGAACACCGGTTCCGGCTCGGCAGGGGAGCGGCCTGGGCTCCCGGAGGACGTTGCCAGGCCGGCGAGGTTCACTGGGGGCGTGAGCGGCAGCCCCGAGAGCCACCCGGACCCGGTGTCCCCGGACCCCGCGGGCGGTTCGCGCGCCCGGTCAGCCGGGGCCTTCACGGTCGCCGGGCGGAGGGGTCGCCGCTCCGGCTTCGTGCCCGCGGCGGCGTACTGGCGCGGCTGGCCGGAGGTGCGCGCCGACCTGCGGAGTTCGGCCGGGATCGTGCTCGGTTTCGCGCTCGCCGGGGCCGTCGCCGGCCTCGTCTGGTGGTGGCTCGCGCCGCGCGTCGACTTCCGGATCGGCGACACCGGCCCCGTCCCGATCGGCAACCCGTCGGAGGAGGTGCTGGTCGCCGACGACGTCGTCCTGCTGGTCGTGCTCGCCCTCGTCGGGCTGGTGGGCGGCACGGCCGCCTGGTTCCTGCGCCGCCGCCGCGGCGTGGCCACCGTGCTCGCGCTGGCCGTCGGCGGGTCGGCCGCCGGCCTCGTCGCCTGGCAGGTCGGGGAGCTCCTCGGCGCCGGGCCCACGAAGGCCCAGCTGGGCCAGGTCGGGGGAGTGGTCACGTCGTCGCTGACCCTGGGGTCGCTCGCCGTCCTCGCGGCCACGCCCTTCACCGCGGTGCTGGCCTACCTCGTCGGCGTCCTCTACGCACCGGCCGACGACCTCGGGCGCACGGGCGACGCCCGTGCCGACGACGTGCCGGGGCCCGCCGAGGACCTCCTGCCCGTCGACGACGAGCACCAGCTGGTCGAGGTGCCACCGCCGGGACGACCGATCGCCTGACGAGCCGCCGCGGACGAGGAGCCGGGTCAGTTCACCGTCATCGGTGTCGCGAACTGGCCCAGGGGCATCGGCACCGCGCCGAGCGTCTGCAGCAGGGTGAGCTCGCGCCGCAGCAGGCGGGACTCCGCGGCCAGCCGGCGGCGGGTGGCCGACTCGGCCAGCAGCGCCTGCCGGTCCTCGGTGGTCAGCAGCGCCGCAGACGCCACCAGGTAGGACAGCGCCCGCGGGTCGTCGGCCACCGCGCGCAGCAGCACCGCCGTCTCCGCGTCGACGGCCGGCTCGACGTCGGCCGCGTCCTCGCCGCCGCCACCAGCACCCAGCACGGCCACCTCGGACACGTAGCGGGTGAACAGGTCTCGGACCCCGCGGGCGAGCAGCCCCATCGACCCGCGTGCGACCGACGCCACGACGTCGTCGAGGGTCACGTTGTCGCCGACGGCGGGAACCTCGATCCCGCCGTGGCCGGCCATCCCCTCGTGGTCACCGGCGGCCTCCTCGGCCGCCTCCTCGTCGGCGAGCCACTCGACCTCGCCCTGCAGATAGGGCGGCTCCTCGCCCACGACGACCTCGAGCAGCCGGAAGCGCTCGCCCCCCACGGTCACGATCCGGAAACCGCCGTCGGGCTGGGAGCGCACGGCGCGGACCCGCGCGGTGCAGCCGACGTCGTAGAGGGCCTCCGCGGGGGCGACGTCCTCCACCTCCCAGCCCTGCCGGATGGCGACCACCCCGAAGCACCGCCGGTCATCGCCCTCCGGGAGGGCGATGAGGTCGTGCACGAGCCGGCGGTACCGCGGCTCGAAGATCTGCAGCGGCAGCACCACACCGGGGAAGAGGGGCGTCCCCAGAGGGAACAGCGGGATGAGGTCGCCCATCGCCCGAGCGTACGGGTGGCGGGGGAGCGCGCTCGCCCGCTGGCTACCCTGGAATCCCGACGCTCCACTCTGCTCTGTCCCCCAACCCGGAGGCATCCGTGCTCGCCCGCATCGACCTGCGTGGTTCCGCGCTGCCGGGGCCCCGGGAACTCGCCGGCCTGCTGCCGCGCGCCGGTACCGACATCGACTCGGTGATGGCCACGGTCCGCCCGCTGTGCGAGGACGTCCGCCTCCGCGGTGCCCAGGCGGTCCGTGAGATCACCGCCCGGCTCGACGGCGTCGACTCTCCCGACTTCGCGGTGCCCCGGGAGGCGCTCGACCGCGCTCTCGCCGAGTGCGACCCGGCGCTGCGGGCCGCGCTGGAGGAGACGATCACCCGCGTCCGGAAAGTGCACGCCGACCAGCGCCGCACCGACGTCACGACCGACGTGGTGCCGGGCGGCACGGTCACCGAGCGCTGGGTGCCCGTCCGCCGGGTCGGCCTGTACGTGCCGGGTGGGCTGGCGCCCCTGCTGTCCAGCGTCGTCATGAACGTCGTGCCCGCGCAGATCGCCGGGGTCGAGTCGATCGCCGTGGCGTCGCCGCCGCAGCGCGATCACGGCGGGTTGCCCGATCCGGGAGTGCTCGCCGCCTGCGCGCTGCTCGGTGTCACCGAGGTCTACGCGGTCGGCGGTGCCCAGGCGATCGCCGTGTTCGGCTACGGCGCCGGCTTCTGCGAGCCGGTCGACATGGTGACCGGCCCGGGCAACGTCTACGTGACCGCGGCCAAGCGGCTGCTGCGCGGGCTGATCGGCATCGACTCGGAGGCCGGCCCCACCGAGGTCGCGATCCTCGCCGACGACACCGCCGAGCCAGCGCACGTCGCCGCCGACCTGATCAGCCAGGCCGAGCACGACCCGCTGGCCGGGGCGGTCCTCGTCACCACCAGCGAGGCGCTGGCCGACGCCGTCCTCGAGCTCGTGCCCGGGCAGGTGGCCGCCACCAAGCACTCCGACCGGATCACCGTCGCCCTCGACGGCACGCAGTCGGGCATCGTGCTGGTCGACGACCTCGACGCGGGGATCCGCGTCGTCGACGCCTATGCCGCCGAGCACCTGGAGATCCAGACGCGGGACGCCCGGGAGGTCGCGGCGCGCG
>Ga0126306_10001673_pt1 | contig 12010 bp, 13 predicted proteins | sample Plot27_FD_92592 | JGI IMG/M metagenome (GOLD analysis project Ga0126306, IMG submission 92592) | Serpentine soil microbial communities from UC McLaughlin Reserve, CA, USA - Plot27 | ecosystem: Environmental > Terrestrial > Soil > Grasslands | place: USA: UC McLaughlin Reserve, Lake County...
CACGATCGGGCCGGAGGACGTCGAGCCCCACGTCGACGAGAACACCATCGGCGTGGCGGCGGTGCTCGGGACGACGTTCACCGGTCACGCCGACGACATCGGCGGCATCGACCGGCTCCTCGTCGGGCTGCGGGAGGAGCGCGGCATCGACGTGCCGCTCCACGTGGACGCGGCCAGCGGCGGCTTCGTGTGGCCGTTCCTGTATCCCGACACAGCGTGGGACTTCCGGCTCGAACAGGTCCGCTCCATCAACGTCTCGGGCCACAAGTTCGGGATGGTGTACCCGGGGATCGGGTGGTTGGTCTTCCGCGAGACGAGCGACCTGCCCGACGATCTCGTCTTCTACGAGAACTACCTCGGCAAGCGTGACGCGACCTTCACGCTGAACTTCTCGACCGGCGCCGCGATGGTGCTGGCGCAGTACTACAACTTCGTCCGCTTCGGCCGCGACGGCTACCGGTACCTGATGGAGACGATGCAGGCCAACGCCCGCGGCCTGGCCGAGCGCATCGCATCCATCGGCCCGTTCCGGCTGGTCGGGAGCGAGGACGAGGAGCAGCTCCCGCTGGTGGCGTTCCAGCTCGCGGGAGAGCATCCCTACGACGAGTTCGACCTCGCCTCGCAGCTGGCGGCCGAGCGCGGATGGATGGTCCCCGCCTACACCCTCCCGCCCAACGCCGACCACGTGAAGATCATGCGCGCGCTCGTGAAGCTGACGCTCGGCCACACGCTGGCCACCAAGCTGGGCGATGACCTCGCCCAGGCCTGCGAGGTCCTGGCCGAGAAGGGCCGCCTGCACGACCACGACCGCCGTCGCGTCAAGAGCGGGACCGGGTACTAGAGAGAGGGGCCGCCCTCTTCACCCCGCCCGCCGGCCGCGGCCAGGGCGGCCTCGAGGTCGGCCGGCAGAGGCGAGCGCAGCTCGACCGCCTGGCCGCTGCGCGGGTGGCCGAAGCGCAGGCGGGCGGCGTGCAGGAACTGCCGCCGCAGGCCGGGCGGGCCGGGCACGCCGTACTCCGGATCGCCGGCCACGGGCAGGCCGATGGCCTGGAGGTGGGCGCGGATCTGGTGCGTGCGGCCGGTCTCCAGGCGCACCCGCAGCAGCGTCGCGTCCTCCAGCGTGCGCTCGACGCCGAAGTGGGTGACCGCCTCGCGGGGATCGTCGGTGTCGGTCGACATGCGGGTCCGCACCCGGCGGTCGCGCCCCAGGGGCGCGTCGATCGTGCCCGTGCGCGCGTCGGGACGGCCGTGGACCAGGGCCAGGTACTCGCGCACGACCTCGCGCGCGGCGATCTGGCGGCTCAGCTCGGCGTGCGCGGCCTCGGTGCGGGCGAGCACGATCAGCCCCGAGGTGTCGCGATCCAGGCGGTGCACGACGCCGGGGCGGGCGGGGTCGGAGCCGCCGGCCACGCGTCCGGCGAGGGCGTCGACGAGCGTGGCCGCGGACGCCCCGCTGCCCGGATGCACGATCAGGCCCGGCGGCTTGTCGGCGACCAGCACATCGTCGTCCTCGAACACGACGGGGACGTCGGGCGGCGGGGGCGGCGGCGGCCCCGGCGGGGCGTCGGCGATCTCCACGCGCTCCCCGCCGGCGAGCAGGTGGCGCTTCGCCACGACGCGGCCGTCGACGACCACGCGGCCGTCGGCGATCGCCCGCGCCGCTCGAGAGCGCGAGCCCAGCGGCTCGGCGAGGAACGCGTCCAGGCGCTCCCCGGCCGCGCCCTCAGGCGCGATCAGGCTGAGCGCCACGGCGCCCCCGCGGTCGCTCCAGGACGTAGATGAGGACGAGCACCCCCAAGGTGATCGACATGTCGGCCACGTTGAAGGCCGGCCACAGCGGGAGGTCGATGAAGTCGGTCACCGCTCCGGAGGTGACCCGGTCGATCAGGTTGCCCAGCGCCCCGCCCAGCAGCATGCCGACCGGCAGCCACAGTCCGGGCCTCGAGGCGTGGGTGGCGAAGTAGGCCAGCAGCAGGCCCAGGGCCGCGAAGGTGAGCAGCGGGACGAGCAGACCGCCGTCGGCCAGCGCCCCGAACGCCACGCCGCGGTTGCGGACGTTGACCAGGTCGACGCCGAGGACCAGGTCGCGCGCCTCGCCGCGCGCCAGCGTGCTGCGGACGATCGCCTTGGTGGCCTGGTCGACGGCGATGACCGCCAGCACGACCAGCCCGGCGCGGCCCCACGCGTCGCGGCCCCTCACGTCCCCCTACCCGGCGATCAGCGAGACGACGAGCCCGCGCACGAGCTGCAGGACGATCAGCGCGACGATCGGTGAGAGGTCGAGCGGCCCGATCATCGGGATGAAGCGCCGGAAGATGCGCAGGAACGGCTCCGAGACGTCGCGCAGGAAGTCCAGCACCGCGTTGGCCCCGCGGCTGTAGGGCATCCGCACGCCGAACGAGAACAGCATGGAGAGCACGACCCAGGCCACGATGCACAGCGAGTAGACCCAGAACACGGCGCCGACGTAGTCGGCGATGTCGAGCCGGGTCACCGGCGCGGGCCTTCCAGCGCCGCCTCCATCGCCGCGGCGAGGGCGGCGCGCGCGCCGCGGTCCTCCAGCGCCCGCAGGCCGCGCGCGGTCGCCCCGCCCGGGGAGGTCACCGATCGCCGCAGGGCCAGCGTGTCGTGCCCCTGGTCGGCCAGCAGGGCGGCCGTCCCGGCCATCGCCTCGGTGACCAGCCGATCGGCGTGCTCGGCCGGCATGCCGTGGGTCACGCCGGCGTCGGCCAGCGCTTCGACGATCAGGGCGAAGAATGCCGGCGAGCAGCTCATCAGGCCCATGGCGACGTCCATCAGCCGGTCCTCGAGGGCCACGACGGTGCCGACCCGCCCGAAGCGCTCGATCACGACGGCCTGCAGCTCGGGGTCGGTCGCGTCCTGCTGCGCGTAGCCCAGCACGCCGCGGCGCACGGCCACCGCGACGTTGGGGATGAAGCGGAAGACCGGGACGCCCGGATAGGCCTCGCGCAGCGCGGCCAGCGGGGTGGCGGCGAGGATCGAGGCGACGGCCTTGGGCCGGCCGGCGATCTCCGCCGCGACCTCGCCCAGCTGGCCGGGCTTGTGGCACAGCACGACCAGGTCGGCGCGGTCGGCGAGCTGCGCGTTGGACGCCAGGGCCTCGCCCCCCACCTCGGCGGCGAGCGCCCGCGCGCGCTCGGGCACGACGTCGGTGCACAGCACGGGCTCATCCCAGCCGCGGGCGAGCGCCGACGCCATGTTCCCCGATCCGATGAGCCCGACCAGCACGGCGCCGAAGACTAGATGGCCCGCGGCATCGGACCGGGCGGGGCCCCGCGGCTCAGGACTGGTTGAAGAAGCCCTTCTCGATCAGCCGCGCCCGCTCCTCGGCCGAGACCTCCACGTTGCGCGGGGTCAGCAGGAACACCTTGTCGGCGATCCGCTGCATACCCCCGTCGAGCGCGTAGGTCAGGCCCGAGGCGAAGTCGATCAGGCGCTTGGACAGGTCGGTCTCGGTGCCCTGCAGGTTCAGGATGACCGGGATCGTGTCCTTGAACTTGTCCGCCACGTCCTGGGCGTCGTTGAAGGACTTCGGGATCACGAGGTGCACACGCACGCCTCCCACGGAACGGCCGTTGGCGCGGCCTCCGCCGACCGGGCGCAGCGTGGACGTCCGCCGCTCGGCGACCGGATCGTCGGCGAAGATGTCGTCGATCTCGTCGCGCCGGCGCCGGGCCGACAGCCGGCGGACGTTCGGCCGCTCCCGGTAGCGATCCTCGATCTGCTCCTCGGGCTCGGGCTCCTCGACGTAGTCGTCCTCGTACGGGTCTCGCTCCTCGGCGAGGCCGAAGTACACGAGCGCGCGGTGCCACTGGTCACGGAAGGCCATTGCGATGTGGGGTTCGGCGCCGGCGGGCGCTTTCCCTCCCCACGATTATGACGCCACCAGCCGACGGCCTACGCGCACGATCGTCGCGCCCTCCTGGACGGCGACCGCGAAGTCCTGCGTCGTGCCCATGGACAGGCGCCGCAGGCCGTGCACCTCGGCCAGCTCGCGCAGGCGCGTGAAGTACGGCCGGGAGGCCTCCGGGTCCTCGGCCAGAGGCGGCATGGTCATCAGGCCGGCCACCCGCACGGGGCAGCGCTCCAGGAAGCCCGCGAGCTCCGACGGGGCCACGCCGTCCTTGCTCTCCTCCCCGGACAGGTTGACCTCGACGAGGACCTCGGTCTCCGGGGCGGCGTGGCGGGCGAGCTGGCCGAGCACCGAGTCGGTGCACACGGAGTGGATCAGGCGCACGTGCGGGAGGATCTGCTTGACCTTGCGGCTCTGCAGGCGGCCGATGAAGTCCCACGCGAACGCGCCGGGGTGGGCCTGCGCCTTGCGGATCAGCTCCTGGGCGCGGTTCTCGCCGGCGAGCGTCACGCCGGCCTCGGCCAGCGCCCCCAGGTCCTCGACGTCGACGTACTTGACCGCGGCCAGGACCTCGACCTCGGCAGGATCGCCCCCGGCCGCGGCGATCTCCTCGCGCAGGGCCTCGAGGTTGGCGCGCACGGCGACGGGGTCTAGTCGCGCCACGCGATTCCCGCCTGGCGCCCGGTGACGCCGCCCGAGCGGCGGTGGGAGAAGAACCGCTCCGGGTCGCACATGGTGCACAGGCCGACGTCGACGACGTCCGCCGCGCCGGCCGCCTCGAGGTCGCGCCGGGCGATCGCCTTGAGGTCCAGGCGGTCGCCGTGTCGCGCGAAGCCGCCGAACGCCGCGTGCACCTCCTCGCCGACCTCGTAGCAGCACGCGCCCGCCCCGGGCCCGATCGCCGCGGTCACCGGCCCGCGGGCTCCGAGGTCGCCCAGCGCCCGCACGCCCTCCGCGAGGATGCCGCCGGCCAGCCCGCGCCAGCCGGCGTGGATCATCGCCACGGCACCGTCGGCGGCCAGCGCGATCGGCAGGCAGTCGGCCGTCAGGACGACCGGCGCGACGTCGCGGGCGCGCGTGGCCTGCCCGTCGGCCTGCGCGAGGTCGGCGGTGACCTCGGGCGCGCGGTGCAGGCGGCGCACGGCCGTGCCGTGGACCTGGAAGCCCTGCGCGAACCGCTCGCGCGCGACCCCGACCTCGCGCGCCACCCGCTCGCGGTTCTCGGCCACCGCGGCGGGGTCGTCGTCGGTCCAGAGACCCAGGTTGAGGCTCGCGTAGGGGCCCTCGGAGACCCCGCCCGCGCGCTCGGTGAAGCGCACGTGCGCGTGGGGCAGCTCGACGGCGATCACGTGACGAGCAGCGGGACGTCGGCCAGCGGCTCGCGCTGGGCGTACTCGAAGTGCGCCCGCCGCGGGGCCTCGAGCTCCTCGACGAGGCGCTCGCCTTCCCAGACCTGCAGCCTCAGCGACGCCACCTCGGTGTTGTAGCAGTAGGCCCGCTCGCCGTCGGGGTCGTGGTAGGTCACCCCGACGAGGTCCTCGCGCCGCGCGTCGACCGCGCCCACGAGCCGCCGGCCGCGCTCTCGCGCCTCGAACTCCCACGAGGTCAGGGTGAAGCGGCTCGGGTTGCGGGCGACGCGCAGCGGGCCCGTCGAGGCGAAGTCGCGGCCACCGAAGCGCCCGACCACCGGCGTGCTGGGACCGATCTGGCGCCCGAAGCGGGGGACGACGACCGAGACGCCGTCGACGAAGGCGCCGAAGCGGCCGAGGTCGTTGCAGTGCAGCCACGCCCAGCGGGTGGCGTGCTTGCTGCCCCACAGGTGGGCCTGGCCGCCGCGCGCCCCGGCCAGCTCGATGCTGCGGTCCGCCCACGAGACTGCGCCCTGCACGGCCAGGTCGGGATGGGGCAGGACCAGGACGGTCCTGGCGATCCGCGCCCGCTCCAGGAGCGGGTGGACGTGGTGGTGTGCGTGGCCGTGGGGCTCCCAGCGCAGGTCCCACGCTACGTCGTCGAAGGCGCCCGTGGCGCCCCGGTCGGTCAGCTGAGCACCGCCGACGGTCAGGCGGAAGGGCTCGGCGACGGACTGCAGCTCGGCGGCCGGGAAGGTCGCCTTGCGCCCGACGTGCTCGCCGGGGCGCTCGGGGTCCATGGCCAGCAACCAGAGCGCGCACGTGGGCGGGCCGTCGAGCGGGGCGAGCAGCGTGTAGCGGATCCACACGCCGACCCCGCTCGCGCGATCGGTGAGGGAGACGTAGTGCACCTCATAGTGGCCGGGGCCGCCGTCCCAGCGCAGGCGGTTGGCGTCCATCGCCCCCAAGTATCCTCGGGCCGATGACCGAGCTCGCGATCCGCGCCGAGGGCCTGGCCAAGTCCTACGGCGAGGTCCGCGCCCTGTGCGGGATCGACCTCGAGGTGCCGACCGGCACGATCCTCGGCCTGCTCGGCCCCAACGGAGCGGGCAAGACCACGGCGGTGCGCATCCTGGCCACGCTGCTGCGCCCCGACGCAGGTACGGCGACCGTGGGGGGCTTCGACGTGGTCGGCCAGGCCGACGAGCTGCGCCGCCACATCGGCCTGGCCGGACAGTATGCGGCGGTGGACGAGACGCTGACGGGCCTGGAGAACCTCGAGATGGTCGGGCGCCTGTACCACCGCAAGGTCAAGGCTTCGCGCGAGCGCGCCCGCGAGCTGCTCGAGCGCTTCGAGCTCACCGACGCCGGGGGGCGGCCCGTGAAGACCTACTCGGGCGGCATGCGCCGGCGGCTGGACCTCGCCGCCGCCCTGGTGGCCAACCCGCCGATCATCTTCCTCGACGAGCCCACGACGGGCCTGGACCCTCGCTCGCGGCGCGGGATGTGGGACACGATCGCCGAGCGGGTGGCCTCGGGCACCACGCTGCTGTTGACGACGCAGTACCTCGAGGAGGCCGACGCGCTGGCCGACGAGATCGCGGTCATCGACCACGGCTCGGTCATCGCGTCGGGCACCTCCGACGAGCTCAAGCAGCAGGTCGGGGGCGAGCGCATCGAGCTCACGCTGGTCGACCGCGAGCACACGGCCGTGGCCGCCGCCGCGCTGGGCGAGCTCTCCGAGGAGTCGCCGGTCGCCGACGCGGCCGCCGGCCGCGTCGTCCTGCCGACCCGCGACGGGGCCCGCATGCTGGCCGAGACGGTGCGCCGGCTCGACCACGCCGGGGTGAGCATCTCCGACCTGGCCCTGCGCAAGCCGACCCTGGACGACGTGTTCCTCAAGCTGACCGGCCACGAGGCCGAGGTGGCCCCGGACTCCGGCGACGCGGCCGAGGAGGTCGCCGCGTGACCTCGCGCCTGTACTGGATGGTCGCCGACGGCTGGACGATCACCCGCTTCAACCTGATCGGCGCGACGCGCGTGCCCGAGCTGCTGGTCTTCCTGACCATCCAGCCCATCCTCTTCGTGCTGCTGTTCGTCTACGTGTTCGGCGGGGCGATCCAGACTCCCGGGTTCGACTACGTGGACTTCCTGATCCCCGGGATCATCGTGCAGACGGTCACCTTCAACGGGATCACCACGGGGGTCGGCCTCGCCGAGGACCTCGGCAAGGGCGTGATCGACCGCTTTCGCTCGCTGCCCATGGCGCGCTCGGCCGTGCTGGCCGGGCGCACGGCGGCCGACATGGTCCGCAACGTCCTGACGATCGCGCTGATGCTCGCCGTCGGGTTCATCGTCGGGTTCTCGTTCAACGCCGGCGTGCTGGAGATCGTCGCGGGGCTGGCCGTCATGCTGCTCTTCGGCCTGGCCTTCTCGTGGATCGCCGCGCTGATCGGCCTGTCGGTGCCCTCCGCCGAGGTGGCCCAGTCGGCCGGATTCATCTGGCTGTTCCCGCTGACCTTCGCCTCGTCGGCCTTCGTCCCCGTGGCGACGATGCCCGCCGTCGTGCAGGCCTTCGCCGAGATCAACCCGGTGACCAAGACGGTCGACGCGGTGCGCCACCTGTTCCTCGGCGCGCCCTACCCCGACGCCGTGTGGCAGTCGGTCCTGTGGTCGGTCGCGCTGATCGCCATCTTCGCGCCGCTGGCCACGGCGAAGTACCGCCGCACCTCCAGCAGGTAGCCGCGCGCGGCGGCGGCGCCTCAGGCGTCCAGGGCGGCCGCGGCGGCCTCGATCTGCACGCGCTCGCGCCGCGGCCACTGCAGCTCGATCAGCCAGGCGCGCAGCTCGGCCGCGGTCAGCGCCCGGGCCAGCACGGCCATGCGCGTCGCCGGATCGGGCGCGAGGCGCGCGGCCAGCGCCGGATCCCACGAAAGGCCGGGGCGGATGGCGGTCAGCAGGCCCATCTCGCCGGCCAGCCCGAGCGCCGCGCCGGCCCGCTCCTCTCCGGCGATCAGCCGCAGCTCGTTGCCGATGCGCGGCGGCGACACCGTCGCCACCGCGCCGGCCTCCACCGCGGTGCGGGCCAGGCCCACCGTGGCGGGGTCGATCGCGAAGTCCAGCCGCCCCGCGTACCGCACCAGGCGCAGCAGGCGGGTGGGGTCGTCGCGGAAGGAGGCGTCGTGCAGCACCCGCAGGCGACCCGCGCGCAGGTCCTCCAGCGCGCCGGGGACCGCGCGCAGCTCGCCCGCCGGGCCGCCGGTCAGGCGGGCGGCCACGGCGTTGACGGTGAAGTCGCGCCGGGCCAGGTCGTCGTCCAGCGGGCCGGGCTCCACCTCGGGGAGGGCGCCCGGGGCGGGGTAGCGCTCGCGACGGGCGCGGACGAGGTCGACGGTGCGCCCCGCCGCGTGCACCGTGGCGGTCCCGAACCGGTCGTGCACCGCAACCACCTCGCCCCCGATCGCGCCGGTGACGGCGGCCAGGGGGCCCTCGACGACGAGGTCGAGGTCCAGCGGCTCGGCGCCGAGGAGGACGTCGCGCACGGTGCCGCCGACGACCCACACCGGCGGGTCCGGGGGCAGGCCAGGCCAGATCGCGGCGAGCGCGGGCAGCTCGCGCAGGCGCGTGGCGAGGTCGTCCACGCCGGGAGTCTCCCCGACGGGGGCGGCCGGGGCGACCGTGACGCCCCCTACCATCGGGCCCCGTGACGACGCCGCCCGAACGCCCTTCCCGGCGGCGCGTGGTGCTGATCGTGCTCGCCGCCCTAGGACTGCTCGCGCTGCTCGCCGCCGGGGGGGCGTATCTCTACGTGCGCGCCAACGAGCCCGGCGACGTCAACGACCCCGACGTGGCATTCGAGCGCAACGACCCCCGGCCGGCCGCCCCCCGGCGCGAGGCCGCGTTCGTGTGGCCCGACTACGGCTACACCAAGGACCGCAACCGCTACCTGCCCGCGCCGGCCGCGCTGCGGCCCCCGTTCCGCACCCTCTGGTCGCTGGGCACGCGCGACCTCGTCGAGTTCCCACCGGTGATCTATCAGCAGCGGCTGTACCTGCTGAAGAACAACGGCGTGCTGCTGGCCGTCGGCGCCCGCAACGGGCGCGAGCGCTGGAAGCGCAAGCTCGGCGCGCTCGCCGCGGCGTCGCCGACGGTCGGCGGCGGCGTGGTCTACGCCGTGATCCTCAAGCGCCTGCACCGCGTGCGCGCCGGGCGCGTCGTCGCGCTGACCGCCCGGCGCGGGCGCACGCTGTGGTCGCGCCCGCTGCGCGCCCGCTCGGAGTCCTCCCCGCTGCTGTACCGCGGCCGCCTGTACTTCGGCTCCGAGGACGGCACGATCTACGCCCTGGACGCCCGGACGGGCCGGATCGACTGGACCTTCAAGGCCAAGGGCGAGGTCAAGGCCGGACTGACCCTGCGCCGCGGCGTCCTGTACTTCGGCGACTACGGCGGCCGGGTCTACGCCGTGTCGGCGAACAGCGGCCGCAAGGTCTGGACGGCCTCGACCAAGGGGGCCCAGTTCGGGCTGAGCGCGGGCAACTTCTACTCGACCCCGGCCGTGGCCTTCGGCCGCGTCTACCTGGGCAACACCGACGGCTTCGTCTACTCGTTCTCGGCCCGCGACGGGAAGCTGGCGTGGTCGAAGCGGACGGGCGGCTACGTCTACGCCTCCCCCGCCGTGGCCGACCTCCCGCGGCTCGGGCCGACCATCTACATCGGCTCCTACGACGGCTCGTTCTACGCGATGGACGCCCGCAACGGCAAGGTCCGCTGGCGGCGCAAGATCGGCGGGAAGATCTCGGGCTCGGCGACGATCGTCGGCAACATCGTCTACTTCGCCAACCTGGCCAAGCGCACGACGATCGGCCTGGCCGCCCGCTCGGGCCGGCCCGTGTTCAGCTTCCCGCGGGGCGGCTTCAACCCGGTGGTCTCCGACGGCCGGCGCATCTATCTGGTCGGCTACGCCTCGCTGTACGGGCTCGCGCCGCGGTAGCGGGTGCTAGCCGCCGACGCGCATCGCCGAGGCCAGGCTCAGGCCGAGGTGGTGGTCGCGGTCACCCACGCGCAGGGTCAGCGGCCCGCCGAAGGGCTCGCGGCCGACCATGGTCAGGATCACCCCGGGGACGATGCCACGCGCGGCGAGGTAGCGCAGCATGTCCGGATCGGCGTCCGAGACGCGCGTGAAGGTGGCCCGCTCGCCGGGCGCGAGGTCGCCGACGCTGCGCGTCCGGGCCTCGGTCAGCGACAGGTCGGCACCGGGGATCGGATCGCCGTGGGGGTCCACCGTCGGGTGGCCCAGCTTCGCCGCGATCCGCTCGGCGAGCTCGTCGGAGAGCGCGTGCTCGAGCTGCTCGGCCTCGCGGTGGACGTCCTCCCAGGGCACGTCGAAGTCCTCGACGAGCATGAGCTCGAGCAGCCGGTGGTGACGGAGCGTGCGCAGCGCGACCCGCCGGCCCTCCTCCGTGAGCTGGACGCCGCGGTAGGGCTCGTGGCAGCACAGCCCGAGCTCGGCCAGCCGGCGCACCATTCCCGAGGCCGATCCCGCCGTCACGCCCAGGCGCTCGGCCAGCGCGTTCGTCGACACCGGTCCGCCGAGGCGCGTCTGCAGCGCGTAGATGGCCTTCAGGTAGTCCTCGACCGCGTGGGTCGCGCCGATCGCCGGGTCCATCCGGCACAGACTACGGGTCGCCGTTGCGCCAACCTCTGTTCTTGGCTGGCCTAAACTTGTACTGTGCTTGCCGTGAATCCGCCCCCGCCTCCGCCCCCGCCCGACGCAGCGGTCGCCGCCCCGACCGGGGCCTTCCCCGAGGCGCCGCCATCGCCGCTGCGCGAGCTGCGCGCACGCGGGCCCTGGAAGGGCAAGGCGGCGCTGCTCGGCCCGGCCTTCGTGGCCGCGGTGGCCTACATCGACCCGGGCAACTTCGCCACGAACATCGCCGGAGGGGCCAAGTACGGCTTCCTGCTCGTCTGGGTCATCGTCGCCGCGAACCTGATGGCCATGCTCGTGCAGTACCTGTCGGCCAAGGTGGGGATCGCGACCGGGCGCAATCTGCCCGAGCTGTGCCGCGAGGCCTTCCCGCGCCCAGTCACCTGGGGCCTGTGGGGGCAGGCCGAGCTCGTGGCGATCGCGACCGACCTGGCCGAGTTCGTCGGCGCGGCCATCGCGCTGAACCTGCTCTTCGGCGTGCCGCCGTTCGTCGCCGGCCTCATGACGGCCGCGGTGGCCTTCGGCATCCTCGCCCTGCAGTCGCGCGGCTATCGCCGCTTCGAGCTGGCCATCGCCGCCCTGCTGGGCATCGTCTTCCTGGGCTTCCTCTACGACCTGACCCAGGTCGACGTCGACGGCAGCGCCTTCCTGGGGGGCTTCGTGCCCGGCTTCGACGGCACGGAGAGCATCCTGCTCGCCGTGGGCATCCTCGGCGCCACCGTGATGCCCCACGTCGTCTACCTGCACTCCGCGCTGACGCAGGGGCGGATCACGCCCGAGGACGACGACGAGAAGCGCGAGCTCCTGCGCTTCCAGCGCGTCGACGTGCTCATCGCGCTCGGGCTGGCCGGCGTGATCAACCTGTCGATGCTGGTCATCGCGGCGTCGCTGTTCAACGCCTCGGGGGCGACGAGCGTGGACAGCATCGAGGCCGCCCACTCGGGCTTCGGCCAGCTGCTGGGCGGGGGCGCGGCGCTGGCCTTCGCGGTCGCGCTGCTCGCGTCGGGCCTGTCGAGCTCCAGCGTCGGCACCTACGCGGGGCAGGTGGTCATGCAGGGCTTCATCGACCGCCGCATCCCGCTC
>Ga0126306_10001674_pt1 | contig 12007 bp, 12 predicted proteins | sample Plot27_FD_92592 | JGI IMG/M metagenome (GOLD analysis project Ga0126306, IMG submission 92592) | Serpentine soil microbial communities from UC McLaughlin Reserve, CA, USA - Plot27 | ecosystem: Environmental > Terrestrial > Soil > Grasslands | place: USA: UC McLaughlin Reserve, Lake County...
CTTCCCCAGGGGCAAGCCCGACCCGGCCATCTTCCTCGCCGCCGCCCAGGAGCTCGATTGCCGCCCGGCCGCCTGCTTTGTGGTCGAGGACGCCCACAGCGGGGTCGAGGCGGCCAAGGCCGGCGGTATGGCGGCGATCGGCGTGGCCCGGCAGGACGACCGGGACCTGCTGGTCGAGGCGGGCGCCGACCTGGTCGTGCCGACCCTGGACGACGTCGCGCTGACGGCGCTGGCCGATGGTCGTCTGGAGGAGAGGGGAGCGGCGGCGGAGCTGCGTCGGCGGCACACCGAGCGGCCGGCGAGTGTCTGGACGCTGGTCTATGACGGCTTCGACCCCGGCCGGCAGGGGCTGCGGGAGGCGCTGTGCGCGGTCGGCAACGGCTACTTCGTGAGCCGTGGCGCCCTGCCCGAGGCAGCAGCCGACCAGGTCAACTATCCCGGCACCTATGTCGCCGGCCTGTACAACCGGGCCACGACCGAGATCGCCGGGCGTACGGTCGAGAACGAGGACCTGGTCAACGTGCCCAACTGGCTGCCGCTCGGCTTCCGGGTGGCCGGCGGGCCGTGGTTCGACGTCCAGCAGGCAGATGTTCTCGACCACCGGCTGGAGCTGGACCTGCGCCAAGGGACGCTCACCCGGTATCTGCGTTGGCAGGACCCCGATGGCCGCCGCACCCGGGTAGCCCAGCGCCGCCTGGTCAGCATGAAGGACCAGCACCTGGCCGGCCTGGAGACCACCTTCACGGCCGAGAACTGGTCGGGGACCCTGCAGGTTCGCTCCGGGCTGGACGGCCGGGTGGTCAACGCCGGGGTCAAGCGCTACCGCGACCTCAACGGCCGCCACCTGGCGGTGCTGCACGCCGGCGAGGCGGACGCCCAGACCATCGAGCTGCAGGTCGAGACCACCCAGTCGCACGTGCGGGTCGCCCTGGCCGCCCGCACCCGGCTGCTCCGTGACGGCCAGGTCGCCCAGGCCGACCGGCGGCTGGTCGAAGAGCCCGAGTTCGTCGCCCACGAGCTCAGCTTCGACCTAGAGGAGGAACGGCCGGTGACGGTGGAGAAGGTCGTCGCCCTCTACACCTCACGGGACCGGGCCACCTCCGAGAGCCTGCTGGACGCGCGCCAGGCGGCACAGGCAGCAGCAAACTTCGCGGAACTGCTGGCCCGGCACGAGGCCACCTGGAACATTCTGTGGAGACGGTTCGACGTCCAGCTCGACAGCGCCAACGAGTGGGCCGAGACCGTCCTGCACCTGCACATCTTCCACCTGCTGCAGACCGTCTCCCCCCATACCGAGCACCTCGACGTCGGGGTCCCGGCGCGCGGCTGGCACGGGGAGGCCTACCGGGGCCACATCTTCTGGGACGAGCTGTTCATCTTCCCGTTCTTCAACCTCCAGCAGCCGAGGGTGGCCGCCGCGCTGCTGGACTACCGGCACGCCCGCCTCGGCGTGGCCAGGGCCGCGGCCAGGCTAGCCGGCTACCAGGGGGCCATGTTCCCCTGGCAGAGCGGCTCCAACGGCCAAGAGGAGACCCAGGAACTCCACCTCAACCCCAGGTCGGGGCGCTGGCTGCCCGACAACTCCCACCGCCAGCGTCACGTCAACATCGCCATCGCCTACAACGTCTGGCAGCACTACCTGGTCACCGCCGGCAACGGGTTCCTGCGCTTTGTCGGCGCTGAGCTGCTGATCGAGATCGCCAGGTTCTGGTCGAGCATCGCCACCTACGACGGCGAGCAGGACCGCTACGAGATCCACGGCGTCATGGGCCCCGACGAGTACCACGAGGGCTACCCCGACTCCGACGAGCAGGGCCTGCGCAACAACACCTATACCAACGTCATGGTGGTCTGGGTGCTGCAGCGAGCCCTGGAGGCGCTGGAGGTTCTACCGCCGCATTACCGTCAGGAGCTGGCCGAGGAACTCACGATCCGCGACGACGAGCTGGACCGGTGGCGCGACATCACCCGGAAGATGAAGGTCGTCTTCCACGCCGACGGCGTGCTGACCCAGTTCGAGGGTTACGAGCGGCTGCGCGAGTTCGACTGGGAGGGTTACCGGGAGCGCTATGGCGACATCCAGCGGCTGGACCGGCTGCTGGAGGCCGAAGGTGACCGCACCGACCGTTACAAGCTGGCCAAGCAGGCCGACGTGCTGATGCTGCTGTTCCTGCTGTCGCGCAGCGAGCTGCTGGAGCTGCTGGCCGGCCTCGGCTACCAGGTGAGCGAGGAGCAGCTGGCCCGGACCGTCAGCTACTACCTGGAGCGGACCTCGCACGGGTCGACCCTGTCAGGGGTGGTGACTGCCTGGGTGCTGGCCCGCTACCAGCCCGAGCAGGCCTGGCAGTTCCTCATGCGGGCACTGGAGAGCGACATCGCCGACGTCCAGGGCGGCACCACCGCCGAAGGCATCCACTTGGGCGCGATGGCCGGCACGGTCGACCTGGTGCTGCGCTGCCTAACCGGCCTGCGGGCCCGCGGTGAGGTGCTATGGTTCGACCCGGCCCTGCCGCCCCAGGTCAAGCAGCTCAACTTCAGCATCCACTACCGGCACCACCGCCTCGACGTCGAGCTGGCCGAGGATCACCTCCAGATTAGCTCCCGGCCCGGTGAAGGCCGCCCAATCCAGATCCACGTCCACGACAGGACCATCCACCTCGTCCCCGGCGCCCGCCACGTCTTCTCCCTGCAGCGCCCATAACCGCGCCCGGCGCGTCCTGAACGATTACAAGGATGGCGACCATCGCCCGCCGCCATCCTCGCAACGTCGACTGCTACCTCAAGCGGACCTCCCACGGCTCGAACCTGCCGGGGGGTGGTCAACGCCCGGGTGCTGGCCCGCTCCGACCGGGCCCGGTCGTGGCGCCTCTTCACCGAGGCGCTGGCCTCCGACGTCCACGACGTCCAGGGCGGCACCACCGCCGAGGGCATCCACCTGGGGCGATGGCCGGCACCGTCGACCTCGTCCAGCTCTGCTACACCGGGCTGGAGACCCGCGAGGACGTCCTCTGGCTCAACCCCAGCCTGCCCGGAGAGCTGGACGGGCTCGACTTCGACGTCCGCTACCGCGGCCACCGGGCGCCGCCCCGGTCCGGGTGGCCGTCAACGGCCAGCTGGCCGAGCTGGACCTGGGCGACACCCGCGAGTTCCCACTGGAGGACCCGGAAGATGGGGCCGGAGGTCCCGCCGGGACCGGCCGTTCGGCCCATGACCGGTCCTGGCCGGTGCGCGAACCTGGTCCCAGCGGACGGCAAGGTGCCGTTCGATGATGACAAGGGAGCATGACAGCATGAAGCGGTGGCTCTTGCCGGCGGCGCTGGCGGTCCTGATCGTCGGTGTGGTCCTCACCCTGGCGGGCAACTACGGCCGCCAGCTCGTCCACGACCAGCTGGCCCCGCAGAAGATCACCTTCGCCGCCTACGACGAGTCCGGTCAGAACGGCGACAACTACGAGGCCTACCCGCAGCTGCGGGACGGCGCCGGGACCACGGTGACCGACGGGCTGGCCGCCCGCGACTTCGCGACCTACATCGACGCCCACGTGATGGAGACGACCGGCGGCCGGTCCTACTCGGAGGTCAGCGCGGCCGCCCGCGCCAACCCCGAGGACGAGGAGCTGCAAGCGACGCGCCGGTCGGCGCTCGACGGGCAGCTGCTGGCGGCGATCATGTGGAACACCTACGGCTGGTGGCTGCTGGCCACGGTGTCCTTCCTCGCCGGCATCGCCCTGATCGTGGCCGGGCTGGCCCTGGGGGCGGTGGCGCTCCTGGCCGGCCGCCGGTCCGAGGCCGTGGCTCGATCCAAGCCCCGAGCCGAGGTCCGGGCCTAACGCCCCAGCACCCCCAGACGCCGAAGGGCCCCGAGGCCCAGCCCCGGGGCCCTTCGCCATGCCGGCCACGGGTGTCAGCTGCGGAAGGCGATCGCGTACAGGAGCCAGAGGCCGTACAGGATGGTGGCCACGGCCAGGTCGAGCAGGGCCCGGGCGACGATCCGCTCGGCCCGGCCGCGCAGGCCCAGGTCGAGCAGGACGGCGTGGACGCCGGCGATGCCGTGCCAGGTCACACAGATCAGCAGGAGGGCCTCGGTGGCGAACACGATCGGGTTGCGGATCCAGGCGACCACGTCGGCGTAGGTGCGCAGGCCGCCCTCGACCACGAAGTGCTGGGCGACCATGTGGACAGTCAGCAGGACCAGCAGCAGTACCCCGGACACGACCTGAGCCAGCCAGGCGAAGGTGGGCCGGGGCCGGCGCCGCCAGCGGCTCGCCTCGCTGAAGTCCTCCTTGATGATCTGTGTGGCCATCGGTCCCCCCTCGGTCAGGCCAGGATGCGCACGGCCGCGACCAGCGTGACCAGCCCGACCAGGATGCCCGCGGCCACCAGCAGGGCCCGGTGCCAGTCGACCAGCAGGCCCGACCCGACCAGGGCGACCCGCAGGCCGTTGAGGCCGTGGAAGGCCAGGCCGGCGACCAGCAGCAGGTCGAAGGTCAGGAACACCGGCCGGCGGAACAACTCCACCAGCCCGTCCCAGGCCTCGGGGCCGCGCAGCAGGGTGCTCAGGATCACCAGGTGTAGGTACAGGTAGGCGACCAGCCCGAGGCCGGTGAGCCGGTTGGCCACGAAGGCCCAAGTGCCGAGGTGGCGCCCCCGCGGGTCGAGCCAGCGCGGCCGTCGTGGTTGTGGTCTCCGATCGTGGCGGCGGGCTTGGGTCATGACCGACCCTCCCGGTGGTAGCGGCCGACCAGCCGGGGCAGCCGGTCCCGGAGCAGGCGGCCCCGCAGCCGCATGATCGCCGCGCCCGGGTCGACCCGGGCCGGGCAGACGGCCGAGCACTCGAACGCCGTGTGGCAGCGCCAGGCCCCGTGGGCGTCGTCGACCAGGCCGAGCACCGCCCTCGGGTCCGCGCCACGCGGTTCCTCCAGGACCCGCTCGGCCGCGGCCAGCGCCACTGGGCCAAGGAAGCGGGGATCCCCGGCGACCGGGCGGGCCGACAGGCACAGGCCGCACTCGATGCAGTCCTCGAAGCGTTCCAGGCCCTCCAGCACGGGACCCGGACCCGCCTTCCCGTCGTTCTTGCCGGCGCGCTCGCTGGCCCGGACGAGCGGCCGGCCGACCGGCTCCAGCCGCTGGTAGACATGCTCCATGTCGACGACCAGGTCGCCGGCCACCGGCGCCCCGGCCAGGGGCTCAACCACCACCGGGTCACCCAGCTCTTTGAGCCGGGTCACACAGGCCAGGACCTCGCGGCCGTTGACCCGCATCCCACAGGTCCCGCACGAGCCGTGCAGGCAGGAGTGCCGGACGGCCAGGCTGGGGTCCTGACGACGGCGGACGGCCAGCAGGGCGTCGAGTACGGTGGTGCGGGGCCCGGCCGTGAGGCGGAATTGGTCGTAGCGGGGGGCTTTGTCGTCCGGGCCGGAGCGGAAGACCTTGAGGAGCACGGTTCGCGGGGCGTTCATGCCGCCCTCCCGGTGTAGTAGGCGGTGTGGGGTGCCAGGACGACGTCGCGGGTGCGGCAGGGCGCCTCGACGCCGAGCTTGGCGCAGACCAGGTCGGCGGTGGCCTCGGCCATGGCCCGCAGGGTGGTGGCCTTGCCGCCGGTGATGGTGACGAACCCCTCCACGGCGTCGGTGACGGCGTGGTCGAAGCACTTGAAGGTCCGGGACAGCTCGCGGCCGCCGCCTCCTCCCGTGCCGCCCGTGGCGCCGATCAGCGGCCGGGCCGCGGACCAGGCGGCCCGCTCGGCGGCCGAGGCCACCGCCGGGACCAGCTTGGCGCCCTCCCGGTACATCGCCTGGATGTGGCCGTCGGGCACCTCCAGGTCGTCGGGGTCGGTGACGGTCCAGGTGCTGGTCCCGACGATCGACAGGCGCCGCTGCGGGACCACGATGTCGCCGTCGCCGGCCGGGTGCAGCCGGTTGACGACCAGATCGCACAGCCGGCCGACCAGGGCCAGCAGCACCCCCGGCGACGGCTGGACGGGCACGGTCGCCCCCGCGCTGGCGGCCAGACGCTCGCACCAGGGGCCGGTCGCATTCACCACCAGGTCGGCCGCCAGCTCGCCCTCGGCGCCGGTCAGGCGGTCCCGGAGCATGACCCCGGTCACCGCCCGGCCTGCGGTCAGCAGCCCGGTGACCTCGGAGAACGGCCGCAGCTGGGCGCCGTTGCCCCGGGCGGTGGCGAAGAACCGCAGCGGCAGCCGCATGGCGTCCATGGTCGCGTCCGGGACCCACACGGCCGCCTTGAGGGCCGTGGTCAGGCCGGGCTCCAGGGCCAGGGCTTGGTCCGCGGTCAGCTCCCGGGTCGGGATGCCGCAGGCCGCGCAGCCGGCCAGGAACCTCGGCAGGTAGTCCATGTCCTCGTCGGTGAGGACGATGAAGAGCCCGCCGTTCTCCTCGAACGACCCGGGCGCGATGCGGCGCAGGATGCGATTCTCGGCGATGCACTCGACCGCCGACTCGGGGTCGTTGACCGCGTAGCGGGCGCCCGAGTGCAGCAGTCCGTGGTGGCGGCCGGTGGTGCCCGAGGTCAGCTCGCCCCGCTCCAGCAGGGTCACGGCCAGCCCGCGCAGCGCCAGGTCGTGGGCAAGGGCCGCTCCGGTGCCGCCCCCGCCGACCACGATCACGTGTGCCGCGTCCATGTCCTTCACCTCCTGGCGGCGCCAGGGCCCGGTTGGCCCCGGCACCGACGCGAGGCGCCTCAGCGGGCGATCAACACTGGCCGCTGGCTGAGGTGCAGGACCTTGTGGGCGACGCTGCCCAGCAGCAGGGCGGTCAGGTCGCCGCGGCCGTGGGAGCCCATCACGATGAGGCCGGCGTCCAGGTCCTCGGCCAGGTTGGTGAGGATCCGGGCGGTGCCGCCGTACTGGGCGCTGCGAAGCTCGGTGCGCGCCTTGATCCCGGCCTCCTGCAGCTCGGCCACATATCCCTTGGCGAGTTCGATGACCTCCCGGTCGGCGTCGTAGTCGAGGCCGGGGTAGGTCTGGAAGCGGGCGGGCAGCAGCTCGGTGACGTGGGTGACCACGACCTCGTCGCTGGTCGCCGTGGCCAGCCGCTTGGCCAGCTCGACCGCCTTCTCCGAGTACTTGGACCCGTCGACGGCGAGCACGATGGTCCGGAACATGGTGCCTCCTCTCGAGTTGTGCCTCCAGCATCGAGGCAGGAGGCGCTGCCACCCAGTGCCGGACGGCCTAGTGGATGTGGGCCGTACGACCTGAGCCAGCCCGGCCCAATGGGGTGATGCTGTGTCCATGGAGGAGATCGCCCGGGTGCTCAACCGACATCTGCCGTCCGATCGGCTCCCGGCGGCCCTGCCGGCGCAGATGACGGCGCAACAAGACCTGCTCTCGGTCCGCGCCGAGACGCTGGCCAGCCGGCCGATCGTCACCTGCGCCCCGGACGACACGGTCACCCAGGCGGCCCGGCGCATGCGTGACCGGCTCGTGTCGTCGCTGGTCGTCGACAGCCGGCCACCAGGCCTGGTGACCGCCAGCGACCTCCGCGACCGCGTGCTCGCGGCAGGCCTTATCCGGCCACCCCGGTACGCCAGGTCATGACCACACCGCTGCACACCATCCCGGCCGACAGCCCCCTCGGCGAGGTGGTGCTCGCCATGGTCGACCGGGGCATCCACCACCTGCCCCTGACCCGGCAGGGACGGCTGGTCGGGATCGTCACCGACACCGACCTGCTGCGGCGGGAGCTCCACCATCCCCTGCTCGCCCGCCGGCAGCTCGACCGGGCGGCCGGCTCCGAGCAGCTGGCCGCCTACGCCCGTGAGGTGACCGCGGCCGCGGCCCGACTGGTCCGGGCCGGCACCCCGCCCGCCGATGTCACCCGGTTCCTGACCAGCGCCCACGATGCCCTCTATGCCCGCGCCGCTCGTGACGGCGAGGCGGCGCTGGGGCCGCCCCCCTGTCCGTACGCGCTCCTCGTCCTCGGCAGCGGCGCCCGCCGGGAGAGCACGCTCCGCACCGACCAGGACCACGCCCTGGTGCTGGCCGACGGCGCCCCACCGGGCGCCGACGGCTGGTTCGCCGCCCTGGCCGAGCACCTGGCGGCCACCCTGGAGCAGTGCGGGCTCATCCGCTGCCCGGGCGACATCATGGCCACCAACCCGGCCCGGCGGGTCCCGCTGGGGTCCTGGCAGGAGCAGTTCATCCGCTGGATCGAGGAGCCGGAGGAGGAGGCGGTGCTGGCCGCGGCCACCTACTTCGACTTCCGCCAGCTCCACGGCGACCTCGACGCCGAGGCGCCGCTTGGGCGGATCGCCGGCCAGGCCGCCGGCAACCGGCGGTTCCTCGGCCGCCTGGCCGTGGCGGCCCTCTGGCGGCGGCCACCGCTGGGGTTCCTGCACCACCTGCGCGGCGACCACCAGGGCCGGATCGACCTCAAGGCGCACGGCACCGCGCCGATCGTCGACCTGGCCCGCCTGCTCGCCCTGGATGCCGGCGACCCGGCGGTGACCACCACCGCTCGCCTGCAGGCGGCGGCCGACCACGGCACGGCCGGGACCGCCGCCACCGACCTCGCCGCCGCCTTCGAGTACCTGCAGCAGCTGCGCCTGCGCCACCAGGCCGAGCGACTGGCCGCAGGAGCGGTCCCGGACGATGCCGTCCCCATGGCCGAGCTCACCGCGCTCCAGCGCCGCTGGCTCAAGGACACGGCTGAGCTGCTCCACACCTGCCAGGAGAGCGTCCGGATCGCCTACCGGACCGACCTGATCGGCTGACCACCTGCCGTGGCGGCTGCGCGTCAGGAGGCGTCCGGCGCCAGTTCCTCCCGCGCCTCCAGGAACCGCTTGAGGCCGCCCCAGTTCTCCTGCTCCTGACGCCGGCCCACGCGGGCGATGACCGGGTCAGCAGCCGGTCCAGCCCACGCGGTCTGACCACCCACGACCAGCCCATCCGGGTGCCGCCAGGGACGGGGTCGAAGCGCAGGGTTCCGGTGATGTCGGCGGCCGGCATGTGGATTGATGACGCCAGCCGCCTGGGCCGCTCATAGGCCGTGTACTCGATGGTCATCCCGGTCGTCCGGCCCAGCGTGACGGCCTCGGCCCGGAACCGGGTCCTGCGGCCGATGGGCCCGGGCGAGAGCTTCTCGGCCCAGCAGATGCGTGGGTTATACCGCGGCTCGTTTCGCTCGTCGGCAACAAAGTCGAACAGACCTCATGGATTGGTCGATGGATGACAAGCTCACTCTGTATCGGTGCCATGGGGAATGCACCTCCTTCTGCCGTCATGGTGGGCGCCGTCGTGGTCGATCACCAGGACTGCAAGTCCCCTCGGTGTGCGCCCGTTCGGCCGGCCGGTGAACCCGGCATCCAGCGGCGACCAGGTCAGCGACGGTTGGCCGCTGGCCGTGTACGCTGCCGCCGATGGCAGGCATCGATCCGCGCTACAAGCGCCTGCTGGAGACCGGGCTGGCACTCGCCGCCGAGCTGTCGCTCCCGGCCGCCCTGCAGCGCATCGTCGAGCTGGCCGCTGAGCTCACCGGGGCCCGGTATGGGGCGCTGGGCGTGCTCGGCCGCGACGGCACCATCAGCGAGTTCATCACCACCGGGGTCACTGCGGAGCAGCGGGCCGCCATTGGGCACATCCCGGTCGGCCGCGGCATCCTCGGGGTGCTGATCGACGACGCCACCCCACTGCGGCTCCATGACATCGCCGAGGACCCCCGCTCGGTCGGGTTCCCGCCGAACCACCCGCCGATGCACTCCTTTCTCGGAGCTCCAGTCACCGCACGTGGCCAGGTCTACGGCAACCTGTACCTGACCGAGAAGCAGGGCGGCGAGGACTTCGACGCCGACGACGAGCAGGCGCTAACCCTGCTCGCCGCCCAGGCCGGGGTGGCCATCGAGAACGCCCACCTCTACGAGGACGCCCATGACCGGGCCCAGCGGCTGGAGGCGATCAGGGCGATCACCACGGCCATCCTGGCCGGGACCCACACCGAGGGCTTGCTGGCGCTCGTCGTACGCCACGCCCGGGAGCTGGCCGGTGCCGACCTGGCCACCCTGGCCCTGCCGGTCGACGACGACCGCCTGGCCGTCGAGGCGGCCGACGGGCTGCTAGCCGAGCAGCTGCAGGGGACGGTCTTCCCGGCCGAGGGCTCGGTGACCGGCGAGGTCATCCGGACCGGCAAGGCGGTTCTGCTCGCCGACGCCACGGTCGACGATCACCTGGTCCAGCCAATCGTCCGAGCAGGGGTCGGGCCGGCCGTGTTCATCCCCCTGGCCGTGCGCGGCCGCACCCTCGGCACCCTCACGGTGGCCAACGCCAAGGGGGGCCGGCCGCTCCGCGAGGCCGCCATCCCACTGGTGGAGATCTTTGCCGAGCAGGCCGCGGTCGCGATCGAGTACGGCCGCCTCCAGCGGGAGCTGCAACGCCTGGCCCTGCTCGAGGACCGGGAGCGGATCGCCAAGGAGCTGCACGACGGCGCCATCCAGGCCCTGTTTGCGGTGGGCATGGGCCTGCAGGGCTCGGCCGGGCTGGCGGCCAGCGAGGAGCTGCGCAGTCGCCTCCAGGACGCCGTGGAGGAGGTGGACCGGGTCATCCGGGATCTGCGCAACTACATCTTCGGGCTGCGCCCCGGCATCCTCGCCGACCGCCAGCTCGACCAGGCCCTGCAGCGTCTGTGCGAGGAGTTCCAGGAGCGCACCGGCGTGGTCGCCATCGCCGAGATCGACCCGCAGGTGGCGGCCGAACTGGCCAGTCAGGCCGGCGACGTGGTCCAGCTGGCCCGCGAGGCCCTCTCCAATGTCAGTCGGCATGCCGAGGCCGCCACCTGCCGGGTGTCGCTGTACCGGGCCGAGACCGGCTGGGTGCTGGAGGTGGACGACGACGGCCAAGGGTTTAACCCGGCGAGGACGACCGGCACCGGCCAGGGCCTGCACAACCTCCGGGAGCGGGCCGAGCGCCTGGGCGGCCGGGCCGAGATCCACAGCATCCCCGGCGAGGGCACCCGGGTCCGGGTCACCATTCCCCGCTAGGCGTCCGGTCGAGGTCGCCAAGTCGCGCGGTCCCGCGTCGCCGGTGGAACGACTGCCGATAGGCTCATAGCGACCGGGTCCTTCGACCCTACGGTCCGGCTCGCCACTGGTCCACCGTGTAGGCATGTTCATTCGCTACTACATCGAGCTACCACTGCCGGTGGCCACGGTGGAGCAGGCCCTGGTCAACTCTCCGGCTGGGTGGCTGTCGGCCATGGCCGGCGAGGCCCAGGCCCGCGGCGACGGGTTGCTCGGCGAGGTTGGCGTGGGACCGCTCGGCGTCAGGTTGCGGCGGCAGGTCAGGATCCGCCTGGGCGAGCCCGTGCGCTTTCCTTCCATGACCTCGCTGCCGTTGACCTGGGAGCCGGTCGGCCTCGAGGGCCTGCTCCCCCAGCTGGACGCCAACCTCGAGCTGGGCTCGCTCGGCGATGACCACACCCAGCTGGCCATCAGCGCCCGCTACCGCCCGCCCCTTGGTGTGGTCGGCCGGACCGCCGACCGGGTGCTGCTCCACCGGGTCGCCGAGGCGACCCTCAAGGACTTCCTCGACCGGCTCGGCCAGGCCATCACGGACCAGGCCATCACCGGCGGTGCGCTAGGGGTTGTCGGTCATGAAGGAGATGTCGAGGCAAATGCGCGCTGACACGGCAAGCCCCACCCGCTTGAGCCCACCCAACTGGTCCTGCGACGATGGGGTCATGAGCGCGCCCCCGCTGCGGGTCATGCTGGTCGACGACCACGAGGTCGTCCGCGACGGCATCCGACTGCTCCTCAACGAGGCCGAGGATGTGGTGGTGTGCGCCGAGGCCGGCTCGGTCCGTGAGGCCGTGGCCGTGGCCGCCCAGGCCCTGCCCGACGTCATCGTCATGGACGTCCGCCTCCAGGACGGCTCGGGCATCGAGGCCACCCGCGACATCCGCGCCGCCCGCCCCCAAACCACGGTCCTGATGCTGACGAGCTTCGCCGACGACGAGGCCCTGTTCGCCTCGATCATGGCCGGCGCCGCCGGCTATGTCCTC
>Ga0126306_10001675_pt1 | contig 12007 bp, 8 predicted proteins | sample Plot27_FD_92592 | JGI IMG/M metagenome (GOLD analysis project Ga0126306, IMG submission 92592) | Serpentine soil microbial communities from UC McLaughlin Reserve, CA, USA - Plot27 | ecosystem: Environmental > Terrestrial > Soil > Grasslands | place: USA: UC McLaughlin Reserve, Lake County...
CTGCCTGCGCGACCTGGAGCCTGGGGCGTCGTACGAGTACGAGGTCAAGCTCGACGGCGAGCGCGCCTGGCCGCCACCGGAGAGCGAGTTCCCGCCGAGCAGGCTGAAGGCGATCGACCCGCAGGCGCGGTTGCGGATCGTCTTCGGCTCCTGCCGGGTCGCCGACCCGCATCGTCCGCCCTACACGCTGACCAAGGACGAGGACCCCGAGCACGGACGCGAGATCGACGCCCTCTACGCGCTCGCGATCCGCATGCGAGAGCTCCCTCCCGAGGAGTGGCCCGATCTGCTGGTCATGCTCGGCGATCAGGTCTACGCCGACGAGGACGCCCCGGAGACCCGGGCCTTCATCCGCGAGCGCCGGGGCACGGAGGGAGAGCCGGGCGAGGAGGTCGCTGACTTCCAGGAGTACGCGCAGCTCTACCGCGAGAGCTGGGGCGACGAGACGATTCGCTGGCTGCTCTCGACGGTGCCGAGCGCGATGATCTTCGACGACCACGACGTTCACGACGACTGGAACACCTCGATCTCCTGGCTCGAGGAGATGCGGCGGAAGTCGTGGTGGGAGCGGCGGATCTCCTCAGCGCTCGCGAGCTACTGGGTCTACCAGCACCTCGGCAACCTCTCCCCGGACAAGCTCGAGGAGCGCGGGATCCTCGCACGCGTGAAATCCGAGCCCGATGCGGGGCCGCTGCTGCACGAATGGGCTCGTGAGGCCGACTGGGGCAGCGAGGGCCGGCGCTGGAGCTACTCGCGCGATCTCGGCGGGGTCCGGCTCGTCGTGCTCGACTCCCGCGAGGGCCGGGTCCTGGGTGAGAAACCGCGGCGGATGTTCGACGACGAAGAGTGGGAGTGGCTCGAGCAGATGGTCACCGGCGACGTCCGTCATCTAATCGTCGCCGACACGCTTCCGATCTTCCTCCCCCATGCCGTCCACATGCTGGAGGCCTGGAGCGACGCCGTCGCCGCCGGAGCCTGGTCGCCGATCATGCGCGGCCTCGGCGAGCGGATCCGCCGCTCACTCGATCTCGAGCACTGGGGAGCCTTTCCGCAGTCGTTCGAGCGGATGGTCGATCTGATCGAGGCGACGGCCTCCGGGCGGAAGGGGACGGCACCGAAGTCGATCGTCACCCTCGGTGGTGACGTCCACCATGCCTACCTCGCCCGCGTGTCCTTTCCCGACGACGCCCAGGTCCAGAGCGCCATCTGGCAGGGGGTCAGCTCACCTTTCCGAAACGCCCTCAGCAGCCGCGAGGAACGGATTGCGAACGCAGGGGACTCCATCTGGGCACAGCGTGTCGCCCGCGGCCTCGCGCGCGCGGCCGGAGTCAAGCCGCCGCGCGTCCACTGGCGGCTCGAACAGAAGCCGACGTTCGACAACCAGTTCGGAACTCTCGAGATTGAGGGCGATCGCGTCGAGATGAAGATCGAGCGGACGGTTCCGGGCGACTGGCGGCGACCGCGGATCGAGACGTCGCTCGAGCGCCAGCTCGCGCCCTAGCGTGCGGCGCCGGAAAGCTGGGTAGACGACGCGCGGTGCCGCTGGTACTGTCCTGCCGGCCGTTGACTCCGATAGCAACGGGGTCGCAAGGAGGGAAGAGTGGGAACGACGCGCGTGGACGCGCGGACTCGATCGCATTGGGGCAAGGCAGCGGTTTTCGCCGCACTGCTCGGCGCCGCCGCGGCCGTGACGCTGCTGGCGCCCGGATCCGCGTCCGCGGCTCCCCCTGCAACCGGCTGCGACAGCGGCACAGCGGTTGGGCCGACCCAGACGAAGTACGTGTGCAACATCCCCACAGGGACCATCGGCGGCTACGAGGTCCGGCAGTGGTACGACTTCGACCCCCCCACCCCGCCTCAGGACGGTTACATCACCCACATGGAGACGGACATCGTCGACGACGTGACGGGCGAGCCGGTCCCGATCTCCCGGCTGATGCTGCACCACATCGTCTTCCTCAACCTCAACCGCCAGGATGCCACCTGCGCGGGCCAGGGCTACACGGGCTTCGACGGGCGCAAGAACTTCGGCACCATCGCGCCGCAGCGCTTCTACGCGGCGGGCGAGGAACGGGCGAAGTTCACGATGCCGCCGGGCTACGGCTATCGGACCGATCAGAGCGACAACTGGGCCGTCGTCGCCATGGTCATGAACCACCGCTCGGCGCTCGACCACGCCCTGATCCACTACGAGGTCACGGTCGACAGCAGCCCGCTGACGGCCGTGGAGCCGTACTGGCTGGACGTGCGCGACTGCCGCTCCGACCCGATCTACAACGTCCCGAGCGTCGCGAAGAAGGCCAAGAAGTCGAAGAAGAACAGGAAGGGCGCCAAGGCGGAGGTCGCCAAGAAGCAGAAGAAGGGCAAGAAGAAGAAGCGCAAGAAGCGCGCGGCCCCGCCGACGCTCAATGAGACGCGCGACTACGTCTTCCCGGAGAGCGGCCGCCTGATCGGGGGCGCCGGCCACGTCCACGGCGGCGCCGTGGGACTCAAACTCACGCAGCCGAACTGCGGCAACCGCCAGGTCGCGGACTCGGTCCCGACCTGGGGCCTGCCCGACCACCCCTTCTACAACGTGCGCCCGATCCTGCACGAGCCCGGCCCGATCAACATGAGCGCCTTCGGCAGTACCACCGGCCTCCCGATCCACGCCGGCGAGACGATCCGGCTCAACTCGATCTACGACAACTCCCTGCCGCACGTGCGGGTGATGGGGATCCTGGTCGCCTACCTGGCGCCCGACGCCACTGTCACCCAGGACTGCGGACCGGTCCCGAACTGGGGGATCCTGAGGACCAACCAGCCCGGCCGTAGTGGCCCGATCCCGTTCACGATCCCGCTGATCGGCCTGGACGCGGGCGGACAGGCGACGGAAATCAAGGCGCCGCCCGGCGCGATTCAGAACGCGGGCCGTAACACGGTGGTCCCGGTCGGCGACCGCTTCTTCGGCGCTCCGAATCTGCGGGTGAAGCAGGGCTCGTGGCTCACCTGGCAGTTCAACGGCTCGGAGCTCCACAACGTCACCACCGCCAACGGCCCGCTCGGGATCGGCACGGACAACCTGGACGGCGGCCGCACCTTCACCCAGAAGCTCAACCGGCCCGGCACCTACCGCCTCTTCTGCGCCCTCCATCCGGTGCAGATGCAGGAGCGGGTCATCGTCACGCCCAAGAAGAAGCACAAGGAAAAGAAGAAGCGCTAGTTCGCCCGCGGGAGAGGGGCCCATCGGGTGGCAGTGGGTCCGATCGCACCCGGGTGCGTCCGCATCCGGCTGGCAAATGCCGCTGGGCGCACCCGGCGAAACGCTGCTTTGCATGAGGAACCGTGGTGATTAAGGGTTGCCTGACGACTACTAATGAGCACAGTGCAAGCGCATCTGACGAAAGCGCCGCTTCTCGTCCAATGCACTACTCCTGACGGGAGCGAACGTCCCTGAGTGGGCCCTATAGGGGGGACGCCGGGACGTTGGCAGAGTCCCGGGGCCGCCCACCGGCGAAAGACTCGCGCCACCGGAGAACCGCTCCTTCCCATGCAAAGCGGCGGTCCTTCCGGACCCGGTCCCTGTCCGCGTTACCCCGCGTTGATGAAGTCGAGGCTCGTCGCGACCCTCGAGTAGACCGTCGGCGCCGCCGGTAGCCCGCAGAGCGCGCCGCCGAAGGAGACGGTGCCGACCTCGACCGCGCCTGTCGGTAGGTCGGCGACCAGCGGCCCGCCGCTGTCACCCGAGCAGGCGGAGGTGTGGATCTTGAAGCGGCCCGGCTTCTTCCGCTTCGCACCCAGCGCGCAGAGCATGCTCTCCGGCGCGTAGAGGTCCTTGGTGTAGGCCTTCAGGCAGCGGCGGTCCGTCCGCACGATCTCTGAGGTCTGCTTCAGGAAGGGTGAGAGGCGGACGCCGAAGGGGTTGGTCGCGCCGTAGCCCGCGACCCTGAGGTGGGTTCCGGGGAGGCTTGCCGCGAGGCTCTGCTCGGCGGTCGCCAGCGGGATCGGAGCCACGCTCGCCGCCTGGGTCAGGTTGAGGACGGCCACGTCGTGCAGGCCGGTCTGCTCGAAGTCCGGATGCACGCGGCCTGAGCCGACGGGGATGAGCTGGCCGGAGCTTTGATCGCGCAGGTTGGGACGCCCGACGATCACCTGGAAGTTGGCGAGGTTGAAGCCGGCGACGCAGTGACCGGCGGTCAGCACCTTGGTCGCTCCGACGACCGAGCCGCTGCAGTGCATGTGTCCCTTGCGGAAGATGGCGGCCGCGAATGGCCACTGCGCCGGATTCGCGGGCCCGCCGCCGACGATCGAGGATCGGGCGCCAGGCGCGGCGGACGTCCCCGGCGGTGCCGCAACCACGCTCAGTGCGCAGGCGAAGGCGAGCACGGCCAGCAGGTTGCGGTTTCTGCGCCTCGGTTCCATTGTCGCGTCCGCGCCCCGGCCGTTCTCAGTCGAGTCCGAGCTCGCGACGGTAGTGCCGCGCGTACTCGACGCGCTTGTCGAGCACATCCTCCACGTATCCACGCGTTTCCGGAAACGGGATGTCATCGAGCTGGACGTTCGACCCGCCCCAGGCGGCGACGTTGGTCTCCCCCGCGTTGTAGGCCGCCAGCGCAGCGACCTCGTTCTCATCGAACTTGTCCATCAGATAGCGCAGATAGAAGGTCCCGTAGCGAATGTTGATGTCGGGATCCGAGAGATCCTCGAACTCGAAGGTCTGCCCCCCGCTCAGCGTCTCGATCAGCTTCGCGGTGTTCGGTGTGATCTGCATCAGGCCTCGGGCCCCGGCATGTGACGTCTGGTCGCGAAAGCGGGACTCGGCGTAGATCACCGCGGCGATCAGGTCAGCGGGTACGCCCTTGTCGGCCGCCTGCTGGCGAATGATGTCCTCGTGGCGGAGCGGCAGGGTGAACTCCTCGAGCGTGCGCTGGAACCGATCGCTGTTGACGACCAGGAAGCCGCCGAGCGCGCACACGAGCAGAGTCCCTCCGATGACGAGCGCCCGGCGCCCCCTTTCGGATCGCCCCTGGGTGCGGCCACGCCCGGTGGACTTGCGCCGGCCCCCGCCCTTCGCGGCAGCACGCCGGGTACGCACGCCCGTGCTCACTCGGCCCCCTTCGCCGTCAGCTCTTCGATCAGCTCGCGCACCTTTGACTGCAACTCCTCGAGCGAGGCATCGTTGCGGATGACGTGGTCGGCACGGCGCTCCTTCTCGGCCTGATCGAGCTGCCTCTCCTCCCGCCCGGCCAACCCGCCCTGGCCCCGCTCGCGCAGGCGCGCGTCGCGCAGCTCGTCATCGGCGACGACCGCCACCGTAGCGTCAAAGGCATTCTCCATCGCCGCCTCGAAGAGGAGCGGGACCTCGACGACTGCAACCGGGACCTCCGGATCGAGGCTCTGGCGCCACTCGAGCACATGGGCGCCGACGCGGGGATGAGTGACGCTCTCGAGCCAGGCGAGCTCGTCGCGATCGTTGAAGACGATCTCGCTGATCCGAGACCTGTCGACGGCCCCACCGGGAGCGATCCCTTCCCCCCAACGGTCAACCAGCGCGGCCCGGACCTCGTCGTCCTCGAACAGGTCGTGTGCGACGCGGTCGGTCGACAGCGTCGCCACACCCAGCTGCTCGAACGCGGCCAGCACCTCCGACTTACCCGCTCCGATTCCTCCGGTGAGCCCTACGAAGCGGGTCAACCCTGGGTGGGCGGTGGCTCCTCGGACGGAGGCTCCTCGGCTGAGGCGGGGGGCTCCTCACCTGAAACGGGTGGCTCCTCGGCTTCGCCTGCGGAGCCCCCTCGCATATCGGAAGGAGCCTCGTCAGGAATGATCTCCTCCGGGGGCGCCTCGGGTGCGACCTCCGCCGCCGGCTCCGCAGCTTCCTCAGGGGCGGCCTCCTCCGCTGCCCCGGCCTCTGCCTCCGGTGCAGGCGCCAGATCCTCGGGCGGCTCCACGTCCTCGATCACGACGTCGTCGCTCAGCTCGCGCACCGGCAGCTCTTGGCCCTCGACCCGCTTCACGCTCAGCGACAGCCGGCGCCGCGCCTCGTCCACCTCGAGGATCTTGACCTTGAGGTCATCGCCGGGGCGAACCACCTCGGCCGGGCTCTCGACGTGGTGCTGGGCAAGCTCGGAGATGTGGACCAGGCCCTCGACGCCCGGAAGGATCTGCACGAAGGCACCGAAGGCGACGATCTTCGTGACCTTTCCGTCGACGACGTCGCCCTCCTTGTACTCGTTGAGGACCTTCTGCCAGGGATCCTCCTGGGTCTGCTTCAGGCCCAGGGAGATGCGCTGGCGATCGCGGTCGATGTCGAGCACCTTGACCCGCACGGTGTCGCCGATCGAGACGACCTCCGACGGATGGTTGACGTGACTCCAGGAGAGCTCGGAGATGTGGATCAGGCCGTCGATCCCCTCGAGGTCGACGAAGGCGCCGAAATCGACGATGTTGGAGATCTTCCCCTCCACGACCTGGCCGGGCTCGAGCCGGCCCAGGATCTGCTCGCGGACCTCCTTGCGCTCCTCCTCGAGGACCGCGCGGCGGGAGAGGACGACGTTGTTGCGGGAGCGGTTGAGCTCGATCACCTTGCACTCGAGCTTGGTCCCCATGAACTCATCGAGGTTCTGGACACGGCGAATGTCGACGAGTGACGCTGGCAGGAAGCCCCGCACGCCGAGATCCAGGATCAGGCCGCCCTTGACGACCTCGATCACCGTGCCCTCGACGGGCTCACCGGAGTCGGCGGCCTTTTCGATCCGCCGCCACGCCTTCTCGAAGCGGGCGCGCTTCTTGGAGAGGATGAGGCGGCCCTCCTGGTCCTCCTTGGTCAGGACCAGCGCGTCCACATCCTCGCCGAGCTCGACCTCCTCGGCGGGATCGACCGACTTGCGGATCGAGAGCTCGTTGGAGGGGATGACCCCCTCCGACTTGTATCCAATGTCGACCAGCACCTCGTCCTGGTCGATGCGAACGACCTTGCCGCTCACCACGTCGCCCTCGCTGAAGGGGTGGATGGTGGCGTCGTAGTTGGGGACGAGCTTGCCATCGACCTCGATCAGGAAGTCGTCCGAGCTCCCGGTGCCGTTGCCGGTGCTCTCCGGCTGCTCCTCCTGGGGCTCCTGAGCCTGCTCAGCCTCTGTCGTTGTGTCCGCTTCGGGCACGGCCGCACAGTGTGGCAGACGCATGCCGGAGGTACGGGTGTCGTTTACCTTTGCGAGCGATGCCGAAGCGCCTGACCAAACGCGGGGATCAGCGCACCCCGCTGAGCGGGAGCTGGGACGTGATCGTCTGCGGGGCGAGCTTCGCCGGCCTGACCGTCGCCGGGCAGCTCGCCGGGTCGAGGGCGCGCGTGCTCGTGCTCGACCGCTACGAGATCGGTGAGCGCCAGACCTCCGCCTGCGGGATACCGACCCACTGGCTACGGGTGATGGGCCTCGAGGGCTCGGCCAGGCAGGAGTTCGGAGAACTCGTTGTCCACACCCCGCACGGCACCTCGCGCTACCAGCTGCCCTGGACCTTCTCCACCTTCGATTACAGGGAGCTCTGCCGGCTGCTCTGGGCGCAATGCGATGCCGACTTCGAGACCGCGAAGGTGAGCGGGCGCAGCGGCGAGACCGTCCACACCGATCGTGGCGACGTCTCGGCGCCGCTGATCGTCGACGCCCTCGGCTGGCGCCGCATCCTGGCCTCCGACGGCGGATATCAGCCGCCCGATGCACCGCTCTCGCGCGGCCTGGAGGTCCACCCCGGCGGCAGCTCCGACGACCTCGAGATCTGGATCGATCGCCGCTACGTGCCCGCCGGCTACGGCTGGCGCTTCCCCGCGCGCGACGAGCAGCGGATCGGCGTGGGCTCGTTCGACCCGCGCTTCCACGTCAAGGACACCACAGTGCTTCTCGCCGACGATCTCGAGCGGCCCCCGGTCCGCTACCAGGGCAACTGGATCCCGCACAAGCTCCGCCCCGGCACCGAGGACGTCATCTTCTTCGTCGGCGACTCAGCCGGCCACTGCCTGCCGCTGACCGCCGAGGGCATCAGGACGGCCTTCTACTTCGGGATCAAGCTTGGGGAGGAGCTGCGCTCCGTCATCGAGGGGAAGCAGGATCGCGAGGCGGCGCTGCGGAGCTACGCCGAGTTCGTCGATGCCCATGAGTGGAAGTTCCGCTGGTTGCTCCGCGCGCAGCGCCTCCTCCCCAAGCTGCCGCCGCGGGTCCAGCGCGCGGTGATCCGCACGTGCGGGCGCCAGCGCTTCGTCGACTGGGCCTTCGGCCACTACCGCCGGATCGCGCCGCCGGAGTTCGCGATGTCCCCGCCGGAGCGGCTGGATGAGCGCGAACCGGTCCCGACCGCCGCCTAGCTGGAAGTCAGCGCACGACCAGGTAGGTCCCGGCCAGAAGCAGAAGCACGCCGACCACTTTCGCGGCGGTGATGGGTTCGCGATCCAGGCCGAGAAAGCCAATTCGGTCGAGCACGACCGACGTCGTCAGCTGACCGGTCACCGTGGCGGCCGCAACGGGCCCGGCCCCGATCTCGCTGACCAGCACCAGCGCCGAGAAGACGTACGCCGCGCCTAGGGCACCGCCGAGCAGGTAGTACCACTCGACGTGGGTGACATCGGACAGGCCGCCCGCCTTGCCGCTCGCGAACACGATGGCGGCCAGCAGTACCGTCCCCACCGCGAATGAGATGGTCGCCGCGGCAAAGCTGCCAGTCGACTTGCCGAGCCCGGCGTTGATCGGCGCCTGCAGCGCGATGCAGCCGCCGACGAGGGCCATGATCAGGACGGCGAAACCCCTGTCCACGCTCGGGATCGTTTCAGACCGGGGCTGCAGGCTCCCCGCGAACGCGCTACTTCGCCGCCAGCCAGTCCTTGCCCACGCCGACGTCGACCGCGAGCGGCGGGTGGAGTTCGAAGGCGCGGCACATCTCGCGCTCGACCAGCTCGGAGGCCGCCTCCATCTCGTCGGCGGGGCCCTCGAAGAGGAGCTCGTCGTGGATCTGGAGGACGAGCCTGGTCTCGAGGTCCGACTCCTCAAGCGATCGGTGCGCCCGGACCATGGCGATCTTGATGATGTCCGCGGAGGTGCCCTGGATCGGCATGTTGACGGCGAGGCGCTCGCCCTGGCCGCGGACCTGGGGGCGGCCCGAGCGGAGTTCGGGGATCGGGCGGCGGCGCCCCAGCAGGGTCTTCACGTAGCCCTCCTTGCGGGCGAACTCGATCGTCTCCTCGATGTAGCGCTTCACCGCGGGGAAGCGCTCGAAGTAGCGCTCGATGTATGAGGCGGCCTCGTCCTGCTCGATGTTGAGACGGTCGGCCAGGCCATAGGCGGAGAGGCCGTAGGCGATGCCGTAGTTGACCATCTTCGCCTTGGAGCGCTCGCCGGGCGTGACCTTCTTCGGATCGGCGCCGATGATGCCGGCGGCGGTGGCGGCGTGGATGTCCTCGCCGCGGGCGAAGATCTCCCGCAGGGCGTCCTCGCCCGCGATGTGGGCCAGGATCCGGAGCTCGATCTGGTTGTAGTCCGCGGAGAGCAGGCGGTGGCCGCGCGGGGCCACGAAGCAGGATCGGATCGGGCGACCCTCCTCGGTGCGGATCGGGATGTTCTGGAGGTTGGGGTTGGTGCTCGAGAGACGCCCGGTCGCCGTGGCGGTCTGGTTGAACGTGGTGTGCAGGCGCCCGGTCTCCGGGTCGATCAGCTCGGGGAGGGCATCGAGGTAGGTGCTCTTCAGCTTGGTGAGCTCGCGCCACTGCTCGACCTTGGCGACGATCTCGTGCTCCTCGCGGATCTGGGAGAGGACCCGGGCGTCGGTGGAGAAGCCGGTCTTGCCGCGGCGCTTCTTGGTCAGGCCGAGCTCGTCGAAGAGGACCTCGGCCAGCTGCTGCGGTGAGCCGATCGTGAACTCATGTCCGGCAGCCTCGAAGATCTCGGCCTGGAGGGTCTCGATGCGCTGCTCGAACCCCTCGCCGATGTCGGCGAGGCGCTTCTCGTCGAGTTTGACGCCGGTCTGCTCCATCACGGCGAGGACCTCGATCAACGGCATCTCGACCTCGTCCATGAGGCGCTCGATGCCCTGCGACTTCATGTCCTTGCGCTGGACCTGGGCGATCTCCCAGACGAGGCGGGCTTCGGCCGCGGGGTCGGGCGGCGGCTCCTCGCCCAGCTCGAGCTGGCCGTCCCCCTCTGCCGACTCCTCCTTCGGCGCCGCCGCGAGGCCGCGTTGAGCGGCAATGTCGATCAGGTCGTAGCTGCGCCGGGCGGGATCGAGGAGGTAGGCGCCCACCATGGTGTCGTGGCGGAGGTCGAGGGTGCCGACTCCGGCCGCCGCGAGCAGACCGTGCTGCGCGCCCCCGCCGAGGCTCTTCAGGTCGTGACCGATCAGGCGTCGCTTGCCGATCGCCTTGGTCAGGCCGGCGAGGTTCGGGCAGTCGCCCTCGAGCAGCCGCTTGCCGTCGTAGCCCGCCCAGGTCTCGGCGACGATCGCGAGGGCCACCTCCCCCTTCCCCAGGTCCTCCACGCTCCCCCGGTCCGCCTCGACCTCGAGCTCCTCCTCGACCTTGGAGTCGGGAATGAAGTCCGTGCCGAGCTCCTCCTCGAGGCGCTGGAGGATCACCCGGAGCTCGAACTCGCGGGCGACCTCCCGCAGCCGGCTGCGGTCCATGTGCTTGCCCATCAGCTCGTCGAGATCGAGTTCGACGTCGATGTCGGTGATGGCGGTCGCGAGCTCCTTTGAGATGCGGGCGTCCTCGGCGTGGTTGGTGAGGTTCTCCTTGCGCTTGGCACCGGAGATCTCGTCGATGTTGGAGAGGACGTCCTCGAGGTCGCCGTACTGCTGGAGCAGCTGGGCGGCGGTCTTGTCGCCGATTCCGGGAACGCCGGGAATGTTGTCCGAGGTGTCGCCCTTCAGCCCGATCAGGTCGGTGACCAGCTCGGGCGGAACGCCGTAGCGCTCGATCACGCCCGCGCGGTCGTAGATCTTGGTGTCGGTGACGCCGCGGGAGGTGGTCATGACGCGGACCCCGTCCTCGACCAGCTGGTAGACGTCGCGGTCGCCGGAGACGACCATCACCGGGATGTCCTGCTCGCGGGCGCGCTTGACCAGGGAGGCGATCACGTCGTCGGCCTCGTAGCCGTCGACCCTGATGTTGGTGAAGCCGAAGGCCTCTGCCAGGGGCATCAGATGGGGCCACTGGTCCCGGAGGAGGTCTGGGCGGGGCTTGCGCTCCGACTTGTACGGCTCGTAGGCGAGCTCGCGGCCGGACCAGCCCGCGTCCCAGCAGACGACGACCGCGGACGGGTCGTGGTCGATCAGCATCTTCGCGAACATCGAGGCGAGGCCGTAGATCGCGTTGGTGGGCCGGCCGTCGTGGGTCGCGATCGACTCGGGCAGGGCAAAGAACGCCCGATAGGCGAGCGAATTGCCGTCGATCAGGAAGAGCTCGCCCGGCTTCTGCGTGCCCTTCGCGCCCTTCGCGGGGGCCTTCTTCTGGGTCGTTGCGGGCACGTGTCCATCATAGGTTGGGTGCCAGAGACCTCTGGCCGAGTAGTTCACGCAAAGCCGCAACGACGGCGGACCACTCGTCGGTCAGCTGCGATGGGGTAAAGCGCAGGACGCGAAAACCCAAGCTCTGAAGGTGGGTGTCCCGGGCGCGGTCGCGCTCCAAGGCGGAGCGGTCGCCGTGATGGCGCCAGGAGTCGGTCTCGACGACGAGCCATTGCTGGCGCCAAGAAAGTCCACCTCGTAGGGGCCGATGCGCGCATTCACCTCAGGCTGGGGAAGGCGGTGGCGGCGGCACAAAGTCCGAAAGCGGCGCTCGAGCTCGCTGCAAGTGAGCTCCTCATCAGATCGGAGCTGAGCGGACGAAATCAGGCGTTTGTGGAGCGCGCGGCGGACGGCGGCCCGGTAGACGGGCTCGGAAACGGTGCGGTGAAGGTCGCGGAGCGTTCGCGTCGCCTTCGTAACTGCGATGCCGTTGCGGAGGATCGAAACACCGGCAATCAAGGTGGAGGATCGGTGGACCCTGATGCCC
>Ga0126306_10001676_pt1 | contig 12005 bp, 8 predicted proteins | sample Plot27_FD_92592 | JGI IMG/M metagenome (GOLD analysis project Ga0126306, IMG submission 92592) | Serpentine soil microbial communities from UC McLaughlin Reserve, CA, USA - Plot27 | ecosystem: Environmental > Terrestrial > Soil > Grasslands | place: USA: UC McLaughlin Reserve, Lake County...
CGGCGACGCGCTGCGGCGATCCGAGACGGACCTCGGGGCCGTCGCGCAACCCCAGCGTGACCCCGTCACCGCCCATGACGATGCTGATCGCGCGCAGGCGCAGCTCGGGGGGCAGCTTCTCGAGCACGCCGGCGACGGCTTCGGGCGCGACATCGCCGCCGGCTGGTGGGATCGCGGCGAGCCCGATGAGCTCGGGGAGGTCGGGAGGCGCCTCGGGTGCATCGACGAGCACGCGGCCCCGCCCGTCGACGAGCGCCACCAGGTCGGGGGCTCGGCGCACCCACGCGGCCGGAAGCCGCTCGGTCACGTGGATGGCGACCGCCCCGCCGAGGTCGCGCTCGACACGCGCTCGGTCGACCCAGGGCACACGTTCGACGCGCTGCTCGACGGCGCCGGTGTCGACGAAGAGGATCGGGTCCTCGAGATCCACGGCGGCCGCGCGCCGTACCTCGGCCGGGGTCGCCTGTTGGGTCCCGGTGACCCGGATGCGCTCGACGTCCAGCAGCGGCGAGTGGATCGCGAGCCACGCGGCGGCAGCCACGAAGCCGAGGACGACCAGCCCGGCCATCCACCGCAGCCGGCGACGGCCTTGTGCTCGCAGAACCGCGACCCGGCGATCCCGGATGCGGGGGTCGATCTTCTTCCGCGGCGCCGGCTTCCCCTTCTTCGCCGGCTTCCGACGGGTGGGCGCCTGCGTGCTCATCGCGCTCCTTGGTCGCCTGCGTCGTCGCCGACGACGTGCAGCTCGGGGACGAGCTCGACGCCGGTGGCCTTCGCCACCCGCCGCTGGACCTCGGCGACGAGGTCGAGCACGTCACGGGCGGTGGCGCCGGCTTCGGCCTGGAAGAAGTTGGCGTGCTTCTCGGACACCACCGCGCCGCCGACCCGCAGACCCTTGAGCCCGGCGGCTTCGATGAGCCGGCCGGCACTGTCGCCGGGCGGGTTGCGAAACACGGAGCCCGCGTTCTGCCCACCGGGTTGGTGCTCGCGCCGCCATCGCACGATCTCGGCGACGCGCGCCTCGCACGCGGCGGCGTCGTCCGGGCTGACCGCGAACTCCGCCGCGGTGACGACCTCGCTCGGCTGCAGGTTCGATCGCCGGTAGCCGAGCTCGAGCTCGGTGACGTCGCGGGCGCGCGCCGTGGGCGGCTCGTCCTCGCCGAGGAGGTCGAGCACCCACGCCCGCCGCAGCACCTCGACCGTCTCACGCCCGTGGCCACCGGCGTTCATCCGCACCGCGCCGCCCACCGATCCGGGGATCCCCACGTAGAACTCGAGGCCCGACAGGCCCGCGGCCGCCGCCCGGCGGGCGAGCACGGGCAGGGGCACCGCGCCCCCGGCCCGGAGGGCACCAGGTGATCGCTCGAGCACGTCTAGCGCCTCGAAGTCGCCTTCGAGCACCACGACCAACCCCGAGAACCCGGCGTCCGACATGAGCAGGTTCGAGCCGCGGCCGGTCACGAGAAGGCGCGGTTGGTGCCGGCGCGCCGCTTCGGCCACGGTGACGAGCGCGTCGACGCCGCGGACACGCACGAGCACCGCGACGGGGCCGCCGACCCGGTACGTGCTCAGGTCGGCGAACGACGCGTTTCCGGTCGTCGCGTCGGGCAGCCGGTCGCGCAGGTCGCCGGCGAGCGACGCGAGGTCGGCGGAGACGTTCACGATGCCGCCTGCATCAGCCACTCGTCCGGCACCGTGGTCAGGTCACCGGCGCCGAGCGTGAGCACGATGTCACCCGGCCGCGCGAGGCGGAGCGCGTGCTGTACGACGTCGGCGCGCCGCGGCAGGTAGACCACCGGCAGCGCCGGGTTGGCGTCGAGCACCGCGCCGAGGATGAGCCGGCCCGACACGCCCGGCTGCGGGGTCTCGTTCGCGGCGTACACGTCGGTGAGCACGACTTGGTCCGCGCCGGTGAATGCGTCGGCGAAGTCGCGCCAGAGGCGGGCCGTGCGCGTGTACCGGTGCGGCTGGAACACGACGATCACCCGGCCCCACCCGCCCTCACGCGCCGCGTCGATCATCGCGGCGATCTCACCGGGGATGTGCGCGTAGTCGTCGACGAGCGTGACCCCGTCGATCTCGCCGCGGAACTGGAACCGGCGCGCGACGCCGCCGAAGCCGCGCATCGCGTCGACCGCCGCCTCGATCGGCGCGCCGAGCTCGAGTGCCAGCGCCGTGGCGCCGGTTGCGTTCGCGGCGTTGTGGCGTCCGGGGACCGGGAGATCGATGGCGCCGAGCTCGCGCCCATCGTGGCGGACGGCGAAGCGGCTCCCACTGCGGTCGCCTTCGTAGGAGACGATGCGGTACGTCGCCTGCTCGTCGAAGCCGTACGTGGCCGCTCCGGGATCATCGGCGGCGAGCCGCCGCGCGATCGGGTCGTCGGCGCATACGACGCGCACGCCGGGGATGCCGGCGAAGAACCGCTCGAAGGCAGCGGTGAGGCCGGCGAAGCCGCCGTAATGGTCGAGATGATCGGGCTCGATGTTGGTGACGATGCCGGCCTCCGGCGCGAGCTCGAGGAAGGTGCCGTCACTCTCGTCGGCCTCGACGACGAGCCACTCGCCGTCGTCGTAGGCGGCGTTGGTGCCGACCTCGTTGAGGTCGCCGCCGATGATGAAGCTCGGACGCCAGCCCGCGGCGCGCAGGATCAGCGCCAGCATCGACGACGACGTCGTCTTGCCGTGACTGCCGGCGACGGCGACGGTTCTGCGCGTCGAGGCCAGCGCGCGGAGGGCGTCGGCCCGCCGCAGCACGGGCAAGCCCCGTTCGACGGCGGCGCGGACTTCGGCGTTTCTGTCGGGAATCGCTGTCGACACGACGACGGCGTCGACGTCGGACGGAATGTTCTCGGCGCGGTGGCCGACGTCGGCGCGGACGCCGAGCAGTCGGAGGCGCTCGAGCCCGCGCGACTCCTTCAGGTCCGAGCCGGTGACGCGATGTCCCATCCGGGCGAGCACGGTGGCGATGGCGCTCATCCCCGCTCCCCCTACGCCCACGATGTGCACCCGCCGCGGTGACGACAGGTCGAGGTCGCGCGGCGTGTCACTGCCGTCCACTCGCCACCTCCTCGACGAGCTCCGCGAGGCGCGCGGCGGCGTCGGGACGGCCGAGGGCGCGGGCGCTGGTCGACATCCTCTCGAGCCGTCCCGCGTCGGCGAGCAGGCCGCGGAGCTCCGCATCGAGGCGGGTTGCGTCGCACTCGGCGTCGGCGACGACGACCGCGGCCCCCGCATCGACCAGCGCTTCTGCGTTGCGGGTCTGATGGTCCCCGGGCGCGCCCGGCAATGGGACCAGCACGGCGGGTACTGCGGCGGCGGCGAGCTCGGCCACCGTGATGGCACCGGCCCGGCACACCGCGAGCGTCGTGCGGGCATACAGCTGCTCCATGTGGTCTTCGTACCCGACGAGCTCGTAGTGCAGCGAGTCGCCGGGACGCCGAGCTGCGGCCAGCCGCGCCGCGCACTCCTCGTGGTTGCGCGGGCCCGTGACGTGATGCACCACGACGTCGGTACGGTCCCGCCACCGGTCGTAGAGGCCCATGGCGGCGTCGTTGAGCGTGCCTGCGCCCAGGCTGCCGCCGAACACCGTGACGAGCGGACGGGCGCGGTCCGGGTCTCGCTGCACGGCTGCGATCTCGTCCCGCACGGGGTTCCCGGTGAGGGCCGCGTCTCGGAGCGGCGTCCCGGGGAGCGACACCGCGGCGCGGGCACCCATGCGGACTGCCACGCGGTTGGCGAGGCCGGGAGCGGCGTTCTGCTCGTGCACGAGCGTCGGGACGCGTCGCAGGCGCGCCGCCACGAGGCACGGCAGCGACGCGTACCCGCCGACCCCGACTACGACGTCGGGTCGCATCTCGCGCAGGATGCGGCTGGCCCGTACGAATGCCGTCAACGTGTCCCAGCCGGCGCGCAGATTCGCCGCTGTGAGCCGCCGCTGGAGGCCGCGTCCGGGGAGCAGGTCGATCGCGTACCCCGCTTCGGGCACGACGCGGGCTTCGAGCCCGCGACGCGCGCCGACGAACCGGATCGTGCCGCGCGGGTGTCGTCGCGCGACGAGCGCGTCGGCGAGCGCGAGGGCCGGGTACACGTGGCCGCCGGTCCCGCCCCCGGTGATCACCGCGAAGACCTCGCCGTCCGGTTCCGCCGCTCGCGTCACCGCGCCTGGCGTGCGACGTTCCCGAGGATGCCGGCCGCCACCATCGTGAACACGAGCGCCGAACCGCCGAACGAGATGAACGGCAGCGGGATCCCCGAGACGGGCAACAGGCCGATGACCGCGCCGATGTTGATCGCGGCCTGTCCGACGACCCAGGCCGTCACACCCGCAGCCAGCAGCATTCCGAAGCGGTCCGGAGCGCGCAGCGCGGTGCGGGTCCCGAGGACGGCGAACGCGACGAACAAGCCGACCACGAGCAGGCAGCCCACCAAGCCGAGCTCCTCGCCGATGATCGCGAAGATGAAGTCGGTGTGGGCGCTCGGCAGGAACAGCCACTTGGCTCGGCCGGCGCCGAGCCCGACGCCCGTCCACCCGCCGCTGCCGATCGCGATGAGGGACTGCGAGATCTGGTACGTGGCGTTCGACGCGTCCGACGACGGGTTCAGGAACGCGAAGACGCGCGCCCGGCGGTAGGGCTCGGCCAGCGCCAGCAACGTTCCCGCGGCGAGCGCGGCTCCGCCGACGAGGGTGAGGTGCCGTGCTCGGACCCCACCGGCGACGAGGACGGTGAACGCGATCAACCCGAGCACGATCGTCGAGTCGAGGTCGGGCTCGCGGAGCACCAGCGCGCAGATCACGGCCATGACGATCAGGACCGGTCGCAGGACCCGGCGCCAGTCGTGCAGGTCCTTGGCTCTGCGCGCGAGGACATCGGCGGCATAGACGAGGAGCGCCAGCTTGGCGATCTCGGTCGGCTGGAACCGGAACATGCCGTTGCCGAGCCACCGTCGAGAGCCCGCCACCTCGACGCCGATACCGGGGATCAGCACCGCAACGAGGAGGATGACGCTCACGACGAGGAGCGGCCGCACGCACTTCCGCCACGCGTGGTAGTCGATGCGCGCCGTCACCATGAACGCGGCGGCCGCCACGAGGATCCACGCCACCTGGCGCTCGAAGAAGTACCACGCCGACCCGTAGTCCGTGAGCGAGGACACCGACGACGCCGACAGCACCATCACGCCACCGACCACGTTGAGGACGCCGACCGTCGCCACCAGCAGGAGATAGTTCGGCGGGCGTGCCGCGCCCGCTGTGGTCCACCGTTGCCGGAGGGCGCCCAGCGTCGCGGTGGCCGCGGTCACGCGACACCGCACTCACTCAGACGCGCCACCTCGTGCGCGAAGTCGTTCCCGCGCGCCGAGTAGCTGGGGTACCAGTCGAACGACGCGCACGCCGGCGAGAGCAGTACGACGTCGCCCGGTCGCGCGCTCTGCCTGGCGGCGGCCACGGCGGCGCTCATGGAATCGGTCAGCGTGACCGGCACCTCGTCTTCGAAGATCGACTGCACTTCGTGTGCAGCCTCACCGATCGCAACGACGCTGCGGAGACGCGGCGCGAGGGGTCGCAACACGGTCAGGTCGAGACCTTTGTTCCGACCCCCGGCGATCAGGACGACTTTGCCGTCCATCTCGTCGAACGCGGTGACGGCCGAGAGTGTCGCGTGCGGGTTCGTCGCCTTCGAGTCGTCGAAGTACTGCACGCCACCAGTGTTGCCGATGCGCGCGACGCGGTGGTGGAGCCTCGGGTACTCGCGCAGCGCGCGCTCCACGCCGTCGCGCGCCGCGCCGGCTGCGAACGCGGCCGCGGCGGCCGCGAGCGCGTTCGCGCGGTCGTGGGGTGCGCTGAACGGCAGCGCGCCGACTTGCGCAAAGGGCTCGCCCGCCGGGTCGACGAGCATGCCGTCCTCGATTCGGAACATGTCGGGACGCGACTCGAGCGTGAACGCGACGCGCTGCGCAGGGGCGGTCGCCGCCAGGCGCGCCACGACGTCGTCGTCGCCGTTGAAGACAAGCCGATCTCGGTCGCGCTGGTTCGCGAACACCCGCGCTTTTGCGGCCGCGTACTCCTCGAACGACCCGTGCCAGTCGAGATGATCCGGCGCGACGTTGAGGAGCACCGCGACTCGGGGACGAAAGGCTTCCGTCGTGCACGCGAGCTGGAACGACGACACCTCGGCCACGAGCACGCGGGCGTCGGTGTCGGCGGCGTCGAGGAGCGGGAGGCCGATGTTGCCGGCTCCGAGCGCGGCGCCACCCGAGCTGTCGAGCATGGCCGTGACCAGCGTCGTCACCGTGGTCTTGCCGTTCGTCCCGGTGACGGCGACGAGGATCTTGCCCCGCTCCGTCGCCAGCTCGGCGGCGAGATCGACTTCGGCCCGGACCGGCACCCCGGCGTCCCTGGCGGCGACGAGCGCCGGGTGCCGGAGCGGCACGCCGGGGCTCGGCACCACGATGTCGGCACCGTGCGCGAGCTCGGTGAGACGGTCGGGGGCAGGATGCTCGACGATCGTGGCGCCCGCACCGACCGCGGTCGCGACGCGATCGCGGTACGCGTCCTCGCCGGTCGGGCCGTCCTCGACCACCACCACGTCGTCCCCCGCCGCGGCGCGATGGCGCACGACGGCATCGCCCGTCACGCCGAGCCCGAGCACGAGCACGCGGCTCAATCGATCACTCCGGGGATGCGGATGAAGTCGGCGTAGAACAAGCCGAGCCCGAACGCGACGCACAACCCGGCGAACAGCCAGAAGCGCACGATCACGGTGAACTCGGGCCAGCCACCGACCTCGTAGTGGTGATGGACGGGAGCCATACGCAGCACGCGCCGGTGGAATCCCCGGAACGCGACGACCTGCGCGATCACGCTGAGTGTCTCGACCACGAACAGGCCGCCCAGGATCGGCAACAACAGGTCCGTGTTGGTGAGCAGGGCGAGGCCCGCCATACCGCCGCCGAGTCCAAGCGAGCCGGTGTCGCCCATGAAGATGCGAGCCGGCGCCGCGTTCCACCAAAGGAAGCCGGCGCACGCGCCGGCCATCCCGGCGGCGACGACCGCGAGGTCGAGGGAGTTGGCTCTGAAGCCCTCGGGCACCGTCGACATGCCGATCGTCGCGTACACGGCCGGATGGCGGAACTGCCAGAACGCGATGACTGTGAACGCGAAGAAGACGAGCGTGGCCGCGCCGGAGGCGAGGCCGTCCATGCCGTCGGTGATGTTCACCGCGTTGGCCGACCCGACGATGATGAGGATCGCCCACGCGGCCCACAGCCATGTCCCGAGGTCGAGGTCGACAACGCGCGTGAACGAGAGGTTCGTGGACGTGTCGACGTAGCGCAGCGCGAGGAGCGCGAAACCGACAGCCACGGCGAGCAGGCCGGACGACTTGCCGCGCTTCCGCAGGCCGAGGTTCCGCCCTTTCCGCACCCCGAGGTAGTCGTCGACGAATCCGACGACACCGAGAGCCACGATCAGCAACATCAGCGTGACTCCGGCGCGCGCGAACCTGAGCTGCTCGGTGCGGACGTGCGCGACGACGTATCCCACGAACGCGCTCGCGATGATCGCGATCCCGCCCATCGTCGGTGTCCCGGCCTTCGCCGCGTGCGGATGCCGGAACGGCCCGTCGTCGCGGATCGTCTGGCCGATCCCCTTCGCTCGCAGGAGGCGGATGAGGAAGGGAGTTCCGAACACGCTGAGGAGGAACGCCACGGACGCTGACAGGAGCAGCGCGATCATGCGCCGACCGACTCCGTCAAGGCTTCGGCCACGCGTTCGAGCCCGACCGCGCGGCTCGCCTTGACGAGCACGGCGTCACCGGGGCCGGCCAACGCGGCGACGGCCATCACCGCCCGGTCGGCGTCGTCGACCTCGATGACCTGGGCGCCTCCGTTGCCGGCCCAGCGGGCGCCGTCGGCGATCGGCCGGGCGCCGTTCCCCACCGCGATGACGACGTCGACCTGTGATGCGACGGCGAGGCGCCCGATCTTCTGGTGCTCGGCGCGGGCGTGGTCGCCGAGCTCGAGCATCTCGCCGAGGACGGCGATGCGTCGCTTGCCTTCGGCGAGGTGCCGGAACGAGCGCAGCGCCGCCGCCATCGACGTGGGGCTCGCGTTGTACGCGTCGTTGACGACCGTGATGCCTTCGACCGTGCGCGTGACGTCCATCCGCCAGGCCGCGGTGACCGCGTGCGAGAGCCCTTCGGCGACTTGCTCGAGCGGGGCGCCCAGCTCGAGAGCGGCGGCGGCGGCCATGGCCGCGTTGACCGCCTGACGCTCGCCTCGGACGGCGAGGCAGACGCGCGTCCTGCCCCACGGGGTGATGAGCTGGAAACGGGGCCTGAGCTCGTCGTCGAGCTCGATGTCGACGGCGCGGACGTCGGCCCCGGGGCCGTTTCCGGCGCTGACCGTGAGCACCCGTGCGCGCGTGCGCGCCGCCAGCGCGGGCGAGAACGGGTCGCCGGCGTCGAGGATGGCAGTGCCGTCGCGGTCGAGCGCCTCCAGCAGCTCGCCCTTGACGCGCGCGATCCCCTCACGCCCGCCGAGCAGCCCGGCGTGGGCCATCCCGATGTGCGTGATCACGCCGACTTGCGGCTCAGCGATCGCACACAGCTCGGCGATGTTGCCCGCGAAGCGCGCGCCCATCTCGGTGACGACGACCTCGGCGTCCTCGTCGGCGGCGAGCAGCGTGAGCGGGACGCCCGCTTCGTTGTTGAACGACGCCGGGCTCGCATGCACGCGGTGCGTCGCGCCGAGCGCGGCGGCGAGGAGGTCTTTGGTCGCGGTCTTGCCCGCCGATCCGGTGATGCCGACGACGGTCGACGCCTGCAACCGATGGCGGGCGTGACGCCCCAGTGCCTCGAGCGCAACGAGCGTGTCGGGCACGCGGACGACAGCGCGGCCCGCCGGCACGCGTTTCGGGGGTCGGCTGACGACGGCGATCGTCGCCCCCCGGATCCACGCGTCCTCCACGAAGTCGTTGCCGTCGCGGTCACCGACCAGAGCGAAGAAGCATCCTCCGGCGTCGAGGCGCCGGGTGTCGATGGCGTAGGAGTCGGCGACTGCTCCGGCGGGCCCGCGCAGCTTCCCGCCCGTCGCTTCGGCGATCTCCTTCGCGGTCAGGCGCATCCGAGCGCCTCCAGCTCCTCACGCACGACGACGCGGTCGTCGAAGGGAACGGTGCGATCCCCGATCGTCTGACCGGTCTCGTGACCCTTGCCTGCGATCACGACCACGTCGCCGGGTCTCGCTTCGGCCAACGCGTCCCGGATGGCGGCGCGCCGGTCGAGCTCGACAATGACGCTCGCGGGGCCGTCGCGCAGGCCGGCGAGCACGGCCCGGGCGATCTGGTCCGGATCCTCCGAGCGGGGGTTGTCGGACGTGAGCACGACGACGTCGGCGCCCCTCGCCGCGGCGTGGCCCATCGCCGGCCGCTTCTCGCGATCCCGGTCACCACCGCATCCGAAGACGGTCACCACCCGGCCGCCGCCCGCCAGCGGCCGCGCCGCGTCGAGCACCCCGCGGAGCGCGGCGGGCGTGTGCGCGTAGTCCACGAGGACCGTGAACGCCTGATCGGCACCGACCCGGACGCGCTCGAGGCGCCCCGGGATCGTGAGCGGCGCCTGGAGGCCCGCTACGACGGCGTCGACTGGGAGTCCGGCGACGAGCGCGGTGGTGGCGGCCGCCAGCGCGTTGCTCACGTTGAACCGCCCCAGCAGCGGTGACGCGATGGCGGCGCGGGCGCCGGTCCGGCGCGTCACCAGGACGAAACGGGTTCCGTTGCTGCTCGGCTCCATGTCCTCGGCGACGACGTCGACGGGCGTGCTGCGGCGCTCGTCGGAGCAGGCGAAGGTGAGCACCGGCAGGCCGGCGTCGTGCGCGCGCCGCGCGATCTCGAGTCCCTGGCGATCGTCGACGTTCACGGCCCCGGCGGCGGTCCGGGCCGGGTCGAAGAGGCGCGCCTTGGCCTCGAAGTAGGACGCCATCGACCCGTGGTAGTCGAGATGGTCCTGGCTCAGGTTCGTGAAGCACGCGGCCGCGAACCACGTGCCGTCGACGCGATGCTGGTCGAGCGCGTGTGACGAGACCTCGAGCGCGACCGTGCGCACATCCTCGTCGCGCATGCGGGCGAGGATCGCCTGGAGGTCGTCGGCCTCGGGTGTGGTCCGTTCGAGCGGGAGGGGCGCGCCGTCGACGCGCGCGCCGACGGTCCCGATCACGCCGACGCGATGTCCGGCTGCCCGCGCGATCGCCTCGAGCAGGTACGTCACCGTGGTCTTGCCGTTCGTCCCCGTCACGCCGAGGCAATGGAGTCCGCGGGACGGGTGGTCGTGCAGCGCTGCCGCCGCCGGGCCGAGCGCGGCGCGGACACCGGCGACCCGGGCTTGCGCGACCGGGACGTCGAGCTCCCGCTCGACGAGCAACGCCACCGCGCCGGCGTCGACCGCTGCTGGCGCGTACAGGTGGCCGTCCGTCACCGCGCCGGGGATGCACGCGAAGCAGCTGCCGCGCGCGGCGCGGCGACTGTCGTGCGTGATGGCATTCACGTCGACGCCCCGGTCCCCCACCCACTCCTGAACGTCGACTCCGCCGAGGAGCTCGTGCAGGCGCACGGGCCGTCCTCCCAATGGGTCATGGGGTGGGCGTCAGGGTATCGGCCGGAACGGCGGGGTCCCCCTTCGCGGCCGCCGGTTGTGCCAGGGGCGCGGCGGTCGGCAGGACCCGTTCGAGCCGCAGCGCGTACTCCATGATGCGGGCGAAGACCGGCGCCGCGACCTGGCCGCCGAAGTAGTTGCTCTGGGGCTCGTCGAGCACGACGATCGCCGACAGTCGCGGCGTGTCGGCGGGCGCGAACCCGGCGAACGACGCGACGTACTTGTACGGCGGATTGTCGTACGGCGGCTTGCGCGCCGTCCCCGTCTTGCCCGCCACCGCGTACCCGGGGATCTGAGCCTTGGTGCCGGTGCCGCTGGCCACGACGTCCTGGAGCATCGCACGCATCGTGGCCGCGGTGGTCGGTGAGACGACCTGTCGCGTCTCGGGCGCCGGCTCGTCGTGGCGCTTCCCGTCCTCGCCCACGGTGGCGGCGACGAGGCGCGGCGGACGCGTGGCGCCGCCGTTGGCGATCGTCGTGTACACGTCGAGCATCTGCATAGCCGTGACCGCGAGCCCGTTGCCGATCGGCATCGACGCGAGGCTCGTGTCCGTGTACTCCGAGAGGGGAAGCACCAGACCGTTCGCCTCGCCGGGGAAGCCGAGGCCGGTCGGCTGACCGAACCCGAACGCGCGCAGGTAGGCGTCGAAGCGTTCCTTTCCGAGCTTCCGGGCGATCTGGATCGTGCCGACGTTGGAGGACTGGCGCACGATGTCATGCACCGTCATCGACGCCGGGTGCGAGGCCTCGTCCTTGTAGTCGGTGCCGCCGACGGACAGCTGACCCGGCGTCGGGAAAACAGAGTCGGCGCCCACCACGCCGTCTTCGAGCGCCCCCGCCACCGTGATCACCTTGTTCGTCGAACCCGGCTCGTAGACGTCGACGACCGGCCGGTTGCGCTGGTCGGCCGGCGCCGGGCGCGCCGGATGGCCGGGCCCGGGTCCCTCCGCGTTCGCCATCGCGAGGACGTTGCCGGTCGCCACGTCGGTGACGATGGCCATGCCGCCCTTCGCGTTCGCGCCGCCGACCGCCTCGGCCAATACCTGCTCGGCTTCGTACTGGAGGCCCTGGTCGATGGTGAGCACGAGATCGCCACCGCGTTGCGACTCGGCGACCTGCCGCTGGCCGCCGGGGAGCTGCCGGCCCTGCGGGTCGAGCTCGACCTGGAGCTCTCCCCGCTGCCCGGTCAGGCGTTCGTTGTACTGGGCCTCCAATCCTCCGAGCCCGCTGTTGTCGGTGCCGACGAAACCGAGGACCGGGCCGGCCAGCGCGCCGTCCGGGTAGAAGCGCTTCGACTCGGGCACGAGGTCGACGCCCGCGAGAGACAGCGCCTTCACCTTCATCACCGTCGCGCCGTC
>Ga0126306_10001677_pt1 | contig 12004 bp, 11 predicted proteins | sample Plot27_FD_92592 | JGI IMG/M metagenome (GOLD analysis project Ga0126306, IMG submission 92592) | Serpentine soil microbial communities from UC McLaughlin Reserve, CA, USA - Plot27 | ecosystem: Environmental > Terrestrial > Soil > Grasslands | place: USA: UC McLaughlin Reserve, Lake County...
CGGGAGTGGCTCGCCGGGTTGCAGGGTGAACACGCGGTCGGCAAGCCCGGCTGCTTCGATGGCGGCGGCCGTGTCAGCGGGGCTGGTGAAGTCATGGATGGTGAGCATGAGCACGTCGTCGGGGTGGCTGTCGAGGAAAGTCTTGACCTCGTCCAGTCCGTCACCAAATGGGATCGCACCGGTCTCGCAGTTGCTGTGGCACAGATAGATTCCGCGCTGCGCGTCGGCCGACTTCGGAGCGCCGGCGGCGAGTTGCGCCGCCCGTTTCTCCGCCGCCGGATCCCCTTGAGCGTGCGCCCGCTCGGCGGCGGTGGCCACCTTGTCGGTGAGGATGATCGGCACGTTCTGGCCGGGGATGCGAGCGGTGGACGGCGCGCCGTAGTGAGTGTCGATGTTCAGGGACCGCACGCCTGCGCTCAGCTGGTCCGTGATGGTGCCGACCTGCTGCGCGAACAGGTAGCCCGGGTATTCGGATGACGCGAACGTGTGGTGGACGCCGGGGAACGTCACTTGGTCGACCCTGAGGTCACAGAGCGAGTCCTCGCCGTTGCAGACCTGTTCCTCGGTGGCCTGGGCGGCTTTTGCTGCTCCTCGCGTCGTCAGCACGAAGCCGACCGTCACCATGCCGACGATCACCACGATCGCGCCGCCGATGGTCGCCAATCGCGGCCACAGGGCGCGGCGCTCCGCCTGCTTTGCGGTGATCACTCGGACGAGCCGGAGGATCTCGGTGACCGCGAGATAGCCCACCCACAGCGCGGCCGCGCGGATCAACAGCTCGAGGTTGCCGAGCGGCTCCTGGATGAAGACGATGCTGATGAACAGCCCCAGCACGCCGAGCAGGATCGTCCCCATCGTGGTCTGCCGGCGCCGCTCGACCCAGCCGCGCGTCCGGTTCCAGACCTCGACCGGCGTGTAGCGACGCTCGGTGCTGGCGGCGGCCGCCGCGACGACGAGTCCGTAGGCCGCGATCCACAGGCCGGTGAGCCGGAGGTCGTCGGTCACCTCCCCGAGCGCGCCCTTGATGGCGTCGGAGAGTTGGGCGTCCTCGATCTGCTGGCCGACCAGCCAGGTCGCGACGAACAGGAGCGCCACGATGAAAAGGCCCCCGATCACCGCTGCGATGCCGAGCCGACGCACGGCTCGTCGTCGATCTTCGGCGAGGAGGATGCTGCCGACGGTGGCGACCAATCCGATGACGAGCGACGCGGCGGCAACCTGGCCGATGCTCCCCTCGGCGTCCCAGAGGCCGTAGTCGTCGATCTTGCTCGTGACGTCGCTGAGGCTGTTGTCGAGGCCGCTCGCGCCCTGCTGGTTCCCGCCCCCCACCGCCGGCCTGGAGGCTGCTCGTGATGAGAGCGAACGAGGCGCCGAGATCGAGACCCCGCCGGCCACCACCCTCCCCCTGCTCGATGATCGACTCGTGCGTCCGGCGGACCGCGTTGCGGAAGATCGATTTGAAGGTGTCGGTGTCGATCACGCCCTCGAGCGCCAGCTCGAACGCGGGTCGGAAGCTGGTCGCCTGCTGGTTCCCGGCTTGGACGAGCTGGGCGGTCAGCCGGCGACCGAGCTCGGTCCGCACAGCTTCGGAGTTGAGGGGCTCGACCGCCCGCTCACTGAACGTGTCGCTCTCATAGAGCGTCGACCCGGCCCAGTTCGCGAGGACGAGCACCGGGAACATGACTCCTGCCACCACGAGCAGCACGATGCTCGCGACCCGCCGCATAGGACAGAGACCGTAACGCGTCGGCTGTGATGGCGCGCGTCAGCCGCGGCGCGCGCGGAAGCGTCGGATCAGCGTCTTCGTGCTGCTGTCGTGGTCGAGGATCGGGTCGGGGCCCTCGAGCTGGGGGACGATCCGGTTGGCGAGCGCCTTGCCGAGCTCGACTCCCCATTGGTCGAACGAGTTGATGTGCCAGATCGTCCCTTGCGTGAAAACCTTGTGTTCGTACATCGCGACGAGCTGACCGAGGACGTAGGGCGTGAGCTTTTCGGCCAGGATCGTGTTCGTCGGGTGATTGCCCCGGAACGTGCGGTGGGGCACCTGGAAGGCGGGCACGCCTTCAGCTTCGACCTCTGCCCGGGTCTTGCCGAACGCGAGCGCCTCGGTCTGAGCGAAGAAGTTCGCCATGAGCAGGTTCTGGTGGTCGTCGACTTCCGTGTCGGCGTTCACGAAGCCGATGAAGTCGCACGGGACCAGCCGCGTGCCCTGGTGGATGAGCTGGTAGTAGGCGTGCTGCCCGTTGGTGCCGGGCTGACCCCAAACGATCGGGCCGGTCATGCACGTGACCGGATCGCCGTCGAGGGTCACGGACTTCCCGTTGCTCTCCATGTCGAGCTGCTGGAGATAGGCGGGGAAGCGCGACATGTACTGGCTGTACGGCAGGATCGCCTGGGTCTCGGCCCCGAAGAAGTCGTTGTACCAGAACCCGATCAGGCCCAGGAGGACCGGCAGGTTGCGTTCGAACGGCGCGGTGCGGAAGTGCTCGTCGATCGCGTGGAAGCCGGCGAGCATCTCCCGGAACCGGTCGGCGCCGATGGCGATCATCAGCGAGAGCCCGATGGCGGAGTCGTATGAATACCGGCCGCCGACCCAGTCCCAGAACTCGAACATGTTGGCGGTGTCGATCCCGAACTCCGAGACCTTCTCCGCGTTCGTGGACACCGCGACGAAGTGCTTGGCGATGGCGGCGTCATCCTTCAGCGACGCAACCACCCAGTCCCGGGCGGTGCGCGCGTTCGTCAACGTCTCGAGCGTCGTGAACGTCTTCGAGCAGACGACGAACAGCGTCTCGTTCGGATCGAGGTCACGCAGCGACTCGTGGATGTCGATGCCGTCCACGTTGGAGACGAAGCGCACAGTGAGGTCTCGGTCGCTGAATCCCTTCAGCGCCTCGTAGGCCATCGCCGGTCCGAGGTCGGAGCCGCCGATGCCGATGTTCACGACGTTGCGGATCCGCCGCCCGGTGTGGCCGGTGTGCTCTCCCGAGCGCACCTTGCCGGAGAAGGTCGCCATCTTCCGGAGCACTGCGTGGACCTCGGGGACGACGTCGGTGCCGTCCACGACGATGCGCTCGCCCTCGGGGGCGCGCAGCGCCACGTGGAGGACGGCTCGGTCCTCGGTCACGTTGATCTTCTCGCCTGCGAACATGGCGTCGATGCGCCGGCGGAGCCCCGCCCGCTCGGCGAGGGAGACGAGGAGCCGAATCGTCTCGCCGGTGAGTCGGTTCTTCGAATAGTCGAGGTAGACGCCGTCGACCTCGAGCGTCATGGTCTCGCCGCGCGTCGCGTCCGCGGCGAACAACTCCCGCAGGTGGGTGCGCTCGATCTGCTCGTAGTGGTCGCGCAGCGCCGTCCATTCGGGCGTCTGCGTGATCGGGGTCATGGACCCCTTCTATCTCGTCCCGCGCGAGCGGTCGAGCGCGCTCGGAACCGCGGTGACCGGTCGAGGTCTTCCTTACGATTCGGGGAAATGGGGCATTCGCGGCCGTCGCTGCACGCCGAGGCGGACAATGATGGGTGCTGTGGCGACCGACGTACGCCCGCAGCGGGCGACACCTGCACCGCCCTCGCGACCTCGTCGCACCTGGCCCGATCGGATCGCAGCCGCGCTCCCGGGAGTGCTTCTTGCCGCGATCTTCGGCTTCTTCTTCATCACCAAGACGTCCGAGGCGTGGACCGCGACGAAGAGCATCCGGGCGATCCTGCTCATCGCCGGCATCATCGTCGGCTGGGTGGTGCTCGCGTGGCTGTTGCGGCGGTTCGTGCCCTGGATCTGGATCCGTTCCGCCGTCCTGTGCTTGATCGCGGTTGCGATCGCGGTTGTGGTCGTGCGCCCGTACTACGTCGACACCCGCGACGACACGAAGCTGGTGAAGGGCCCGGTGCAGGACGCCTCGCAGGCGGCGCCGCCCGCGTCGGGTACACCCGTCCCCGCTGCGCCGGTGCGCCTCAGCACCGGGTCGCTCCGGGGCATCGGACACGACGCGAGCGGCGAGGCCTCCATCATCCGCCAGGCCGATGGGTCGTACGTGGTGCGGTTCTCGAACTTCGACATCGAGGGGAGCCCCGATCCAATCGTCTACGTCGTACAGGGCGACAACCGGGAGAGCCCGGGCGGCGCGGAGCTGGGTGGCCTTCGGGGCAACGTGGGCACGGACTCGGACTACTCGGTTCCCGCCGGGACCGAGCCGGGCCCCGGCTGGACCGTCCTGGTGTGGTGCCGGGCCTTCGGCACCCCCATCGCCAACGCTTCGCAGACGGCCGCCTGAGCGGGAATGGCCGAGGCCGGTACGGGGTTGACAGATACCGACGAGTATCTGATACTGCTGAGTATCGCATACCAATCGGTATCACGGGAGGCCCCGATGACCAATGTGACGGCAAGCCCCCGCCGCCCGGTCACGTCGATCGGCAAGCGGGAGGCCCAGGCGTGGCTGCTGAAGCAGCTCGGGTACGAGCGCCTGCTCGCTTCATTGCGCAAGGCGCACGAGGCGCGGCGGGCCGGCGACGAACCCCAGCGGGGCGTGGCAGCCTGACGCCGTGACGCAAGCCCCCGAGCGGCTCACACGCGAAGAGAAGAAGGCGCGTACCCGCGCCCAGCTCGTCGACGCCGCCGCCACCGTCTTCGCCCGACGTGGGTTCGCGGCCGCCTCCCTGGACGAGGTCGCCGACGAGGCGGGGCTCACGAAGGGCGCGGTGTACTCCAACTTCGACAGCAAGGAAGAGCTGTTCCAGGCCGTGATCGACGAGCGCCTCAACGAGCCGATGCTGCGGCTGGCAGAGGACCTCGACACGACGGGCACGTTCGCGGAGCGAGCGATGGAGGGTGCCCGAATGTTCGTCGACATGGCGCAGCAGGAACGCGGCCTTTTCCTGCTGGCACTCGAACACAACATCTACGTTGCACGGCACCCGGAACATGCGGCCGCCTATTCAGCTCGCTACCGCGAGCAGCTGGCGATGGTTGCTGACCTCATCACCGAGCAATCGAAGAAGTCGGGCCTGTCGTTGCCCCTGCCCGCCGATGAGATGGCGATGGCGGTGGAAGCCCTGTCGCAGGGGATGGCGCTGCAGAGGTTGGCCGATCCCGACCACGTGCCCGACGACCTTCTTGGCCGTGTGTACGCGCTGCTCTTCCAGCTTCCGCCCGGGAGCTGAATCAACCCGGAACCCGACAGGCGCGCAACTACCATCTCTGCGTGACACGCGTCGGATTCCTCGGCCCGCACGGCACGTTTGCCGAAGAGGCCGTCCTCACACAGCCTGATCTCGCGGACCAGGAGCTCCAGCCGCTGCGATCCGTGCCCGACGTGATCAGCGCGATCGAGCGCGGCGAGACCGACGTCGGGCTCGTGCCGCTCGAGAACTCCATCGAGGGCACCGTCACCGTCACGCTCGACACGCTCGCGTTCGACACCGACCTTCTGATCCAGCGCGAGATCGACCTGCCCGTCTCGTTGAACCTGTGCGCGCTGCCTGGCACGAAGCTCGGCGACATCAAGACAGTGCTCTCGCACCCGAGCCCGTTCGGGCAGTGCCGCGTCTGGCTCGCCAGCAAGCTGCCCGACTCCGACAACGTCGTGACGAACTCGACCGCCGAAGCCGCCGCGCTAGTAGCACGGGGCGAGGACCGGAGCAAAGCGTCGATCGGGACCAAGTTCGGCGCCCGCCTGCACGGCCTCGACCTCATCGCCACCGAGATCGAAGACCATCCGGAGAACGAGACGCGGTTCGTGCTGGTGGGCCACGGCATCCCGGCTCCTACCGGTCACGACAAGACGAGCATCGTGTGCTTCCAGCGCGAGGACCGGCCGGGGTCGCTGCTCGCGATCCTCCAGGAGTTCGCGGCCCGCGCCATCAACCTCACCAAGCTCGAGTCGCGCCCGACGAAGCGCAGCCTGGGCGACTACTGCTTCTTCATCGACTTCAACGGCCACGTCTCCGACGAGCTCGTCGCCGACTGCCTGCGGAACCTGGCGGCGAAACAGGCTGAGGTCAAGTTCCTCGGCTCGTATCCGGTCGCCGGCGAGGAGGACGCCCGGCTGCGTCGCGCGGAGGCCGACAAGGCGTGGCGCCAGGCCGCGCAGTGGGTCGACGAGCTGCGCGGCCGCGTCGCCCCGCCGCCCTCCACGTGATCGACGTCAAGCGGCTGCGCGAAGCGCCCGACTACCGGTCCGGTATCGAGCGTAAGCAGGTCGCCGACGGACTGATCGATCGCGTGCTGGCGGCGGACGAGGCGCGGCGGTCACTCCTCACCGAGGTCGAGGAACTGCGAGCTCGCCAGAACGCGGCGTCGAAGGAGATCGGCCGGGCGCCGGCCGAGGAGCGCGAGGCGAAGATCGCGGCCGCGAGCGCGCTGAAGGACGACCTGGCTACCAAGGAGCCGCTCCTCGCCGACGCCGACGCGCGCCTGCGAGAGCTCGCGCTCCAGCTGCCGAACCCAGCTGATGCGTCGGCGCCCGTAGGCGGCGAGGACGACAACGAGGTGCTGCGCGTGGTCGGCGAGCAGGGCGCCGCGCCGCAAATCGACCACGCCGAGTTCGGCGTCCGCATGGGCTTCGTCGAGAGCGAGCACGCCGTCGAGATGAGCGGATCACGTTTCGCGTACCTCATGCGCGAGGGCGCTCTGCTCGAGCTTGCCCTGGTGCAATGGGTAACGAGTCGAATCGTCGCCGAGGGGTTCACCCCCGTGGTCCCGCCGGTGCTGGTGCGCGAGCACGCCATGGAGGAGGCGGGCTTCTTTCCTACGGACCGGGCCCAGGTCTACGAGGTCGACGGCGGGGAGCTGTTCCTCGTCGGCACGAGCGAGGTCGCGCTGTCCGCGCTCCATCGCGGCGAGATCGTCGACGCCGGCGCATTGCCCCTCCGCTACGCCGGGTTCTCGACGTGCTTCCGCCGCGAAGCCGGCACGTGGGGGAAGGACACGCGCGGCATCTTCCGGGTGCACCAGTTCGACAAGGCGGAGATGTTCAGCTTCGTGCACCCCGAACGGTCATGGGACGAGCTCGACGCCATTCTCGCGTTGCAGGAGTCGATCGTGGGCGGGCTGGGCCTCCCATACCGGGTGGTGAACTGCGCGACCGGCGAGCTGGGCGCGGCGGCGGCGAAGAAGTACGACATCGAGGTGTGGCTGCCGTCCGAGGGCCGCTACCGCGAGCTCACGTCGTGCTCGAACTACCTCGACTACTCGGCGCGGCGACTCGGCACGCGCTTCCGTGCCGACGGTCGCACCAGTCTCGTGCACACGCTCAACGGCACTGCCTGCGCGGTCGGCCGCACGCTCGTGTTCCTGCTCGAGCACTACCAGCGCCCCGACGGATCGTTCGCGGTTCCGGAAGTGCTGATCCCGCTGTGCGGCTTCGACCGGGTCGAGGCGCGCCGGTCGTAGCCTGGATGCCGGAGGGATGCCGGAGCGGCCGAACGGGATGGTCTTGAAAATCATTGAGGCGCGAGCCTCCGTGGGTTCGAATCCCACTCCCTCCGCGGCAATGACCGTCAGCGCTTCCGGCGGTTGGTGATGCGGTCGTAGTTGAGGCGGAGAAGCGCGACCACGTCGTCGGCGTCGAAGTCGTCTCGGATGTACTTCGTCGTCCAGCCGGAGTCGGGATGCACGTGATGGGGCCCGGTGCGGCCCTCGGCGACGAGCTCGTCCCGAAGGCGGCGGGGGAACGGAATGTCGGCCATGTGGCTGCCGTGCACGTGCCCGATCGCGCGCCCGTCGAGGAGGAACTCGGTCTCGCCGAACTCGCCGGTGTCCGTCGTGATCCCCGGCCAGCTCGTCACCTCGCCGACGATCCGCTCCCCGCGCGTCCTCACGTCGGTCGATGGTTCGTTTCGCGTCATGTAGTGGGGAACCCCGCGGCCGGCGGCGCCATTCCTCCACCCGCGTACGATCTCGCCCGTGCCCGACGACTCGGATCAGTGGTGGAAGGAGGGCGTCCTCTACCAGATCTATCCACGTTCGTTCGCCGACTCCGACGGCGACGGGGTCGGCGACCTGCGCGGCGTCATCGACCGCCTCGACCACCTCGCCTGGCTCGGCGTCGACGGCATCTGGCTCAACCCCTTGACGACCTCCCCCGATGCCGACTGGGGCTATGACGTCTCCGACTACACCGCCGTGCAGCCGGTGCTGGGCACGCTCGCCGACGTCGACGAGCTGATCGCAGCGGCGGGCGAGCGCAAGATCAAGGTGCTCCTCGATCTCGTCCCCAACCACACGAGCATCGAGCACCCGTGGTTCGTCGAGTCGCGCTCGTCGCGCGCCAATCCCAAACGTGACTGGTACGTATGGGCGGATCCCAAGCCGGACGGCTCGCCTCCCAACAACTGGCAGAGCAGCTTCGGCGGGTCGACCTGGACGCTCGACGAGGCCACTGGGCAGTACTACCTGCACAACTTCCTCGCCGAGCAGCCCGACCTCAACTGGTGGAACGAGGAGGTGCGCGACGAGTTCGATCGCATCCTTCGCTTCTGGTTCGACCGCGGCGTCGCCGGTTTCCGGATCGACGTCGTGCACATGGTCGTCAAGGACGCCTTGCTGCGCGACAACCCGCCCGCGACCGACGACGACCACTGGATGGTCCAGTTGACCGGCCAACGCCAGGTCTACAACGGCAACCGCCCCGAGGTGCACGACGTGATCCGCCGCTGGCGGGCGGTCGCGGATTCGTACGACCCGCCCCGCATCCTCGTCGGGGAGACGCATGTCTTCGACACCGACGCGATGCTCTCGTTCTACGGCGCGGGCGACGAGCTGAATCTGGCGTTCAACTTCTTGTTGCTGCACGCGCGCTTCGAGGCCGACGCGCTGCGCAAGATCGTCGAAACGACGCTCGCGGCCATCCCAGGCGACTCATGGCCGGTGTGGACGGGCGGCAACCACGACATGTACCGCTTCCCGAGCCGGTGGGCCGACGGCGACCCGGCGAAGACCCGCTGCGCGCTCATGATGTTGCTCACGCTGCCCGGGAGCGTGTTCCTCTACTACGGCGACGAGCTCGGCATGCCCGACACCGAGGTCGCGAAGGACCGCCTCGAGGACCCGGTGGGCAAGCGGCTCTACCCGGTGTACGGACGCGATCCGGAGCGCACGCCGATGCCCTGGTCGCCCGGGCCGGGCGGCGGGTTCACCGCGCCGGGCGTGGAGCCGTGGCTGCCGCTCGGGAACATCGCCGCGTGCAACGTCCAGGACCAGCGGCGCGACCCCGATTCGGTGCTCTCGCTGTGCCGGGACCTGATCGCATTGCGGGCGGCCGTTCCCGACCTGCGGGCCGGCCGGTACACCCTTCAGGCAGCCGACGGCGGGGTATGGGCGTGGCGCCGGGGCGACCGGATCGTGGTGGCGCTCAATGTCGGGGATGCTCCGGCCGGGGTCGAGGTGGGGCACGGGATGGTGAGGATCAGCACCCGGCGCGATCGCGACGGCGAGCGCGTCGCGGGATCACTGAAGCTCGAGCCAGGGGAGGGCGCGATCGTCTGGCTGGACGAGCCGCCGAGCTAGACGGGCGCTTCTTCGTCGCGCCGGTTCTCGTCGGCGTCGAACTCCGCCTCCAGCGCCGCGGCCTCGAGCGCTGCGATCGCCGGTCCCCACTCCTCGCTGCGACGGAAGCTGCGCACGCCGTACCAGATCGACCACGACATGAGGCCCATCGTGACCGGGAAGCCGGTGACGAACCCGACGGCGACGAAGATGTCGACCCCCAAGGTCACCAGCACCAATAGCCGCAACGCCGAGCGCGTCACCGTGTACGAGCCCCACGCCAGCGAGATCCGGCCGAAGGTCTGGCGGTGCGTGCGGGACGCCTTCACCTCGTCGGGCAGCGGCAGCATCTCTTCCGCGAACACCCCGGCGAGTGGCCTGCCGATCATGGTCGAGCCGATGAACGCGAGCCCGTACCCGGCGTTCACGAACACCGGAATCGCGAGATAGATCTCGGCGCTGCCGGTCCACAGTCCGACGACGGCCTGGATCAGGACGAACGCGAGCGCGATGCGCACGACGAGCGCGGGCCGGTCCTGCTGGCGCTCGTAGCGGTACGCGATCAGTGCGACCGTCGAGGCGGCGATGATCCCCGGGACGAGCCCCCAGAGCTTCCACAGCACATAGAACGCGAGCACGGGCCCGAATGCGTCTCGCGCGAAGCGCGGGCCGTTGCCGAGCAGGATGCCCTTGGCGGTGATCGGCGGGAGGTGTGCGGCGCCGTCGGGAAGCGGAGTGGCCGCCGCGCCGGCCATCGCGATCAGGCCGCCTCGTGCGACGCGGTCCATGCGAGCAGGTCGTCGCGCTCCCACGTGTTCACGATCCGCTCGAGCGGTACGGTCGCCTCGGCGGCGCGAGCGCAGCCGTACGGCTGCCACTCGAGCTGCCCGGGAGCGTGCGCGTCGCTGTCGATCGACACCTTGCACCCGGCGCCGACGACCTCTTGCAGCAGGCGCATGGGCGGGTCGAGACGTTCGGGCCGGCAATTGATCTCGACGGCCTTGTCGAAGTGCGCGGCGACGCCGAACACAAGTTGGGAGTCGAACTGCGACTCGGGCCGGCCGCGCCCGAGGACCATGCGTCCGGTGCAGTGCCCGAGGATGTCGGTGTGCGGGCTGGCAAGTGCGGCGACCATGCGGTCGGTCATCGGCTGCGCGGGCATGCGCAGCTTGGAGTGCACGCTCGCCACCACGACGTCAAGCTCGGCGAGGAGGTTCTCGTCCTGGTCGAGCGTCCCGTCCTCGAGGATGTCGACTTCGATCCCGGTGAGGATCCGGAACGGCGCCAGCTCCTCGTTGAGCTCGGCGACGAGCTCGAGCTGCTGTCGCAGCCGGTCGGCGGTGAGCCCGTTCGCCACCTTCAGGCTCGGCGAGTGGTCGGTCAGCGCCATGTACTCGTGCCCGAGCTCGGCCGCATGGCGGGCCATTTGCTCGATCGCCGAGCCACCGTCCGACCAGTCGGAGTGCAGATGCAGATCGCCCCTCAACGCCGCCCGGATGGGGGCCCCGGGTCCGGCGTCGGGTGCGTCCTCGGCCCGGAGTCGGGCTAGGTACTCGGGCACGCCGCCCGCGAGCGCCTGCTCGATGACGCCGGCGGTGCTGCTGCCGACGCCGGGCAGGTCCTGGAGGCGCCCCTGGGTGGCGAGGCTCTGCAGCTTCTCGGGCGGCAGCTCGCGCACGGTGTCGGCGGCGCGCCGGAACGCCTGCACCTTGTACGTGGCGGCGCGCCCCCGCTCGAGCAGCGTCGCCGTCTCTTCGAGCGCCTCGACGGGATCCACGCCGGTGACGGTACCCTCCGCGGCGGCGCCGGCGGCTTTGCCGACCGGCGCCGCAGAGCCGGAGCTCGCGACGGCGTCAGGAGATGGAGTGACAGAGCATGTGAAGTCGGTCTCGGTGGAGCGTGTGATCGACGCCCCGCCGGAGAAGATCTTCGACGTGCTGGCCGACCCGTCGCAGCACCCGGTGATCGACGGATCGGGCATGGTGAAGCACGCGCGCGGCGAGGAGCCGGCTCGGCTGGAGCCGGGCTCGAAGTTCGGCATGTCCATGCGACTCGGCATCCCGTACGCGATCACGAACACCGTGGTCGAGTTCGACGAGAACCGCCTGATCGCATGGCGACACATCGGTGGGCACCGGTGGCGCTACGAGCTCGATCCCGCCGGCGCCGGCACGCGAGTGCGCGAGACGTACGACTGGTCGACGGCCATCCTCGGCACCCGCCTCTACATCGTCGCCACCGGCTGGCCCAATCGAGCCCAGCAGGCGATGACACGCACGCTCGAACGACTCGCAGCCCACGTAACGGGAAGCGAACCCGTCTGATCCCAGGCGGAGCGGCGGCAACCCGCCGGTACAGTGGCATGTCCGGAGGGATGACCGAGCGGCCGAAGGTGCTCGCCTGCTAAGCGAGTGGGGCTCACGCCCTCGAGGGTTCAAATCCCTCTCCCTCCGCCAATGCCCTGAGGACGTTCTGATGCCCGATGTGACCGATCAGCTGATCGCTCTCGGGGCCGCGACG
>Ga0126306_10001678_pt1 | contig 12003 bp, 12 predicted proteins | sample Plot27_FD_92592 | JGI IMG/M metagenome (GOLD analysis project Ga0126306, IMG submission 92592) | Serpentine soil microbial communities from UC McLaughlin Reserve, CA, USA - Plot27 | ecosystem: Environmental > Terrestrial > Soil > Grasslands | place: USA: UC McLaughlin Reserve, Lake County...
CGCCGCAGTGAGCGATCACCTTCAGGTCGCCGGACAGGAAGAGCTCCGTCACGCGCTTCCGCTCCTCCGCCGACAGGAGGATCCCCTCCCCGGTCGTGCCGAGGGTGAGGACGCCGTCGAGCCCGCGCAGGAAGTCGCAGTACGGCCCGAAGGCCTCCTCGTCGAGTAGCGCCCCGTTGTCCCGGAGCGGGGTCAGCGCGGCGGCGATCGTACCCCTCAACACGCGCGCAATCTACGCTTCGCGGCCGTGACCGCACTCCGCATCGAGCGCGACGGGCCGATCCTCCGCGTGACACTCGCCCGGCCCGCCAGCCGTAACGCCTTCGACGGCGCACTGATCGCCGAGCTCCGCGAAGCGTTCTCCGACGTCGGAGGCACGCGCGCGGTCGTACTCGCCGGCGAGGGTGAGAGCTTCTGCGCCGGAGCGGATGTCGAGTGGATGCGGTCGGCCGCAGAGCTGAGCTACGAGGAGAACGTCCAAGATGCCCGTCGGCTACGACAGATGCTCGAGACGATCGACGAGTGCCCTGCGCCGGTCGTCGTGCGAGTGCACGGCCACGCGCTGGGTGGCGGAGCGGGTCTCGTCGCATGCGCGGACATCGCGGTGGCGGCCGAGGGGACCCAGTTTGCGTTCTCCGAGGTGAAGCTCGGGATCGTTCCCTCGGTCATCTCGCCGTACGCGCTTGCAAAGATCGGGCCTAGCGCGGCCAGACGCTACTTCGTGACCGGCGAACGCTTCGACGCCGAGACCGCCCTTCGCATCGGGCTCGTGCACGAGGTCACCGCCGACCCCGACGTCAGCGTCGAGCGCCTCGTCGGCGAGCTGCTCACGGCGGGCCCGCAGGCTGCCCGCTACGCGAAGCGGCTCGTGCTCGAGCGGCCGGACGGTCTCGCAACCGAGCGCCGCATCGCCGAGCGCCGCACGAGCGAGGAGGGCCAGAAAGGCCTCCGCGCGTTCCTGGACAAGCGCAAGCCGGACTGGTAGCGGATGCGCAGGCTGCTCCTGCTCGTCGGCGCGATCGTCTTCGTCGACACGATGTTCTTCGCCGCGCTGACGCCGCTGCTCCCGCAGTACGCGGACGACCTCGGGCTGTCAAAGGCGGGTGCGGGTCTGCTCGCCGCGTCGTATGCACTCGGCGCGCTCCTCGGAGGGATCCCCGGCGGGATCTCGGCGGCGCGCTTCGGCGTGCGCCCGACGGTGCTCGTGGGCCTGACGGGGATGGCGGTCACGACCGTCACCTTCGGGTTCGCCGACTCGATCTGGCTGCTCGACACCGCGCGTTTCCTGCAAGGGGTCGCGAGCTCGTTCTCTTGGACCGCGTCGCTCGCATGGCTCGTCGCCGCCGCGCCGCCCGAGCGTCGCGGGGAGACGATCGGCGCCGCCATGGGGGCCGCGATCGTCGGCGCACTCTTCGGGCCGGTGCTCGGCGGGATCGCGTCGGTGACCGGCACGGGGCCTGCGTTCGCGAGCGTGGCGGTGCTCGCCTCCGTCCTCGGCGTCTGGGCCTGGCGCACACCTGCCTTTACGCCCGAGCACCCGCAGCCGTTCGGCCGGCTCGTCGGCGCGCTCCGCGACCGAGGCGTCGTCGCCTCGATCTGGTTCGTGCTGGTCCCCGCGCTCCTCTTCGGCGCATTGAACGTCCTGGGTCCTCTGCGGCTCGACGTGCTCGGGTTGAGCGCGCTCGCGATCGGGGCGACCTGGCTCGTCGCCGCGAGCTTCGAGGCTGCGCTCTCGCCCCTGATCGGACGATTCTCAGACCGGCGTGGACGGCTCGCCCCACTTCGGGTGGGTCTGATCGGGTCGGCCGCCGCGACTGCCGCGCTTCCCTGGATCGACCGGGGTTTGGTGCTCGCCGCGGCGATCGTCCTCGCGGCGTGCGCCTTCGGAAGCTTCTGGACGCCGTCGATGTCGATGCTCGCCGATCGCGCCGAGGCGATCGGGCTCGACTACGCGTACGGGTTCGCGTTGATCAACCTCGCCTGGGCGCCGGGCGCCGCGGCAGGGTCGGCGCTCGGCGGCGCGGCGGCGCGCGCGACCTCCGACGCCGCCGTCTACCTGACGCTCTCCGCACTCTGCGTCCTGACCCTGGTCACGCTCACCCCGCGCCTCCGAGCGGCGACCGCGTGATCCGCAGGCTCCTCGTGGCGAACCGCGGCGAGATCGCACTCCGCGTCTTCCGTGCGTGCCACGAGCTCGGCATCGACACGATCGCCGTCGCACCCCCGAACGACAGGGGCGCGCTGCATGCGCGCTCCGCCGACGAGACGGTCGAGATCGCGTCGTACCTCGCCTCCGAGGAGCACATCCATGCGGCCGAGCAGTCCGGTGCGGACGCGATCCATCCTGGCTACGGCTTCCTCGCGGAGAACGCCGACTTCGCGCGCGCGGTCGAGGCGGCGGGGCTCGTCTGGGTCGGCCCGACACCCGAGGCGCTCGAGACCGCCGGCGACAAGCTCCGCTCGAAGCAGGTTGCACGCGAGGCGGGCGTGCCCGTAGTCGAGTCGGGCGAGCCCGCGAAGCTCGGCTTCCCGCTGATCCTGAAGGCCGCCGCGGGCGGCGGCGGTCGCGGCATGCGCATCGTGCGGAACGCCGACGAGCTCGACGATGCACGCGCCGCCGCGAGTCGCGAGGCCGAAGGCGCGTTCGGTGACCGAACGGTCTTCGCGGAGCGTTACGTGGAGCGCCCTCGGCACGTTGAGATCCAGCTGCTCGGCGATGCTTACGGCACGGTCATCTCTCTGGGGGAGCGCGAGTGCTCGATCCAGCGCCGCCACCAGAAGGTGCTCGAGGAAGCACCGTCGCCTGCGCTCGACCCGGCGCTCCGCGTGGAGATGAGCGGGGCTGCGGTCGCCTTCGCACGGGCGATCGGCTACCGCGGCGCGGGCACGGCAGAGTTCATGCTCGACGGGCGCGACTTCTGGTTCCTCGAATTGAACGGCCGCATCCAGGTCGAGCACCCCGTGACGGAGCTCGTCACCGGCGTCGACCTGGTCAAGCAGCAGCTCCGCATCGCGGAAGGCGAACCGCTGGACGTGAGTAACAGCCTGCTGCTCGGCCACGCGGTCGAGGTGCGGCTCTACGCCGAGGACCCGCGGACGTTCCTTCCGCAGGGCGGGAAGCTCGAACGCCTTCGCCTGCCGAAGGGCATCCGCGTCGATGCGGGCGTCGCGGAGGGCGACGAGATCGCGCTGGCTTACGACCCGATGATCGCGAAGCTGATCGCGCACGGCGAGACGCGCAGCGAGGCGCTGGCGGAGCTGCGAGACGCGCTTGCTGAGACCGAGGTGGAGGGCGTCGTCACGAACCTCCCGCTCCTGCGCTGGCTCGTCACGCACCCGAACGTACGGGCGGGCCACACGACGACGGCGTTCCTCGTCGAGAACCCGCCGCTTTCCGAGCCGCCTCCCCGCTCGGCCCACGCAGCCTGGCGCGGCGGCTGGCGCCTCAACCTCGCAGCGCCCGCGCCGCACGCGCCGCCGGACGTCGACAGCGCGGCGCAGGAGCACGCCTCGCCTGGCGCCGAGCAGAGCGCCTTGCTCGCGCCCATGCCCGGCACGGTGATCCGGGTCGCGGTCGCACCCGGCGACACCGTCGCGCCGCGCGAGACGCTGCTCGTGCTCGAGGCAATGAAGATGGAGACACCGATCGTGTCGCCCTACCAGGCGACCGTCCGCGCCGTGCACGTCAAAGAGGGTGACCGCGTCGCCGGCGGCACGCTCCTGGTCGAGCTCGAGGAGTAGGTCAGGCGGAGCGGAGCGCGGAAGCGCGCTCGCCGCGTAAGACAAGCGCAACGACGACCGCCAATACTGCGGCCATTAGCACCAACGTGAGGACGTCCTCGCCCGTCGGCTTCAGCGTCATGTCTGCAACGACGAGCGCGATCACCGTGTAGTCGATCCGCTGCCGCGCGAACATCGAGCCGATCGCACGCGCAGCATCAGTCGTCATCCCGTCGCGGCTCAGCTGGGCGGCGATGCGCTCGGACTCCGGCTTGATCATCAAGAGCCCCGTCAAGAACGTTGCGGCAAAACCGGCGAGTCCGAGCAGTACCCACAGCTGGTCGAAGGCCCATGGCCCCTCGATCACGAGCAGGATCCCGGTGACGAGCGCGATCAGCGAGACGGGGATGAAGATCCGTGTCGCAAGCCACTCGGACTGGCCGAACAACGCTTGCAGCGCCTGGTTGTCGCCGGCACGGCCGAACCGGTCGCCGAACACGAGCAGCGCAATCCCCGTGCCGAGCCAGATCGCGACCCCCAACACGTGCAAGAACAGCAGAACCTCGTAGTAGGTCAACTAGAAGAGCTTCTGCAGCTTCATCGCGGCGCCCATGTCGCCCTTGATCTTGAGCTTGCCGCTCATGTAAGCGGACGTTGGATTCAGATCGCCGGAGGCGATCTTCTCGAACGTCTCGGCGGAGCTCGAGATCGTGACGTCTGTGTCGCCGCCCCCCTCGGTCACGGAGACCGTGCCGTCGCGGACGTCGACCTTCCACTGCCCTTCGCCCTCGATGTCGAAGAGGTACGAGTTGGTCACGCCGGCCGTCTTGGACGAGTCGACGCGCGATTCCAGGCTCTCGAAGAACTCTTTCGTGTTCATGGGCGCGGAGCCTACTACGCGGTCAGGGGCAGGTAGCGGCGGATGAGCGCGCGCGACAGGTCCCATTGCGCTTCGACGATCGCGAGCCGGTTTCGCTCGAGGACCCGAGGCCGGGCGTGGTCGAGCCGGAGGTCCTGCCGCTCACGCGTCAGTTCCTCGAGCTGCTGCAGGAGCGCCTCGACGCTCAGCTCGCGGGTCGCAGACCGCATCAAGGTGGGTATCGGCACGGTGAACGCTTGGGTAAAGGGCGGTGAAACCCGCACCTGCAGCCTAAAAAGGGCGTCGGATAGCATCCCGAGCCGCGTGAACCTCGACCTGACCCAGGAGCACGAGCTCGTCCGGTCCACGGTTCGTGACTTCGCTGAGCAGCGCGTCGCGCCGGTCGCCGAGGAGCTCGACCGCGAGGGCCGCTTCCCGTACGAGCTCGTCGCGGAGCTCGCCGAGCTGGGACTGATGGGGATGACGATCCCGGAGGAGTACGGCGGCGCCGGTGCGGACACCCTCTCGTACGCGATCGCGATCGAGGAGCTGACCCGGATCGACTCGTCGGTGGCAATCACCGTCGCGGCACATCACTCGCTCGGGACGCTCCCGATCTTCTACTACGGCAGCGAGGAGCAGAAGCGCGAGTGGCTCCCCGAGCTGGCGTCCGGCCAGAAGCTCGCAGCGTTCGGGCTGACCGAGGCGGGCGCCGGCTCCGACGCGGGAAACACGCGAACGACCGCGGAGCTGCGCGACGGCCGGTGGCTGATCAACGGCTCGAAGATGTTCATCACGAACGCGGGCACCGACATCACCGCCTTCGTGACGATCACCGCTCGCACCGGTGAGGAAGAGATCTCGAACATCGTCGTCCCGAACGGGACGCCCGGCTACGAGATCGCGGCGCCGATGAAGAAGCTCGGCTGGCGCGCGTCGGACACGCGCGAGCTGTCGTTCAAAGACGTCGCCGTGCCGGAGGGGAACCTTCTCGGGCCGCGCGGGCAGGGGTTCAAGCAGTTTCTCGAGATCCTCGACGGCGGCCGCATCTCGGTCGGGGCGATGGGCGTCGGTCTCGCGCAGGGCGCGTACGACCTCGCGTACGCGTACGCGAAGGAGCGCGAGCAGTTCGGCAAGCCGATCGCGAGGTTCCAGGCAGTCCAGTTCGCGCTCGCCGACATGGCGACAGAGATCGAGGCGGGCCGCGCACTCGTCTACAAGGCGGCGTGGTTGAAGGATCAGGGGCGCCCCTTCGCGCTCGAGGCAGCGATGGCGAAGCTCTACACGGGGCTGCTCTCGAACCGGGCCGCTAACGCCGCGCTGCAGATCCACGGCGGCTACGGTTTCATGGAGGAGTCGCGGATCTCGCGACTCTTCCGAGACCAGAAGATCCTGGAGATCGGCGAGGGCACGAACGAGGTGCAGCGCATGGTGATCGCGAAACACCTAGACCTGTGATCTCACTCGGGACGACGTTCTCGGAGGCGTGGGACATCCTGCGCCGGAACGTCTTTGCGCTCGTCGTGATCGGGGGACTCGTGTTCGTGCCGCTCGATCTCCTGACGGCGCTGATCGACGACGAGCGCGGTTGGGGCGACTTCGCTTGGGGCAACGTCGCGCTCTACACGATCGTCTGGGCACTCGGGGCATCGCTTGCCTATGCCGCCGCCATTACCGCGATCGCCGTCGAGCCCGAGGGCGCGACGGAGGAGGCCCGGACTCCCTTCGCGGCGCTGCGCGACGCGGCGCGACGCTGGCCGACCGTGCTCGCCGTCACCGTCGCGGCCTCGATCGGCGTGCTGCTGGGAGTCGTGTTGCTTGTCGTGCCCGGGATCGTCCTCGCCACGTGGTGGCTGGTCGCTTACCAGCCTGCACTCGTCGAACGGCTCGGCTGGCGCGCCTCACTCGGCCGTTCGCGTGAGCTGGTCCGTGGGCACTTCTGGCAAGTCATCGTCGTCGCGCTCGTTGCGTACGGCGGGCTCCTCCTGACCGACTACGCCACCTTCCGCATCGCCGAAGCGGCGCTTCCGGACTTCGTGGGCGCCTGGGCAGGGGGTGTCGTGGCTGACACGTTCGGGATGGCCGTCTGGGCCGCGCTCACGACCGCGGCCTACTGGCAGCTGCGCTCGGCGGATGGCCCGTCGCTTCAAGAAAGCTAGCGAGACAGCCTGCTAAGGTCGGTTTCGGCGGGTTTGCGGTAACGACCGCTTATCGCCAGCATAAGCTGCTCTCATGCTGTTCCGACAGTTTGTCGACTCCGACCTCGGCTGCGCCTCCTACCTGATCGGCTCCGAGCAGGCCGGTGAAGCGATCGTCGTCGATCCCGCGTACGCGATCGAGCGGTACCTCGAGGAGGCCGAGCGACACTCGCTGCGCATCGTGCGCGCGGTCGAGACGCACAACCACGCCGACCATGTCGCGGGGCACGGCCGGCTAGCGCTCGAGCACGGCGCGCGCGTCTCGATTCACCCGCACGCCGAGCCGGAGTACGAATTCGATCCGGTCGTCGACGGCGATGTGCTGCAGGTCGGCGAGGTCACGGTGCGCGTGCTGCACACGCCGGGGCACCGGCCCGAGCACTGCGCGCTCCTCGTCGACGAGCGCCTGCTGCTGACCGGGGACTCGCTGTTCGTCGGCGACGCCGCGCGGCCGGACCTGGCGGTCGGAGCGGCTGAGGGTGCAGAGGGCCTCTTTTACAGCCTCCGCCGGCTCGAGGAACTCCCGGACGACGTGGTGGTGTTTCCCGGCCACGTAGCCGGCTCGCTGTGCGGCGCCGCGATGAGCTCCGATCCCTCGTCGACGATCGGGCACGAGCGACATTCGAACGCGGCCCTCCGCATCACAGCCGTCGACGACTTTGTCGCAGACTCCCTCTCCAAGAACGCGCCCCGGCCGCCGAACATGGACGTGATCGTCGCACTCAATCGTGGGCCGTTCCTCGGCGCGCGTCCGGCGCTCCCCCCCGCGGGCGACGTGCGCGGAGCAACCATGCTCGACGTGCGCGACGCCGAGGAGTTCAGCGCAGGGCACCTGCCCGGCGCACTCAACGTTCCGCTCTCGGGCAGCTCGTTCGCGACGAAGGCGGCCTTCATCCTAGGCGACGGCCGCGTAGCATTGCACTCGAGCTCCGCGGCTCAAGCAGAGGATGCCGCCCGAGCGCTCCACGCAGTCGGTCTCATCGACCTCGACGGTTTCGTCGTCGACCCGCCCGGCAGCGACTCGCGGCTCGAGCCGGTCGACCTCGACGAGCTCGAGCGGCTCGTCGCGCAGGACGCTGTGATCCTGCTCGACGTGCGCGAGGCCGACGAGCGCGATGACGGCTACATCGTCGGCTCGCGGCACATCCCCTACAGGCTGCTGCCCGCGGTCTCCGCTGGACTCGCCGACCGGACCGTCGTAACGATCTGCAGCACGGGCGCTCGAGCCGGGATCGCTGCGAGCGTGCTCGCAGCGCGCGGCGTCGACGCGCGCCCCGTGCTCGACGGCGGCGTCGAAGACTGGCAGCAGCGTGGCGGGCGCACGATCGAGTTCCGCCGTTGCGGCTCGTAGCTGCGACATGACCGCGCCACCGGCGAACGCCCTCGCGCGCGAGCTCTTCGCACCGATCGGTCCTACGTACGACCGGTATGCGCGCCTCCTCTCGCTCGGTCAGGATCCGCGCTGGCGCCGCTTTCTCGTCTCGCGTGTCCCGGTCGTCCCGACCGACACAGTCCTCGACGTGGCGACCGGAACAGCCGCGGTTGCGATCGAGCTCGCGCGTCGTACCGGCTGCTCGGTCCTCGGTCTCGACCAGAGCAGCGAGATGCTCGCCGCCGGTCGCAAACGCATCGAACGGGCGGGACTCGAGGAGCGAGTGCGCCTGGTTCAGGGGAATGCTGAGCGGTTGCCGTTCGAGGACGGCCAGTTCGACGCCTTGACGTTCACGTACCTGCTCCGGTACGTCGACGACCCCGGCGCGACCATGCGCGAGCTTGTGCGCGTGACCCGTGGCGGCGGGACGATCGCTTCACTCGAGTTCGGGGTCCCTCGGGCCCCGCACTGGCGGGCCCTCTGGGAGCTGTACGTTCGACTCGCCCTCCCGCTCGCCGGCCGCGCGATCTCCGCCGGTTGGCACGAAGTCGGCCACTTCCTCGGGCCCAGCATTCGTGCGCTGCCCCCACCCGAGCAGCTCGCAGGAGTCTGGCGGGATGCCGGCCTCACCGACGTTCGCTTCCGGCGCCTGAGCCTGGGCGGAGGCGTCGTGATGTGGGCCCGGCGAGCGTGAGCGTCGAGCAGCGCCCGGCGTTCTACGCGCTCAGGGCAGGCGGCTGGCGCGACTACGTCACGCTCCTTCACCCGCCCTACACACTCTGGCATCTCTCGTATGTCGCTATCGGCGCGGCACTCGCACCGACCCTCCCAATCGAGCGACTGCTCTGGGGTCTCGCCGCGTTCTTCCTCGCGCTCGGGGTCGGCGCGCATGCACTCGACGAGCTCAACGGTCGGCCGCTGAGGACCGCGATCCCCGAGCGGATCCTCGTAACGCTCGCCGCTGCGTCGATCGGCGCTGCAGCGTCCATAGGCCTTGGAGCGGCGTTCGCGTGGACGCCGCTGCTGGTCCCGTTCGTCGTGTTCGGGACGTTCATCGTCGCGGCATACAACCTCGAGCTCTTCGGCGGCCGCTTCCACTCCGACCTCTGGTTCGCGCTCGCCTGGGGCGCTTTTCCCGTCCTGACGGCGTACGTCGGCGCGGCCGAGACCGTCCGCGCGGAGGCCCTGCTCGCAGCGGCGTTCGCGGCGTTTCTCAGCCTGGCACAGCGGCACCTCTCGACGCAGGTGCGAACGATTCGCCGTCGGACCGACCGCGTCGCGGGCTCGATCTCCTTCACGGACGGCCACGAGGAGCAGATCACGCGGGAGAGCATGCTCCGCGCTCCCGAGGCAGCTCTCCATGCGCTCACATGGGCAATCGTCGCGCTCGCGCTCACGATGCTCGCGCTTCATGTGAGCTAGCCGACACGTCGACGGAAGAACGGACGATGGGCGGACGTCTTTGGAGACATGGACCATTGCCACGTCTGTCTGTTCCACCAGGAGCTCGCACGGCAGCGTCACGATCAGCTGTTGCGCGAAGCCTCGATCATGTACGCGGCGAAACCTCCCGTGTCAGAGGAGCCTCAGCGACGTCGTCTCCGGACGTTCGTGCCCCTGCTCCGCCGCCCGGCCCACGCCCGCTTGTAGCGGTCAAGGGCTCACCACAAAGACGGTTTTGCGAGACAAGGACAAGGTCGCCGTCGTCGCCGGAGGCCGGCTTCGCCCGCCGGGAGGCGTAGCCGACGTTGGTTCGACTCGAATCAAAAAAAGAGGTCCACGGGGGAAAACACGGTTTCCCCCGTGCTCTTCAGCGCAGACGCTCGACCGGATAGCCCCAGCGCTGCATCGCCTCGATCAGCCCGAGCGCGTGTGCCTCGTCACGCGTCGAGAGCGTGAGCTCGACCTCGGTCTCCGTGACCGAGAGCTGGATTCCCTCGCGGTGGTGCTCGACGGAGACCAGGTTGACCCGCTCGTTGGCGATCAGCTTGAGCAGTTTGACGAGCTCCCCCGGGCGGTCCGGCACTCGGGTCCGCACGACGAGGTAGCGCCCCGCGAGCGTGAGGCCGTGCCGCATCACGGTGATCAAAAGCGACGGGTCGATGTTTCCCCCTGACAGAACCACCACGACGGCCCCATTCCCGCCGACTCGACCCGCCAGGAGCGCGGCCAGCGGCGCCGCCCCCGCGCCCTCGACGAGCAGCTTCGCGCGTTCGAGCGAGAGCACGATCGCCTGGCTGATCTCCTCGTCCGTGACCATGACGACGTCGTCGAGCAGGTCGCGCACGATGGACGTGGTCAGCTCTCCGGGGTGCTTGACGGCGATCCCTTCCGCGATCGTGAAGCCGTGCGCGTCGCCGCCGGCAACGGGCGCGCACGCCGCCGCCTGAACGCCGACGATCCTCAGCGCGGGCTTCAACTCCTTCGCCGCGATCGCGCTGCCCGCCGCGAGCCCGCCGCCGCCGATCGGGACGACGATCGTGCCCACATCCGGCAGCTGCTCCACGAGCTCGAGCCCGATCGTCCCTTGACCGGCGATCACACGCACGTCCTCGAATGGGTGCACGAACGTCGCGCCGCTCGTGTCGGCGTACGCGCGTGCGGCCTCGTGCGCGTCGTCGAACATCTCGCCGCCGAGCTCGATCCTGGCGCCGTAGTTCTGCGTCGCCTCGACCTTCGCGACCGGAGTGTCTTGCGGCATGAAGATCGTCGCGTCGATTCCGGCCTCGCGAGCGGCCCACGCGACAGCCTGTGCGTGGTTGCCGGCGCTCGCGGCGATGACGCCTGCCATCCGCTCGTCGTCCGAGAGCGTCGCGATGCAGTTGACCGCGCCGCGGATCTTGAACGACCCCGTGCGCTGGAGGTTCTCGGCCTTCAGCCACACCTCGCGCCCGGTCATGCGCTCGAAGGACTCCGAGACGTAGACCGGAGTCTCGCGCGCGGCGCCGCGGATCCGCTCGCGCGCGGCCCGAATGTCAGCGAGCGTCGGGGCTGTTCCCGTCTTCAACCTTGAACACCTTCTCCATGATCTCGCGTACGGCTGTGAGCGGATCGAGCTCACGGCGCTGGACCTCGTCGAGCAGCCGTCGAAGCTCGGGATCGTCGCGGACGGCGTGCTCGAGGTGGGTCTTTGCCCTGGCCGAGGCGACCGCGAACACCTCGCCGGCGAGGTTCCGCCGGCGCCGCTCCTCGAGGCCGCCGTGCTCCTCCAGGTACGCTCGGTGGCGCTCGACCTCCCCCCACAGCTTCTCGACGTTCTCGGAACGCATCGCTTCGGTCAGGATGATCGGCGGCTTCCAGTCACGCTCCAGGTCGAGTGCAAGGATCGAGCGCACTTCGTTCAGCATCGTCTTCGCCGCGGGGTGGTCGGACTTGTTGATCGCGATCACGTCGGGAATCTCCATGATCCCAGCCTTCAGCGCCTGCACGGAGTCGCCGGAGCCCGGCATCAACACGAGCAGGACGGTGTCCGCGACGCCGATCACCTCGACCTCACTCTGTCCGGCGCCCACGGTCTCCAGGAAGATCACGTCCTTCCCGGCGGCGTCGAGAACGAGCATCGCCTGCAGAGACGACTCGGCGAGCCCGCCGAGGTGGCCGCGGGTGCCCATCGAGCGGATGAAGACGCCGGGATCCAGGAAGTGGTCGGCGAGCCGGATGCGGTCCCCGAGGAGGGCGCCGTGCGTGAACGGGCTCGACGGATCGACCGAGATCACCCCCACGGACATCCCCTGCTCCCGCACGTGTCGGACGAGCGCACCGATCAGCGTCGACTTTCCGACGCCCGGGGGCCCGGTCACCCCGATCGTGTACGCCCGCCCCGTCTCGGGATAGAGGTCGCGGACGATCTCGTA
>Ga0126306_10001679_pt1 | contig 12000 bp, 12 predicted proteins | sample Plot27_FD_92592 | JGI IMG/M metagenome (GOLD analysis project Ga0126306, IMG submission 92592) | Serpentine soil microbial communities from UC McLaughlin Reserve, CA, USA - Plot27 | ecosystem: Environmental > Terrestrial > Soil > Grasslands | place: USA: UC McLaughlin Reserve, Lake County...
CCGCCACCGAAAACCCTCCGAAACCTCGTGACCAGAAAAGTGGGGGCCGGACGCCGTGCCGGCTCCCCTATGCATACAAGCAGACACGTCCCTGCACACACGGTTACTGCGACTGCTGGAGAGCCGACTCGAGGTCGCCACCCTTCGGCTCACCTTCCGCGGTGAACACGGTGCCGGTAGTGCGGTCCTCGTACTGGGTCCGCGACTCCTGCGCCAGGCTGCTGGGCAACGTCACGTACTTCGCGGCCTCCACCAGCCTGTTGAGGTTCTGCTCGGAGACGTAGAAGTCCAAGAACGACTCTACCGCGTCGTTGTTCTTCAGCGCCTTCGTGCTCACGTAGATGAACAGCGGGCGGGAGAGCAGATACTCGCCGGAGCGGATGGAGTCCGCGGTAGGCTCGACGCCATCTACGGCGAGCGCCTTGAGCGAGTCCCGGTTGTTTTGGTAGTAAGAGAAACCGAAGTAGCCGAGCGCGTTCTCGTCGCCGGAGACGCCCTGAACGAGCACGTTGTCGTCCTCGCTGGCCTCGTAGTCCGAGCGGTTGACCTCCTCCTCGTTCCCGACGATGACCTCGTTGAAGAACTCGTACGTTCCCGACTCCGTGCCCGGACCGTAGAGGCTCAACTCCCTGTCGGGCCACTCGGAGCGCACCTGGTTCCACTGCGTGATCTGGCCCTCCGCCCGGGGCTCCCACATGGTCTTGAGCTCCTCGCTCGTGACATCGGTCGCCCAGTCGTTCTGAGAGTTAACCACGACCGAAATGCCGTCGAAAGCGACCGGGATCTCGATGAACTCGACCCCGTTCTCCTCGCACACCGGCACCTCCTCGGCCACGTCTATCGGCCTGGAAGCGTCGGAGATCTCGGTGTCGCCCTTGCAGAACGCCTCGAAGCCGTCACTGGTCCCCGCACCACCAACGCTGATGCGTGCGTCCGGATTCTCTTCGCGGAACAACTCCGCAGCGGCCTGAGTGATCGGCTGAACCGTGCTCGATCCCTCGATGCGGACCTCACCGGAGACCGGCTCGTCGCCACTACCATTCTGTTGCCCACTGGCACCGCCCCCGCAACCTGCCAGGATGAGCGATAGCGCCATAACGAGGCCGGCTACCACAAACAATCGCGAACGTCCGGTTCTGCTCAAGCCCTACACTCCCTTCGTCACTTGACCTGCTGTGATGGTAGGGCGAGCATTTCTGCCTTGTGTTACACGCGGGTAAGAAGTGCATTAAATCTTCGTTTCATGCTTCAGCGAGCCTTGAGACCCCGGGCCGCCGCGATGCAAACTTTGGCCGGTATGGCAGAAAAGCAGACGTCCGAAGGGTCGCACAGGGTGCTAGTAGTTGCGGCGCAATGCGCAGCCGACGACATCTGCCTCGCGGGTTGGTTAAAGCGCGAGGGATTTGAGATCATAACCGCCATCGATGGGCAAGAAGCAATGCAGATCGCGGACTCTTCCTGGCAGCCGGACGTCGTTCTAGTCGATCTAACACTGCCTAACGTGGACGGGCTCTCGGTCTGCGAGCGTATCCGGGCCACAAACCAGAGGGCGGTGATCTTCGTGCTCAGCAGCGATTCCGAAGAGGACGAGGTCCGAAGCCTCGAGGCGGGCGCTGATGACTACGTCGCGAAACCTTTCTCCCTAACGGTGCTGCTGGCGCGCATCTGGGCACACCTGCGCAGCTGTCGGGCTGCCGGGAACCAGCGGATCCTGATATCCGGGGACCTTTGGCTAGATGCGAAGAACTACGCAACCCGGGTAAAGGGCGAGTGGGTAGAGCTGCGACCGCAGGAATTCCGGCTACTAATAGCTCTGGCGCAATCCTTGGGGGTGCCCGTGAATCGCCAAGAGCTGGCACGGCAGGTGGGGACAAGTTGGCGGGGCACCTCCAGCCGCACGGTGGACATACACATCAGCCGCACCCGGGCACGCATCGAGACGCCCTCGGATTACACCTACATCCATAGTGTCAGAGGCTTTGGTTACCGGTTCGAGCCCGTACCAAAGGAGCACCGGCATCAGTTCGGACGTCCCTGAAAGAACGGACTGTTTGAGAATCACTCTAAGACGTTTCTTCTTTAGCGCAGACCCTCCCCCAGTAAGATCCTCGGGTTCGACCTCAATTTGCGTGAGGGCACACCTCCCGAGACATCGTTCAGAACACTCGGCAGCACCTGAGAGTGAGCAAGTACGCCAGCGCTTCGCAGTGTAATGTGGCACCTGGATCAGTTGTGAGAGGCGTTCTGCACTAGCACCAAGGAAATCGAACGCCGCCTTACGCCCGAGGATCTGAGGAGGCAGCCCCCGTGGAAGAGCGACAGCGCGACCGAGACGGCACTCGGACCCGTCGGAGCAGTCGCCCCCGGTGGCCCGCAGCCGTGGCTCTGCTGGCCGTCGGTGCCCTCTACGGTGTGCTCTCGGACGGTCTGACCCTCGGTCCGAGAGCCTTCTTGCTGGGCTCGTGGCGGTGCTGCTCGTTCCCTTGTTGAGTGCGCACCTCCGAGGAAGCCATCGCCTCGCACGAGGGTTGGGTTTCGGGGTGATCGGGCTCGTTACGCTCGCCGTCGTGGCCAGCGTGTTCCTGCTGGTATCGTCGTCGTTGGGTGGCAGGTTGTCCGCTCCTGCGTTGCTCCAAGACGCGGCCCTGCTATGGGTTATCAACGTGGCGACGTTCGCCGTCTGGTATTGGGAGATAGACGGCGGCGGGCCAGCGCAGCGTCGCCGGGAAGGGCACGTTAGCGAAGACTTCCTGTTCCCGCAGATGAACCTCGACGACAAGTCCGCCCGCGACTGGTCGCCGGGCTTTCTGGACTACCTCTTCCTCGCCTTTAACACGAGTACTGCCTTCAGCCCTACCGACACGGCGTTCCTGAGCCAGCGGGCGAAGGTTCTGATGATGGTGCAGGCGCTGCTCTCGCTGCTGATCCTCGCCGTGCTCGTGAGCCGAGCCATAAACGCCCTCGCCGCTGCGTAACGGCTTTGGGCTACCTGCTGCACCTGATCGGCCGGTACGGCTACCTAGTTGTCTTCTTCGGTGTGATGCTCGAAAGCGCCGGGGTGCCGCTGCCGGGCGAGGCCGTCTTGATCGCCGCTGGGGCGTTGGTCCATAGGGGGATCCTAGATTTTGGAGACACGCTATTCTTCGGTATCCTAGGCGCCGTAATCGGTGACCAGATCGGCTACTGGGCAGGCCGCTTCGGCGGTCGCCCGTTCGTGCTGCGGTGGGGGCGCTACGCCTTCATCACGCCAGAGCGCTTGGGGCACGCCGAGGCCTTCTTCAATCGCCATGGTGGTAGGGCCGTCTTCCTAGCCCGCTTCGTCACGGGTCTGCGGGTCTTCGGGGCGCTCGTCGCCGGCATGAGCCGGATGGCCTGGGGAAGGTTCACTTTCTACAATATTCTGGGCGGAACCGTGTGGGCCACGGCGGCCGTCTTGCTCGGCTACTTTCTGTGGGCAAGCATAAGCTTGGTCGAGCACTGGGTCGGCCGCGTTTCTCTTATCTTGGTCGCCGCGCTGGCCCTTGCCTGGCTGCTGCGTTGGGCGTACCGTAGAGCTACGCGCGGGGGACAACCCCGCGGCGGTCCGCCCGGCCCTGACAACCGGTTGTCGTGAACGGGTATGAAGTGCCGCGGCGATCGTGCAATCACTCAATCCATACACCCTATTTTCAGGAGGTTTCTACCTGGTCTGACAAGTATGGATCTTTGCGTGCACTCAGCCTTTCGTCTTGGCATACCTGCCCGTCCAGGCTAGAATCGCTACATGGCTGAAGAGGAGAATCCAACAGTCGTAGCACTAGGGAAGCTCAGGATTAGTTAGGGGCAGGAAAGCCCGCGCCCCGAAGATGACACCTGTAGTGAGATTTGAGTCGACCCGCGAAGCTGCTAAGGTGCGTTGGGCTAAGAGGCGGTGAGAGGAATCTTCTTAGCGCGTCACTGCTGAGAACGAGGACATGGTGAAGGTACTAGCCATTGGACATCCTCGGAGCGGGGTCAGGTGGGAACACATCGCTCCGTACGTTGGCGAAGAGGCACGCCCCACGTGTGGGAGCGCTACGAAAGCGATCAGGTGCGCGAGTTCTATTTGCGAGCGGACCACCGACCGGGGGTCGTGTTGGTCTTGGAGTGTGATGGCGTGACGGAAGCTGAGCGACTCGTCGCTGCGCTTCCGATACCTGAGGCAGATTTACTCAACTTCGAGGTCATCTCTCTGCGTCCTTACATGGGATTTAGAGAGTTGTTTACAACTCCGACCTAGGTCCAGTTTAACGCCAAGTGGCTCGAAAACCGGACTTTGTGTGCAAAGCCGGGCGCGGCTACGTTGGGAAACCTCGGATTGGCCGAGCGTGAGGGGGTGGGTGCGTGGCGTACTGCTGGTCGGCTCGATCGGCCTTGCCCTGCACCTCGTGCTTCCGCAGATTCCTGGGATTGAGCGGTCGCTGCGCCTCGTCGCCGGCACCTCGCACCTCCTGGTCGCGGCAGCGTTCCTGGCGGAGCTCGCAAGCGAGCTGTGCTACGCGGAACTACTTGGACGCTCGGTCGAGACGACGAATCACCGTAGTTTGGGACGCTGGTTCATGTTTCGCCTCACCGTGACCGGCTACGGGGCGGCGCACGTGCTGCCGGGTGGCGGAGCCGCGGCGGCAACCGTGACCTACGGTGCCCTCAGGCGCAAGGGCTTCGATCCCGAGAAAGTGGGCCTGGCACTGGCCTCGGTCTCGATTCTCGTCTACGGTGCCCTCGGGGTACTCTTCTCCGGAAGCCTCATCTACATGCTTATAGTAAGAGACCTGGGCTCGGCGGGCACGGTCGCAGTTTTCTCCTTCCTCGCGCTAACCGTGGGCCTAGCCTTGGGCGCCTACGCCGCGTACCGGAGACCCACACTCGCCAAAAACGTGGCGGAGAGAGGAGCACGCCTCGTCGGACGCGTGCTCGGGGGCGGAATGTTACGGCGAAGGGGAGAGGCGTGGTCCGTCCGTCTCGCCTCGCGCCTCGGAGAAGAACTACGGGAGGCGCGCCGGCAGCTGGACCGACGATCTGCACAGACACCAAAGCTTGCGGCGCTGGCGCTAGGCTACTGGGCCTTCGACGCCCTGTGCCTGATCCTGATGTTCGCGGCTTTAGACGTGGCAGCCGATCCCCTTGTTCTCCTCGTGGCCTACGGGATAGCGACCTCTCTCGCGGCGATACCGCTCACGCCGGGGGGCATAGGGGTATTCGAGACGACCATGCTCGCCACCCTCGCCTTGCTCGGGGTGGGCCCCGAGGCCGCCATACCGGTCCTCGGGTACCGCCTCTTTAACTTCTGGCTGCCGATACCACTCGCCGCCGTTTTCTACCCCACGCTCCGACACGCCGGACAGGATCAAAGCCTCGGCGAGGGGTAGTACTGGTTACTCTGGCCCTCAGCGGCGTACGATGTCTCGAGCCTGACAAAGGTGGATTACTATGTATGATGGACGCACGAGGGGACGATGAGCAGTGAGGATTCTGAGGCACAGATGGTTCCAAACCTTCGTGAGCGGCTTGATCCTGCTGTACCTCGTCGAGCGGACGCTCGTCGCTACGTCTAACCCCAACTATATCCCGAGCGTCATACTGCTCGGCGCTTTCCTGGTACCCGTCACCTTCCTCGCCTACCTCTACGAGCGGTTGCCGACGTGGGACGTGCCGCTACCGCCACTTGCGGTCTGCTTCCTGTGGGGCGGGGTATTGGGAACGGTGGTGGCGGGGACGTTGGAGTACGAGGTGGCGAGGGCCCTAGGGTTTTTGCCCAAGCTCGGCATAGGCTTCATAGAGGAGTCGACGAAGCTCATCTTGCCACTCGTGTTCTACTTTTTGGGGCGCTACCGTTCGGAGGCGGCCGGCATCGTGCTGGGGGTAGCCACCGCGTCGGGCTTCGCGGGCCTGGAGACAATGGGCTATGGCTTCGTCTCGCTCTTGCAGTCGAAGGAAAACCTCGGGGTCTTGGATGAGGTGCTCATCATGAGGGGCCTCACCTCGCCCGCCGGGCACCTGTCGTGGACGGGGCTGGTGTGTGCCGTCTTGTGGCGGGAGAGATTCAAGGTGGGACACGCAACCCTGAACTGGCGGGTGGCCGGCGCCTTCTTGACGGCCGTGGTCCTGCACGCTCTGTGGGACACCTCCGCTAGCTTCAGGGGTGCTACCTTTGTCGAGTTCTTGAGCATAGAGGTCTTGAGCCTCCTCATCGCGCTGCTCAGCTTGGTGCTCTTGCTCCGGCGGGTCCGCGAGGCCAGGCGAGCGGGCGAAGGAGGCGGCCGTGTTGCGTGAGTACAGGAGAAGAGTTTGCAAGCCCTGCGAGCGACGATTGGAAGGGGCTTGCCTTGCTGGGGTTGGTGTGCGCCGGTATCGGTCAACCCGGTGGCAAACCGCACTAGACGCACGCTACCCTTCCGTTTGGAGTCGAAGCCGGAAGAAGTCGAAGAGGACCTTGAGCGCCGCGAGCGCCGGCACGGCGAAGATTATCCCGAGCAACCCCGCTATCTCACCGCCCGCGATCACGGCCAAGAAGATCAGGATCGAAGGCATGTGTAAGGCGCTACCTTGTATCCTGGGCTGCAACACGTTGCCCTCGAGCTGCTGAATGATCAGATAGAACAGGGCGGTTAGAAGCGCGGTAACGGGCGAGACGGTGAAGGCCACTATCACCGCGGGTATCGCCCCGAGCCAGGCCCCAAGCCACGGGATGATCGCCGTCACGGACACCCACGTCCCGAGCAGCAGCGCGTAAGGCACCCCGAGTAAGGAGAGGCCGACGGCTGAGATGGCGCCCTGTATGAACATGTCCAGACCCAGGCCGCTCAGATACCGGGAAAACGAGAAGGCGAAGGCGTCCCAAAGCTGGTGGGCGTCCCGCCTGTAGCGCTTGGGAGAACTTACGAGGAACGTCGCCTTGAGCCTGCGCACGTTGACGAGAAGGTAGACTGCGACGAAGAGCACCCCGAAGAGCGAGAGCGCAACGCCAATCGCGCCGGAGACGAAGCGCACCAGCCCACCGAGCGTCTGCCGGGCGAGCTCCTGGGCGAGATCCACCAAGTCCTGGCCCAGGCCCGACATGAACTGGTCTGGGGTACCCGGTAGGAGGCCCAGTTGTGATAGGGGCTCGAGTAGGGCGCGCACGGTCGCGTTGGCCTCCCGCGCGATGTCGGGGGCGGCCCTCACTAGAGAGGCCAACTGGGCTATGAGAATCGGGAACAGGAAGAGAAGGGCGAGGGCACCGATGCCCGTTAGACCCGCGAAGGTAGCGAGGATGGCGAGCCCCCGAGGCATCAGGTGCGACAGCCATCGCACCGGAAAGGAGAGCGCCATTGCCGTCGCGAAGCCTCCGAGCAGCACAACCGGAACCGTAGGGGCGAACCACATGAGTAGCACCAGTGCGAGGCCGCCTAGCGCCACGAGCACCGTGCGGGTCCGCCTGGAGATCCGGATAGGGGTAGGCGACGGATGGCCGCGAACCGGATTCGCCGCGTCGGAGAGCCTGTGTTTCTGTTTCATTCCTTGCTCCTCGGATCGCTTGGCGGGGTCAGTATGCTCCCGGCGGGATGGCTCCGCTAGGTGCGACCGTTATCCCGTTAGATTGGAATTTCCCCACCACTGCGCCGTGGAGGCAGTACCGTCTCCCTATCCGGGCGGCTAGGTTTGAAAGGATCGCGTACAATGCGGGCTCGAGCCTCATCAGTCCAGCTTTGCCCGCAAAGCGAAAGGTATCGGCGTGGGCGCGGAAGAGGTGGCTGCTCTCAACGTATATCTAGCCTCTGACAGTCGAGATCCGTGAGGGCGCACTCACCTACCGGGTGCGTGTCACCGCCCCTTCCATCGAGCGTGCACTCGAGATCGCAGGAGAGGGGAAGCCCGGCCGCAGAGTGCGCCTCGTCTTCCCGATAGACCCGGAAGTCTTCTTCGTCCCCGCAGCTTCCGGCACGAGGAGGGAGGCGGCCTGAGATGGAGCGCGTGAACACTCATCGCACGAAAGAGGTAAGCCTTCCTAAGAGCGACAAAGGAAAGAAATGAGCGTTTACGAGATTCGGGTGAAAGGGCATCTCGATCCACGCTGGCCGGAGTGGTTCGATGGGCTTCAGGTCACCAACGAGTCGAACGGAGAGGCACTGCTCTCAGGGTACATCGAGGATCAGGCCGCCTTGCACGGTGTGCTGGCCAAGGTGCGTGACCTGAACCTGCAACTCATTTCGGTGACCAGCGTCGATTCAGACCAGCAAGAGAGCTCAGGTGACCGTGGAGCCGAAGGATGAGTACCTACGCATGCCTCGGATACTCCGTGTCCGACACCGAGAGCCTCATCCCAGTACGGGCTGAAGGCCGTAGACGTACTGCAACCAGGCTAATACAAGCTAGTACGTGCTCGACCGACCGTTGCCGGAGCGCGCCTACGAAGGCAGCCGTCCGCCCGATGGCTACGAGGGGCCACCATGAGCGCGTTCGCATTCGGAGCGTTTACACTTCGACTTCGCGACGTAAGGGAGACGCCCCGATGATCGCAAACCGACAGACAAGGAGTCTCGACACGTTGGGTTGTTTGACTACATCGACCCGAAGCATGTTGAGCTGGAGTAGAAGCGGGTGATCGACTCACCCAGGGTCATACACCTCACGTACCGCGTCGTAAAGGAGGATTAGCATGATAAGGATGGCGGTGTCGGAGTTCGATGAGATAGGGAAAGACGACCTCGCGCTAGCGGGCGGCAAGGGCGCCAACCTGGGTGAGCTGAGCCACGCGGGGCTTCCCGTACCCCCCGGCTTCGTTCTCACCACCCGGGCCTACGACGCCTTCGTCGAGTCAAGCGACATCGTAGACGCGGTCGTCGGGCGCGCCTCGGTGGCTCGGGCAGAGGACCCGGCCGCGCTCGAGGAGGCCGCGGAGGGAATCCGCGGGCTGTTCGCTCGAGGCGAGATCCCGAAACTCGTGGACGACGAGATCCGCGCCGCCTACGAGAAGTTGAGCAAAGACGGAGAGACGGCCGTAGCCGTCCGTTCCTCGGCCACCGCCGAGGACCTAGCGGGGGCGAGCTTCGCCGGCCAGCAGGAGACCTACCTGAACGTGCGCGGAGCGGAGGCGCTGCTCGGGGCGGTGAAGCGTTGTTGGGCTTCTCTGTGGACTGCACGGGCGATGGCCTACAGGAAACGCCAGGGCATAGCCTCCGAGACCGTCAGCCTCGCGGTTGTCGTCCAGAGGATGGTCAAGGCCGAGGCCGCGGGTGTAATGTTCACCGCCAACCCTGCTAACGGCAGGCGCGATCAAGCTGCCATCAGCGCCGCCTGGGGCCTCGGGGAGTCGGTGGTTAGCGGGGCGGTGACCCCTGACTCCATCGTCGTGGAGAAGGAGAGCGGGCGCGTGATCTCCCGCGAGATCGCGGACAAAGAGGTCATGACCGTGTACACCGCGAGCGGCACGGAGGAGCGGCCCGTGCCGGAAGGGCGCCGCCGCCAGTCGGTGCTCGACGACGAGAGGGCGGCGGAGCTGGCGCGCTACGGAGCGCAGATCGAGGAGCTGTACGGAACTCCGCAGGACATCGAGTGGGCACTCGCAGATGGAGAGTTTGCCATCGTGCAGTCCCGTCCGATCACCGCCCTGCCGGAGCCCATGGCCGACCCGCCGACCGACTGGAGCGTCCCCGAAACCGGAGGCATGTACGCGCGTGCCAGCATCGTCGAGCAGATGCCCGACCCGCTCTCGCCGCTGTTCGCCGACCTCATCGAGGGGTCGGTAGTGCGATCACTCCAAAAACTCATGGACGAACTCCTCGGTAGGCACATCCTGCGCGAGGACGACCTGGGCTTCCCGACCGTCAACGGCTACGCTTACTACTATTACAAGCTCGCTGCTATGTGGCGTCTCCTCGCGAAGAGTCCCGCGGCCTTCCGAGTGCTGATGGGGAGCGGGGAAAGGGGCAGCGTAACACGCTGGCGCGAGTACTCTCACCCGCGCTACAAAAAGACGGTCGAAGGATGGGAAGCGAAGCCGCTCGACGACCTGCCAGCTACGGGGCTCCTTGCGGGCGCGCGAGAACTCCTGGACGCGGGAACCGAGTACTACACCTCGGTGCAGACGATCATACCGCTCGCAGCCACCAGCGAGTTACTGTTCACCGGGTTCTACAATCGGCTCGTCAGGCGCGTAGGGGATCCCCCGGCACAGACCTTCCTGCTGGGTTTCGAGAGCATGCCCATCCGGGCCGAGAAGTCACTCTACGACCTGGGTACCTGGTCCCGCGAGCACCCTGGCCTCGCGCGAGTGCTGGAGGGCACACCGTCTGACCAGGTGGCGCTGGGACTGCTCCATGCCGATGAGCCGCCCGCAGGCGTGGAGGAAGGGGTATGGCACGAGTGGCGGTCCCGCTTCCAGACCTACCTGGACCGCTACGGACACACCGTCTACAACCTGGACTTCGTGAACGCCGTCCCCGCCGACGACCCCGCGCTGCTCTTCGACACGCTCAAATTCTATCTCCAGGGTGAACGACAGAACCCCTACGAGCGTCAGAGGAGGACCGTCGAGCGCCGCGAGGAGGCCACAAGGGCGGTGCTGGAGCGGTTGGAAGTCCCGCGGCGAAAAGTCTTTGGCAGGTTGCTCAAGTGGGCCCAGGACGTAGCGCCTGTACGCGAGGACGCCCTCGCCGACGTGGGCCTTGCCTGGCCCGTTATGCGCGGGATGCTCCTCGAGCTGGGCCGCCGCCTCTTCGAGGCAGGGGCCGTGGAGAAACCCTCCGACGTGTTCTGGCTGAGCCGGGACGAGGCGGAGAAGACCGCCGCATCTCTGGACGCGGGCGAGACACGACTCGGCAGCCTCTCGGATACCGTGGCGCAGCGCGAGATGCTCTGGCGGGGACAGAGGCGGGTCACGCCCCCGCAGCTACTCCCCAAAGACTCTTGGTTCATGGCTATGGAGAGGCTGATGCCAGCGGCATCCGAGGAGCAGACCGGCGACACCATCAAGGGTGTTGCGGCCAGCGGAGGCCAGGTTACGGCCCAGGCGCGCGTGCTTGGCGGCCCGGAGGACTTCGGCCAGATGCGAGCGGGGGAGGTGCTGGTGGCGGCCATCACCACCCCGGCATGGACGTCGCTCTTCGCCATGGCCTCCGCGGTGGTCACGGACGTCGGCGGACCCTTGAGCCACAGTTCAATCGTGGCCCGCGAGTACGGCATTCCCGCCGTGCTCGGGACCGGCGTGGCGACCCGCCGCATCCAGAGCGGACAGAACATTCGCGTCAATGGCGACGCTGGCACGGTAACGCTACTGGATAGGACTAGCACGGCGGACGCCGAGCAGCCGCTGCTGGAACCCGTGTCCAGGGTACACAGTCTGGAGGTGAGCACAAGAACGGTTGCGCGCTTTGCACTAGCCACCGGAGCAGTGGTAGCGGCTGCCACCTGGTGGAGAAAGCGGAGGCGAAGCTAGACGGCAGAGATCGACGGACGCGATGCAGCCAACCGCAGAAGCTTCCGGCTCCACGCGTGGTTGTTTGCTCCGGTGGCCGGAGAGGAGAAGGGCAGGAAAAGGCAGCACTAAGATGATATGCCTGACTGTCGAGATCTGTGAGGGAGCACTCACTTTACCGGGCGCGTGTCATCTTCGCCACGCCATAGAGCTTGCTGAGCAGGCGCGCCTACGCGGCGACCGCCCATTCGGAAGTGTCCTCGTGGACAAAGACGGACGAGTGCTCACCGAGGGCGAGAACACCCAGACGAGACCGAGCGCGACGTCACCGGACACGCCGAGACCAACCTACTCCGCGAGAGCCGGCCGGCTAGTTTGAGCAGGGAGGTATTCTCGGAAAGAGTGGCCGATCCTCGCCGTGCCGTTTACACCAGTGGTACACCAGTGCAGGAAAGTACAGAGGAGTTCGAATCCCCTCGGCTCCACTCTAGAATCATCCTCCTGACCATCGACGCCTTGTCTCCTTTGGCGTCAACCGAACAACCTCTCGTACCAAGGCGAGCGCCGCCGCCCCAGCTCCGCCTCCA
>Ga0126306_10001680_pt1 | contig 11998 bp, 9 predicted proteins | sample Plot27_FD_92592 | JGI IMG/M metagenome (GOLD analysis project Ga0126306, IMG submission 92592) | Serpentine soil microbial communities from UC McLaughlin Reserve, CA, USA - Plot27 | ecosystem: Environmental > Terrestrial > Soil > Grasslands | place: USA: UC McLaughlin Reserve, Lake County...
CATCGGAGGTCAGGAAGAGGAATTGCTGTGCCATTGCCACAGAGACGAGATCGCCATCCTGCAGGACTACAGGCGCTGTCAATGGCATGCCATTCAGGTGGGTGCCATTCTTGCTCCCCAGATCTTCCAGGATGGCTCCCTCAGGTGTTGGGGTAATGCGGGCGTGGAAGCGCGAGATCTGGCGGTCCGCGATGACGACATTACAGGATGACTCACGGCCCAAAACAATCGTTTCGCTTAACTGCCAGCGCTGGCCTTTTAGTGGTCCTTCCTGGGCGACCAACAAAGGGAATTCTTCCAGCAAATTTTTCATGAACATCTCATGGATTTGAATTTTATCAGCCTGCCAAAAAAGTTTACATCATCTCAGGATGTGATCGGTATCCGGACTTAAATCACTGCGCAGGAACATTCGGAACATCCAGTTTGGATGGAAACCGGCAAGCAGTATTATAATAATATAGCATAAAGATGCGTTTCTGTGCAGAACTCACGCCGAAAACAGAACTGTCGGAAACATCGCCATGGACAGGCAGACAAAAAGGAGGATCGTTGCTCCCGCCCCTTAAGAATGGGGAGGTATTGCGCGGCCGTTATAAGATCCAGGATCGGATCGGTCAAGGTGGAATGGGCTCCATTTATCTTGCCGACGACACCCGGCTCAAGGGCCGCCAATGCGCGCTGAAAGAGGTCGAATACGACCACGCCCTCCCCGAAAACATTCGAGACGAAGCTCGCGAACAATTTCTACGTGAAGCGACTGTGCTTGCGCGGCTCGATCATCCCAATCTGCCAAAAGTTTCCGATTTCTTTTCCAACGGACCGCGCGATTATTTGGTAATGGATTACGTTCCCGGCAGCGATCTGCGCGCCCTGCTGCTGGAGGCGCGACGCAAAAAATACTTCCTCAAGGAAACAGACGTGCTCGCCTGGGCAGACCAGGTCGCTAATGCGCTCGCGTTCCTGCACAGCCAGGAACCATCGATTGTTCACCGTGACATCAAACCCAGCAACCTCAAACTGATGCCCCATGGTCTGATCAAGCTGGTGGATTTTGGATTGGTAAAGATCCTGGCGCCCGAAGAAGTGACCATCACGATCATTCAAGGACAGGGCACTGCCCTTTACACGCCGCTCGAACAATATGGCGGAAGTGATATTCATACGGGCATCCGCTCGGATATCTATTCGTTCGGTGCCACGCTCTATCATCTGCTCACGAATGAGCCGCCAGCGGATGCGCGCAAACGATTCCTGCAGCCCGAAAGCCTGGTCCCATTACGACAGATCAACTCTGCCATTTCGCCGCGCACGGAACGAGCCATCCTCTGGGCCATGTCGCTGCATCCGGATGAACGCCCCGACACGATCAATGATTTCCGTAAAGCATTGCTGGGATACACGGAGGCGCCGACCCTGCCCATCACTGTGCGCCGCGCTCGACCACAACCCGTCTGGGATTACTTTGCGAATACCCCGGAGGCAACGCTTGCATGGAGCTCCGCGGTTCTACTTCTCGTTAGTCTTCTTGCGACGTTGGCCCGCTAAGGATCTGCATCCAGATCCAGGCCCCCAAAGACCCGATCACTTCGCCAGCAAACGTCAACATCAGCACTCCAAATGCGCCGGAGGAAGAGGCGATCCAGTCTGCCGCGCCAGGAAAACCCAATGCTAGGTAATTGTAGCCTGCCAGCCCGCCCAGGAAAACACAGAGCGCCCAGCGCAATCCCCAGCGCTGAGAAACCATCCGGCTGACTGCCCAGAACATTAAGACCGCGCCACCTATCACCGCCAGCATGACAAGCAGCCAAACCCCAATCCGTGGCTTACCCTCCGGAGTAACGAGATCATTTTCGGGCACCGGGGTCAGCGTCACCGTGGGGGTTGCCTGTATGGTCGGGGTCACCTGAGTCGGGGCAACAACGGTCACGGCCGCGCCTTCGTTGGACGCGTCAAATTGCAGGACGATCGATTCAACCGCTGGCTCACTGACCGCACGTATTTCAACTTTGCCGGGTCGATTGATGTCAAAGGATGCACGTGCCACACCTTCCACGGTGATTGAATCCACCTGCTGCAAAATCTCTCCGCCTTCATCCATCGTGGACATGATGAAACGGACAGGAGTTCCATCGGGAACAATATTCTGATTGTGATCGATGATCGGTCCGGCGCGCACGGCGATCGTATCGCCAATGCGATAAAGCGGAACGGGAGTCTGAGTAGGTTCTGCCGCTGGCGTGACTGTCCCGCTTTCGGCCGTGGGAGTGGCTTCCTCCACCGCCTGATCTTCGGCCAGCGGGATGATCTGGTCCTCGTCAGGAGAGGTGGCAACAGACAGATCGTATTCCACAGCTGGGATCGAAACCGGTGACGCGCCATGCAGCGTGACCTGTTGCCGCTCAAAGAGCAAGCGCGCCGCTACTTCGACAAACGCCGGCTGCTTGCTGTACAGCGCATAATACGCTGTGGGCTGGGAAATATCTGTCGGATCCAGATAGTAGGGAGCTGTGAATGAGAACAGGATCACCTTCCGGTTCCGGATTAAGTTGGGACGTTCGGAAAAGAAGCGCTGGATCAGGTCGATCTGTCCATCACTGACGCCAGTTAAAGAGATCACCAGCCAGTTGGCACGCTCGAGAAGCGCCTGGATATCTGTCTGACTTTCATCGTTCAACATTAGTTCAAGTTCGTCCAGAGGGAACGAATTAAGCCGGCTGGCAAATACCTGGCCGCTCCCGGTAGACCCATAGAGTCGCAGGACAGTCTTTTGAAGCGCATCTGCGGTGAGCGCTTCCTGCCACAAGCACGTGGTGCATTGCTTGAAATTGGAAATGTCTGTAAGGAATACAATCCGTTCCGTCTGAGTCGGCGGTTGGGGTAGCAAAGTGTTCAATTCTTCGGGAGTGGGATTGATGAGGGTGGCGGCATTACGCGCCACTTCAAAGACGAGTTCCTCCGAGGAACCGACATTTGCGAGGGCACTCTCCGGCCCCAGCACATTCGAAAGTGTGAACTCGTCATACATACGGAATTTTTGAGCAAGGATCCGCAGGACGGCCGCGTCGACCAGTTGTGCGAACGTGCGGTCGGCACGATATTGCTGTGCAAAAAAATCAAGGATCCCCAATGTGGCGGTATAAGTATCTTCGTCTGGTTCCTCGGTCGTGATGTTGCCAAGATAAAGCAGATCGTTGCCCGCCTGGAAGGCATCCTTTGCCACCGAACGCGGCAGGAAATTCTCTCCACTTTGCGAATAAAATCACGCACGGCCTGGCTGCCCAGCGCGTCACTCACGACCAGACCGCCATTCGAACGCCAGGTCTTAAATTCATCCAGCCCAATGATCGACGAAAGTGCGGTCGCATCCAAACTGACCGGACGGGTCGTTGCGCGGATATTTCCCTGGAACCCCTGGTAGCGGATGTGCGAGACGAGCAAACCATCCGCAAGCCCGGCCGCCTCCATGGAATTTGTGACCGAGAAAAATGGAGGCAACTCCACCTGCTTCAACTGCTCAAGCGACTTGCGGACCGTTGCCACTTCTTCTTCAGGAGAGCGGTCTGAATCACCCCGGCCCGGGAAATGTTTGGCGACCACCACCATACGGTTACCACTTCCCGTGTGCAGCCCCGTAATATACGCACGTCCCATTTCCCCCACCCAGAACGGATCGCCGCCAAACACACGCGGGCCCAGGTCGATCCGTGCCGATGGGTTTGGCATCTCCACAACATCAAGGGAAGGTCCTAAATAGAGATTGAATCCCAGGGCACTCAATTCATTCCCGAGCACCGCTCCCACCTGCTCTGCCAGTTCTGTTTTCCAGGTCGCGCCAATGGCCATCAGGTTCGGCAGTGGTGTTAACCCGCTTAGGATCTGATCGTGCGGCGCGCCATCGCCTTCCTGCGAGATCGCAATGAATAATGGCACATACGTACTCTCGGCCGGCTGGGTATTGGGCTCAGATGTGGGCGTTGTTATCGCCTCTGATTCGATCGTTTGCAACGCACGAATCAATTGATAGGCACTGGGAATCGTGTCAGGTTCCGGAAGAAAATTATCATTGGCAGCCTGCAGCACCACCCCGCCCACATGATGGTTGGCGATCAGGTCGTAAATCTGGGTTTGGTCATGGGTATCGGTTCCCTGAAAAGTGACCAGAAACAATTGTCCCACCCGTTCCTCGGGCGTCATCGAAGCAAGCACAGCCTGAGCCTGTGAATTTTGGAACTGAGTTTCGGCTTGTACAGCAGGCGTGGGATTGAGAACCGATAGGAGGAAAATGAGCAGGGTCAGCCGATGGACGTGGCGTCTCAACTGGAACCCTCCCCCGTGAAGCGCGTTTCAATCCGCCCCCAGGCAGCCAGTGGTACACCGTTAAAGATTCCGCTCTTCATTTTGATTCGCTTCTCACTTGCACAGCCAGCTGTGGGTCATCGGTAAAGATCGCATCCACTCCCCAGTGGAACAGGCGGCGCATATCCTCCGCAGCGTTGACCGTCCACACATGGACGCGTCGATCCAGGCGATGCACGCGCTGTACCTGCTGCGGAGTCACATCCCCCAAATGAGGATGCAGCGCCTGGTACCTGCCAAATGCAAAGCCGAAGGAACGTGCCCAGGCGCCAAGGAGACCATTCAGCGCGAGCAAGCCGCGCGGCACGCCCGGCAGATAAGCACGTGCCTTGGAAAGGTTTCCCGCAAAGAAAGAGGAAAACAGGACGCGTTTTTGTAAACCAAATTTCTTCACCAGCATACAGGCCGTCTCCACGAGCTGATCGCGCGGCGTGTTGTAATTGGTCAATTCCACGTTAATCAACGTGCGGTTTCCGACGGCTTCAAAAACTTCTTCAAGGGTCGGGATTTTTTCTCCGTGGAACTTTTCCGAAAAGAAGCTGCCCGCATCCAATGAACGCAATTCTGCAAACGATAGGTCTTTCACACGGCCATGCCCACCCGTAGTGCGATCTACTGTTTGATCATGAATCACCATGGCATGCCCATCCGCCGATAACTTAACATCAAGCTCAATGGCATCGGCATTTTGGGCCAGGGCCAGTTCGAACGCCGCCAGGGTGTTCTCCGGCGCGTGCGCAGAAGCACCGCGATGGGCAAAGATAACGGGTTGAGATAATGATGTAAACATGATAAAGACGTACAGATTGCGCTTGGAAGTCGGCGAGGCGCAATCTATAAGGGTACCAGAAAACTGATTAAATATCTACGAAAAAGGCCCTCGCAGCCCGGTCGAGCATATCGCGCGACATGACCGGGGGCACCGAAAGATAACTTGAAATATCAAGGATCTGGTCACAAAGATCGCGGGGATGAGAGGCACGCAGTTTGCGATTACGTTTGATATACCATTCCTGCAATAAATATGCCAGTCCCTGATCGCTATATTCCACTTTCTTATCCTGCGCGACGCGCTTGAAGATCTCGCGATATTCTTCGTAGGAAGGATCACCGATCTCGATCTTGTGCCGCAGGCGGCGCAGGAACGCTTCATCCACGAGGTCTTTTGGTGGAAGGTTTGTGGAGAATACGATCAAAACATCGAAGGGCACTTCCACTTTGCGCCCGTTATGGAGAGTCAGGAAATCCACGCGGTTCTCGAGCGGAACGATCCAGCGGTTCAACAGATCGCGCGGCCGCACCTGCTGGCGTCCAAAGTCATCGATCAACAGAATGCCGCCATTGGCTTTTACCTGGAACGGCGCCTCATAAAACTTATGGACCTCATCATAGACCAAATCGAGGCCTTCCAGAGTCAACTCGCCGCCAACCACGATGAATGGACGCCGAATTTTCACCCAGCGCGGATCACGGCGCTGGCTTGTGCGCAGGTTGCCCGTGCTCCCAGCCGTATGGGGAGCATCTGCATCCGGTGCAAGTTTATGGCTGACTTGATCGTAGACCTTGATCACCTGTCCATCGAGATACAAAGCAAATGGGATATACATCGCCTGGGTCAGTACCAGGTTGCCGAAAGCACGCGCGACGCTGGTCTTGCCATTGCCAGGCGGCCCATACATGAAGATGGATGTGCCTGAATTGAGCGCAGGACCCAATCGCTGAAAGGTGGATTCGGAAATAACCATCTGGGAAAGGAGCTGGCGCATCATGCGCGAGGTCACGGCCATGCGACCCGTCTTTTGTCGGCGGATCGCTTCGTTATAGACCTCAAAAGGGACTGGTGCCGGTCCGGCATACTGACTTCGCTCCAAGGCCTCGCGCGCCCGGCCTATACCTACTCCGGTGATCCCATAGGTGTAGGCCCCTTCCCCCAACCCCCCCTGGGACGATTTCACTTCGAGCATTTTCTCACGCTTCAGCGCTTCCAGAATGCCATCGGTGATGCCGGCAAATGGCAGGGCGATCAACTCAGCGATCTTGAAGCCACTCATATATCCCTGGGAATAAAGGATTTTTAATACCAGGTCCTGCAACCAAAGGGGAGATAAACCCGTATCTTCGACTGAGTTGATGGGGGGCGGTGAAAATAAGGCCGGGCTGGCTGATGGTCTTCCGAGGGGGTTGTTCATAACACCTCCCGTTTGGGATTCTCCGTTAAGTCTGGAATTGAATTGCGCTCAAATTATACTGCCTCTTAGATTAATCTCTGCGTTCATTTGGTTGCAGCGTCCAAACAGAATCGATTGTTTTGCATGGCAGGCACACAAAAGTCTGGCCAGGCTATTATCGTATATAATCTGGGGCACTATGAACCTATCCGTCGTCATACCAGTCTACGATGAAGTCGAAAACATCGGGGAAATTCTCAAACGAGTACAAACCACAAAACTTGCGAAGGAAATCATTATCGTCGATGATGGCTCCAAAGACGGGACCCGCAACGCTCTCCAGCAACTGGATGGAAAAGGAAAGGTGCGCGTCATCCTGCATGAACGTAACCAGGGGAAAGGCGCGGCAGTCGTCACCGGCTTGAAGGCAGCCCGGGGTGACATTTTGCTCATCCAGGATGCCGATCTCGAATATGACCCACGCGATTATCCGACGCTCCTGCGGCCGATCGAGGAAGGGCTTGCGGATGTCGTCTATGGCTCACGGTTCCTTGGGGCCCCTCACCGTGTGACCATGTTCTGGCATTTGATCGCCAACCGCATGTTGACCTTCATGACCAATATTTTGTACAACACGATCCTCACCGACATGGAAACCGGCTACAAAGTATTCCGCCGGGAAGTGTTTGATGGGATGACGATTCGCGCCAGGCGGTTTGATTTCGAGCCGGAGTTCACCGCAAAGGTGTTAAAGAGTAAGTACCGTATCTTCGAAGTGCCGATCTCTTTTAATCCGCGTGATTATTCACAGGGAAAAAAGATAAAACTAAGGGACGCGTTCGAGGCCGTCTGGACATTGCTCAAATACAGGTTTATGGATTGATCAAAAGGCGTCTTTGACGCTTTTTATTTGCTCACAGTTACATTGTATTCATAGACATCATCCCCAGCCTCAAAATCAGCCGCACCATCGTTGATCTTTTCCTCGAAAGTGGCGACCGCTTTCAACTTCTATTCTCCAGGGGACCAATCGGAAGAAGGCTATTGACAATACCCATCATCAAAAATTTTGATATGGCCGCGGCAGGTTTCATACGCTTTCTCTCCCTCGACATCACAATTATAAACATCTTATCCGGCCCACCCAGCCTTTTGATCTGCACGGCGGTGCTTCTTAAAAAATAAACCCACCGGGAAAAACCAAATTCCCAGTGGGTTTATTTTTCTCAACTCTTACTGATTTACATATACCGTGTAATCCAGCACATAATCTCCAGCTTCGTAATTGGCTGTCCCATCGTTGACGGGCCCCGTGAACGTAGCAGTTGTGCTTAAGTGATGCTCTCCGGTAGGCCAGTCGCTTAATGCAGTGTAATAGATACGGCATTGCTGACCGCTGTTGGGCAGGTCCCGGGTTGCCATAGCAGACAGGGGTACTTCTTCACCATCCAGAGTAAATTTCAGTTCGATGTTTTCGAAATTCTGGTTCAGGGTCTCCTGTGTCGCTGCACACCATGCATATAGCCAGACGAGGGTTTCGGATTCGTTGAGATTGATTGTGTAGGTCAACGTGCCAGCTTTTGTAAAGTCAGAGGACTCGTATTGCTCGCGAGCCTTCTGTTCCAATTGCTGCGAGGTGGATAACGCCTCTTCTGCCTCCGCCGGAGATGCGATTGTTGGTGGACCGGAAGGAGCGACGCCCGCGCTCTGCGGCGTACTCAGTGCCTGCTCCGCTGCTTTCAGGATCACATCCTCGCCATTAGCTTGTCTTTGCAGGGTTTCGAAGGTCACCGGCACTTGCACCGTCGGCACGACACCTTGCCCCTCCAGATGGATATTGCCCTCTGCATCGACCGCGCGCCCAATCGTCAACTGGGTGAATATCCCTTCCGGCATGAGGAACTGTTCCACGCTCCCGCCCGCGCCATCTGTGGGGTATTGCCCAACGATCATCGCTCGGTCGTTGATGGTCATATCATAAGAGAAGAACTCACAGGCGCTAGCACAGGCAGGTCCGACCAGCACTGCCACAGGTCCGGTGTATTGGAGCGCAGGGCGCGGCGGAATCATACGCGTCTCGTCACCCGGATCCATGTAGAACTCGCCGGTGTCCCTGCTATAGCGTGCGGTATTGCCGACAACGATTTCCTCCTCAAAGAAATAGGCAGCCATTTGATCAGCCAGCCAGCCACTCCCACCACCGTTGACGCGCATATCGATGATCACGCCGGGAACCTGGTTTTCATTGAAGTATTGGAGTGCCCGCTCCCAAACCTGGATCGAAAGGACATCGTTATCGGCGAAGCTGTTGACCTGTAGGTAACCGTATCCACTCGGCAGAACGTCATACTCAACCGGCAATGCCGTATCGGACTGACCAAAAAAGAAGGAACCAGAGCTGAAGCTGTCGCGCTCACTGACCACATCCAGAGAGGCGGTTTGTTCCGTCGCCTCAGGGTTTTGGAAGGTCACTTCCACCTGACCCTTATCCATTGGGAAGCGGGTTGCATAACGCAATTGTTGCAGCCGTTCAATGATGGGATTACTGAACGGAGATGACCAGGGTACCGTTGCATCGACCACCTCTGCCGCGGGTTTCCCGTCGAGGGAAATGATCTCAGCACCCCACTTCATCCCAGCCTGTTCTGCCGGACCGCCGCCCAAAATGAAATTGGCGATGATCTTGCCATCATCGGTCTCGCGCATGGCAAAGCCCAGCCCACCCTCGGTCTCCACGATAAAGTCATCGTTGAGCAATGACTGGTCAAACCCGACATGCGCGTCCGGGATGGACCACAGAAAGTCGCGCAGCGCCAGCGCGTACGCATGCGGGTCATTGCTTTGTTCTGCCTCTTCAAACCGTGGGCGGAACTCCTCGCCTTTGGCAACCCAGTCGATCTTTTTGAACTCTGTAAACGCATATTCATTGGTGAACTTTTCGAGCATCGCATCGAATGCTTCGGTGTAGGAGAGCTGGGAAAAATCATCCAGCGCGGTGCTTTCCGGTTCGATAAGATCAATGGTTGGTTGTTCCGAACGATCGATCGCAAACGGAGATTGATCCATGTCGATCACCGACCAGCCCGCCGGGAGGTCCTTGACCGGATCATCATCGGTGAAAAGCTTTTCATCCGCGCCAAAATCAGAGGGGAATTGCTGTGCATTATCCGGCGCGTAGACAAGATACTTCCCACCGAACACCTCAAGATAGGTCTCAGGGTTGTCACTCACCTTTGTGGAAGCATAGGCGGAAGACCATGCTCCACCCATCAGATCGCGCCGCTCCAGGTACGGATCACCCCAGGTATTGGTCCAGTAAGCAATTGCAAAGACCATCACACCGGTTTCCTGGCTGCCATCGTGATCAACATCATGCAGGGTTCCGTTCGGCTCCTCGGGAAGGGTCAGACTGTAGGTAAATGGTGAGGTGTAAAAGTCGGACGTGATCTGACCGATGACCTGCGACTCAATCGGGATCACAAACTGGCGGTCACGCTCGATAAATCCGCCCTGGTCTTCAAGGATAATCAGCGGTTCAGCCACGCCGAGGGTAAAGAAGGCGTTTGTGTAGGTTACACTCCCACTGACAATCTTGGTTCCCGTCCGCTGAACGTCCTCCGTTTGCACCTGTGTGGGTGTAGGCGCGGAGGTTGTTGGACTCTCTAGGGTCGGGAGCACTCCACACGCACTAATCGCCAGACTCAACAGGGTGAACGTCACGGCAATACGAAATAACAGAAATCTCATGTCTCTCTCCTGGTCTCATCACGCAAACGCGTTCTCTCAACAGAAATATTTGAAGATTATACACGGAAGGTATAATCCGTTTTGTGGACTGGCAAACCGAGATCAAGGCTGAATTCGATAAGGCTGAGCAGGCGCGCGCCCGCGGAAATGAAGGACAGGCACGCGTCTGCGCGCGGCGGGCGGCAGGCGTTGCGATTCGCCAATATCTGTCACGCCAGGGGATCCGCCCTCCGAGCGTAAGCGCCTACGATCTGCTAAATCTGCTCAAGGATGACGCGCGCCTCTCCCCCGACCTGAGGCGGATCGCTGACCATTTGACATTGCGCGTGAACGAGGAATTCAAGCTGCCTGTGGACGCTGATCTGGTCGCGGAGGCCAGAAAATTTTGTGATGAATTGTTATGAATCAAATAGACCCTACACCTCAGGGTCTACTTAATCTGAACTTCCCTTAACGCTATTTTCTTCCAACCAAATAGTACAGTGCACGGGCAACCGTGATGATCACCAGCATTCCAGACATGACCCCGCCAAAGACAAAGAACATCCGCTCCCAATCCCGCAGGCGTGAGGCGATCTCCACCGTTTGCGGAAAACGGATCCGGTCACGCAGGCGTTGCACCACATCCACGGGAGGCGTGACAGGCTTGAGGGTTCCGGCAAGATGGGCTTCCAGCGCATTGAGCTGATCGTCAGAAAGTTTTGTTTTAGTTCTAGTCATATTCGTCGATTCGTCGACCGTCCAACCTGCGACGATCCCAATTCTTGATTATTCATTATCCAAATTGATACTTTGGTCACCCAATTGATCACGAAGCGCCAGCAGCGTGCGATGATAGAGACTTTTGACAGCGCCTTCACTGCGTCCCATGATGGCACCGATCTCGGCATTCGACATATTCTCCACGAACTTCAGGATGAGGAGATTCTGTCGTTCCCCAGGCAGCCGCCGGATGAATTTCAGGAGAACATCCTGTTCCTGTGAGCGGACCAGATTCTTCTCCGGATGATCTCCCTTTGACGGCAGAACTGGCACATCATTAATCGGGATCTCCTGCCGCCGGCTCCGGTCACGATGCCAGTTGGCAACCAGGTTGTGCGCAATCCGATACAACCAGGCGGAGAAAGGCACGCCGCGGTCAGTATAATTTTGAATATGGTTCATCGCCCGTTGAAAGACCCGGGCGGTAAGATCCTCCGCGTCGTGCAGGTTCCCCGTTCGGTAGTAGACATAGTTAAAGATGCGGTCGATGTAACGCTCGTAGAGCAGACCAAAAGCATCTCGGTCGCCCTGCGAGGCGCGGGTCAATACATCTTCTTCGTTGAATTCGATATCCGGCACGGTTGATCCCTACCGGCGGGGTCCACTAAACATAACCCCGACGGGTTTTGGAAGTTGCAGGGAGTATAACATGCAACATTTTTATTTCATTCCTGTGAGATTCTATGCTTTCAGTCGCATCACGCAGTGATTTATATGAATTGAATCAGAATCAAAATCTGTTTCAAAGCGGTTGGTATAATAAAGGTTTGTGGTTCGTATAAAGTTAGGTCCTGAAGCGCAGCCGAAGGATTTGAAGATCCATGGGATAAAAACATGCAGGAGGAGCGATAAATGAAACAAATGTGCTATAATTGATTCGCTTTTTCCAGCCCTGAGGAAGGTTAACATATGACATCTAATTCGATTCGCGTGGTCGGCGCCCGTGTGCATAATCTCAAGAA
>Ga0126306_10001681_pt1 | contig 11993 bp, 10 predicted proteins | sample Plot27_FD_92592 | JGI IMG/M metagenome (GOLD analysis project Ga0126306, IMG submission 92592) | Serpentine soil microbial communities from UC McLaughlin Reserve, CA, USA - Plot27 | ecosystem: Environmental > Terrestrial > Soil > Grasslands | place: USA: UC McLaughlin Reserve, Lake County...
AGCGCTTTCCTCGCCCGCTTCAATCTCAAGAGCTGTTGTCCTGGGCCGATCCAGTAACCGGTAGCAGTATCACGAGAGTCAACAGAATCGTCATAGATAATGCGATTCCTGACAAAAAAAGTGAATTCAATTTTTATCTCCCACACGCCTATGCCAAACCCAATACGACTCCAAGGATCAGGAAAGCAAAGTACACACTTTGAGCAGAGTGGACGATGATGCCCATCCAGGTGCTGCGGAAGCGCCAGCTTGGAAATGTGTACAGGAAGACACCACTAATGACAGATCCTGGGATGCCCCAGGGCTGGTGAAGGTGATAGAAGCCAAAGAGCACACCGTTTGCTACCCAGCTCCACCTGCCAAATACGCCCTGCATCTTGGGCAGTAACACACCCCGAAAGAGAAACTCCTCTCCCAGGATAGTATTGAAGATAGCGTTGATCACAAACAGGGCAAAGAACCACCAGGCACCCACCAGCCGGTCCAGCATTTCTTGCGATTCAAGAACCGCGCCAAGGCTATATCCCGGAGGCTCGGCGAAAAAGGGGAAGAGGGAGACCCACAGGCCATCGACGTAGGATGTCAGGGCAAGTTCCCACACGATAATCCCGATCAGAAACGGGATCACCCACAGCCATAGCTTGCGGCGAGTTTCACCGGTTTTCGGATCGCGCGGCGTGTTGAGCCGCAACCTGCGCTTGACCGTCGCCCAGCGGAGATCTCCCTCTTCGTGGCGGACGATGATCATGGAAAGAACGAACAACCAGATCAAACCGGTCAAGAGCAGCACGAATCGGGTGACGCCCGCTCCCAGGGGATCCGAGTTGAAATCAGGTGATACCGCGGGGAATATGATCCAGCTTAGAATACCCATCGGGACGGCCGCCAGAGCCCAGATGCCCAGGATTCTGCCAAGGGAATACTGTTCCCCCATCTCGGATGCTGCGTCTGCAGTGGCGGTAGTTTCCATCTTTTCCTCCTGCATCTAAATGACCCGGAATGTCTATGGGATCAAAATCTTGCCGGTATTGTGCCGGGAGATCCCTAGAAATCCTTCGCTGCATTTTTGGAACAGCATGTACTTTTGGGCCACTGGTGGCGCTTGACGGCTCGGACAGCGTGGGTTCGCATCTGCTCGAGCGCTGCCTCGTTGGCCTATCGTGTCCTGCCGCTGCCGGTCTGGCAGCGCGGCCGAGATTCGGCGCGGCGGCGGCAAAATGAGCCTTGCGACCCGAAAGTACAGCAGTACGAGCCCTCAGCTCGTCCGTGTGTCCTTTTGTGTTCATTGTTCCGCCTGCTTTCTGGCCACTAGCTCTGCTAAATCGGCGGGATTGGCGCGTGCGTCGTTGGCAAGGACCACGATGACCGCGTCGCGTGACGGTAGGTACCAAAGCGCCGACTTGAAGCCGGGCAGGAAACCGCCGTGGCCCCAGATCGTGGTGCGGTAATCGGGCCGCAGGATTTCTAATCCGAGGCCATAATTTGAGAAGCGCGGGTGGTACGGGCCTTCGGCCACCATCGCTCGGAGGGTCGGCTCCTGGACCAGGCGTCCGCGGAACAGCGCCTCTCCGAAGGCAAGCAGGTCGGGTCCTGTGGAGATGATTGCGCCGGCGGGTCCTTCAGAGGTTTCCAATGCTGGCCACGGTTTGCCGGTCTCAATGTTCTCCACGTCGCCGTCGTTGTCCGCGTCGAAGTATCCGGGAATCACGGGTTCCGGCACCCGCTCAATGCCGGCGATGTGCGTGGAGTTCAGGTTCAGCGGCTCGAGGATCCGGCGCCGAACTTCCTGCGCCCAACTGCGTCCCGAGATGTTGTTGATTACCTCGCCCAGCAGGATGTAGTTGGTGTTGGAGTAGGCGTAGTCGGTGCCCGGAGCGAAGTCGGGTTTGGTGTCCTTAACCAGTGCCAGCACCTCTGCGGTCGTCCACCGTCGGTCCCGATGGCTGAGCAGCTCTTTGTTGAAGTCGTCTGACATCGAGTAGTCGGGCACTCCGCTGGTGTGGTTCAGCAGCTGCCTGATCGTGACACGCTGATCCGGATAGGCGGGAATATGGTGCGACAGCGGGGCGTCGAGGTGGAGCTTGCCTTCTTCGACGAGCTGCAACACCACTATCGAGACGAACACCTTGGTGATGCTGGCGATCCGGAACCGTGCCTCAGTCGTGACGGGCACGCTGCCGGCTTGCTCGAGGGTTCCACTTGCGCCCACCCAGGTCCGGCCGTTGGAGTCGGCGACGCCCAGGACCGCTGCCGGAATGTCTGCCCTCAACCGCCACTCGTCCAAGGTGGACTGCAGGACTTCCGGTGAGGTGACGCCGGCCTCCTGCGGTGGAGAGGTTCGGCAGCCGCCGACCGAAATGAGCAGCGCAAGTGCGACGGCTCCGATGAGAACGCTTCTACGCATCGTGGTGACCTTTAGGAGATGTCGGCGTAAAACACTCGGATCGCTCCGATGATCATGATGATGATCGCGTAGCCCAGGAGGACGGAGGCTCCCAACCAGATCGGGAGGACCCCGGGCAGGTTGCCCGCGTTTTGAAGCGCCATAGCGGTACCGCCGATGGACCAAACCGAAAGCCCACGTCCCAAGGATGACAGCGCGAAGGTCTCGAGCCAGCCCAACCACAGGACTGGCAGGACTACCGCCAACGGCTGGTTCCCCGTCAGTAGAGCTCCGATACCGACGCCGATCAGGGCGTAGAGCGGATAGGTCAGGCTCAGGCCGACCGCATGAAGGATCATGTCCCCATTGATCAGCCCCATCTGGATCGCGCCGCTCACCGAACCGATCGCCAGAACGATGATCAGGGCGGCGGATCCCTGTAATAGACCAACGAGAACTGCGGTCACCGCCTTTGCGCTGATCAACTCTGTTCGCCGGGGAGACTGCAGCAGTGATGCGCTGACCGTTTGATACCGGAACTCGGTCGTCATGATCAACACACCAATTACCAGTGCGATCAACGCCCCGCGGCCCATCGCATCAAGAACCCCAAGCTCGGCGCCGACCGTGCCGATCGACGGAGCACCATTGCGGCCTGCCTTGAGTACAGGTTGGAGGCCCAACAGAGCCGTCAGCACCAACGCCATGAACGTCAAGATCCACGGTCCTCGAGTGGTCCCCAGCTTCAACAGTTCGGTTCGAACCTGGATCGGCATCGCAGATAATCGCTTCTTCATTGGCTTCAAGAAATGTCTGCCCGCTGGACCCGGCGTAGCCCGGCAATTGAAGCAATCAGGCCGTACCCGATCAAGACAAGAAGTGAGGCCCAGATCGGAAGGGCACCTGCGAAGTCGGCTCCGACAAGCGAAGTCACCGCACCGTCCGGTGCCCAGGGAACGAGGATGTCCAGCCCGTAGGCGGGAAGGAGTGCCCCAATCAGCACCATCAACACCGGCGGCACCAGCAGAGCGATGGTCTGGTTACCGATGAGCGCTGCAATGGCTGCGCAGAGCCACGCCCAGAATGCGGCCGATATCAATCCTCCGATCAGCAGCTGCAGCAGCCGTCGGTCCAACCCGATTGTGACGTCGCCCGATATGAGACCCAAAACCGCGGCGACAACGAACATCACTGCAGCAAGCACAGCTCCGACGACCGCGGCCGCAACGAATTTCGCAACCAGGACTCGTAGGCGACTTGGCGTGGCGATTAGTGTCGATGTCCAGGTTGCGTAGTGGAACTCCCGCGTGACAATGACCACGGCGAGCAACGCCACGACGAGCCCACCCATCCCGCTGGCCCCCAACACGGTGAGGGTTAAGTCGGAGCTACCACGCAGCGGACTGCCGACCCTGCCGACGCTAGCCAGCACCAGCTCGACCCGGAAGGCGGAAAGGAGCAAGGCGGCCGCAAGGAAGAACCAGGTCGCTCGGGTCCAATAAAGCTTGAGCAATTCGGTGCCGACCAGAGTAGTCATGATGACTTCCTTTTGTCTGCGGTGAGTTCGAGAAAAGCGTCCTCGAGGTTCTGCTCTTCGGCCTTCATTTCATAGACGACGAGACCAGCGGCTGCAACGGCTTCACCGACCTGTTGCGTCGTAACGTCGCGAGCGACGACCTCGTCGGGTGAACTGAGTTCCGCGCGGAAGCCGCGTGAGCCGAGCATCGCAAATAGCTCATTCGCCTGCGGAGTTCGAACCCGCACCCAAGAGCCGGTGTGCCGGCGGAGTTCCTCGACCGTTCCCTGAGTGACCAGCCGGCCGTCCTTGATGATCACCACATGGTCCGCAGAGAGAGCGAGCTCAGCAAGTAGATGACTGGAGACCAAGATCGTCCCACCGGCGTCCGCCCGCGCGCGGAGGAATTCCCGCAACCAATGTACGCCCGCTGGGTCCAGGCCATTGGTGGGCTCATCCAAAACAAGAATCCGGGGATCGCCGAGCAGCGCGCCTGCCAGCATCAGCCGCTGACGCATGCCAAGCGAAAAGCCGCCAACCCGGCGGCGTGCCGCATCAGCAAGATCCACCTCCTCAAGCACCTCATCGACTCGACTCGTCGCGATCCGATTCGGGTGAGCGAGGATGCGCAAATGGTTGCGGGCCGTCCGCCCAGGATGGAAGCCGGTGGCTTCAAGAGCGGCGCCGACCGTGAACGCCGGCCGATCCAGCCGCTGGTATGGGCTCCCGTCCACAAGCCCGGTGCCAGCAGTCGGATGCACCAACCCGAGAAGCATCCGGAGCGTTGTGGTCTTGCCAGCCCCGTTCGGGCCTATGAATCCGGTTATCGTTCCGTGCATCACATCGAAACTGAGATCATTCACGGCTGTGATGTCCCCGAATCGCTTGGTCAATCCGCGAACCGAGATGGCGGTCATCTGATGTCCCTTCGCCGCAGTCGTCGAGCACACATAGCCGGACAATAGAAGAGAGCCGTCTCAATGTCGTCGGCCGAGGGAACGAACCTGGCGTCAGACTCAGCCTGTACCGTTCTCCGACTGCGGGATGACGTCAGCCGCGCCCGGGGTGGACGAGGCCTCCCTCATATGCGAGAACGACCAGCTGTGCCCGGTCACGTGCGGCGAGCTTGGCCATCGCCCGAGAGATATGAGTCTTGGTGGTTGCTTCGCTGACGACCAGCTGAGCGGAGATCTCCGCATTGGACATCCCTCGTCCCACCAGCGCCAGGACTTCGCGCTCACGATCCGTAAGGGTCACCAGTAGGCGAACGGCATCCGGTCGGGCGGTTCGTTGATCAAGAAATGATTCGATCAATCGGCGGGTGGCGGCTGGAGCAAGGAGCGCTTCGCCAGCAGTGATGACACGCACGGCGTCGAAGATCCGTTCCGGTGGTGCGTCCTTGAGCAGGAAGCCGCTGGCACCGGCCCGCAGCGCCGCATAAACGTACTCATCAAGATCAAATGTGGTGAGGACCAGAACTCGAACGCCGACCAGATCGGGGTCGCTAGTGATCATTCGCGTCGCCTCAAGGCCGTCCATGATCGGCATCCGGATGTCCATCAAGATCACATCTGGGCGTTCCGCGTGCGCTAAGTGCACGGCTGAGCGGCCGTCGCTGGCTTCACCGACCACGGCAATGTCCTCCACATGCTGGAAGATCGACTGAAGCCCGGCCCTAACCAGCGGCTGGTCGTCGACGACCACAGTCCGGATCATCGTTCTGCCACCGAGTACGGAAGTCGTGCCTGGACACTCCAACCACCGTCAGATGTCGGTCCGGCGAACAATGTTCCGCCGTAGAGCTGGACCCGCTCGCGCATCCCGAGAGCACCGTGCCTACCGCCGCCTGGTAACGCCCGACTGAGTGCACCGGACGGCGGGTCGTTGTGCACCTGGATGACCAACTCCTCTGGCAAGGCTTGGACGAACAGACGAGCACGAGCCCGCCCAGCGTGGCGAACGACGTTGGTCAATGCCTCCTGGATAACCCGATAAGCCGCAAGGGACACCCCCGTAGAGACCGCGTCAAGATCACCTTCGGTACGTACGTCCACCGTCACCCCCGTCGCCGCCACGCTGGCGACAAGCGTGTGCAGCTCAGAAAGACCGGGCAGCGGGTTCCGTGTCGGGTCGCCGGTGTCTTCATCGCGCAGCAGGGTGACCAATCGCCGCATCTCGCCCAGCGCCTCCCTGCTGGAGCGCTCTATGACATCCAGGGCCGCCCGCTCTGAGTTCGGATTGGTGCCGACCGCGAGGCGGGCAGCGCCAGCATGCATAGCAATCACGCTCATGCTGTGCGCCACCACGTCGTGCAACTCACGAGCGATGCGCAGCCGTTCGGCCGCAACCTCCGATCGGGCAAGTTCCGTACGAGCCTCCTCCAGTTCATTAACCCTTTGCGCGTTCTCCGCAGCCATCGTTTGCCACCGTCGCGCGAGAAAGCCGAGCAGCCACGACCCGGCCACCACTCCGGCGAACAGCACCACCGAGTCCCAACCCGGAAATGACGGACCGATCGCTAGCAGGACGACCAGCGCGAGCTCAATCACTCCGAGGGTGATCACGGCGGGCTGCCGGGAAAGCCTGCTCCCGACGGCGTATGCAACGAAGAGCACAGCCGGTCCGAGCATGAAAACGGGCAGGTCAAGAGCGAGGGCGTAAATTCCCGCCGTCGTCAGCAACACAGCAACGGCAGCGCGCGGTGCCAATCTGCGGATCGCCACCGTGGCACCATGCAGAGCGGCGGTCGTATAAGCAGCGGCCGCCGACGCCGGTGACCTGGAAGCAGCCAAGATCTCGGCGGTCAACAGGCAAGCGGCGTACACGGCGATAGCTGCAAGCGCAACATCCACGATCAGCAGGCGCAGCGTCGGCCCGTCAACCCGCCGCCTCAGCTGCGTGCCGAACACGATCGAAGCATAGGCGGGTGGCCGCCAGCCGATCTGGACCTTGGTTCGGCGGGGCGTTTCCCGTTGCGCGGTTACGCCGACTGATCGCCGGCCCGCACCCGGACCAGTCCAAATCGAACTTGCTCAGCCAGTCTCTAAGCACATGCTCTCCGGCCGGTGCGCCGGTATAACCGCGGGAACGCGCAAGCTACGGCGCTCCGACATCATGACCCACCACCCTCCGCTCAGGAATGAACGGACGCTGGGTCCAGCATGGTGCCGCTCCAGGGCGCTGAGTTCACCGCAGACTCCCGTTCCCACGTGTCGGTCTACCGCCTCGCCGACTCCTAGGCACGGTTGAGAGCCATTCATCTCGCCAGGTCAGAGGACCGAGTGGGTGATGGTCCCTCGATATGTGCCGGCCACAGCGCCGAGCGTGATTCTCAGCGCGATGGTCGGCGTGCAGCTGACGACATTGTTGCCGCTGATTTCCGATCCGTTACGACTGCCCGCCAACGGTTCAGGGCGACAGTCTCACTCGTTCGTACGGTGCACCCGACCGCGCCGACGACCTCGGTCACCATGCGCCCATCACTGAGCACTGCGAGCACCGCACGATACCGCTGCTCCGCAAACTCATCTCGGTCATACGGGAGTGTCAAGGATCAGCCGAAGTAGGTGTCAACCATCAACCGAACCGTATAAAGCATCAGCCGAAATGGAAATCAAGCCTCAGCCGAAGGCATACAAGCCATTCGTGGGCCCCGTGGCGCGTTCAGGAGCTTAATTGTCTCCGCCGACCGTCTCGCCGGCGTCGAGCCCACAGGACGAGACCGCCCCGACACGCCACCGGCACCCGCCGCGGCCCACTGACTCAGCGTGGGTCGTCCCCTGACCGCTACCGGCGCTCGGCGCCCACAACGGGCCAGCGAGGCCCCACAACCGCGCGATCCGCTGGCCCCGAAGGCCACTGGAAGGACATGAAAGGACTCGTCATTGGCCAGTGCTGCCCCGTTCCCGGCTGGTTCCCCATTGGGCGCCGAGCACCGCGGCAACCTTGCCCAACAGCACCCGCTCACCGTGTTCCTGGTACTCGTGTTTGCCATCGGCGTGCCGGGAATGGTCATCCCGCTGCTGCCGGGCGTCCCGAGTGCGCTGGGGATCCTGTGGCTGGTGTTCGTCGCCCTGCTCGGCTCGTCGCTGCTGGTCACCTGGCTGGCCGACGGCCGAGCGGCGTCCGCAAGCTGCTATCCCGGGTGGTGCTCTGGCGGTTCAGCGCCTGGCGGTGGGCGATCATCCTGTTCGCCGTCCCGGTGCTCACAGTCGCGCTGGCCGCCGCATCAGGGACGCTAACTTAACTAGCCCCGAGCCTGGCTGGGCTGCCGAGACCGGCTGGTACCTGTTCAACACGCTGATCTTCGGCGCCCTCAGCCTCAACCTGTGGGAGGAAACAGCCTGGGCCGGGTTCGCCCAATCCCGGTGGATGGCCCGCCACGGGCGGCTGGTGGCGTCGCTGATCACGGCAGTGTTTTTGCCGCCATTCACGTGCCGCTGCAGTTTGAAGGCGACCCAAGCGGGTCCCGGATCCTCGCCAGCACTGGGCTGGTGTTCGTGACCGCGCTCATCGCCCCGCTACCTGCTCGGCATGCACCTGTTGGACACCCGCGGCAGCATCTTGGCGGCCGGTGTCCAACACGCCTCCTGGAACGCCGCCCAAAAGCTCGAGGCCGTCGAGGGCGGCGACTGGGACTGGCAGATGGTCACCGCCGCGGGCTCTACTGACACTCCTCCTCGCAGTCGGCCGCGGGATTCGAGGTCCGCAGACCCGCCCACTCGGGCCGGAAGCCGAAAAAGCCGCCGCGGTCCAGTGGATCACACCACCGGCTCCCCGCAGCCCGAACCCAGAGGCGCCAGCAGCCGACGACAGGCACGCGTTGTGAAGCAGCCCGGGCCTGCTCGGCGCTCGACCAGGCCCGGGCTGTCCTCGATCGCGAGGATCGCCGATCACCTCGCCGCTCATGTCGATGACGGGCGGCTTAGCCCACGGCCCCATCACCAGATTCACGTCGCGGGCATGGAAGGCGATCTGGATGAGACCGTTCGGCTCGCTTTTACCGAGCGTCGCGCCGCCTCCGAACCGACTGCTCAGCCCTAAGCGCTGCCGAGGACCCGACCGGTCATCACGACGATCTCGACCTGTTTCGCGTACCCCAAGCGATTTCGAGATTCGATGTGCGACACACCCGATGCACCGTCGGAAGTAGCTCGGGTCGGCCTGACCGCCCCGGCGGCATGTACCCCTTTGGGCGGGTGTGACGATGAGCATCCACAAGCTCACAGCCGGATCCGGGTATGACTACCTGACCCGCCAGGTCGCAGCGCTGGACGCGACCGAGAAAGGTCATACCGGTCTGGCGTCCTACTACACCCAGCGCGGTGAGACGTCGGGGGTGTGGATCGGCTCCGGCTTGGACGGGATCGACGGCCTGACCGCCGGCGACCCGGTGACCGCGACACAGATGCGAGCGTTGTTCGGCTGCGGGCTGCATCCGTTGGCCGAGCACCGCCAGCAGCAGCTGGAAGGGCCAGACCTTACTACCCGCGACTTCCAGGAGGCGTCCCGTCTGGGGGTCCCGTTCAGGGTTGTCGATGGTGATGTCAGCGCGTTTCGGCTGGAGGTGGCACGACGGTTCGCGGCGATCCAGACGGCGGCCGGCCTGCCGGTGGGCGCGCCGCTGCCGGCCGCGGATCGGGCGCGGGTGCGGACCGAGGTGGCCCGTGAGTCTTTCCTGACCGAGCATGGCCGAGAGCCGATGGACGCCCGGGAGCTGGCTGGACAGATCGCAAAAGACTCGCGGCCGCGAACCCAGACGGTGGCGGGCTATGACTTGACCTTCTCGCCGGTGAAGTCAGTGTCAACGTTGTGGCGGCGGTGGCCGATCCGGCGGTGGCGGCTGTGATCGAACGGGCCCATCAGGCCGCGGTCAAGGACGCTTTGGCGTTCATCGAGAAGCATGCGCTGTTCACCCGGACGGGGCCACGGGGCATCCGGCAAGTCAACGTCCGCGGCTTGGTCGCCGCCGCGTTCACCCACCGCGACAGCCGGGCCGGGGACCCTGATCTGCATACCCATGTCGCGGTAGCAAACAAGGTGCAGACCCTCGACGGGCGCTGGCTGTCCATCGACGGCCGGGTGCTGTTCAAAGCCAACGTCGCCGCCTCGGAAACCTACAACACCGCCCTCGAGCAGCACCTTCACGAGACGTTGGGTGTGCGGTTCGCCGAACGGCCCGGCACCGATCCGGCGAAGCGGCCGATCCGGGAGATCATCGGCGTCGATCCTCGACTGAACCAACGCTGGTCGACACGCCGGGCCCACGTCAACAGCCGCCGCGGTGAGCTCGCCATCCGGTTCCAGGATGATCATGGCCGGCCGCCGACCCCGGTCGAAGCGTTGCATTTGGCACAACAGGCGACGTTGGAAACCCGCGACGCCAAACACGAACCCCGATCCCTAGCTGAGCAACGCACAACCTGGCTCAGCGAAGCCGCGGCCGTGTTAGGCAGCTCGGAAGCCGTCGCCTCGATGGTGCAGACGGTGCTGGCACCGCCCGCCGAAACCGCTCCGATCGCCAACTCACCCTGGGTCACCCAGACGGCAAATCACATCCTGACCGTTATGGAAGCAAGCCGCTCGACCTGGCAGATGTGGCATGTCCGCGCTGAGGCACAACGCCAGATCCGCACGGCGGACGTGTCCGCCGAGCGGGCGAGTGCCTTGGTGGATCTGCTGGTCGATGAGGTGCTGGATGCTCGGTCGGTGGCACTCGTCGCACCACGTGACGGCATCGACGAACCGCAAGCGTTGCGGCGCACGAACGGATCGTCAGTTTACACCGTGGCAGGGGCCGACCTGTACACGTCGCAGCGGATCCTCGACGCGGAACAGCGCCTGGTCATCGCCGCGGGACGCCGCGACGGGTCAGCCGTCGACGAGCCGGCGGTGGATCTCGCGCTGCTGGAGATGGCGGCGAACAGAACCGCCCTGGATGCGGGGCAGGCCGCACTGGTCCGGCAGATGTGCACCTCGGGTGCCCGGCTGCAGCTGGCGATCGCCCCTGCTGGCGCCGGGAAGACCACCGCCATGCGTGCCCTCACTCTCGCCTGGAGCCAAGACGGCGGCCAGGTGATCGGCCTCGCCCCGTCCGCGGCGGCAGCCGCTGTTCTTGGCGAGCAGACCGGCATCCGCGCCGACACTCTCGCCAAACTCACCTGGTCTTTGCGGCACGGCGACCTGCCCGATTGGGCGGCCGCGGTCGGCCCATCGACGTTGTTGATCATCGATGAAGCCGGCATGGCCGACACCTTGTCCCTCGACACCGCCGTGCAGTTCGCCATCAACCGCGGTGCCAGTGTCCGACTGATTGGTGATGATCAACAACTCGCCGCGATCGGCGCCGGCGGCGTCCTCCGCGACATCAAACACACCCACGGCGCCCTGCATCTCGCCGAGCTGCAGCGCTTCACCAACCCCGCCGAAGCAGCAGCATCACTAATCCTCCGCGAAGGCAAACCTGAGGCACTCAACTTCTATCTCGATCACGATCGCATCCACGTCGGCGACATTGCCAAAACCACCGAGGATGCCTTCACCGCCTGGGCCTTCGACCGGGCGGCCGGACTTGACGCGATCATCCTCGCCCCCACCCGCGAGCTTGTCGCCGAACTCAACCGTCGCGCCCGAGACCACCGCCTCAACGGGAATGTGCCGAATGCGGTGGTGCGGCTGGCCGACGGCAATCAGGCGAGTGTCGGAGATGTGATCATCACCCGCAGCAACAACCGCCGACTCCGACTCACCGCCACCGATTGGGTTAAGAACGGCGACCGGTGGACCATCACCCGTATCGGCCGGCGCGGTGACCTCACGGTCCGGCACAACCGCAGCCACCTCACCGTCCGGCTGCCTCTCGATTATGTGCGCACCTCGACTGGTCTCGGCTACGCCAGCACCATCCATGCTGCGCAAGGCGTCTCCGCCGACACCATGCATGGCCTGGTGACCGGGCAGGAGTCCCGGCAGCAGCTGTACACCATGCTCACCCGCGGCCGGCGCGCCAACCACCTCTATCGCCAAGTCGTGGGCGACGGCGACCCCCACACCCTCATCCGAGCCGACACCATCTCACCCCGCACGCCAAGCGAG
>Ga0126306_10001683_pt1 | contig 11987 bp, 10 predicted proteins | sample Plot27_FD_92592 | JGI IMG/M metagenome (GOLD analysis project Ga0126306, IMG submission 92592) | Serpentine soil microbial communities from UC McLaughlin Reserve, CA, USA - Plot27 | ecosystem: Environmental > Terrestrial > Soil > Grasslands | place: USA: UC McLaughlin Reserve, Lake County...
GAATGGCTGGGCCGCTTCCATCTCCTGCCATTCCGCAACGCCGGGCTCGATTTCTGGACCTGGTGGATTTTCCAGTTCAAGCGACAGCAGGTCCGCTATCTACTGCGTCGCTACGACCCGGACAACCTGGACCTGGTCTACATCCACACCCAGACGGCGGCGACCAGCGTGCTCGACCTGCCGAAGCATGTGCCGACGGTCGTCTCCATCGATCTGACCTGGAAGCTCGCTTTCCAGGAGTCGCGCTACCATGTCTCGCCCCTCCTGAAGCCAGTCCTCGAACTGGAGCGGCGCATCTTCGAGCGGGCCGACCTCGTCATTTCCTTCTCCGATTGGGCGGCGTCGTCGGTAATCGACGACTACGGCATCCCCGCCTCGAAGATCAAGGTGGTGCGCAACGGGGTGACTCTGCCGCCGCCGCTGACGGGGCTGCGAGGAGGCAATGGACACTTGCCGAACGGGCATGGCGGGGCGAATGGTCACTCCAGCGGACATTCTCCTAACGGTCGCTATCTTCGCCCCCTTGACCTGGGCGCCAACGGGCACGGCGCCAACGGGCACGGTGCGCTTGCAAGCGCAAATGGGTCAAACGGTCATGCTGCAAGCGGATCGAACGGCCACGGTGCCCTGAACACGGGCCACCAGGACCAAGGTGGGCTCCTGAAACTCGGGTTCATCGGCAACGGCTTCCTGCGCAAGGGAGGCGACCTGCTCTTGAAGGTGCATCAGGAGCACTTCGCCGATCTGGCCCACCTGACCCTGGTCACCCACGATGCACCGAAGGGGCTGAGCGGGCTGCGCAACGTCGAGATCAAGACGGAGGTGCCGTGGGTCGAGCTGATGACCTCGGTCCTACCGGGATTCGATCTCTTCGTCTTCCCCACCCGGTTCGACTACTCCCCGTACGCGGTGATCGAGGCGATGAGCGCGGGGGTGCCGGTGATCTCGACGCGGGTCGGCGCCATCCCGGAGATGGTCGAGGACGGCGTCGGCGGCTTCCTCATCGAGGCCGGCAGCGCGGCGCCGCTAGCCGAGCGGGTGAGCTGGGCGATCGACAACCGGGCGCAGCTGCCGGCGATGGGCGAACGCGGCCGCGAGCGCGCTATCGAGTACTACGCCGCCGAACGCAACTACCCGCAACTGCTCGATACACTGGCTGAAGTCGTCCAGAAGCCGGTGTTGGCCGGTGATAGGACGATGGGCTCCTAGGGTAGGTTTATATTCACGAGGTGCTGCTGTCGGGCCTACCCGGCTCGAGCAAGACGATGCTGGCCCGCGGCGCCGACACCTCAGCTTCCCAGCCAACTTCACTTTGATCGCAGCAATGAACCCATGTCCCTGCGGGTACTTTGGAGACCCCCGCCGCGCTTGCACCTGCGCCCCGGGAGCGATCGGCCGCTATCAGAAACGGTAGTCAACAGGGTGCCAAGCCAAAGAGATCAATTGAACTGCGACGAGAGTCAAATTCGAGATCGCGAAAGACTACGAGAGCGTCCGTGGCTTGCAGGGTGCCGCGGCGAATGCGACCCCGCCACCCTCTACTCATTACGAATGCCCCCAGCTAATTCCAAAGCTCACAGGCGGTGATTGTTCAGACTCTAGTTGGGGCGGTGATAGGGATATCGTTCCCCGGCCCCGCGGCGGCTATGCGATGGTCGCGGCTTCGCCTAGCCGAGGTCATCGAGGGCGTTGCCCATCACCGCGATGAGCCGGCTGACTTTAAGCACACAGGCGGGGTCGCTTTTCCCTGTTGACGTCGATTCGGGCCGTTGATAGCCTACAGGCTCGATTGGATCCAATATCCATCTTCGATCAATTCAGGAAAGGACTGGGGCTGTGCCGCTTTTGAACCGATTTTCAGTTGTCTGGTCCGTGCTTCTAGTTACCGTGATAATGATCCTCGCCGGCTTCAGCTCTGTTGCTGCGCAAGACACGACCGTCCAGCCGCCAGACAATTTGGTCACTGCCGGGCGGCTGACATATGGCGTCGCGGCCTCCTTCCCACCCTACGAGTACACCCAGGATGGCGAATACGCCGGATTCGACATCGAGATGGGCGCCGCGCTCGCCGAGATCATGGGGCTGGAACCAGAAATCAGTGATATGCAGTTCGACGGTCTCATTCCGGCACTGCAAGGGAACCGCATCGATTTCATCAACTCCGCGATGTACATCAATCCCGACCGTGAGGAGCAGGTGGATTTCATTCCGTATATGGTGATCGGCGAAACGATCGTCGTCCCACAGGGGAATCCGAAGAACATCCGCAGCCTTGACGATCTCTCAGGTCTCGCCGTGGCAGTAACAGTCGGCGCGATCGAGGAGACCTTTGCCACCGATCACAACGAGGTGCTGCGGGAAGCCGGCAAACCGGAAATGACCATCCTGACGCTGCCGACCGCCAACGACGCAGTCCTGGCGACGCAACAAGGCCGGGCAGATGCCTACCTGCACTCGACCCCCGGGGCGGCGTACCTGATGCAGGAGATGCCCAACACCTTTGAGGTGGCAGCCATCTTCGCGCTCGACACCCGGATCGGCATGGCGGTGCGCAAAGGCGATACGGCCATGAAAGAGGCGCTCGAGGCGGCGCTTGCGGAGTTCGTCGCTAGCGGTCAGTACGACGAGCTGATGGCTAAGTACAACCTTCCGCGGGAGCTTTCCCTGTTCCAGGAGGGAGCAGCGACACCCGTCGCGACCCCCACCAGCTAGTGTCGGGAGCAACCACAGGTCGCGGGTGGCGCATCGGCGTCATCCGCGCGTTCTCGCGCCGCTAGAACAGGCGGCTTTGGCCGGGCGGCAAGGCCAGGCGCGACCGCAGCCCGTGAGGGGGTGTTTTGGAAGCGTTCTTCGAGAGCATGCGGACCTACGTTCTCTCCGAAAATTTCTTCCGTGGTGCCCTCATCACCCTCGCGCTCACAATCCTCTCGCAGACAATCGGCATCGTCCTCGGTCTTGTCGTTGCCCTCGCCCGCACCTCGCGCTGGAGTGTTATCCACACTGTTGCCGGGCTCTACATCTGGTTCCTGCGAGGAACACCGGTGCTGCTACAGCTCATCTTCGTCTATGCGGCGCTACCGCAGTTCGGCGTGCGCTTCAGCGCCTTTCAGTCGGCCGTCGTGGCCCTGTCTCTCAACGAGGGCGCCTACATGGCCGAGATCATCCGTGGTGGGATCGACTCCGTCGGAAGCGGTCAACGGCTCGCGTCCCGCGCCCTAGGCATGAAGGAGTGGCAGGTGATGCGCTATGTCGTCTTGCCGCAGGCCTTGCGGGTCATCATCCCTCCCACAGGTAATCAGTTCATCGGGATGCTCAAGACATCGGCCCTGGCCTCGGTGATCTCGGTCCAGGATCTACTCCTAACAGCCCAGCGCACCGCCAGCGCCAATTTCGATTATGTGCCGGCGCTCGCCTCGGCCGCGGTCTACTACCTTGCCCTGACTACGATCTTCACGCTCTTGCAGAGCCGGCTCGAGCAGCGGTTGAGTATTGAGCACCGACGGCGTGCGCGCCCGCTGCAGCCGCTGGTTGCCGACGCTTCAGGGGCGGTGACGCCGTGAGTGGCACTACTGCTGAGCGCGAGGTCACGCTCTTAGCTCATGAGGTGCGCAAGACCTATCACGGCCACGATGTCCTCGATGGCGTTTCCCTGACGGTGCAGGCGGAGGAAACCGTTGTCATCATTGGGCCGTCGGGGTCTGGAAAATCGACGCTGCTGCGCTGCATTGCCGGGTTGGAACCGGTCGATGGAGGGCAGATTTTCTTCCTGGGCACAGATCTCAGCACTGTCGGCCGCAATATTCACCGCTACCGAGCCGAGATCGGCATGGTCTTCCAGTCATTCAACCTCTTTCCGCACCTAACCGCGCTGGAGAACATCACGCTGGCACCGATGAAAGTGCGCGGCATGCCCGAGGAAGAAGCACGAGCCCGCGCGGTGAAATTCCTGGAGAAGGTTCATCTTCGCGAAAAGATTGATCACTATCCTGAGGAACTCTCCGGAGGTCAGCAACAGCGAGTGGCGATCGCCCGGGCGCTGGCGATGGACCCCAAACTGATGCTGTTCGATGAGGCCACCTCGGCGCTCGATCCCGAGACGACTAAAGAAGTGCTCGATGTGATGATTGAGCTCGTGGAAGACGGGATGACCGTGATCGCCGTCACCCACGAGATGGGATTCGCGAGACGGGCGGCGGACCGGGTGATCTTCATGGATGCCGGCAGAATCCTGGAAGAAGCACCGGTCGACCGCTTGTTCACGGCCGCGGCACATCCGCGGACCCGACAATTTCTCGAACAGATCATCACGTACTGAGGCGACGCGAGGACGTGGTGGTTATGTTCAAGCACGCGCAGCGGGCCAAACCCTCATCCATGGAGCTACACGGAGATGTGGCTCCATTGCTCGAATTTCGAACGAAGACGGAAATGGCCCACGAGCAACTCAGGCGCTGGATCGTCTCAGGACGATTGGCCCCAGGGCAACGGCTCGATCAGGCGTGGCTTGCTGACGAACTGCGGGTCAGCCGCATGCCGCTGCGTCAGGCGTTGTTGCGACTGGAAGCAGATGGGTTGATCCACAACGAGCCGCACCGAGGCGCAATTGTGGCACCGCTCTCGTTGGCCGAACTCACGGACGTTTATGCCGCACGAGGGGCGATGGAGAGCATGTTGGCAGAAGCCGGGGCGGTCCGTGCCGGGCAGACAGAGTTCGATCTGATGGCCGAGGCGATTACTGCGCATGAACTGGGAAGGAGTCGACCGTCCGACGATTGACCTCGATGCACTCAAGGTTGCGCTCGATCTGCGCCCACGTCTGATGTTGTTTTCCCACCCCAACAATCCGACTGGCGCGGTCTTTGACGCGTCGGTCATTCGTGAGGTGGCTCAGCTGGCACGGGAGACGGATCTCTACGTCGTCGTGGACGAACTTTATGCCCGTCTGATCTACGATGGTCAACCATTCCACCATCTGATCGAGCTAGAGGGCATGCAAGAGCGTTGCGTGACGCTCCTCGGCCCGTCCAAGACGGAGTCGATGAGTGGCTTCCGCCTCGGAGTGGCCGTGGCCCCCGCGGACGTTGTGGACCGCATGGAGGATGTCCTCAGCATCACCGCTTTGCGGGCGCCGGCATACGCCCAGCATGCGCTCGTGCGCTGGCTAGACGAAGATGGGGAGTTCGTTGCCCAGCGTGTCCGTGACTATCAACAGTTGCGCGACGAGACCGTGGAGCGGATCAATCGGTCCGGAATTCTCCAAGTCACCGCCCCCCGGGGAACCGCGTACATGTTTCCGCGTCCGATGGATGGCGAGCGGTCCGACCAGGACATTGCCCTGCGTCTGGCACGTAAGGCCGAGGTCATGATCAATCCGGGCTACCAGTTCGGAGAGCGTGGAGCCGGGCACTTCCGGATCTGCTTTGCACAGGATGAGCGAGTCTGGGGCGGAGCGCTCGACCCCATAATCGAGGCGCTGTCCTGACCATGGTTGCTGATTTGGCGCATCGGCTGGATCCTGCCGCACGCATCGAGCACCTCGACCTCTACCGCGTGGCGTTGCCGCTGGCAACGCCACTAGCCCACTCACAAGTCGCCACCGACGTGCTGGACGAGGTGTTTCTTGCCCTCACCCTGGCCGGCGGTGCGCGAGGCGTGGCGGAGGTGCGAGGTAACGGCGCCTACGCCACTGGGCATACGGCGGGCGCAGTGATCGCGGCAATCGCGGCCACCGCCGAGTCGTTGATTGGCCAAGATGCGAGTCATGCGGTGCCGGCCGTGTTGACGAAGACCGGGAATCGCTTGGCAGCGGCGCTATTGGAGGCCGCAACCCTCGACGCACTGGCACGACAGGAAGGTGCTCCGCTCTGGCGGTATCTCGGGGCAACGCGGGTTCCCCAGATTGCGACGCACGCCTCGATTGCGTTTCTTGCGCCGAGCGAGGCTTCGGATCGGGCGCGGGCGGCGACCCGTGCAGGTTTTCGCCGCTTCAAGATTAGAGTCGGCGCTGATCCAGAGGACGACGTGGCACGAGTTACCGCTGTGCGGCAGGCCGCTCTGGCTGCGAACCTCGTCCTCGACGCGAACGGGGCGTGGACTCCAGATGAGGCGGTGATCATGGCGCGACGACTAGCACCGCTAAGGATTGATTGGCTGGAACAACCCACCGCAGCTGGTGATGACGCCGCTCTCCAAACAGTGCGTGCCGGCGCGTCTATAAGAGTCGTTGCTGATGAGAGCGTGCGCACCGCTGAGGACGTCGAGCGCTTGGTGGCAGCGAGGGCGGTAGACGGCGTGCATGTGAAACTGGAGAAATGTGGGACAGTCGCCGAACTGCGGAGGGCAGTTGGTTTCGCCAAGCGGGCCGGGTTGTTCGTCGAGATCGGATTGATGGATCAGGGGCGATTGGGGAGCGCCACGATCGCCTGCATCGCAAGCACAATTGAAGCTGACGCCTACGAGCTGTGGGGGTTCGAGCGGGCGCAACGCGACGTTTCCCGCGGTCTGGAGGTCGATGCAGGGGCCATCCGGTTGAGCGAGCGTCCTGGGAACGGCATCGAAGTGGAGCTACCGGAGGCGGCGCGGGTGGCGACGTGGGCCTGAGTCAGGTTGGCGAACTGCTGCGACACCTGGTTCGCTGTGACACCACCAATCCACCAGGCAATGAAATGGTTGCGGCCACAGTACTCGCCGACTGGTTGGGCGAGCGCGATATTCAGGCAGAGATCATCGAGATCGAGCCGGGCCGAGCAAATCTGGTGGCCCGGGTGGGTTCTGGCGCATCTAGTCCGCGCATCGTGATCAACACGCACTTCGACGTCGTCCCCGCCGGCGAGGGATGGTCCACGGATCCACGCTCCGGCACGATCGTCGCTGGTCGGCTGTTTGGGCGCGGGGCGGCCGACGCCAAGGGTCCGCTCGCGGCGATGGCGATTGCGTTGGCGACGCTCCACGAGCAGGGTCTGGGGCGCGGCGAAGTGATCCTGGCAGCCGTTGCCGACGAGGAGGGTGCGAGCGCGGGCGCCCGAGCGTTGCTACGGGATCTCCGTGCGGATGCAGCTATTGTTGGTGAGCCGACGAGCCTGAAGCTGGTCACCTGTCACAAAGGGAGCCTACGGCCGGTGGTGGAGATTCAGGGGCGTGCTGCCCACGCCGCTCAACCGGAAGACGGAGTGAATGCCGTATACGGGGTGGGAAGACTCCTCGCCATGATGGAGCAACACGGTCGGGAACTGGACGCTCGCGCTCATCCCCTCGTCGGGTCGCCGACCATCCTGCCGGTGCTGGTGAACGGCGGGGAGGCGCTCAACATGGTCCCCGAGCGGTGTCGGGTCACATTCGATCGCAGATTAGTACCCGGTGAGCAAGAGGAGGAAGTGCTAGCTGCCGTCAATGGAATACTCGAACGATTCAACCGCGAGCATTCTGGGCTGACGGCGCGTCTGGCTGATCTGGCGCCAAGTACGGGCGGCCCGTCCGAGACTGCTGTCGACGACCCCTTTGTTGTGGCCTGCGCTGCGGCGTTGTCAGGCATCGGCCAGGGGGGTGAGCGGGGCGGCATGCAGGTCAACTGCGATATGTCCCATTTTCGACGAGCGGGCATGCCGACTGTAGTCTACGGTCCCGGGAGTCCAAGCGAGATGCATGTCGCCAATGAGTCGATTGCGCTCGATGAGCTTGATCGGGGCGTCGCAGGATATCTGGCGATGGTGCGCGCTGTTCTTGAGGGAGGTGGATGATGGCGACTATTCGTATCGCCGTCGGACAGGCGGCGGCGGTCTCAGGCGAGATTCCCCAGAATGTGGTGACGGCGGTACGCCTGGTCGAGCAGGCGGGCGATCACGGCGCGGCCATCCTCCTTTTGCCTGAATTGTTCCTCTGCGGGTATGACCTGGACGCTGTTGCACGTGATCCCGAGCGGTTCACCACTCAAGCGGACAGCGAACTGTTGGCGCCGCTCCGCGAGGCGTCTCGCCGTACCAAGGTCAATTTGGTTGTTGGCGCTTGTCTGCCTGCGGAACTAAGTCGGACGAACTCGGCACTTGTTATTGGTGACAACGGGTCGACCCTGGCCATCTACGACAAGATCCATATCTGGACCACGGAGCGTCCCTACTTCAGGCCTGGGACCAAGCACGTGCTCATGGAGATTGCCGGGTTTCGCATCGGCCTAGCGATCTGCTACGACGCCGGCTTTCCCGAGCATTGCCGGGCGCTCGCGTTGGCCGGTGCCGAACTCGTCCTCTGCCCATCGGCGTTCAGCCTGGGCGAGGAGGAGCGCCGCTACGATCTTTACTTCCCGATGCGGGCGCTGGAGAACACCACCTACCTCGCCGTGGCGAACCTGGTAGGGGGCGCCGCAGGACAGTGCTTTTTCGGGCGCAGCGCCATCTTCGCGCCGTCAGGTGGATCGCTCGCCGTGGCTGGCTCCGATGAGGAGGTGATCGTGGCCGAGATCAGTCATGACCAACTCGCGACTATCCGGCACGACCTGCGCTACCTGGAGCACCGACGACCCGACACGTACGGAGAGCGAGCAGGAGAGGCGATCAAGGATGGGTTCGCAACGGTTTCCGCGTGTTGAGTTCGACGACCGACTCAACCGGCTGCACGCCGAAATGGCGGAGCGCAGCATCTCGCTAGCCCTCATCCACAGTCCCGAAAACATCTGCTACCTGACGGGGCATGAGACTCCTGGCTATTACGTTTACCAATGCCTGCTCGTGCCCGCAGGGGGAGAACCCGTCCTCCTGATGCGCGAAACGGAAACGGTCAATGCGCGCACCTACAGCTACCTGGAGAGCATTCTGGGGTACCCGGACACGGTTGACCCGGTTGATGCAACACTGCAAGCCGTCCGCGAGCGGGGATTCGACCTGACTGTCGTCGGGCTCGAAGAGGGGTCCTGGTTCCTGACGCCGCGGCACTATCACCGGTTGGTGGCGGTGCTCAGCATCTCGTCACCGGTGACGATCGATGAGCTGGTGTCCCGACTTCGATTGGTGAAGAGCCCCCTCGAGATTGTGGCGATCCGGGAGGCGGCGCGGATTGCCAGTGTCGCAATGGACGCGGCGCTGGCCACGGTCGGCCCCGGGGTACCGGAGCGGGAGGTGGCTGCATCCATATTTGCCACGATGATGCGGGAGGGGTCGGAGTACCTAGCAACGGAGCCGTATGTCGCCTCTGGTCCGCGTAGCGGCGCTATTCACTCGAGTTGGAGCGAGCGCGTCATCGGCGAAGGCGAGCCGGTGTTGATCGAGATTGGACCATGTGTCAAGCGTTACAACGCGGCGCTGATGCGGACGGCGGCAATCGGGGACCTGTCCGCACAGCTCGCGACGATGGCTGAGGTCTGTATCGCCGCCCTCGACGCCGCAGTGGAAATGGTGCGCCCCAACAACACACCCGAGATGGTCGATCGCGCCTGCAAGGATGTCATCGCCGCCGCAGGCATGAGCGACCTGTACAGGAAGCGAACCGGATACTCGATCGGGATCGGCTTTGCCCCGGACTGGGGCGAGGGACACATCCTCAGCCTGCGCGAGGGAGACCAAACTCGATTCGAGCCGGGCATGGTCGTGCACGTTGTGCCAGCTCTGCGCCAGGTTGGGCTGGGCGGTGCTGGCTTCAGCGAGACGGTCCTGGTCACCCCCGAAGGGAACGAGGTGTTGACCAATTCGCCCCGGCACCTCTCCTGAAGGAGGTTGTCGATCACATGTTCAACCCAGGCAGTCTGGCAACAACAGGCGCTAAAGGCACAGGTAGTATTTTGTCTAGCTGACCAATTCCCAGGCATCGGCAAATCTCGGAACCGATAGAAAAACGGCCTGCCCGCGAAGGCGGCTGTCGCTTCGAAGCGGAAGGCCCGGCGTTCTGAATCACCTTCGATTGTGTGCACAATTGGTTGATCGTCGGAGACACCTCTCCGGAGGTGCGTCAAACGAGCGTGGGATTTGGAAGTTCCTGGAATGTACTGCATTCGTTAGGCTGTCCATTGGCGCAGGTCGCCCTTCTTGCGCAGACCACGCATGGTCCCGCTGTACGTAGCCGCATTGGGGCCACGGGCGGTAGAGGATGATGGGCTATAGTGCGCAAGACTCACCAGCACTAGTACTGTCTGATACTGGGCCGGTGCCGTGGAGAGCGGGCGCACGCTGCGACCAGCGGAGAGCTAATGACCGACGGCGCCGCTCCCGGGATGCCCCCAACCCTCCGAGTCGCCGACGTTTCCAAGACCTACCCCGGCGTCCGCGCACTCCAGCAGGTCGACCTCGAGGTCATGCCCGGCGAGATTCACGCCGTCATCGGCGAAAACGGCGCTGGCAAGAGCACCCTGATGAAGATCATTTTCGGGGTGACGCAACCGGACGCCGGAACGATCGAACTGCAGGGACGACCGGTCACGATCGGATCGCCGGTCGAGGCCCAGCGCCTCGGAATCTCGATGGTCCACCAGGAGCTCACCCTGGTGGCCGCACTCGACGGGGGGCGCAATATCTACCTGGGCAGAGAGCCAAATCTGGCACCGGGAGTCATCGATTGGCCGCGCCTCTACGCCGACGCCGAGGCGCTGCTGCGTCGCCTGCATCTTCCCCTCAACCCGCGCCGCGAGGTCCGTCGCTTGAGCACGGCCCAGAAGCAGATGGTCGAGATCGCGCGCGCCCTCTCTTGGAAGTCGAGGCTCCTCATTCTCGACGAGCCAACCTCCTCCTTGACGCAAGCAGAGATTCGGGATCTCTTTCGCATTCTGCATGATCTGAAGGCGAACGGGGTCTCCCTCCTCTATATCTCACATCGATTGGAGGAGCTGCCGGAGGTTGCCGACCGGATCACGGTGATGCGCGACGGTCATACCGTGGGGACAGTCGACGCGAAGACGACACCGATCCCCTCGTTGATTCGGATGATGGTCGGCCGCAGCGTCGACCAGCAGTTCCCGCGGATCCACGTCCCGATCGGCGAGGAAGCCCTTCGGGTGGAGGGACTGACGCGAGAGGGCGTGGTCGAAGACGTGTCGTTCACCGTGCATGCCGGCGAGATCGTGGGCATGGCGGGACTCGTTGGCGCTGGCCGCTCCGAGACGGCGCGCCTGATCGTCGGTATTGACGCCAAGGATGCCGGGCGAGTCTTCGTCAACGGTCAGCTGGTCGACATCGGATCGCCAGCGGCAGCGATCGCCGCTGGAGTGGTGCTGCTGCCGGAGGACCGCAAGCAGCAAGGGCTGGTCCTCCCGCGTTCGGTCAAGACCAACCTCTCCCTGGCGACGTTGCAGGAGTTCTCGCGTCTCGGCATCATCGCACAGCGAAAGCGCGATGCCATGGCCCAGCGGTTCGTGCAGGACTTGCGTATTCGGACTCCAGGGCTCGAGTTCCGGGTGCGCAACCTCTCCGGTGGCAACCAGCAGAAGGTGGTCCTGGGGAAATGCCTCGGTTCCCGGCCACGCGTCTTGATTTTCGACGAGCCAACCCGTGGCATCGATGTAGGTGCGAAAGTCGAGGTCTACCAGGAGATGAACGCGCTGATCACCCAGGGCGTCGGCATCCTACTGATCTCCTCAGAGCTGCCTGAGGTGCTTGGCATGAGCGATCGCGTGCTCGTGATGCATGACGGGCGGCTTGTCGCAGACCTCCCGGTGGCAGAGGCAACGCCGGAGCGTGTGATCGGTCTCGCGAGTGGCGAAGAGACATCGCAGATGGCGAGCGCCCTATGACTGACCTCCAGCCGAATCCGGCAATGGCCGGAACCACGCAACTCCCTGTTCCCGAATCGGTCACATCACGCAGGCGGGGCCAGCTCGCGCGGTTCCTGCTGCACTACGGCATCGTCCTCGCGCTGATTGCGCTGGCGGCGTTCTTTGCCTGGCGCTCCCCGGTCTTCCTAACAAGCGCCAACCTCTTGCAAGTACTCTTGCAGGCGTCGGTCAACACCATCGTCGCGCTCGGCATGACGTTCGTCATCATTACCGCCGGAATCGATCTCTCCGTCGGCTC
>Ga0126306_10001684_pt1 | contig 11987 bp, 11 predicted proteins | sample Plot27_FD_92592 | JGI IMG/M metagenome (GOLD analysis project Ga0126306, IMG submission 92592) | Serpentine soil microbial communities from UC McLaughlin Reserve, CA, USA - Plot27 | ecosystem: Environmental > Terrestrial > Soil > Grasslands | place: USA: UC McLaughlin Reserve, Lake County...
TGCCGTCGTGAGGAGGATTTCGCGCGCCAGGCCCGATGATCGCGGCAGCGGCTTGGCCAAATGCCGCGAAAGCAGATGGTCGATTTCGCCCTTGCGGCGCAACACGGTGGCCGTGATCGCGTAGCACAAAGCGCGATCCTGAGGCGTTGCCCGCGACAGCGACCCGCGGCTGGCCGATTCGTCGAACGCCTCATCCAGCTGGGCCCGCCGGCGCAGCACAAGGCTGACCAGCCGAACCGCTTCGGCTCGCGGAAGAAGGCCTGCAAGCGGCGGCATTGCCGTATCGGCGTTCACGACGGCTGTCAGCCCCAGGGACCCCGTGACGCGCTGCCGGCTTGATGAGCATATCGGCTCGCGCCCTGGGCCTGCATCTCCAGCGCCATGTGTTCGAGCGCTGCAATGCGATTTTCGGGATTGGGGTGGGTTGAGAACAGATTATCGAAGCCCGACCCGGACAGCGGGTTCACGATGAAGAGGTGCGCGGTTGCAGGATTGGCTTCAGCCGTCTGGTTGGGTATCTGCCGTGCCGCGCCGGAAATGCGGCGCAGGGCGGAGGCAAGCGATAAAGGTTTTCCGGAAATAGCGGCGCCAAGCCGGTCGGCGGCATATTCGCGGGTGCGGCTGATGGCCATCTGCACCAGCATGGCCGCGAGGGGCGCGAGCACGAGCATAGCGATCGATCCGATCGGCCCCAGGGGACTGTTGCGATCCCGGCCGCCGAAAAAGAAGGCGAAGTTGGCCAGCATGGAAATCGCTCCGGCGAGCGTTGCCGTGACGGTCATAATGAGCGTGTCGCGATTCTTCACGTGGGATAGCTCGTGCGCGATGACGCCGGCAAGCTCGTCGCGGCTCAGATGTTCCAACAAGCCTGTCGTCACGGCCACGGCGGCGTGAGCGGGATCGCGGCCGGTGGCGAAGGCATTGGGCTGGGGATTGGATATCAAATAAAGCTTCGGCATCGGCAGCGCTGCGCGCTGCGCCAAACCGTCAACCAGAGCGTAAAGCTCGGGGGCTTCCTGGGGCGTCAACTGCTCGGCACCGTGCATCGACAGCACCATCTTATCGCCGTTCCAATAGGCAAAAAGATTGGTGGCGATAGAGAAGGCCAGGGCAACCAGCATGCCTGAATTGCCGCCGAGCAGATAACCCACGGCCAGAAACAGGCCAGTGAGGGCGGCAAGCAGAAATCCGGTGCGCATCACATTCATCTGAGACTCCCTGGCCAAAAATCGGCCAGAACTCATATGATGCTATGCCGCGGCGGGTTCAACAGCCTAGCTGACGACCACCTTCGTTCCGACCTTCACCCGGTTATAGAGATCGATTACCTCGTCATTCAGCATGCGGATGCAGCCGGAGGATACGGCAAGGCCGATCGACCAGGGCTCGCGCGTGCCATGGATTCGGTAGAGGGTGTCCTGGCTGCCCTGGTAGAGATACATAGCGCGGGCACCGAGCGGATTGTTGGGGCCACCCGGCATGCCGTTGGCGAACTCGGCTGCCAGGGGATCGCGCGCAACCATTTCCTTGGGCGGATGCCAGTCCGGCCATTCGGCCTTTCTGCCGACTTTGGCGACCCCCCGCCAGGTAAACCCCCACCGACCGACACCGACTCCATAGGCGATGGCGGTTCCATCGGCCAGAACGTAATAGAGCTTGCGCTGGCGGGTGCTGATGATGATCGTGCCGGGCACTTCGGACGTCCTCAGGGGGACGACCTTCTTGCCCTTGTATTTCATTCGCGTGCGGTCATTGAAGTTGAAACGCTTATTGCCCAACCGCCATTCGGCTAAAGCCGGTGTGGCCGTCAGCGCGGCTAGGCCGGAAAGCAGGAAAAACCGACGATCCATCGCAATACCCGTTCGGATTAGAGGCGCCCCACCTTTAAACCGGAGAATATTTGACCAAAATGCCACAGTGCAAGCAGAAGTACGTCGATGGGCTCAAGCCCGGCGATTTTGGCGGTTGGCAACAAGGTCCTCCACAACGGAAGGATCGGCCAGGGTCGAGGTGTCGCCAAGGCTGGCATAATCATCCTCGGCTATCTTGCGCAGGATACGGCGCATGATTTTCCCCGACCTGGTCTTCGGCAGCCCGGGAGCAAACTGAAGCCTGTCGGGGGTGGCGATGGCGCCGATCTCCTTGCGGACCCAGCCGGTCAATTCCTTGCGCAATTGGTCATCGCCGCGCTCGCCGGCCATGAGAGTGACATAACAATAGATGCCTTGTCCCTTGATATCATGCGGATAGCCCACGACGGCGGCTTCGGACACCTTTGGATGTGCGACGAGGGCCGATTCTACCTCAGCGGTTCCGAGACGATGACCTGAGACATTGATGACATCGTCGACCCGGCCGGTGATCCAGTAATAGCCGTCCTCATCGCGCCGGCACCCGTCGCCGGTGAAATACATACCGCGGTAGGCAGAGAAATAGGTCTGAACGAAGCGGTCGTGATCGCCGTAAACCGTGCGCATCTGTCCGGGCCAACTGTCGAGAATGACAAGATTGCCGCTGGCGGCCCCGTCGAGCAGTTTTCCGGCATCGTCGACCAGCGCCGGCTTGCAGCCGAAGAACGGGCGGGTCGCCGAACCAGGCTTGAGCTTGGTGGCGCCCGGCAGCGGAGTGATCATGATGCCGCCGGTCTCCGTCTGCCACCAGGTATCGACTATCGGGCAACGGCCGTCGCCGACAACGCGATGGTACCATTCCCAAGCCTCGGGATTGATGGGCTCGCCCACGCTTCCGAGAAGGCGCAGCGAGGCCCGCGAGCACCGCTTAACGAACTCCTCTCCCGCTCCCATCAATGCGCGAATGGCGGTTGGCGCGGTATAAAACGTGTTGACCTTGTGCTTGTCGATGACCTGCCAGAAACGCGATGCATCGGGATAATTGGGAACGCCCTCGAACATCATAGTGATGGCACCGTTGGCCAAGGGGCCATAGAGAATGTAGCTGTGGCCGGTGACCCAACCGACATCGGCGGTGCACCAATAGACATCGCCTTCGTGGTAATCGAAAACACATTCGTGAGTGATCGACACATGGAGGAGGTAACCGCCCGTCGTGTGCAGCACGCCTTTCGGCTTTCCGGTCGAACCGGACGTGTAAAGAATGAACAGCGGATCTTCCGCCTTCATCTTTTGCGGCGAACATTCGGCAGACACGCCGCGGAGTTCCTCGTGATACCAAAAGTCGCGGCCGTCCTTCATGCTGACCGAGCCGCCGGTGCGGCGGATCACCAGAACTCTTTCGTTGCCGGCGCAGCGCTTCAGGGCCTCATCGGTATTGGCCTTCAAAGGGACGCGCTTGCCGCCGCGCAGACCCTCGTCGGCGGTGATGATAAATTTTGAATCGGCGTCGACGATGCGGCCCGCAAGCGAGTCGGGCGAAAAGCCCCCGAAGACGACAGAGTGCACGGCGCCGATACGGGCGCAGGCGAGCATCGCATAGGCAGCTTCAGGGATCATGGGAAGGTAGATCGTGACACGGTCGCCCTTGTTGACGCCGTGCTTCTTCAGCACATTGGCAAATCGACAGGTGTTCTCATAAAGCTCGCCGTAAGTGATCCGCCGGTCGTAATAAGGTTCGTCGCCCTCCCAGATGATGGCGGTCTGGTTGCTGCGTTTCTTCAGATGGCGGTCGATGCAGTTATAAGAAACGTTCAGCAGGCCGTCCTCGAACCAACGGATCGATACGTTCGGATATTCGAAACTGGTGTTCTTTATTTTTTTGGGAGATTTGAACCAGTCGATCCGCTTTGCCTGCTTGGCCCAAAACTTGGCCGGGTTCTCGACCGACTCGGCATACATTTTCCGGTAAGCCGCATCGTCAATGTGGGCGCGTTTTTTCCACTGCGAAGGAACGGGGTAGACCTTGTCGGACATCAACCAAAACCTCTTTTTCGCATCGTCAGTAAACTATCCTGCTATGAATCCGCGCCTGAGGCAATTTCGCCCGTCCTGAGACGAAACACCGAGGTGCGGCGGATCTCACTGTCTTCGAGATCGCGCGAAACCGGAACATGATAGGTGGCAAGCAGGTCAAGCTCATCGACAGGGAGGTAGGTGCGAAACGGGTCGCCGATCAGGATGTCGGTGCCGCGACGGCTGGCGACTTTGAGCCAGGAAAGCAGCCGGGTTGCGAGTGGCTGCTCGTAGAACAAATCACCGACCAATATGAGGTCGACGAGCGACGGCTCGGATGCGAGCAAGTCGGCCGTAGTCACCTCGACCGGAACGGCATTGCCGGCAGCGTTGAGAGCGATGGCAGCAGCGGCGAAGCTATCGATATCGGAGGCAAGAACTGCACTGGCTCCCGCCTTGGCCGCGGCGATGGCAACGATGCCGGAACCTGAGGCCAAATCCACGACGCTGCGATTGTTAACGATCGAAGGGTGGTCCATAACATAGCGCGCCAGTGCCTGGCCGCCTGCCCAGGCAAAGGCCCAGAACGGCGGCGGCAGCCCGATGCAGCGCATTTCCTCCTCAGTCTTGTGCCAAAGCGGCACCGCTTCATCGGCGAGATGCAATCCGATTGCAGGGACGAGCGGCGGACGAAGGAAGCTGGTGTTGGCCCGGATGAAAGCCGCGTAGTCGGGAACGTCCAGCATCAGGACGAACGCGCAGTAGAATCAAGACCCCCCATTTCGCATATTATCCGCCATTCGTCAGGACTGACTGGTTGGACGGAGAGACGAGAATTCCTCACCAATACCATATTCTTGAGCCGTGAATTAGACTTGATGTCCGGCATGGAAACGGGCGAAGGAATATCTCGGACCGCCCGCACTTTCACGCTCAGCCATTGGCCGGTCTTGTCCGTCGGGTCGGGTTGCGCAGGTGCGCTGACTTCCACTATTCCAACAATCTCCTTCCCAGCGCCGGAGTGATAGAAAAATCCCCGGTCTCCCACTTTCATGGCACGAAGGTTGTTGCGCGCCTGGTAATTGCGCACGCCGCTCCAGTCCTCGCCTGCCTTGCCCCGTGCTTGCTGCTGATCCCATGACCAATCATCGGGTTCGGATTTCAACAGCCAATAAGCCATGTCTCACCTCCAACTCACCGTCAGCCGCGTTCCGGCCGCAAGGGCCGGTTGAGCAGCTGGCTGATTGCAGCATCAACGCCGATCCGGCATTCGAGAATTTCGTTCACCGCGGTGCATAAGGGCAGGTCCACGCCGCATTTGCGCGCCACGTCCATAATGGCCTTGGCGGTTGCCTCGCCTTCGATGGTCATGCCGCGCGTTGCAGCGCGGGCAGCGGCCGGATCGCTTCGGCCGATGGCGATGCCGAAGGAGAAGTTGCGCGACTGGGGCGATGAACAGGTGAGAATAAGATCGCCCAGGCCGGAAAGGCCGGTGAGGGTTGCCGGATCGGCGCCCATAGCGTGGCCCAGACGCAGCATTTCGGTGAACCCGCGCGTGGTCAAGGCGGCGCGGGCGCTGTCGCCTAAAGACTTTCCCTCACTAATCCCGCAGGCAATCGCAAGGACGTTCTTGATGGCGCCCCCAATCTGAACGCCAAGGCGATCAGCGGAGGAGTAGATGCGGAAAATCGGAAGGCTCAAGCTTGCGGCGAGCGCTGCTGCTCCTTCAAGGGTTCTGCCGGCAAGCGTCACGGCGGTCGGCTTCTCCGACATGACGTCGGCGGCGAAGCTTGGGCCAGACAGAATGTAGGGATCAGCCCGTGGACAGACTTCGGAGAGAATGTCCGTCATGAATTTTCCGGTGCCGAGCTCTATACCCTTTGCCGCAATGACAATGGGGATATGTCCTGGAGGAAGCCAAGGAGCATCTGCCATGATACCGCGAAGCGCCTGCGCCGGGGGGGCGAGAATGATCATCCGGCAGGATGTCAGATCCCGGATCTCAGCGGTTGCTCGGATTGAGGAGGGTAGCGTGGCCCCCGGCAGGCGGGCATGTTTTCTCGTTTCGTTCAGCTCAGATGCTGTGTGGCGACTTCTCGACCAGAGGACCACGGGCTTCCCGCTGCGAGCGGCGACAGTTGCCAAGGCGGTCCCCCAGGCACCGGCGCCAATGACACCAATCAACGGCGCATGCGACGTCATGCTTTCACGCCCGCTCCCGGCGCCGGCTCGGCCGAGGGATCCAGCGGCCACCGGGCGCGGGCCGGCGCATCGAGGCTATCGATGAGTCCTCGCGCCAGCCGTTCCGCACCGGCCCAAGCAACCATGGCGGCATTGTCCGTGCACAGAGCAGGAGGCGGAACCTCGAGCAGGAAGCCCCGCTCGCCGCACAAGCGCTGCAGGCCAGCCTTGACGGCCTGATTGGCAGCGACGCCGCCGGCGGCAACCAGGATCGGGCGGTCGGCGCCGGAAAACTCTCTGCAAAACCGATCCATGGCGAATGCGCAGCGATCCGTCAGGACGTCAACGACAGCCGACTGGAAGGCAGCGCAGATATCGCGGATTGCCGCGCCATCGAGAGGCGCCGCCGCTTCTGCCGCGAGGCGGACGGCCGTCTTCAAGCCGGAAAAGGAGAAGTGGCAGTCGGCGCGGCCGCGCAGCGGTCTCGGGAAATCAAACCGGATGGCATTGCCCTCCCGGGCAAGGCTTTCAACCGCCGGTCCGCCCGGATAGGGCAGGCCGAGCAGTTTGGCCGTTTTGTCGAAAGCCTCGCCCAAAGCATCGTCGATGGTCGTGCCATAGCGGCTGTAGCAGCCAACATCGGTGACGGCGAGAAGCTGGGTGTGGCCGCCGGAAATCAGCAAGAGAAGATAAGGAGGCCTTATGCCACTCGTCAGCCCGGGGGTTAGCGCATGGCCCTCGAGATGATTGATTGCCAAGAAGGGCCGGTCAGCGGCCAAGGCCAGGGCCTTCGCCGTGCTGACACCGACGAGCACACCGGCCAGCAGTCCCGGTCCGGCGGTCGCGGCGACGCCGTCCAGATCCCTAATTCGGCACTGCGCATCCCTAAGGGCACGGGCGATCAGTTCGTCGAGGTAAGAAATATGGGCACGTGCGGCAATTTCGGGAACGACACCGCCATAAGGCGCGTGCTCGGCCAGCTGCGAGACCAGGCAATTCGACAGGATGCTGCCCCGCCCGTCCGATGTGCGCCGGACAATGGCGGCGGCAGTCTCGTCGCAGGAGGTCTCGATGCCGAGAATCGTGAGAGCGGAGGCATTATTCATGTGGCAATCTATCTGGCTACGCCAGCAGGGAAGCCGGTTATATTGCCGGCCAAACCGGTCCTAACATCCCGATCTGCAGCATGCAAATCTCCAGACTTCGTATCGGCAGCCGCGGTTCGAAGCTTGCACTCGTGCAGGCGGAGGAGGTCAAGGCGCGCCTCGTCTCGGCGCTCGGCATGGCAGCGCAGCAGATCGAGATCGTGGCGATCGTGACAACGGGCGACCGCATCAAGGACCGCAGCCTGAGCGAGATCGGCGGCAAGGGCCTTTTCACCAAAGAGATCGAAGAGGCGCTCTTGAGGCGCACAATCGATCTCGCCGTTCACTCCATGAAAGATCTTCCGGCGGTATTGCCGAAAGGGCTTGTCATCGGCGGCCTGCTCACCCGTGAGGACCCGCGGGATGCTTTTCTCAGCCCCATCGCAAAATCGATCGATGCGCTGCCACGGGGAGCCCGCCTCGGATCGTCATCCGTCCGCCGCACGGCTCAGCTGCGCCGGCGCAGGCCCGATCTCGCGTTTTCGGATTTCCGCGGCAACGTCGACACGCGACTGAGGAAGCTCAAGGCAGGAGAAGTCGATGCCACTCTCCTGGCCTGTGCCGGCTTGAATCGACTCGGGCTCAAGCATGAGATCACCGCCGCGATCGCGGTCGAGGATATGCTGCCGGCGCTGGGCCAAGGTGCGATCGGGATCGAGATCCGAAGTGAAGAAGGGCCGCTGTCGGAAGCCATCGCCCTGATCAACGACGAAGTCACCGCGCAGGCCATTGCGTGTGAGAGAGGCTTTCTTGCCGAACTCGACGGATCGTGCAAAACACCGATTGCGGGATATGCAAAGGTCAGCGGTGGACGGCTGTATTTCAAGGGAGAGACCCTGACGCGAGATGGGCGAGAAGCATTCTCGGCCAGCCGGGAAGGACTGCCAGGCGAAGCTTGGGCCTTGGGCCAGGATGCAGGCCTGGAGTTGAAACGCAGGGGCGGGCACCTGGTGCTCTGATCACATGCATCTCATCATCACTCGGCCGCAGCCAGACGCTGAAGAACTGCAACGCAAACTCGAGGTCCGGGGCCATAGCACCTTGACAGCACCGCTGCTCGATATCCGCATGGGTGCGCAGAGACCCATACCGAACCGACCTTATCAGGCCGTCCTCATCACCAGCGCCAATGGCGCAAGAGCGCTGATGAATCATCCTGCCCAGCAGAGGCTTGCGGGCGTGCCGGCGCTGGCAGTCGGCCCCCAGTCGCGCGCTGCAGCGCAGGCTGCCGGTTTCACCCATGTCACTGAGGCGGCCGGCGATGTCGCCTCGATCGCAACCGAGGCCGTCAGGGCGCTGGAGGCCGGCGGAGGTCCGCTTCTTTATCTGTCGGGCGAAGAGACCTCGGGTGATCTCGAGGGGGCTTTGACGAACAGGGGCTTCGAAGTCGACCGCGTCATCATGTATGCAGCAGTGCCGGCAAGCGAACTACCGGCCGGCCTGGCCGGCGCGATCAGGCGGCGTGCCGCGGATGGCGTGTTGCTCTACTCCCGCCGAACCGCAATGGCATGGATCAAGTGCATTGCCGCAGCGGGACTTGGTCCTTATATGGACAAGCTCACCCATTTCTGCTTGTCCGGAGCGGTGGCGGGCGTAATTCCCGATGGCTGGCCGAGGAAAACGGCGAGCAATTCCAGCGAGCAGGCAATGTTCGAGCTCATAGCAAACGAAGCGAAAGCTCAAATCAAAGAGTCAAGCCATGGCGGATGAACGAGATGAAGCGGGAGAGCCGGAGCGACCGGTTCAGCCGCCCCTCATCGATCTCGAAGCGGAGGAAGTCCGGGCCGATGAGGCGGCCGGCGCGGCAGAGGCTCCGGAAGCCGAGACGGCTGGTGCTGCCAAAAAGTCTGGTTTCAGCCCGGCTCTGGTGCTGGTGGCAGGCCTTGTCGTGCTCATCATCGCTGCCGGCAGCTGGGCTGCCTTCACGCTTGCACCGCGCGGGCAGCCCGAAGCCAGGGATTCTCAATTTACCCGGCGGCTGCAGACCATTGAATCGGCAAACCAACAGATGCTGGTTCGAATAGAGGAACTGGCGGGGCTGCTCAATGAATTGAAAGCGCGACCGCAGCAGCAGGTCCAGTCAGACCCGGCAGACCCGGCAGAACTCGAAGCGCTCAGACAGCAGATGAGCGAGATCAATGGCAGAATCAACACGCTCAGCGACGCGCTCGGCGGCATCGGATCCTCGCTGAAAACCATCGAAGGCGGGCAGGGGTCGCAGCAGAAGGAGATCGAATCGACGGCGCAGCGGATCGGTGAAATTCAATCTCAGCTGAATGCCGAACCGGCACCCCAGCCCGCCGCGACAGATAACCCAAGTGCAATCGCCGCCGCCCTGGTGAAGCTGAAGGCAGCGGCGAGCGAAGGGCGGCCTTTCGCCCAGGAACTCCAGGCATTCAACGCTCTCGCACCTGGCGTAGAGGCAGCGGCCGGTCTCCAGGCCCATGCCGCAAACGGTGTTTCGACCATGGCGGATTTGTCCGCAAAGCTCCAAGAAGCGCTCGTCACGCTGAAAACGCCGGCAGCGCCGGTCGAGACAGCCGCCGGACGCGGGGTGTGGGATGCGCTGAAGGCGAAGGCGGCAACCCTCATCAGCGTTCGCAAAATCGATGATGCCAAATGGGTTACGGCTTCGGAGGATGCACAGGCACGGCTCGAAGGGGGCGATCTCACCCTGGCAGTGAAGGAAATTCGCGGCGTATCGGGCGATCCGCCGCCGCAGCTCAAAGCGTGGCTCGATGCAGCGGAGGCGCGGGTTGGCACAGATCGGGCGCTTGAGGCTGTTTCTGCCGATGTGCTCAAGAAGCTGGGCGGGGGCGCATGATCCGCCTGTTCTTCCGGTTTGCGGTCATCGTCGCGCTGGCCGGAGCCGTCGCATGGCTTGCGGACCGGCCCGGCGTGCTCAGGGTCGATTGGCTCGACTATCGCGTCGAGGCTCCGCTCGCGGTCGGGCTGGTGGGGCTGTTCGCCGCGTTCGTCCTTTGCCTCTGGCTTTATGGGCTTGTCCGCAAGAGCTTCCGGGCGCCGGGCACGATGGCGGGTTTCTTCAGAACGCGGAGAAACAGGCGAGGCTATGAGTCGCTGTCGCGCGGCATCATCGCCGTCGGTGCCGGTGACCTGATGGCCGCGCGCAGACATGCGCAGATCGCGGCGCGATCATTGCAAGAGGAGCCGCTGGCACGATTGCTGGAGGTGCAAACCGCGCAGCTTTCCGGTGACGGCAAACGGGTGACGCAGCTGTTCGAAGCGATGTCCAAGACGGATGAAACAAGGCTGCTGGGCCTGCGCGGCCTGTTCAATCAGGCACGACAAAGCGGAGACTTCATCAAGGCCGGGAAAATCGCTGCGGAAGCTTTGAAAATCAGCGCCGGCCTGCCGTGGGCCTCGAACGCAATATTGGCCGCGCAATGCGCAGAACGAAATTGGGAGGGAGCAGCGGCCACGCTCGATGCGCAGAGGCGAAATCGCCTTATCGATCAGGCAACCGCCAACCGGAAGCTTGCGGTCGTTTCAACCGCGCAGGCTCTCGAACAGGAGAAGGTTTCTCCGCAAGCGGCGCTGCAGCTCGCGCTGAAGGCTCACAAGCTCGATCCTGCACTAGTGCCGGCGGCAGTCGCAGCGGGGCGCATCTACGCTTCGCAGAGGCAGGCGCGAAAGGCGGCGCGGGTTATCGAGCGAACATTCCGCATCAATCCGCACGCGGATCTGGTGCGGGTCTATGCCTACCAAAAGTCAGGCGCGTCGCCACGCGAACGGCTGAAAAAGGCCGACGACCTCGTGCAGAAATTCGGCGGCGGAGAAGAAGGCGCTGTCGGGTCGGCAGAAGCTGCGATCGCGGCGCTCGACTGGGCGCGGGCGAAGGACATTCTCGACGGGTTCCTCGAGGAGCGCCCGCGGGCGCGGTTATGTTCATTGATGGCTGAAATCGCGGAAGGCGAGGACGACAAGGGTCTTGCGAGAGAGTGGCTGGCCCGCGGCATGCGGGCTCCGCCCGATCCCAAATGGACTGCCGACGGGATGGTTTCGGATCAGTGGCAACCGGTGTCGCCGGTAACGGGCGAACTCGGGGCTTTTCAGTGGAAAGTGCCCGTCGAAAGGCTGTCGTTCGATGGCGCCGCGGACGCGCCGGCTCTTCCGGCAGCGGAAGAGCCGAGCAAAGACGCGATCGAGGCCATGCAGCCGCCAGAAAGCGAACATGTGCCGGACGACAGCGTTGCTGCCGATATTGCCGAGCCCGCCAAGCCGACCATCGCCCTCAAGCCCGAAGAGCGGAGGTCGATGAACGAGGCGAGCGGGACGCTCCCTAAAATTCCGGTACCTGATGATCCCGGAACCGAGCGCGACGAGGAGGCCAGAGCGGGAGGACAGCCAGATGATTGGGCGCGGCGGCTTTCCGGCAGTTGAAAACATGTGCAGGAAGGAGTATTGAGAGCGCCGCCCATTCGCCCTTTCCCATGCGGGTAAGCCGCCTTAGCTCAGTTGGTAGAGCATCGCATTCGTAATGCGAGGGTCGCGTGTTCGAGTCACGCAGGCGGCACCAGCATTTCGGTCCAAATCAACCCGCGCGGCCCGACATGCCAAGGGCCGGGCGCGTCCAACGCTTGGTTCGGCCGCTGAACTCGCATACCGCATACAAGACTTCTTTGACCACAAAGCCCTTCACTTAATTGACTTGTCCGTTTTTTGCACACAGAAAATGTGAAGAAGTCTAGAATCTCTCGGCGACCGGTTTTGACCCTGCCATCACCACAAGGCTTCCGACCGAAACCCTAGTCGCCGTTGAAAGGTGGGCGAA
>Ga0126306_10001685_pt1 | contig 11983 bp, 8 predicted proteins | sample Plot27_FD_92592 | JGI IMG/M metagenome (GOLD analysis project Ga0126306, IMG submission 92592) | Serpentine soil microbial communities from UC McLaughlin Reserve, CA, USA - Plot27 | ecosystem: Environmental > Terrestrial > Soil > Grasslands | place: USA: UC McLaughlin Reserve, Lake County...
CTAACCCCGTACGACGTGCTCTCGATCGCGTCGATGGTCGAGCGAGAGACTGTGGTCCCGCCGGAACGCCGCCTCGTGGCCGCGGTGATCTACAACCGCCTCGAGCAGGGCATGCCGCTCGGAATCGACGCGACGCTGCGCTACGGCCTCGGCATCCAGGGCACGCGGCCCTTGACGAAGGGGCAGCTGGCGAGCAACACGCCGTACAACACGCGCCGCTTCCAGGGTCTCCCTCCGACGCCGATCGGCAACCCGGGGCTGGCGTCGATCCGCGCCGCCGCGCGCCCCGCGGGCGTCGACTACCTGTACTACGTCCGCAAGCCGGACAGGATCCATCACTTCTTCACGGCCGACGAAGAGGAGTTCTGCCGCAAGGCACGTGAGTACGGCTACAGCTGCTGATCGTGACGGTCACCTGACGCGGGCTCGCCGATGCGCGTATGTTTGGCCCCGCCGTGTAACCGAAAAACAGAACAGGAGCTAGATGTCGGTCTACATCGAGAGCGTTCTCCAATACGAGGACGTGCGGTTGCTGTTGGAGGGCGCTGCCGAGTCCGGCGTCGTCCGCCGCACGCAGCTGACCGAGCTGATCGAGACGCACGAGCTCGACGCGCTCGAGACTGAGGCGCTGTATCGCGAGTTCGACCAGCGCAACGTCGAGATCAACGAGGACGAGCGAGCGGACGCCGAGCCTGCGCCGCCGCCCCCGCCGGCCGCACCGATCCAGACGTCCTTCGAGACCACGACGGACGCGCTTCAGCTTTTCCTGCGCGAGGCGGGTCGCCACGCGCTCTTGACCGCCGCCCAGGAGGTCGAGCTTTCGAAGCGGATCGAGCGTGGCGACATGGAAGCGAAGCAGCGGATGATCCAGTCGAACCTCCGCCTCGTCGTCTCGATCGCCAAGAACTACCGCAATCAGGGCCTTCCGTTCCTCGACCTGATCCAGGAGGGGACGCTCGGCCTGATCCGCGCTGTCGAGAAGTTCGACTGGCGGCGCGGCTACAAGTTCTCGACGTACGCGACGTGGTGGATCCGCCAGGCCGTCGCCCGCGCGCTCGCCGACAAGGCGCGGACGATCCGGATGCCCGTTCACATCGTCGAGCGGCTCCAGAAAATGAACAAGGCCGAGCGCATCCTCTGGACGCAGCTCGGACGCGAGCCGTCGCTGGAGGAGATCGCCGAGGAGGCCAGTCTTCCCATCGAGCAGGCGCGCGAGGTGCGCGCCGCGGCACGTGCGTCGACGAGTCTCGACCAGCCGGTCGGCGAGGAGGAGGACGCCGTGTTCGGCGACTTCCTCGCCGGCGAAGGCCCGCTTCCCGAGGACCAGGTCGAGATCAACCTGCGCTCCCAGGCGCTGTCGCTCGCGCTCTCCGCGCTCGGCGACCGCGAGCGCCAGGTGATCATCCTCCGCTACGGGCTCGGCGACCACGAGCCGAAGACGCTCGAGGAGATCGGCCGCAGGCTCGGGCTCACGCGCGAGCGGGTGCGTCAGATTGAGCTCGACTCGCTCAGGCGCCTCGCGAAGCTGCGTGAGATGGAAGGCGTCGAGCAGTAGCGCTCGACGTGAGAGCCGTCCCGTCGAAATAACGCAGGGCGACTTCGGCGCCCACGTCGGCCTTGGCGAGCTCGAACGCGGCGTCGAGGTGCGGCGGGCGGCTCTCGCGATGGCCGTCGGAGGCGACGAACGCCGCCGTACCGTTGCGCAGCAGCCGCCAGCCCAGCTCCTCGGCCTCGTCGCCGTGCCGGCCGAGCAGGCTGCTCGAGTTGACCTGGAGCTGCCAGCCGCGCTCGGCGAAGCCCTCCGCGAGCGCCAGGCCGACCTCCTCCCCCCTCTCGGGATGCGCAATCACCGGCTGGAGGCCCTGAGCCTCCGCACGCTCGGCGAGGGCGATCGTGACGCTCGGCGAGCCGACGAACGGAACCTCGATCAGCACCGCGTCCGTGCCTTCGAGGACGTAGCGGCTCAGGTCCTCGCGGAGAAGCCAGCGCGCCGGGGCAAGCTCGTAGCCGAGCCTGAGCTCGAGCGGCGCTGCGGCGGCGACTGCCGCGAAGGCGGCCCGCGTGGCCCGCTCGCGCTCGGGAGTCAGCGGTAGGTGCGCCCAGACATGCGGCGTCGCGTAGAGCACGCTCGTCCCGCGGCGCGCAGCCTCGCGGCAGAGCGCGACTCCGTGCTCGACGCTCTGAGCGCCGTCGTCACCCGAGGGGACGACATGAGAATGGATGTCGACGAAGCCCGGCACCGCAGTCCACGGTACCGGGGCCTGCAAGCGGCTATTCAGCTTCGAGGTAGAGCTGCAGCCCGGGTGCAACCGCCCGGAGCTCGCGGAGCGCACGGGCCTCGAGCTGGCGGACGCGCTCGCGCGTGATCCCGAGCTGGCCGCCGACCTCCTCGAGTGTCTGGGGCTTCTCGCCGCCGAGGCCGAAGCGCAGCGCCAGGACGCGCTGCATGCGCGGGTTCAGACGGGTCAGCGCGCGGGCGAGCTCGCGGGAGCGGAGGTGCTTCGCGGTCGCGCCGGCGGGCGACTCGGAGTCCTTGTCCTCGATCAGGTCGGAGTAGAGGCTCTCGCCGTCCCCGACGGGCGTCTCGAGGCTGATGGGGTCCTCCACGAGCTCGAGCAGATCGTTCACGCGCTCGACGGTGAGGCCGCTCTCGACGGCGAGCTCTTCCGACGTCGGGTCACGGTTGAGCTTCTGGGTGAGAATCCTGCGGGCGCGCAGCACGCGGCGCGCCTGCTCCGCGACGTGGACGGGAAGCCGGATCGTGCGCCCCTGGTCGGCGAGCGCGCGGGTCACGGACTGGCGGATCCACCAGGTCGCGTACGTCGAGAGCTTGTAGCCGAGCTTCCAGTCGAACTTCTCGACCGCACGGATCAGCCCCAGGTTGCCCTCCTGGATCAGGTCGAGCAGCGGGACGCCGGCCCTCGTGTAATTGCGCGTGATCGACATCACCAGGCGCAGGTTGCACTCGATCAGCCGCTGCTTCGCGAGCTCGTCGCCCGCGTCCTTCCGCCGGGCGAGCTCACGCTCCTCTGCCGCCGTCAGCAATGGCCCATCGCCGATCTGGCGCACGTAGAGCTTGAGGGGATCCTGCGTGGGGCCGGCCTCGGCGTCCTCGCGTTCCTCCGCGTCCTCCTCGACCTCGGCCTTGGCGTCGGGCTCGGCCTCGTCGGCCGGTGGAAGCAGCTCGAGATGCGGCTCGGCGGGCGTGTCGAAGTCGCTCTCGGGAAGTGGCCGTTGTGCCATTGCGAACCGTGTATCGGCGTCCCGGAGGCAGACCTTGACGAGCGCGCAAACCCCCGTTCGAGGGATGCCACGCGCCCTCCGAGGGCCGTTCATGTCTAGGTGGCCCGAGTGGTGCGAAATCTTCACAAAGTTCGTACAAACCGGCAGGACAGGCATGCGTCCTAGAGAAACAAGGCGTCGAACTCGCCATGCGGTTCGGTTGCCTGGTTTAGGCGATAGAAACGTCTGGTACGGCAACTAACGTAAAGACATCGATATGTGCGGAATCGCCGGATACAGCCTCAACGTCAACAGCGAGCTCGACCGCACGTTCGCCGCGCAGGCGCTGCTGGCAGGTATCGCGGAGCGCGGCGCTGACGCCGTCGGGTACGCATTCCGCTCCAGCGGGAGCGTCGCCGTCCACAAGCAGCGCTCCGGAGCGAGCGCGCTCCTGGATCGCGTGAGCGTCCCGGAGGAGGCCACGCAGCTGCTCGTCCACGTTCGCGACTACACCAAGGGGCACCCCACGATCGAGGCGAACAACCATCCCGTCCGCCACGGGAGCGTCGTCGGGATCCACAACGGGATCATCACGAACGACGAGGAGATCTTCGCGTGCCACCGCTTCGTCCGCTCGCATCCGGACATGACGGTCGACTCGGCCGCGATCTTCGCCCTCGCCGAGCGCGCGGACAGCCTGGCGGAGGCGTTCGACCAGTTGCGCGGCTCGATGGCGGTGGCCTGGATGGACGAGCGGCGCGCGGACGTCCTCTTCCTCGCCCGTGGCGTCGGCCGCCCGCTGTGGATCGGCCGCGGCGAGAACGAGCTCCTATTCGCCTCCACCGAGGCGGCGCTGAAGCTCGCCGAGCGCTACTGCGAGGTGGAGCTCGAGCGCGAGGAGGTCGCCCAGGGCACGCTGCTGGCGCTCGCCCACGGCCGTGAGGTCTGGCGAGAGCAGTTCAAGCCCGACCACTCGCACGAGGAAACGCCTCTGCCGGCCATCCGGGCCCCGCGCGAGGGCGCTTCCTGCCTCAAGCGCCTCGCGGCAATCGCCGCAACGGTCTAGGCCGCAGCAAGCGTCCCGTCCTCGCTCACGTCGACGCCCTGCTCCCGCAGGCGCTCGCGGATGAGGTACTGGAACGTCGACCAGGCGCCCCGCCTGGCGTCGAACATGCGGTAGACCTGCCACTCGGTCAGGAGGCTCGTGTCGGCCTTCCTGGCGTCGCCCCAGTCGGCGAACTTCGGCAGCCGGCCCAGCGAGCGGGCAAGGACCGCGCCCTGGTCGACCGCGCGTTCCAGCCGCTCCTCACCGACGGGCACGTCGAACCCGGCCTCGCGCAATGCGTTCGTGAGCGACCCGAATGTGTGCCAATAGAGCGACTTCGACGGCATCGACCGGCGGGCTGCGTCGAGATCCTTCGCCGTCGGCGTGCGGCCGAGGCGCTCGCCGAGCCCACGCAGAAGGTCGAGCAGCTCCTCGCGCGTCGCGAAGCGGCGCGGGACGAGGCCGGCACGGCGCTTGGCCTCGTTCCAGCTGCCGAAGTGCTCGATCACGGTCTGCGGGTGTACCCGCGTCTTCCCGTCCGAGGCGAACTCGCGCATCGTCGGCGAGCGACCCAGCCGCCCGGCGCAGGACTTCAGCTCGGCGAGGATGGCCTCGTCGGAGTAGCGGCGGCGGATCCGGCGCTGGAAGGCCGCCAGGGCCTCGGGGTCGATGCTCTCGACGGCCCGGAAAGCAGGCTTGCGGGCCACGGCAACAATGGTAGAGCAGAATCGCCGAGATGCAAGTCCGCCCGAGCGGCCCTGGTCGCCTAGGACGCGACCATCAGCTCACGCCGGTCCGCCTCGGCCTGGAGCAGCTCGGGCGGAAGCACGCGCTCGAGCGCCGAGACGCAGCGCGGGCACAACTGGGTCCCCGCGGCGTTGCGCAGCTCCCGCATCGCCTCGGCGGCCGGGCGCGCCGCGCGGTAGATGCGCGTCGTCAGCATCGAGTCGAGGGCGTCGGCGACGTGGATGATGCGCGCGCCGAGCGGAATCTCCTCGCCCTTGAGCCCGTCGGGGTAGCCGGTGCCGTCGAAGCGCTCGTGGTGGTGGCGGATCGCCGGGACGGCGTCGTTGAGGAAGCCGAGGCGGTCGATGATGCGCGCACCCTCGTCCGCGTGCCGCTGCATGAGCGACCACTCGTCGTCGGTCAGGACGGCGGGCTTGAGCAGCACGGCGTCGGGGACCGCGAGCTTCCCGATATCGTGGAAGAGCGCCGCGTGGCCGAGCAGGTCGAGCTCGGCCTGCGACAGCCCCAGCTCGCGTCCGATCGCGAGCGCCAGCTCCTGCACACGCCGGGAGTGGCCGGCGGTGTAGGCGTCGCGGGCGTCCACGGTCGCGGACAGCGACTCCATCGCCGCCGTCGAACGCTCCTTGAGCAGCCGGTTCGCCTGCTCGAGCGAAACGTTCTGGGTCTGGATCGTCTCGGCGGCCTGGCGGAGCTTCTGTGCGCTCCTCTGCGTGTGCCGGAGGTACGCCTCCTGGGTCTTGCGCATCAGGAGCAGCGGCACCGCGAAAACCGCCAGGGCGAACATCCCGGCCGCCGTGTACGCGATCGCGATCACGCCGCCGACGAAGCCGTACACGACCCAGTGCGGCGCCAGCCACGCAAACCGTTCCTGCCAGGCCCTCCACCAGCGCTCGTGACCCTCCATGGCCAGTGCGAAGCTGACGAGGCCGGTGTTGACCGCGAAGTAAGCGGTGCCGGCGGCGAGGCCCGCGGCCACGGTCACCAGGTCGCCGAGCCGGCCCTCTAACCCCGTGGTGAAGATCCCGGCCGCCGCCAGCGAGGCCAGCGAGAGCGCGCCGATGTTGAAGAGCACGTAGTGGATCGGTGAGCGTCGGGCGCTCCACTCGACGACCGACGTCGTGATCGCGAGCGCGAGCGCCGCGCGCGGGCCGAACAGCGCCGCGCCGGCGAGCGCGCCCACGGCCGACGCCGAGATCGAGCCGTCGTCGACCTCGAGCGCGAGCGCCTGGCCGATCCCGACCAGCACCATCAGCGCGATGAGGCCGAAGACATCGGTGGACGTGCCGAAGATGAGCCCGAGGGTGCCCGCCCCCATCCCGACGACGGCAACCGTGCCGACGAGAAAGGCAAGGCGCCTGGAAAGCGAAAGGAAGCGCGGCCCGTGCACGGCGTGCGGGCGCGGGTGGCGCCGTTCCTCGGGCGGCTGCATCTCGACCGCCCGAGGCAGCGGCGCCGTGTAGTCGCCGCTCTCGGGCACCGAGACGAGCCGCTGCGGCCGGTTGCGCACGGCCGGAGCCGCCAGCGGCTCGGCGCTCGCGTCGAGGACGCGGTTGCGCCCCTGCAGCTTGGCCCTATACACGGCCAGGTCGGCCTGGTGGATGAGCTCGTTTGCGTCGACGCCGTCGCGCGGGAACGCGGCCACGCCGATCGAGACCGTAGCGCGGATCGGCTGGCTCGACGTCTCGACCTCGAACGGCGTCTCCGACACCGCCTTGCGGATCCGCTCGGCGATCTCGAGCGCCTCTTCCACCGGCGTCTCGGGAAGCAAGATGCAGAACTCCTCCCCGCCGAAGCGCGCCGGTACGTCGTAGTGGCGCAGGTGGCTGCGGAACACCTTCGCGATTCCCTGGAGGACGGCGTCTCCGGCCAGGTGGCCGTAGGTGTTGTTGATCTCACGCAGTAGGTCGAGGTCGGCCATGACGAGCGCGAGCGGCCGTTCGAACCGGGTCGAGCGGGCGAGCTCCTCGTTGAGCGCAGAGGCGAAGTGACGGGCATTGAAGAGACCCGTCTTGGGGTCGACGCGCGCCTCGGCCTCAAGCTGGGGCACGCTGAGCGAGCGGTGGATCAGCAGGACGGGAGCGACCGCGAACGGGACCAGCCAGGGGTTCTGGTTCCAGAAGGTCGCGAGGACGACGCCGAGCGCCGCCAGCACCAGCTCGGTCGACAGGCTGTGGAACGTGAAGAGCCCGGACTCCCGGATCGAGTGCCCCCGCGCGAGATGCAGCATCGGCGCGAGCAGGAGGTGGTTGGTGCCGACGATGACGAGCGACGCCGCGAGGCCCGCCAGCGCGAACCGCAGGTTCTCGCCGGGGAAGAGCGATTCCCAGTCGAGGATGAAGTGCGAGACGCCCCACGCCGCAAGCGTCGCGATCGTGTAGTTGCAGATGTTGAAGCTCTCGATGTACCAGGCCGTCCGGTTCTTCAGCCACTCCGGGACGTGCTGCACGAGGGCCAGCAGGACGACGAGCTCCGGCGGGAGCAGCAACACCGCCGGCACGAGGAAGACGTTCGTCGCGTGGTACGACTGGTTTCGCGGCGTCTTCACGAGCAGCAGCTGCGCGATCGCAGCACCGCCCGCGAGCGTCGCGAACGTCAGCCAGTCCTCGGGAGCGACGCCTCCATCGTGAAGGCGGAACGCGAAGGGCAGCGCGACCATGCTCGCGAGCGCCGCCACGCCGAGCAGGTAGACGAGCGCCGAGACGGGCAGGCGGTTCGCGCCGTGGGACTGCGCGTGATCGTCGCCCTCGGACTTGAACCCGCTTGGCACGGCGCTCATCGCCGCTCGACCTCGCCGTTCATGCCGCTGCCAACTCCTCTTCCCGTCTTCAGGGGCCGCAAAAAGGAACCTCGCGTCTCGGGACGCCTGCCCCAAGGTAGGCCGTCGCTCTCGTACGAGCGTCCCCCTTTCGGGTACCAGAAGCGCCGGGCCCGTCGTGGCCCGGCGCCTCGGTCGCTCTTGTCCGGAGCGTTACGGAAGTGCTGGTGCGCTGGCCGCAAGGCCGGGAAGCAGGCCCTCGGCGATTGCCTCCGCCTCCTCCTCGGGCGTCATGACGTACTCGCCCAGCGGAGACGCGGTGTCGGCGCCGGCATTGTCCTCCCAGCTGACGTCGGCCATCGCGACCACGTCGCTCCAGGAGACGTCCGTCCAGGACGCGCTCTGCCAGGACGCATCCGACCAGGACACGCTCTGCCAGGACGCCGACTGCCACGAGGCGTCGCTCCAGGACACCGAGTCCCAGGAGACGCTCGCCCGGGCGGCGCTTTCCCAGCTCGCCGCGTCGAACGTGGTCGCCTCCGACCCGCCGCCCGACGAGGTCTTGATCAGGAACCTGTTCAGAGCCGCGTTCGGGTTCGGGATGGAACCGATATTGGCCGCCCGCTCGGCGTTGATCTCGCCGACGCCGGCCTGGCCGGGGTCGGCGTCGCCGACGTGCCGTGCGGTGAGCATGAGCGCTCCCTTCACCTGGTCGGGCGTGAGGTTCGGCCTGCGAGCCAGGATCTGAGCTGCTGCCCCCGCCACGATCGGCGACGCGAACGACGTGCCCGAGAGGCGCATCGTCATCGGCGTAACCACGTTGTCGGGCTTGTCGGCCTTGAGCGTCGCGCCTGCCGGCACCGGGCCGACCATGTAGCGCCCTGCCGCCGAGACCTCGGGCTTCTTGAAGCCGTCGTAGGTGTAGCCGTACGCCGACCAGCTCGGGACGTCGTGCCTCTGGGGCTTGACGCTGCCCTCGAGGTCGACGGCTCCCACCGTGATCGCGAACGGGTCGTTGCCCGGCGCGAACTTGACGCCGCTCGGCCCGCCCTCGATGCCGTAGTTGCCCGAGGCGACCACGACGACGAGGCCGCCGAACCAGAGCTTCTCCACGGCCTTGTCGAGCGGATCCCTGGTGAAGTTGCTCGGCGTGGTCGTGTGGAGCGAGAAGTTGGCGACGCGGATGTTGTACTTCGCCTTGTTCTCGTGGATCCACTCGGTCGCGGCAATCACGTCGCTGGTCCGAGCCATGCCCTTGTCGTCCATGACGTCGAGCATCACGATGTCGGACGTCGGCGAGGCACCGGCCATGCCCGGAGCGCTGCCTGCCGCGATTCCGGCCACGAAGGTGCCGTGGCCTCGGCCGTCACCCGGCGAGTTCGGCTGGAGCTGGGTCATGTTGACGTTCGCCACGACGCGCGCACCGTTGTCGAAGTCCGGGCGGTTCGCATCGATGCCCGAGTCGACGATGGCGATCGTCGGCGCCTTCGGCGCAGTCTTGACCTCGGTGCTCCAGAGCGCGCGGACGCCGGAAGCCGTCGGCCAAACCTGCTCCGACGAGGGAAGCGCCGTCAGCCGCACGGGCGAGTCGGGCGTGACGGTGAGCCCAGGGATGCGGGCGAGGAAGCTGATCTTCTTCGCCTTCAGCGTCACCGCGACGCTGTCGACGAACTTGTACTTGCCGGTAAGCCGCTCGGCGTCGCCGGCCGTCGCGTCCGACTTGCGGGCGTGCTTGAACGCGTCGACCGCGTCCGAGGCGCCGTCGGTGCTCTGGATGATCACCTTCACGAGCTCGTTCGGGGTCGACTCGGCCTTCGCGAGCAGGCTCGGCGCGATGAAGGTCGCCGGCGAAGCGTTCTTCGCGCCCTTCGACGAGCCGCTGTCCGCCACGGCTGCAATCGGAGCGGCGAGCGCGACCAGCGCGATCGTCATCAGGAGCCGTCCGCGGCCTCCCTTGCCCCAGAGGGCGTTCGAACGGGACTCGCCTCCGCGGTTCCCCGTTCCCCAGAGCGCGCTCGAGCGGGTGCCGCTCGGCGCTCCCGAGTCCTTTCGTGCCATCCCTCTCCCTTTTCCGAGCGCAGCTCGGGCCGCAGGTACCGACAGAGACGCCGCGCACGGGCGTCCGAGAACGAGCGGAACGTAGGGTCGTCCGAAAGCCGACTCATCCCCCGTCGGGGGGACGAACCCCGTGCAAGCGGGGGATTCCCCTTTTCGAGTGATACAGCGGTGCGCCGCTAGGCTCCCCCGGGATGCGACCCCGTTTGCCCCTCGTTGCCGGCATTGCGGCTGCCCGCGCGGCAGGCACGCTCTCGCGGCTGACGGGCGCAGGCGGCGGCACGACGCTGCCGGGCAAGCTGCTCTCCAAGCTCGACCCGGATGCGGTCGACCGGCTCGCCGCGCGGTTGTCCCGCGGGTCGGTGCTCGTCTCCGCCACGAACGGCAAGACGACGACCGCCGCGATGGTGGCCCAGATCCTGTCGCCGCGCTACCGGCTGGCGCACAACCGGGCGGGCGCGAACCTGCTCTCCGGGGTGGCATCGACGCTCCTTTCCGCCCGGGAGGCCGACCTCGGCCTGTTCGAGGTCGACGAGGCGGCGTTGCCCGAGGTGATCCGGCGCGTCCGCCCACGCGTCGTCGCGCTCGGAAACCTCTTTCGCGACCAGCTCGACCGGTACGGCGAGCTCGAGCACGTCGCCGACCGCTGGCGGCGCGCGATCCGCGATCTCGACCCCGGTGCCTGGGTGGTGGCGAACGCCGACGATCCGCAGGTGGGCGACCTCGCGCGCGACCGTGGACAGCGGCTTCTGTTCGGGCTCGACGACCCGCGCCACGCCTCCCCCACGCTCCAGCACGCGGCCGACTCGAAATGGTGCCTCGTGTGCGGGACGCCGTACGAGTACGCGGCCGCCTACGTCGGGCACCTGGGCGACTACCGCTGCCCCGCATGCGGCCATGCGCGGCCCAAGCCGGACGTCGTCGCGCGGGAAATCGAGCTCGACGGCCTCGAGGGCGTCCGGTTCGAGCTGGTCACGCCGCAGGGGGTGAGGCGCGTGTCCTTGCCCTTGCCGGGCTTCTACAACGTCTACAACGCGCTCCTGGCCGCCTCGACCGCGCTCGTGCTCGAGACGCAGCTCGACGACGTGGTCGCCGGCCTGGAGCGCTTCAGCGCCGCGTTCGGACGCTTCGAGCGGATCGAGATCGGCGACCGGACGCTCGTCGTCCTGCTCGTGAAGAACCCGGCGGGTGCGAACGAGGCCGTGCGGACGCTCGTCGCGGGCGGCGCGCCGCCGCTCGTCCTCGCCGCCCTGAACGACCGGATCGCCGACGGCCGCGACGTCTCGTGGATCTGGGACGTCGACCTGGAGCCGCTGCTCGAGCGGCTGGAGCGGATCGTCGTCAGCGGCGGGCGGGCGGCGGAGCTCGCGCTGCGCTGCAAGTACGCCGGGTTCGACGCCGGCTTGGTCGAGCTCGAGCCCGACCTCGGAGCGGCGCTCGACCGAGCGCTCGAGCTGACGCCGTCCGGCAGCGAGCTGATCGCGCTGCCGACCTACACGGCCATGCTCGAGCTCCTGAACATCGTCGCCGAGCGCGGCTACGCCCGACGGTACTGGGAGCGGGCCGCGTGAAGGTTCGCGTTGGGCATCTCTATCCGGACTACCTCAACATCTACGCCGACCGCGGCAACATCGCCGTCCTCGACCGGCGCGCGTCCTGGCGCGGAATCGAGTTCGCTGTGGAGGCGATCGGAGTCGGCGAGAGCGTCGAGCCCGGCCGCTACGACCTCTACTACGTCGGCGGCGGCCAGGACCGCGAGCAGGCGCTGATCGCGCCCGACCTCGCGGTCAAGGGGAAGGCGCTCAGCGAGGCGGTCGACGACGGGGCCGCCGTGCTCGCCGTGTGCGGCGGCTACCAGCTCCTCGGAGCCTTCTACCGCGACGTCAGCGGCGCCGAGCAGCCCGGAGCCAACGTGCTCCCGGTGCATACCGTCGCCGGCGACACACGGATGATCGGCGACTGCCTGCTCGAGTGCGAGCTCGACCCGGGGGTCCAGCGCACGCTCGCGGGCTTCGAGAACCACGCCGGCCGTACCCATCTCGACGTCGGCGCGGAGCCGCTCGGCCGCGTAATCGCGGGATTCGGCAACGACGGCGAGAGCGGCTTCGAGGGCTGTCGCGTCGGGCGGGCGATCGGCACGTACCTCCACGGCCCCCTCC
>Ga0126306_10001687_pt1 | contig 11963 bp, 11 predicted proteins | sample Plot27_FD_92592 | JGI IMG/M metagenome (GOLD analysis project Ga0126306, IMG submission 92592) | Serpentine soil microbial communities from UC McLaughlin Reserve, CA, USA - Plot27 | ecosystem: Environmental > Terrestrial > Soil > Grasslands | place: USA: UC McLaughlin Reserve, Lake County...
CACCACAGGTTAGCCGATTGTGCCACGAGCGACCGTGAGCCGGTGCACCAAAGCTGCGCCGCCGGCATCACTGCGCCCCGCACGCCCCTTCAGGAGGTCAACGAGCGGCCCCCGTCCGGCGCAACAATCGGCGGCCCAGGGAACTGACCTTACGGTCAGCCCGCCCGGGCCGAGCTCAATATATGAAGACCGGGGTGCCGACCGAAACCATCTGAAAGAGGGTTTCGATGTCCTCGTTGCGCAGTCGCACGCACCCATGACTGACCGAGCGGCCAATGCTCTCGGGCTTGTCGGTGCCGTGCAGCGCGTAGCCGTCACCCATGTTGAGCCGGTGGGTGCCCAGAACTCCCTTGTACTTGCGCTGGCTCGTCCCGAAGGGCGGGATCACGATGTTGCCGCCCGCCACGACCTCCCGCCCCTCTACCCCTGGCTCGATCGGTACGGTCCGGCCGTCGCGGTACTTGCGCACCATGTCGGTGCCGTCGACGGTGATCACGGACCCGTCGCTGGTCGGGATCGACTGCCCGCGATTGAGCCGCACGATCCCGAGCCCACGCTTGCGCGCCTGCTCCACGAAGTGCCAGTCCGGGGGAATCCAGGCCGGATCCTCCTCCTTGGACTGGATGACGAGCCGGCCTCTCGGGGTCTCGAACTTCCAGTGCGACTGCCCGCCGGCCGCGTCGAGCACCTTGCCGCTGCCGGTGGCGACCTGGGTGGTGAACAGCACGCTGTCCCCCTGCTTGTACCAGAGCCGGTGGTCCTCGATGCTCACCACGAGGTACGGCCGGTTGGTCGGGATCGCGTCACTCGCCGCCGAGCCGTTCGACACATGGGCGAGGCTGTCGTCCAGTGCGCCCGTGCTCTTCCGCACGTCGTCCAGCAGCTGGACGTTGTCGTTGAACACCATGCGGCTCACGTCCCGCTCGTGACGGACGAGCGCCGTGCGCGCGAACAGCGCCGTACTCGCGGCCATCAACAGCAGGATCGCAAGCACCAGCGCCCAAGCGATCTTACCGCCGCTGCGAAAGAAGTTCAGCATTCCCACGTGCCGCTCCGGGATCCGGTCAGTAGAAGTAGACCGCCACACCGGGGCGGAGGTTCGGCGCGATGGCCTTGAGATCACTGGCCCGCACGCGAATGGCGCCGGGGAGGACGTAGCTCGAGTCGTTGAGCGGACCCACGCTGGGAAGCGAGTAGATTACCGTACCGCCGTCGAGGCGGATCGCCGCCGGTCCGAGTGCGCCAGCAAGACGCGTCTCGCCGGCCGGAATGCCGCGGTCGGCGTAGACCCAGGCGGGCACGTCCCACGCCTCGTTCTCGATCATCACCGCTTCCACCGTCCGCTTACCGCGCGGCGCGGCGATGTGCACGGTGTCGGGCGGCGTGCCGACACGCCGCTCCGGGCCCACCGTGATCGGCATCTCGCGCAGCAGCGCCCCTTCGCGCTGGAGGTACATCACGCTGCTGTCGAGCGAGACGCTGAGGTGCAGCGCGGGATCGACCTTCGCCTGCCGTCGGAACAGCTCGACCATCACCTTGAGCCGGTTCTCGTTCTGAGCGAGGATCTCGTCGGTGCGCTTGCGTTCGACGTCGCTCATCGCGGCACGGAGCCCGCGCGTCTCCCGCTGATAGCGCTGATAGCGCATGACGAGGAAGACGTCGAGCGCGACGAAGATCGCGACGGCAAGCGTCAGCGTGATGACGAAGCCGCGATAGCTGTGCCGGAACTCTCGCCAGCCGAGGCGGCGGCGGTCGGTTCTCGGACGCGACTCGTCCTTGCGGCGCCCCGGTTCCCAGTGGTCCTGCATCGAAGCGTCGGCCATCTCACTCCCAGGCGAATTCGCGCGGTGGTACCCCGCTGCGGCACCGCGGTGCCGCTCGTCGCTCCCTTGGTCGTGGGGATGACGCACGGGTACATTTCCCGGGCTGGACGAAGCTCAGGTGAGCGACGTCACTCGGCAAGCACATTCACCAGTCTCCGCATCGATGGCCACCACGTCTCGCCCCGCGCCTGTCGTCCTCCTCGTGCTCGACGGCTGGGGATACCGCCCCGAGCGCGAGGGCAACGCGATCGCGATGGCGAACGTGCCGACCTGGGACAGGCTCTGGTCGCACGCGCCGCGCACGCTGCTCAAGGCATCCGAGGAAGCGGTGGGCCTGCCCTGTGGTCAGATGGGGAACAGCGAGGTAGGACATCTCAACCTCGGCGCCGGCCGCGTGGTGAAGCAGGACCTGGTGCGGATCAACGACTCGATCAAGGACGGCAGCTTCTTCGAGAATCCCGTGTTCGTCGACGCATGTCGCCAGGTGATCGCCAGCGGCGGCACGCTGCACCTGGTCGGTCTGCTCGGGGCTGGCGGCGTCCACGCGATCGACACCCACCTGCTCGCGCTGCTGGAGCTCGCGCAACGCCAGGGCGTGCCGCGCGTGGCGATCCAGGTGATGCTCGACGGGCGCGACACGATGCCTCGCTCGGGGCTCGGCTATCTCGAGGAGCTGATGCGGTTCGCCAAGGACCGCGCGGTCATCGGCAGCGTCGGCGGCCGGTACTTCGGCATGGACCGCGATCATCGGTGGGACCGCACCGAGAAGTGGTACAACAGCGCGGTGCGCGGAGCGGGCCCCAGCGGCACCGACCCACTGCAGGTCGTGCGGGACGCCTATGCGCGCGACGTCACCGACGAATTCGTCGAGCCCACGGTCGTCGTGGATGCCAATGGCGTTCCCGTCGCGCCGATGCGCGACGGCGACGTGGTGATCTGCTTCAACTACCGGTCCGACCGGATGCGGCAGATCGTCCGCTCGCTGACCGTGCCCGGGTTCGACGGGTTCGACGTCAAGGATCGTCCCGACGTGACCGTCGCGACAATGACGGTGTACGACCAGACCTTCACGGTGTCGGTCGCCTTCCCACCGCAGTCGATGGCGCGGATCGTCGGCGAGGTCGTGTCGGACGCCGGGTTCACGATGTTGCGAACGGCGGAAACCGAGAAGTACGCGCATGTGACCTACTTCTTCAACGGCGGGATCGAGACGCCGTTCAAGGGTGAGGACCGACGGCTCGTGCCGAGCCAGAAGGTGGCGACGTACGATCTGGCGCCCGAGATGAGCGCACCCGGCATCACCGACGTCCTCTGCTCGGCGATCGCATCGAAGGAACACGACTTCCTGCTGTGCAACTACGCGAACGCGGACATGGTCGGCCACACGGGCAACGTCGGAGCGGTGATCAAGGCGGTGGAGACAGTAGACCGCTGCCTTGCGCGGGTCATCACCGCAGCCGAGCAGGCCGGGGCGCGGCTGCTCGTCACGGCGGATCACGGCAACTGCGAGATGATGATCGATCCGGCGACCGGCGGCCCGCACACCGCGCACACCACCAACCCGGTCCCCTTCCTCGTGGTGGGCGACGACGACTGTCAGCGCCTGCGCGACGGTGGAGCGCTTTGCGACGTTGGTCCCACCCTCCTGCACATGCTGGGCCTCGAGCGCCCGGCGGAGATGGACGGTCGCGATCTCTGTCTCGCGTGACCGGACACCTCAAGCACTCTCCCGGAGCTCTGGCGTGAAAGCACTCTCGTTCGCAGCGCTGGCGCTGCTCGTCGCATTCCCCGCGTTCGCCCAGGTGGGGCACGATCCGGAGGAGAGCCCGTACAAGGATCTCGAGTACCGGCAGGAGCTCACGCCGTATGGCGGGTATGCACGCGTACCCGTGGATGCGGCCGGCGTCCTGCCGCGGAGCGCGTCGCTCGCGGGCCTGCGCTACGAGCTGTACCTCGGCGGGCCCGTCTCGCTCACGAGCGACCTCTCGGCGCTGTTCTCGAATCGCAACGTGATCGATCCGACCCGGCCGGCGAGTCAGCGACTCGTCGGAACCGAGAGCGCCCCCATGTACGCGCTCGACGTAGGCATCGCGCTCGGCTTCACGGGGCGCAAGACCTGGAACGGCCTCGCGCCACAGGTTCGTGCGGGCGTCGGGGTGGCCACCAGCCCGGGGGCGGACGATCCGTCCGGATACAAATTCGGCACCCCCTTTGCAATCAGCGTTGGCGGCGGACTGAAGTTCGTTCCGGGGGGCCGAATCCAGTTTCGCGCCGACGTCGGCGAGCGACTGTTCAAGCAGAAGTACCCGGATTCGTTCTATCTGAACGCCAGTGACAACACGGCGCTGCTCACGAACTCCAAGCGGTCGTTCTGGACGCACCAGACCCTGCTCACCCTGGGCGTCTCGCTGCTGTTCGATCGCTGAGCCGAGCCGCCGGACACCCTCAGCCCGGCGGTGACAGATGGCACGCGACTACGAAGACATCGACAACCTCGACCAGCTCGACGATCGCGAGATCCGTGATCTCGTGCGTGAGCGGCTCGCGGCGCACAACGGCCTCGACATCGACGACATCGTCGTCCGCGTCGAGAACGGGGCGATCTCGCTGAGTGGGCGCGTCGGCACGGAGGGCGAGCGCCGCATCGCCGACCACATTCTCACGGACGTGCTCGGCGTGCAGGAGTTCGCGAACGATATCGTCGTCGATCCGATCCGGCGCGCCGAGAGTCCGATGGACATGGACGACCACCTCGTGGAGGAGGATCGCGAGGCCGGGCTGCTCCTTGGTGATCGCGCCGTGCCCCTGAACGACGAAGCCGAGCACCTCGCCGACGCGCCAGACACCGATCTGGCTGGCACGACCGACGTGCAGAGCGCGATCGAGCGTGCCGCGTCCTGGAACCCGCCAGAGAGCCCGACCCAGGAAGGGATGTCGGGTACGGACGCGGCGCCGGAGGATTACGGGGAGCAGCATTAGGCGCGCGAAGCGCGCCGTTCGTCGGTACCCGGTTCATCGGTTTTCGGCCGGCCTCGAGACGCACGATCTTCCCGGGGCCGGCCGTCATACCGCCAACCGATGAACCGTCTAACTTCTCTCCATGCCCATCTATCTCACCCGCCGCGTCACCTTTGCCGCGGCGCACCGCTATCGCGTCGCTGGATGGAGCGACGAGCGGAATGCGGCCGTGTTCGGTGCCTGCGCGCGGCCCAACTATCACGGACACAGCTACGTGTGCGACGTGACGGTCACCGGATCGATTGATCCCGTGACCGGTTTCATCGTCGACCTAGGCGTGCTCGACGACGTGCTGCAGCGTGAGGTGCGCGCACGGTTCGATCACGCGAACATCAATCTGGATGTACCAGAGTTCGGTGATGGCGGGCTCATGCCGACGGGCGAGGAGCTCGCGCGCTTCATCTATCAGAGCGTGCAGCATGCACTCGGCGAGCTCACGCGGGTCACGCGAGTGGTCGTCGCCGAGGACGCGACTCTCAGCGCCGTGTACGAGCCAGACTGAGCCAAGTGACGTTACCGGCGCTCGGTCGTGCTACGGACGACGCGCCAGGGTGCGAGCATGACGCCCACCACGAGCGCCGACGTCACCACGCGCCGTGCCTACACTCGATACCCCTCGACCCACCAGCGTCCGCGGCACCCTCGCGGAGCAGTACGCGCCCGTGTTGCGTGCGCATGCCGAGATTCGCGCCGAGTGCTTGCCGCTCGTCGACGTCGAGCACGCGCAGTCGCGCATCCGCAACGGACAGGTCGGGTACGATGCGCTGCGCGTGCTCCGCTCGTGCGGCGATCCGATGCCGCGCTACATGCGCGTGCTCGACGCGTTCGAAGTCGCGGGCTTCCTCTCGAACGAGGACCGGCGCTCACTTCTGCACAGTGAGCTCGACGTCGACGATCTGGTGAGCGGCTGGTTCACGGGCGATCGCACGCCGCGCGACTCCACCCGCCGCATCGCGCGCCTCGCGGCGATCGTCGTCGGCAACGCGTTGCTGCGAGCAGCCAGTTCGCTCATCGAGCCGGCGTCGGCGTGGCGCGAGTGGTCGCGCATCGTGTGCCCGTGCTGCGGCGGCTTCCCCGACATCGCGCTTCGCGAGCGCGGTGCGCAGCGCACGCTCGTGTGCGCGCGATGCGATGCGCAGTGGCGCACCGCGCATCAAGGGTGCTTGAGCTGCCGCACCGTCGACGAGCCGACGATCGCGCGCATCGCCAACGCGGACGTCGGCTACGACCTCGTGATGTGCAACGGGTGCGGGCGATTTCTCAAGGAGCGGCCCCGCCGTGGCATCGAGAGCTTCATCGTCGAGCGGGCGTTGACCACGGAGCTCGACCTGGCCGCCGAGCATCGCGGCCTGCGCATCTGAGCGAGCGATGACTTCCACGCGGTGCGTCGGCGTGCTTCTGGCCGGCGGCGCCGCGCGCCGATTCCGCGGCATGCCGAAGGGCCTGGCGCTCGTGGATGGCATCCGCATCGCGGATCGTGCACTGAGCGCCCTGCGCGGCGCCACGGAGCGCCAGGTCGTCGTCGCGAACGACCCCCGTGCGGCGCGGTGGTTCCCGGGCACACCAATCGTCGCCGACACCAAGGAGGGGCTCGGTCCACTACAGGGGCTCTGCACGGCTCTCACGGCGGCCGGCGGCGATCCGGTGCTTGTCGTCGCGTGGGACATGCCCTTCGTCACCACTGCGTTGCTCTCGCTGCTCCGCGCCGCGGGCGAGTCGGGCGCCAGCGCCGTGATACCGGTTGCGGGAACGCCACCACGTGCCGAGCCTCTCTGCGCCTACTACGGCACGACGGCGCTGGCCACCTGTGAGACGCTGCTCGCGCACGGCGACCGGCGCGCCGTGGCGTTGCACGAGGCGCTCCCCGGTACACGCACACTGGGTGCGCGCGAGCTTGGAGCGCTGGGCGACCCGGGGCGTCTGCTGCTCAGCGTGGACACCCTCGAGGATCTCGCCGCGCTGGGCGGGCGGCTTCCCGACGGCGAGGATACCGCTCGACGCTGACCGTGCGCGCGGGCATCTTTCGTCCGGCACTCGCGCACTCGTCGCGAGACCGAGCCCTCTTTCCCTCCGCATGCGCGCACTTCGATCGGCCGTCCTGCTCTGCCTCGCCGCGTGCGGAAGCGCGCGGGTCGCTCCGCCCTCTCCCGCCAGACCCACGTCGGCCGTCGCGCACGCTCGAACGGTCGATCCGCGCGTGGCGCTCCGCACGTTCGTCGACTCGCTGGTCGACGTCCGAGAGTTTCGCAACGCGCACTGGGGTGTGCTCATCGTCGACCCGGCGCGTGGCGAGACGCTCTACACGCGCAATGCCGACAAGCTCTTCATGCCGGCGTCCAACCAGAAGATCATCACCGGCGCGGTGGCGCTCGCCCAGCTCGGTGCGGACCACCGATGGACAACGTCGCTCCTCGCGCGCGGCCAGGTGCGCAACGGCGTCCTGAAGGGCGACCTGGTCGTCCGGGGGAACGGCGATCCCTCGATCAGCTCTCACATGCGTGGCGACGCGCTCACGCCGCTCCGCGAGCTGGCCGACTCGCTGCGGGCGCGTGGAATCACCCGTATCCGCGGACGGCTCGTCGCGGCGCCGTCGCCGTTCACCGACGCGTCGCTCGGCTTCGGCTGGGAATGGGACGACCTCGACGAATCGTACGGCGCCGGTGTGGACGCGCTGTACTTCAACGAGGGATTCACCGAAGTTCTGGTACGCGCGGGGCAGCGGCCGGGCGAACCCGTGCAGGCGACGACGCGACCCGCCGCGACGCATCCGAGGCTCATCGTGCGCGCGACGACGGTCGCTCGACCCATGACGTCGGGCGATTCGGCGCAGCGCAAGCCGGCGATCACCGTCGGGTACGACTCCTCGCACACCGGAGTGCTGGTTGCGGGCACGATCGCCGTCGGGGACACCGCGGTGCTGGAGCTCGCGCTTCGCGACCATCCAGGGGCGTTCGTCGCCGCGCTGCGCGAGGCACTCCGGTCGCGCGGTGTGCGCATCGACGAGGCGCGCACCGACAGCTCGGCGCGACTCGATTCGCTCGTGGCGCTGCGCTCACCGACGCTGCGGGAGATCCTGCCGTACTTCGAGAAGCCGTCGCAAAACCAGATTGGCGAGCTGCTGTTCAAGTCCATCGCCCTGAAGGCCACCGGCGTCGGCCGCGCGGACAGCGCACAACAGGTGGTGGGCCGGCAGCTCGTCGCCTGGGGCGCGGAGCCGGACGGCTTCGCGGTGCGCGACGGCAGTGGGCTCTCGCGACACGACTACGTCAGCCCGCGCACGCTGGTACGTGTGCTCGACGCGATGCGCCGCCATCCCGACTTCCATCTGTTCTACGACGCGCTCCCCGTCGCGGGAGTGGACGGCACCCTCGACACCCGCATGCGCGGCACGCCCGCGCAGGGCAACGTGCGCGCGAAGACGGGCTACATCGACAAGGCGCGTTCCCTGTCCGGTTACGTCACGACCGCCGACGGGCGAATGCTGATCTTCAGCCTGTTGTGCAACAACTACAGCGTGCCGACCAAGATGACCGAGCGGGTGCAGGACGCGCTGGCGATCCGACTCGCTACTCTGAGGCTTCCGGCCTCGTGAGCCTCACGCGATTGAGCGTCGCCGAGGCGAGCGCACACTCGCTCGCGGGCGTCGGTCCACTGGACGAGGAGCCGGTGGATCTCGCGGCGGCGCTCGGCCGCGTGCTCGCTCGCGACGTGACGTCGCCGGTGTCGCTTCCACCGTGGGACAACGCGAGCATGGATGGCTTCGCCGTGCACGCGGCGGACATCCGCGGCGCATCCGCCGACTCGCCGGTGCGGCTCCCGGTGATCGACACCGTTGCCGCTGGCAGCCGTGGCAGGGTCACGCTCCGCGCGGGCGTGGCGGTGCGCATCATGACGGGAGCGCCCGTGCCGTCGGGCGCCGATTCGGTAGTGCGGGTGGAGGACACCGGTGGAAGCGCTGATCTCGTCGAGGTTCGCGACGACCGCGACGCCGGCACCAACATTCGCCTCGCGGGCGAAGACGTTCGCGCCGGAGCCGTCGTCATGCGGGCGGGCACGCTGCTGGGCGCCGCGCACATCGGCGTCCTCGCCTCGGTGGGCTGCGCGAAGCCGCTCGTGCGCCGCCGACCGCGGGTCGCCATCCTCGCCACCGGCGACGAGCTGGTCTCGCTCGAGCGATTCGACGAGGTGCTCGCGGGAGAGCGCATCGTGTCGTCGAACAGCTACTCGCTCCACGCGGCGGTGAGCTCGGCGGGAGGGACGGCGGTGCCGATTGGCATCGCGCCCGACGACCCGGGCGCGCTCGCCGACTGCCTGCGCCGGGCCGAAGGCTGCGACCTCATCCTCACGTCGGGCGGCGTGTCGGTTGGAGACTTCGACTTCACTCGCGAGGTGGTCACGCGACTCGGTGGGGAGCTGTCACTGTGGCGGGTGCGCATGCGGCCCGGCGCGCCACTCGGGTTCGGACGATTGTTTGGCGTGCCATGGATCGGACTGCCGGGGAATCCGGTGTCCGCGCTCGTCACTTTCGAGCTGTTCGCGCGCCCCCTGCTCCGCAGCCTCGCCGGCACTACCCGCCCGCATCGTCGCGCCGTCCCGGTGGTGATCGACGAACCGATCACGCTGCGCGCGCCGCTCACGCATTTCCTGCGCTGTGTGCTCAGCGACGGCGCCGACGGATCGCTGCGCGCGCGACTCACCGGTGCGCAGAGCTCCGGGATGCTGACGTCGATGTCGTCTGCCGACGCGCTGCTGATCGTCCCGCCGGAGCCGGTAACGGTGCCGGCGGGCGCCACCCTTCGCGCCCTGCCGCTCGACGGCGACTTCGGGGGGAGCGACCGATTCCCGGCGTGATGCACGCGGACGAGATGGCGTCGCTCCGCGCTGATCTGACACGTCGATTTCGCACGGCGTCGCGCGAGCTCGAGCTCGCGGGGCGAACGGTGCGCCTGCTCATGCCGGCAAACGCGGACGACCTGATCAGCGAAGCCGACTTCGACCGCGACGAGCGACTGCCCTACTGGGCCGACCTCTGGCCGTCCGCGCGGATCCTCGCCGAGGAGCTGGCGGTCATGCGACTCGGCGGGCAGCGCGTGCTCGAGCTGGGGTGCGGGCTCGGACTCGTCTCGCTCGGCGCGGTGCTTGGCGGCGCCGCGGTGACGGCGACCGACTACTACGAGGACGCGACGCGGTTCGCGCTGCTCAACGTCGCCGACGCCACGGGGAAGCGCATCGACGCGCGGATGGTCAACTGGGTGGAGCTGCCGCGCGATCTCGGCAAGTTCGACGTGGTGCTCGCGTCCGACGTGCTGTACGAGCACCGGTACGCCTCACTCGTGGCGAACGCAATCGCTGGCACGCTCGTGCGCGGCGGCGAGGCCATCGTCGCGGACCCTGGCCGCATCGCACTGCGCGAGTTCCTCGACGAGTGCGAGTCGCTCGGGCTCGAGCACGAGAGCGATCCACGCCCTTTCGTGGACGGGGAGATCAGGCAGACGGTGACGCTGTGGAAGCTGAGGTGGCGGTGAGTTGGTGGGTTGGTGAGTTGGTGGGTTGGTGAGTTGAACGGCCTCGGGAAGCTCCTGCCTCCCGAGGCCGTTTCCAACCAGCCCACGATCCAACCAACCAACTCACCGTAGTTTCCCACCAACTCACGATCCCACTCACCCACTCACCGCTTCATCGCCTCCGCCACGACTTCCGAGATGTCGACCACTGGCACCTCCGAACCCGTCGCCTTCACGCCGTCGGACACCATCGTCATGCAGAAGGGGCACGCCACGGCGATCGTTTGCGCGCCGGTCGCGAGCAGCTCCTCGGTGCGCTCGACGTTGATCCGCTTGCCCGTGCGCTCCTCCATCCACATGCGGCCACCGCCGGCGCCGCAGCAGAGCCCCCGGTCGCGGCTTCGCGGCGGCTCGACGAGGTCGACCACGGGGAGCGCGCGGCGGAGCGTCTCGCGCGGAGCGTCGTAGACGTCGTTGTAGCGGCCGAGGTAGCAGGAGTCGTGGTACGCGACGGTGAGCTTCCGCCCCTCGTCGGTGCGGAGCGGTACGCGCTCCTCCTGGAGCAGGCGCTCGATGAACGTCGAGTGGTGGATGACTTCGTAGTTACCGCCGAACTGCGGAAACTCGTTGCCGATCTGGTGGAAGCAGTGCGGACAGTGCGTGACGATGGTCTTGACCGCATAGCGGTCGAGCGTCTCGATCGTGCCCTTCGCCAGCATCTGATAGAGGTACTCGTTCCCCATCCGGCGCGCGGGATCGCCATGGCAGCTCTCCTCCTGTCCGAGGATGGCGAAGCGGATGTCGCACGCCTGGAGGATGCGCGCGAAGGCGACCGTGATCTTCTTCGCCCGATCGTCGAACGAGCCCATACAGCCCACCCAGAATAGCACGTCGGGCTGCTCACCCCGCACGGCCAGCTCGGCCATCGTGGCGATGTTCATCCCTTCGGCCCACGCCGCGCGGTCGGCGGCCTGGAACGCCCACGGCGAGCCGTTGCGCTCCAGCGACTCGAACACCGGCTGCAGCTCCTCGGGGAAGCGCGACTCGGTGAGCACCAGGTTGCGTCGCATTTGATTGATCACGTCGAGCTGGTCGATCGAGACCGGGCACTCCGTCACGCAGGCGCGGCAGCTCGTGCATGCCCAGAGCTCCTCCTCCGTGATGTAGGTGTCGAGAAGTCGATGACCCATGATCTCCTCGACCGTCGTCGCGCCGGCGTCCCCGCCTTCACCGTGCAGCAGGGCGGGACGGAGAAACTCCATCCGATCGCCCGTGACGACCGGCGCCTTCTCCATCAGCCGCTGGCGCGTGTTGACGACGATCTTGCGCGGGCTGAGCGGCTTGCCCGTGATGTTCGCCGGACACGCCGCCGTGCAGCGTCCGCACTCGGTGCACGAGTAGCCGTCGAGCAGGTTCTTCCAGGACAGGTGCTCCACGTCGCTCGCCCCGAACTGCTCGACGTCGGCCTCGAGGTCCATGTAGCGCATGACGCCCTTCTGGCCCGGCCCGCTGGTGTTCGAGAAGTAGACGTTGATCAGCGAGGATACGACGTGGAGGTGCTTCGAGTACGGCAGGTAATTGAGGAAGACGAGGATGAGCAGCGCGTGCGCCCACCAGA